>Ga0182021_10002816_pt1 | contig 20401 bp, 22 predicted proteins | sample 612E3MmetaG_FD_120493 | JGI IMG/M metagenome (GOLD analysis project Ga0182021, IMG submission 120493) | Permafrost microbial communities from Stordalen Mire, Sweden - 612E3M metaG (Illumina Assembly) | ecosystem: Environmental > Terrestrial > Soil > Wetlands > Permafrost | place: Sweden... | reverse complement strand
GTCGTTTCCCTTGGCCTTTTTGCAGGAGTCCTCGTCCACGAACTCGCCCACTCGCTGGTCGCCCGCTATAAAGGGATCAAAATCAACAGTATCACTCTTATGATATTCGGCGGAATTGCCTCGATGGAGGAGGGAATACCGGATCCGAAAGCCGAACTGCCGATGGCGCTGGTAGGTCCTATCACCAGCCTGGTTGTCGGCCTGATCTGCAGTGCTGTTGTCTACGCAGTTCCTATAATTACCACAGACCCTGCGACCGCAGGCGTATGGATCTTTGTGTTCGGATATCTCGGCGTGCTCAACATCATCCTCTTTGCGTTCAACCTCCTGCCGGCGTTCCCCATGGACGGCGGCAGGGTGCTGCGTGCGTGGCTGGCAAAAAGGATGCCGCTTCACCGTGCAACAAAGATTGCGGCCGATATAGGCAAAGGATTTGCCATCCTGTTTGGTCTTATCGGGATCGTCTTCATCTCCCCGTTCCTGGTCCTGATAGCACTTTTCATCTATATCGGTGCGGGCATGGAGTCGACTGCGGTGAAGTACAGTTTTCTCCTGCAGAACGTAACCGTCGGGGATATGATGAGCAGCCCGGTAACAACGGTGCCACCCACGCTTCCGGTAAGAGACGTGATCACGATGATGTATTCAAGCAAGCACCTCGGTTTCCCCGTCGTGGAGCGGGATTCGTTAATCGGGATGGTTACCCTTGCTGATGTGAACAGGACATCTTCCATAGACCGCGAAGCGATGCAGGTCCGGGATATCATGACCCGGGATCCTGTCACGCTTCCCCCAGACGCGCCCGTCATTGAAGCCTTGAAGATCATGTCGGCCCGCAACTTTGGAAGGATACCGGTCGTAAGCGAGGGAAAGATCCTCGGCATTGTAACCCGGACCGATATTATCAAAGTAACGGAACTAAAACAGGTCTAAAATTCCAGCAATGTATCGATTGAGGATGTTCGCGCAACCTTCCGATACCCCTCAATATCCCTGAATGGCCTCTTTGCGATCACCGCCCCAACTTTTTTCTTACCGACGCCCGGCAGCCAGCGTATTGCCGTTGCAGGAAGCGAGTTGATCCTGACAGGAACAGGTAAAGCGGTGACCGATCGCATCCCCCAGTCAACCACGACAGCATCGATGATATCACGTTTTGCGAGCTGTACCGGTAGACCCACCAGGATCGGATACGACCCCATCTGCCTTCCGAATGAGAGGTCCCCGGAGACTTCGATGTGGACCTCATGAAGCACAGTCCCGATCGGGTAAACCCGCTGGAGCATCGGGAGATCAAATTTCTGCCGCACAAAATCCTTGAAGACCTTGAACCGGCGATCATATTTTCCCAGTGTGTTATTCGTGTATGCCGGTGTACCCTCAAACGGCATTACCTGCCGGATATTGACCCGTCGCACGACAAGCCCGGCATCTCGGACCTCCACGAGGAACTGTTCGTTCAGCTCATAGGTCTTCTCGGTCTCTCCTGCTAACCCGCAGACGAAGTTAAGCCCGGGCAGTAGTTCGGGCACTCCTTCCCGCCTTTTGCCGCCTTCTTCATTCACAATTCTGATCGCCCTGAGGACATCCTCTGGCTGGGCCTTGAGGTTGTTTGCCGCAATAACCCCGGGATCTGCAGTTTCCATACCAAACGCGGCAACGTCGCCGGAGGTGTGATACCGGATAATCGCCCGCAGGGCTTCACGGCTTTCCTGTTCATGCCGTGCAATAGTCGCAGGGTTGGTGTTGTCGATGTGCAGGGTTTTGAGTTCGGGTGCCGAGGTACGGATTGAGGCAAAGAGGTCACCAATGAGATCCGGGCGTGGCACCGGATACTCCCCGCCACCAGCACCATACGTAAGGATGTCCGGCTGCCTTCCGACCCTGAAATGCCTCGCCCCATGCGAGTACAGGGCTTCGACCTCGTCAGCGACCCCTTCGATGCTGCGATATTTCGGCAATCCGTAGAATGGTTCAGTACAGAAAGAACAACCACCAGATATGCTACGCGAACAGCCCCGTGCGGTCTCGAGCTCGCACATCACGTACGGGTAATCCGGATGTTGCCCGATAATCGAGCTCCCGGTCACGCTCCAAGGGTCAGTCCGGGTATAGTCCAGCATACCTTCCGGGCCATTCCCGGCAAGATAATTGTCGAGTGCTACTGCCGGCTCACCCGTGAGCAGGGCATCGAAACCTGAAATAACCTGACGGACTGCACGCTGCCCGCCTTCCGGGGCATAACCAAACCCAATCGGACCCCCGATCAGCTTTTTTGGTCCATAGAGCATATGCCCGATCTGCTGGATCTCATTGAGAGTCGCTGGTGTACCTCCAAGATATTTTCCCGGTACAGTCACTCCCGCTATCATTACCAGCAGTCCGGCCCGGTCCAGCAGGTTGATGAAGTGCGGGTCCTGCCGGAGCTGGTCAATGGTAAGATACTTTACGGAGAACCCTTGCCCGATCAAGGCTCCTGCAACGGTGCGAATATACGGAGAGATGTAGGGCGGGACACCAAGACATGCTGGCTCATCCACGTAACCGTCAAGGATGTACGCTTCAGCAGGCATAGCCGATTGCCTGAAGGAGTTTTCTCGCCCAGAAAAGTTTACCCTTCTTCATCGGGTCCACGTTGTCGTCATCCAGGTCAAAGCCGATGAGCGTGATATGCCGGGCACCAAGTTCGTCAGCGGCAAACACAGCCCGGTCCCCGTCAGAAAATCCGCCAAAATTATAGATATGGGGGAGTGGGGTCGACTGGGTAGTGGCAACAACCGCCCCTTTGAACCGGGGTACCCAGTGCCTGAGCAGGGGCATATTATCGCCATGAGCATGCACAACGACAATAGTACCGGATTCATTCAACTCTAAAAGACGGTCAGTCGCGCCGTCAAGATCGGTAAAAACCACGTCGGGACGGATACCGTACACATCGAGCACTTCAGCAGCTGCATCTGCTGCGAACACAACACCCCGTATTCCCCCAAGTTCCTGTTTCAGGCAGGGGGCATTGCCACAGACCGTTACCTCTTTGGCATGGGTCCGAGCAGCCAGGGAGATAATATCATCGCGGGGTACAAGCGAAGCGAGTAGCCGGGCTGCTTCCTCGTCCTGTTCACGGGAAAAACCAAAATAGTCCAGGATTTTGCGGTACCAGGGTTCCCATTCTTCAAAGTCCATTGTCACCCTTAGCGTCTGACCTTTTTGCCGTCTTTTCCAGTCCGACAAGGTCTTTGAACTTTTTCAGCAGAGGTTCGATCACAAATTCGAGCAGCTGGACTTTGTTTTCCACTTTGCCGAAATAATGAAGGGGGAGCATGGCGGCTGCCATGTTCGGGTGACCGCCCGCATCTCCAATATCCCCGAACGCTTCTGACAGGGCATTGCCAATATGCAGCCTGATATCCCGGTTGCGTGCCGATATAACTATCGCGGTGTCGGTGATACCGTAGACCAGCGCTGTATTCACCCCTTCAAGGGTGATAAGAATGTCAGCTGCCTGGGGAAGTGCATCCCGGTTCATGACGTACCCTACGTTGGCAAAGAGATATCCGCTCTGGATGGATCGTTCCTTGATCGCCGTGCCGATAACATCGAGTGTCTCCTGCGACATGGAGGGGGACATGATCTTATCGAGCAGGTCTGCATCCGTGAGGGGCAGGAGAAAACCCGCATAGTTGAGATCCTGCGGGGTCACGTTGCGCTTGAACTCCTTGGTGTCAGTCCGGATTCCGTAGAGAAGTGCTGTTGCCACCCGCTTGTCGACCGGCACATCGAGCTCCTGCAGGTACTGGGTAAGGATACTTGCGGTTGCACCCACACCCGGACGGATATCAACAAAGGTGCTCTGCGTTGCCATGTGACGGCCGTCCTTGTGGTGATCGATGACGATATTCATCTTTGTCTGCAGGGGAATATCGTTGTTTACGCCGGGCGCTGAACTGTCGACCAGAGCAAGATAGGTGCATTTCTGGAGTGCCTCAACGGTCAGGTGTTCCATCTTGATATCGAGCAGGTTGACAAATGTCCGGTTTTCCTGGTGGCCGATATTGCCTTCATAGAAGATCCTCGTTGTGAGGGATTTCGGGTTGGCATGTTTTGCGATCTCCGCAAGCGCCATGGCCGATGAGATGGCATCCGGGTCCGGGTTCTTGTGAGTGATAATACCCAGCGTGCCCTCCCAGCCTGCGAGCAGGGTAAACAGACGCTGCGAAATCCTGCTCGAGTGCTGCTTTTTTATCTGGAGGATGGCTGACCGGGCGACCACTTCCGGGGGATAAAGGACAAATTCAGCCCCGGCCGCCGTGAGCTTCTGGCCGTTCACCGGGTCGATCGACCGTGCAACGATCTGGACAGCAGGGTACCGCTGCTTGATGGCGATCACTGCCGCAAGATTCGCATCGCCGCTGCCAGTCATTACAAACGCAATCTCGAAAAGCGGGAGCCCGGTCAGCATCTCAGCTGACGTTATGTCCCTTTGGTAGGCGTCAAACTTCTGGTCGCGAAGGTTGCGCACCCGGGTCTCATCCATATCAACGACAATCACGCGTTCATTCTCTTTGGCAAGTTCCAGGATGATGTTGTAACCAATAGTCCCGCACCCGAAAATGCAGTATTTTGTTGGTCCCGGCTGCTCAAACGGGGCTTCCTGTGGCATGTGAGAAAAGATGTATCATTCCAGCGTATTAAGGGATTCCAATACAGATCTCTCCAAAACATTTATTCGGCATTATCGACCACATTATTAGGTCTAACAGGCTGGGTCTGTAGCTTAGTTCGGCATAGCGGCGGACTCTTAATCCGCAGGTCAAGGGTTCAAATCCCTTCAGGCCCGTTTCCTCTGTTTTTTGACAGTTCTCACTCGTTTGTTCCTGCCCGTCACCATTTCTTTTTATTTCGGTCACGCAGTTCAGAATAGTTTTAGTATCCGGTGAAGTACTCGCTTCGGATGAGATCCTCCGGCAGATCCATTTCCCGGAGGATCGCAACTATTGCGTCGACCATCGCGGGCGGACCAGAGGTGAAAAAAACCCGCTCCCGCCAGTCAGGGATCTCATTTTCGATCATCCCACGATTGATCCTGCCAGTATGCCCCGCCCATCCGGGTGCCGGCTCTGTGAGCGTGATAACAATACTCAGGTGGAGGTTTGCCTCCGCGATCTCCGTCATTCTCTCCCGGAACAGGATCTCCCGCTCGGTCTTTGCAGAGTAGAGCAGCGTGATATCCGAATTGTAGAGCATATCAGTGGCATATCGGATCATGCTCCAGAGCGGCGTTAACCCGATGCCGCCGGCAATGAATGCAACCTTGTTGAAATCACCCCGGAATGTGAAGCTGCCAAGAGGTCCCCGGACCACGATCTCGTCTCCGGCCTTGAGTGCCCGCAGTGCCTCTGCAAAAGGGTGACCGGTCATTCCTTTCGTGACCTCGAGAAAAGAATCTGATGGGCTGCTCGAAATTGAGAGATGTCTGGTCAGAGCTGCCGTCCCCGTCCCGATAGTTATGAAGATGAACTGGCCCGGAAGGAACATGAAGCTATCCGGCCGGCTGAACCTGACCGAGAATGCAAGGTCCCCGCGGGGCATGACTTCGATAATACTGGCCGGGAATTCCATGGTGGATACAATATCTTGGGATCTGATAAATGATTGCCCTTTTTTTCGCTCCCGCCACCATGAGCGGCAGGAACGATATCACATTGATCAGGAATGGTGTCAGGGCAGGTTATTCACCGGGGAGAGTCCTTCCCAATCTCTTTTCAGAAAAAGTTCCCTGATTTTTTGTCGCCCTGTCAATAGTGATATTTGAAAAAACCCGAAGAGTATATTACCTGCCACGCGTATGAGAGCGTATGAAAACATTGTTACTTGTTGCACTTGCCTGTACGATTACCGTCCTGCTTGTAACAGCCGGGTGCACACAGACCCAGCCTGTCACTACACCGACATTTACGACGGTGCCAACAACCGTCCCGACCGAAATCCCGACTGCGGTTTCGACCCCTGTACCGACAACCCCGACTCCCGCACCCACAACGATCGCACCTGCCATTCCCCTCCCGGTGACTGTCAGGGACACGCCGCTCCTTTTCACCATTTCCGCACCGATCGGGTATTCGGGTACTACCATCCGGGCGACCACCACTGATTACAGCGCCCTCTACAAAACGACCATCTTCAACCCTGCCGCAGGCGACTCCAACGGGACTATAAACAACAACAGTGGCAGTTATTCCGAGCTTGCTGACTCGCTGACCATCTTCTCGTACTCCGCATCGCACAGCGTGGACCAGGATGTCAGGAACATGGTCCGTGGGTCAGGCACAGTATTCAACGAGTCTACCGTCCAGTATAACGGGATCACCTACATCCGCTTCGACATTCAAACCGATCCCTATACCGGAATGCCGTACGAGACTGTAGTCTTCGTTGGCAACAAGGGTTCAGCAAACGAAAACGGGTATCTCCCGGTAATGATTTACACGATGACCCCCAATGGCAAACTCAGTCAGGCAACTTACGAAAGTATGGTAAAGTCCTTCAGGTATTACACTGCCAGGAATATGAGAAACACCCTCGGTCAGGAAACTGACAGGCCTTCATTCTACCAGTAATTTTTTTCCTATCGGGGACCGGGAGAAGCGAAGTTCGGGAAGGAGAGGGAATTGACCAGAACTTCTTCGACAGTATGAGAGTTCCCTGGTTTATCCTTTCAATTCCCCGCCATCCCCTAGCTCAGCTATTTGACCCTGTATAACGGAGTAGTACGTATGGCCGATTCGCACCTTATCATTGGCAATGTCACCATCGAGAGCTTCATCATGTTTACCGTTGCCACCATCGCAGTTATTTTTCTGGCCTACCTTTGTTACAACGTAGTTTACAAGGCACTGGAACGATTATCCGGCCGATCGACCGCCCGATGGACAGCCAGATTTACGGGATATATCATTTTTGGTCTCGGACTGTACTATATCGACCTGACCATTCTCGGGTTTGATATCAGTGCTACCTTCGCCTCACTGGGAATCCTCAGCATTGCACTTGCATTTGCTTCCCAGCAGATCATTGCAAACCCGCTCGCTGGGCTCCTGATAGCGATCAACAGGAGCATTGCATTTGACGACTGGATAGAACTCGGCAATGAACCCGAAACGGGTGTTGCCCAGGTACGGGACATGACATTCACCCGCACGATCTTAAAAGATCGGGATGGCAGGGTGTTTTTCTTACCCAATGCCATGTTACTATCGTCAAAAATTATCAACTACTCGCGATCGGGTTTTATCGGGATCCCGGTAACCATCACCCTTCCACCAGGACTCCCTTTTGTTCAGGCGCGAGATACTATTCTTTCAGTGTTGGGTGTCCATCCAAAAATCCTGCCGAATATCAGACCTGAAAATAAAGCACAAATGCCCGGACTGTCGATGATCCGCCGTCAACAAGAGATTTCCTTACAGGGAAGATTTCCCGAACAGTTCTCACCAAGGGTCCTGCTCTCCGGCATCGCTCCACTGGGTAATACAATCTCTATCCGGTTCTGGATTGGTGATATTACCCACCGCGAGGAGATCGTCTCTGAGGTACTTTTTGAGATCGGGCAGAAGCTGGGACTTATAGGAAAATCCTGATATAAGTCCGGGACTTAAGTGCCGGGACTTTTTCCGGTTTGCCGGATCACCAGCGCCTCACTCTATCCATCCCATCCGGACCCATCGCTCGTACTCTTCCGGGCGGAAATCGCGGTTCTCCGCAACAATCACACGGAAATATGATCGGTTGTCGGCCAGAAGCGCTTCCTGGACCGGATCAGGAAAGCCATTCTTTACTGCTTCACCGAGTTTCTCCCCGAGCTCCCGAGCGGAAGCTTCCATTGCATCAACGGTTTCTGGTTTTCCCGCAGTGGCAACACTGATTCCTCCCACGGAAACGACCCCGAGATAATTGAGCACATGGTTCAGGTACGCGACAACATCATCCCCACCGGATTCATAGGTCGTCGAAACAGAGCATCCGAATTTTCCTGCAAGTACCTGGTAATGGATTGCGTCTGCGAGCCGGTCGAAGAACACCTTCATCTGGCCGCTGATGTTGTCGATATACACCGGTGAGCCGAGAATAATGCCGTCAGCTTCCTGTATCCGGACCAGGAGTGAAGGTACATCATCGTTATTGACACAAATGCCGTTCAGCGAGCATGCATCGCAGGCAGTGCAAGGGATTATGTGGTAATCCGCAAGGTCAATCATCTCAGTCTCCGCACCTGCTTCTGCTGCGCCGTCGAGCACAAACCCCGCAAGCTTTCGTGTTGTGCTGCGGATCGTCCGGGGGCTCCCGTGTATGGCAAGTATCTTCAGATCCAATCCCTCTTCTTACCTGTTTGGAATCAAAGGTTAATAGGGACCGGGGATTTATTTCGGATGGAAAAAAGTAGAGGTGGACTGCAGATATGCCTCATCAAGGTGACTTTTTCCGGAGACCTTCGAGCCAGTCTCCGAGGAAAGTTCCCGCGATAAAGATGATCACGAAGAGGATAATCTCGATAAAAATACTGAATACTCCCAGAAAACCGACATTAACACTTATGCTTCCGGGAACAAGGAACATTGTCGAGACAATGACGAAAATAATACCAAGGACAATTCCAATGATCGCACCATTTCTAAGGATGCCCAAGCGGTCTTCCTTCCCCCGGTGAAAAAACCCAAATGCGATACCGATGATGAAATTCAGCAGTTCAAACCACATATATATACTCCGGATTCAATCCGGAATATCACACTTCTGCCTCTAAATAGGTTCCGGAAATATTGGGTATGGTGCCAGGTCCGATGTTATTTTGTTGTCAAAGAATCGTGTCAAGGATTCCTGAAAAGAGAATAAACTATTAGTCAGGGGCAAAAAAGCCTTCCTCCAGGTTTTGGTTTTATTTTGAGTCCCAGGTTATTGTTCTGATCACCCATTCAGGAACCAAAATCCTTTTCCGACGCACGATCAACACAACATTGTATGCCAGAAATGGATCTCGGCCGGTCTTTGTTTATGATAATCCTTATTGCGATAACGATTATTGTGGCAGTCTTCATTAATTTTTACAACCCTGCTCCGGCATCGGTAAATTCGACAGGGATCCTTTCTGGCAATGTCACCATCGGACCCCTGTGCCCGGTTGAACCCTGCACAGTCACACCGGACCAGCTGGCAGCAGCATATGCTGCCCGAAGAATTGTGGTTTCGGATGCGGGAGGATCGGTTATCGCAAAAGCGGTCCCGGACCCGAATTCGGGCTATACAATTTCATTGAAACCGGGAAACTACTCGGTTGATATCATGCACCAGGGAATTGACCGGAGTCCTGTCCTTCCAAAAACCGTTTCCATCCGGGCGGGAGAAAAAATCCGGCTCGATATCTCAATAGATACCGGAATACGGTGAAGACCGGATCAGGTCAACAGAAATCCTCGGTGATATACACTTTTTCTGACCCAATCGCTACCCCGATACCTTCGCGTCCATAGGAAGAGGTAAGAATATTCTCCCGGTGCCCGGAGCTGTTCATCCAGCCGGCAACCGAGCTCTGTGCAATTTCCTCCGGTGAAGTCCAGGAGTAAACTGTTGTGCGGTTACTATAGTACGTGGCGGAAGAATAGAGGTTGTTCTGGAAGAGATTTTCTGCAAGCCCGTACGTGTAGTAAGAACCATAATTTTTCCTGCAGTTGTAGCCGGCGGCGATTCCTCGGGCGGTCGGATCCTGCCCGGCAGGGTTCTCATGCGCAAAATAATCCTGTGTGGCCATATCTTCGCTGTGGTTTCTGGCAATGGCAGCAAGAGCCTGATCAAACTGTAGTGTAACAAGACCGTTTTCGGTTCGTTGCTTGTTTATGAGTTCATGCACCCGAATCTCAAGCAAATGGAGAGAGAGCACATAGGGATACACAGCCCCGGATCCTGATCCAACCGTGATCGGGGGAAGTGACGGGGTTGTGAGTTTCGGGCTTGTACTGGTGATGACCGGCAAAGGAAAAGGAGTGGAAGTATGTATAAGAACTACTCCACTCGTTTGTTCAGGCTCCCCGGGTATTGCGTTTGACCCGGAATGCAGGGTTGAGCCGGTAAAGAGAATCAGGGCACATCCTGCAATAACACCCACCAGGATAATACTGACCAGAAGGTAACGCTGTTGCACGGTCGTTTCAGTCCGTCAGAAGGGGTACCCACTCATCACAAGAAAAAGCATGCCGAGAATGATGATCACCATAATCGCAATCATAACTTTCAGCCAGGGAATTTCCTTTCCCGGTTTTCTTTTTGATGTACGCCGGGCTTCTGCATATCCGCCACCAGTGGCAGTCACCCCGCCCCTGTCGTACCTCATTCCCACCCCGGGCACGGGTTTTTTCTGCCATGAGGTGATGCCGGTACACTGGTGATTGGGGGGTAACCGGCACTCCGGGCAGAATTTCCCCCCGCAATGCTGGCAGGTGAAAGGGAGGGTGCATTCGTTACCGCAGGAATCACAGCGTGGCATGTAGAGCAATAGTTTTTCGCTTTAATATAGATGTTTCCAGCCAGCAGCAGTCTCTTTTTTTTTAGAACGTTATATCTTTTTTAGGGAACCTGATCTTGGGCATCGGTTTATCGGCAGCAAATCCTACCGGGCAGAGCATCACCGGGACAAGATTTGCCGGGATCTTCAGGATACGTGAGTACTCGGCGGTATCAAACCCCCCCATCGGGCATGAATCAAATCCGAGCGCTTTGGCGCCATTGAGTGCATTCCCAAGAGCAAGGTAGGTCTGAGCCATTGACCAGCCACGCTTCTGTTCCGGTGACATCCCGGTTGTAAACTGTCGTGCCATACCTATCACCATCGTTTTCACATCCGAAGGAACACCCCCGGATTGCAGGAGCACTTCGAGCCTCTGGATGAGACCCTCGTAATCGCTGTCCGCACAGAAGACCAGCAGGTGTGAACAGGTCGTTACCTGCTGCTGGCCATTCGATGCCGGGAGAAGTTGCTCTTTCACTGCCTGGTCGGTAACAATTTTGATCTTCCAGGGCTGAAGGTTCAGGGCTGATGGCGCAAACCGTACCAATTCCAGGAGTTCGCTGATTGATTCCTCACTGATCTTTTTACCATCGAACTTTTTCGTGGCATACCGCTGCATGACAATATCCTTGAACTGCATCATTTCAACACTCCGGTTATTATGCGGGAGATCTTCTTGTCCCGATATTTAAAGGTATACAAACACTGACATTCTGCTCCCTGATACCCCGGACCAAACTGCTTATGCTCTTTCGAACCGGAATATCTTTGGATGGGGCACTATATCCGGGGCGACGTAGTACTTGCTCCTGTGGCTTTTGGTGAACAAGGCAGCGTCAAGACACGTCCCGCGGTTGTAATCGGGACCGGGGATGGGGGGGAAGTATTTCTCTGCCCGGTCAGCAGTAAGCCTCCCTCCGATGCTCCTTGTGTACCGATCTCCCTGGATGATTTTTCAGACGGCGGGCTCGATCTTTTTGGCGAGAGCTATGTCCTGACATCACGGGTTTTTGTGATCCGGAGTGGTAGTGTGATCGGAAAACGGGGGCGACTCACGGAAGAGTCGTGCCGGTTTATTACAATGACGGTGCAACCATCGATGATGCCCGGCTTTTCCCGGAAAAAAGGGACCGGACCATCAGGTTCGCTTCGATAATCTGATATTTTCAGGACCAACTGCCCGGTCCCCCTTGAAGAAGTGCGGGAACTCTGTCATGAGATACTGATGCGGATGCTTCCGGGCATTGTAGAAAAAGATCTCGACCTGTTCGGTTCATCAGTCAATGCAATCCAGGGACTGATATTCAAGAACGTCGAACTCAGCCTCCAGCCACAATAGATCCCCGGACTGATGGAAAGATTGCATTCAGCTGGTGAAGCATGTGCAGGCATGAGCTCGTTTGGTCCTGCGTATACGCTATCGGGGACACAGATATGTGGGGAATCGAACGGGCAGCCCGTTCATACATGGACGAATTATACCGGGGAAACAATCCTGATCACGTCTTCACGGAATACGGGAGCTCAGGTGAGAGTTGTATAAAATTATCTTCACTACAGCCGGTCGTTTTTTTTCTTTTACCGATAAATGCTCTGGAAAAAACAACAAAAAGACGCGAATGTCTCCATTACGGATAACGGCGACATCTCTGGTTTTGGAAGAATATGTTGAATTTTTTTTTTTAAAAAATAGTGTAATCAGCTGCGTGTTTTCTGGTGAATCCCTGCAGCAGCGGCAGGATTATAATATCAGACTAATGATCATTCGTACTTGTCCAGAATCACGATTCTGTCCGGATATACCGGGCCGTCCCGGGTACATACAAGATGACTGCGAGGATAGAATGCAAAAAATTGTTCGGACCACCACCCGTGGGGCGGTTGTGCTTATTGTCATGCTGACTCTCTTTTCCGGGGCCATTGCAGCAGGAGCGACACAAACCTACCTGGGAGATATCGTAAAACTGTCGGGATATGCGTGCCAATAAAAAGAATAGGGTGGTTATCCTTCCCGGTTACCACCTATCGGAATCAACCGGTCGTTCTGGTGATCGCCTTCCAGTGGTCATGCACCGAATAGAGCAATGCCCCAAACCCGAGACTAATAGCGATAACGAGAATGAAAAACCCCGCCACCGGGACATGGAAGAGTAGTTCCAATATCACAAATCCTGCGACAAATGCCTGCCAGTCTTTTATTTTTATCTTCAACCAGCTGAAAAGCAACATTCCGAGAGCGGACGAAACGAAAAGAACTGAAAATATGATCCCTATGGCTACCAGTAGCCCACCTACAAGCGCAATCGGTAGGCCGACAATAGTAATCGCAAGAATTATCATTACGACACCGGCAAGAATCAGCCCGATGAACCCTACAACCAGCTTTACAACCGGTGATTTCGTAACCTCATCAACTACTGCACGGTACTGGGAGGGTGCAATTTTCAGAAGAACCAGCCCGAGTATCAGCCAGCCAATTGAAAACAGAATTCCCAGAATGATGAAGATTTTAGAGAAACCGATGGGTTCAACCTGCACATAGGTGGTTTTCCCACCCACAGTACCACTATCGGTAAAACTTCGTGACCGCACCGAGAGATTTCCCATGACATGGCCGGAACTTGTAACGGTGCCTCCAAATATTTCGGCATCCCTGCCAATCGTGGAACGGGGTTTCAGAGTCACGGTCCCGCCGGTGATCAACGCATTTGTTCCCACATCGCCATTTACTTCGACATTCCCTCCGGCTGCAACAAGTTTCCCGCCAATTCTATTGTTCGCAATAACCCGGCCCCCGGCAACAATTACATCCCCCTTCACCGGGGCATTGAGAGTTATTGTGCCCCCGGCTGCTACAAGGCTATCGATAGGAGCATTTATGGTGATTACGCCTCCGGCTGCAAAAACGTCGTCTGCTACCGGGGTATTAACCAAAACATGGTCACCCGAAAACGATTCAAGGGCGGCAACTCCTGCCGGGATGAACAGGAGGAGCAAAACAAGTATGGCAAGACATACGGTTGGTGGGACCTGGAAATTTTTCATATAAATGAGGTTGAATGGCACGCAGAAATAAAAATCATTTGGTGCGTGGATCGGGACCGGGATGGGTTTCTCGTATCTGTGCAGAATGAGATTAGTATGCGATCGACGTCTGAAGCGCTGATAGAGGCAGGGGTATACCGAGTTGAATATCGGAACTTTTGGAGAAGATAATCAGGAAATTAAATCATGACAATTCTTCTCCTTAACGGTCACGTAATTGCATGAGGTATCAAAAACTCAAATGGGATATATAATAAAAAATACACAGTCAACAGTGTATTATTTAAAAAAAAGTTCCCCATTTAAGCATTTCCGGAAAAAATTTCTAACAAATGATACCCTAAAAGGAAAGGAGTATCTGAATTTAATCCAACATCTTCTGCATCCATATGACGTCAAACGGTTCTCCGAATTTTGTGCCGGCATCATTCAGCCTGCCGACTTCAGTAAACCCATGATTTGTGTGAAAACGGATACTTTCCTTGTTTTTTGAAACCATGTTTGCTACAAGTGAGGTCATTCCCAGATCTGTTGCGTCACCAACAAGCCGTATGAGAAGCAGACTGCCAAGCCCCTGCCCGGTGAATTCCGGCAGGAGGAAATAGGTGAGCATGCCTGTTCTTATAAAGGCAGGAAACGGCAGGACTGGTTTGATCAACCCAAACCCGATTACCTGCGGGGTTTGTTCAAGCACATAAAACGCCACGGTTCCCTCGCGTAAAAATGGAAAGAACCGGTCATTGACCAGCATTTCAGGATACGCCGCGTAGCTGGTTTTTGCATAGTGATTGAAAATCGCGATGATCGCGTCCTGGTCATTGTCACAGGCTTTTCGTACGACAACATCTCCCTTTGGAGGATGCTTTTCGTGTACCATGGATAAATCCGGATTGACTGTTACGTTCGGGTCACTCGTTTTTTATCATTCGGGTCAGGTAGACCGGATAAAACGTAACTATTCAACCATTATTTCCCGATCTTTACCAGCATCTCTTCCAGTGACGGGTAGCGGGATTCGATCTTTTCCACTTTCCCGCCCGCTTCCGCGATGAGCCCGGATGTTTCGTTGAGATCTTTCATATTCTCCGCTTCACATATGTAGAATCCTTCTTCCTGCCGGTAGGTCTTCGAATGCCCGATAAGTTTGCCGGGGTCACCGATGGAGAAAAAGATCGTATAGGTAAGTGAACCGAACTGGTCACGGAGTTCGTGCATTGTCCCGAATGCAACCATCTTACCCCGTTTGAGGATCATCACCTTATCGCAGATCGCCTCCACCTGGTAGAGGTTATGGGCTGAAATGACGATCGTTTTTCCCTCGGTTTTGAGCCTGCGGAGGTAATCGGCAATGAAACGCGAGGTCATGGGATCGAGCCCGCTGGTCGCTTCATCGTACACGAGAAATTTCGGGTTATGAATCAGGGAACGGGCGATTGCGGCCTTCCTTTTCATACCCTTGCTGAACTCCCCGATCTTCTTTCCCCCGGGTTCAAGTGACAGGGCGGCGAACAACTGGTTTGTCCGCACGCGGATTTCCTGCGGCGAAAGCCCGTAGATCTCCCCGAAGAACTGGAGGTAGTTTTCCGCAGTCATGGTCTCGTACAGCCGCGACTCTTCGGGGAGATATCCCAGATTTTCTTTTAACGCCATAGGGTTTTTTATCACGTCGATATCGTTGATATACAGTTCGCCGGATGTCGGCGCGATCAGGCCGGATATTATCTTGAGAAGTGTGGTCTTGCCCGCCCCGTTATGCCCGATTATTCCGAATATCTCGCCGTCTTCAAACGCAAAACTCACATCGTCAAGTGCAGTAAAGGTATCAAAGTTTTTCTTCAGGTTGCGGGCTGTAATCATAAGCGGTTACCCTATCAATCAGATTTGCCCGGGTACTAACATATACCTTAGGTTGCGGGCATCTTCGTTCAGGGAACCGGTCTGGTGAAATGCAACCGGTTCTGGATGGAACAGATTACATTATCAGGAAAAATTCCTCGCCCGGAACAGCCCCGGTTGTTGGCTGCATAAAAACCACCGTCATACAATTCCCGATTCTGTCAATACCGATGATTATTTGACCATTACCCTGTACATTTCTGTACTCAAGTACAATCTGCAGGGTTTTATGGGAAACGTAAGGAGAACGGCCGCGGATATTCCCGCCGGTGAAAGGACAACTCATGGGCACACTTATTGACATTGCCACCATCGCACGGTGGGAAGTGAAGAAATCCTTCACTATGATGAGCAGGGATGTCCTGCCGCTTGCTGTTGTACTGTTCGTCCTGCTTGTGCTGGCTACCGGCTTTACTGCCCAGACCGGCCTTCACCTGCAGGACGGGATGTACAGCGTGGGAGTTGATGACCCGCAGGTTGCCCAGCTTATCGCGAGTGACGCTCGTTTTTCCGTGTACAATCTCGACGCTGCCTCACTGAATGCCAGCAGGAATGCATTCGATGTGATCATTGTCAATGGACAGGCATCCGGGCGGGGGACTGACAAGGCTAACTCGGCATTGAAAACCCTTTCCCGGGACTACGGGAAATATGTTAACAGTGTTTACAATTCCGAGAGCGATCTTTTTGCCGCTTACCCCCTCTGGATAGATACAACAAGCGTAAAAAGCGAGCTCAGTTTCCTGGCAACACAGAGCGGGCAGGTCATCAGTGCCACCCCCAGCCGGATCGCTCCTGTCCCGTCAGGACCTGTGCAGAATATACCAACACCGTCGCCGGTCCTCTCCATCTCCCAGGACGATCTCCGGGCCCAGCTGGTCCAGTCCAATGCCCAGAACACCCAGATCTCCCGGTACACTGATGTCCTGGCCTCCAGCAGTGCGATGGGCAGTTTCAAGACACCCTCACAGCTCTCCCCCCCGCTCCCGTTTGACTCCATCGTCCTCGTCTTTGTTTTCATATTCCCCCTCTATTTCACGTCCCAGTTCTTCATGATGAGTATCATGAACGAACGGATCGAACGGAAAGGGGAAGTCCTCCTGTCCACACCGATAAGGGCATCATCGATTATCCTCGGCAAAGCCCTCCCGTACTTCATCGGCATGGTTGCAATCTGTACCGGCCTCACCCTCTACCTCAAGGCTCCCCTGGTCATTATCCTCCCTCTTATTCCGATTATTTTCTTCTTTTTGGCAAATGCTCTCCTCATCGGGATGCTCTCAAGGAGCTTCAAGGAGCTCTCCTTCATCTCCATCTTCTTTTCAACAGTGGCCACCTCGTACCTCTTCTTCCCGAGCATCTTTGCCAATGTCCACGTGATCAGCCTGATCTCACCGCTCACCCTGATCGTGCTCTCCATCCAGGGATCCGCATGGACCATCACCGACTACCTCTACTCGACTTCGCTCTTCTGGCTTACCGGTGCAGTCCTGTTCTATATCGCGGCAAAAAATTTCAAAGAGGAGCGGCTCTTTTCAGAAAAACCACTTGTCACAAGGGTACGGGAATTTCTCTCGGAGATCCTGCCGGCAAAATACCCGTTCACCTCGCTCTTCCTGCTGAGCGGCTTTTCCATTCCCTTCGTCTTTATGGTCCAGATGATGTGCCTCGTGCTATTCTTTAACCTGCCCATGCCGTACTCACTGGTCTTCCTGCTCCTGTTTGCAGCGCTGATCGAGGAGTTCGCAAAAGGTATCGGAATTTACACGATATATTCGCGTAACTCAGCATTCTTCTCGTGGAAAAACCTTATTATAGCCAGTGGTGTGACTGCAATCGGGTTCCTGGTCGGGGAAAAACTGCTCCTGTTTGTAACCCTCGCCCAGATTTCTGACTCGGTCTTTGGCAGCATCCTCTTCCTGTCACTGGGATCGCTCTGGCTCCCGCTCCTCCTCCACTTTGCCGGAGTGCTCATCGTTGCCTCCTGCCTCAAACTTGGGGGGAAGAAGTGGTTTGTCCCCGGGCTCCTGATCGCCATGGTCGTGCACTGCCTGTATAATCTCTATTTCATACTGGGGTTCCTCCAATGAAAGGAAAACATCTCTCGATTATTGCAAAAAAGGAGTTCCGGGGGCTCTTTAATGAAAAGACAATCCTCCTTGCCGTCCTTCTCCAGCTCTTCATAGCCCTGTTCTCTTCCTTTTTAATGGTCGGGCTTACCTCGATGTACGACCCATCGTCCATCTCCCGTTACTCTCATTACCGCTACAGCGTCGCCTATGCCGGAAACGAATCGCCCATACTTTCCAGTCTCCAGACCAGCCCGGATTTCCGCGTGTACCGTATGGATTTGTCGACTGCCGTAACCGCTCTCCAGGAACGTAAACTTGCCGCTGTTATCTATGTTCCCGGCACCCTGCCTGATGCACAGGATCCGGTGAAAATAACACTCTACACGCTCCAGAATGATCTCCAGAGTGCAATTGTTGATGTAAAGCTTAAGGATATTTTCCTGAAATACGAGCAGAGCCTGCGGCAGATCCGCGGGAGCAGGCTGGATGTGCAACCCATCCCTCTCCAGATCCCGGCTTCAACGGGAGGCGGGGACTTCTACGAGTTTGTATACGGCCTGCTCATTCCGCTCCTGGTTTTTATGCCGGCTATCATCGCCTCGGCCCTGGTTATTGACCTCATCACCGAGGAGTACCAGCATGAGACACTGGAGACACTCATCTCAACGCCAATTACCTTTGCAGAGATGGTCTGGGGCAAGATGCTTGCCTGCGAGGCGCTGGTGCCCATCCAGGCCGGGGCATGGCTTATCCTTCTCATGATCAATGGAATTGCAATCCAGAATGCTGGGTTGATCCTTCTCCAGGTCGTGGTCACTTCATTTATCCTTATCCAGCTGGGTACACTCACCGCCCTGCATTACCGCGAGAGGACAGCTGCACAATTTATCTTCTCGACCGCACTTGTGGTTGTGATCCTTTTTGCCCTTGCCCTTCCCTACAATCCGCTGAACCTTCTCACCCGGCTTGCCGTTGGCGCTGCCGGCATGGAACAATGGCTTGTACTGGGTGCCAGTTTAGCGATCGTTATCCTTCTGAGCTATGTGACGCAGAAGTATGCAAAAAAGATTGCAAAATCGCACCAGACGGGCTGATTTTTAAAAAAGGGATGAGTTCTTTTTATTTTCCTTATCGATTTTTTTAATAGTAAGGCAATACGAGTGCCTTATCATAGATCCGGTAGGTTCTTCCCGAGCTGGTAAGGAAGACTACGACCTGGTCGGTTCCCCTGCTGCCGGCCATTATCAGCTCATCACCACGCTGAGGTTTTCTTGTTCCGTCGTTCAGGTACTGTTCTTTTACCTGCCCATCAGGGCCGGTAACCCGCATCATGATATTCTGGACAAATATCTCCCCCTGGCCACCATTGTAGAGAAGGTGAATGCTAGCGTCAGGACGTTGTTTCTCGACCTGAAAATCAACGGCTTGTGCAGAGGGCAGGGTATCAACCGCAACGGGTGTTGATACTACCGTGGCAGTAGATGTTGATGTTGTTGTCAGAGGCAGGGAGGTTATCGGGACAACTGTGGTCTCGGGAGTCTTGATCTCCGCGTGTGTCGGGCTTGTACAACCGGCAGAGAGCGCACAGAGGAGAAGGCCCAGCGTGGCAAAAAGAGTCAGGGTGTATTTCATGAAGAATGCTTTCATTTTTTAATATTTCTGATTTGCGTCTTCATTTTTACTGATCGGTAACTCTTCCGGTGTACTGGTTTTTTGTCCGAGTACGCGGTTTACGGTGCACAAATTCATGAAATGACGCAATAGAACAGTTAAATTAAAAAGGACACCCGGATTAACTTAATATATCTGGAGTAAAAGGGAATGTTCTGTCCAAAATGTGGAAAAGAAACTGATGCTTTAGGAAAATTCTGCCAGTGGTGTGGGACGGATATTGTAACGGACCCGGCAACACCCCTCGCCACTCCTGAAGAGGATGAAGTGACTGATGCCAGTGTTTATGCAGGGCTGGGCAGGCGGATCATCGCCTTTATTGTCGATTTTATCCTTATCCTGCTGTTCGATGCAGTTGCCGTCGCGGTACTCGGTCTCTTCAGGGGACTGCAAAACCTGTATTTTTTTGCAGTCCAGCATGCACCGGTTGAATCAATCACCACCGAAGGGACATCTGCAGCATTATTCGGGTCCATTATAGCTTCCTATGGGGTAATCCTCATTGTTATACCGTGGTTGTACTATGCCGGGTTCGAATCTTCCAAAAGCCAGGCAACACCGGGAAAATTGTTGATGCGTATTGTTGTGACCGATCTTGATGGGAACAAAGCCTCGTTTGCGCGGGTTACACTTCGTCACTTCGCAAAAATCATCTCTACTCTGATCATTTTTCTGGGATTCCTCATGATCGGGCTCACCAGGAAGCGACAGGGGCTCCACGATAAGATTGCCGGATGCCTGGTGCTCGTCCAGGAATAATACTTTTTTTGATTTTTTGGTTATTTGCTCTGCTGGGTCTTCATGGATATACCAGGAACCCGGCAATGAAACCGGTTACTGGTATTTGACCTTCATCCAGAGTAAGAACAGGACGAGACCGAACGTGATGACATTTGCCGCAATGATAGGTGCAGAGTTGATCCAGATCCCATATGCGGTCCACAAGAGCATCCCGGCAGCAAACAAAAGAAGCATCGCAAGCGAAAAATCCTTGGTCTCCTTAATTTTCCACGTACGGATTACCTGGGGAACAAATGATATAGTCGTAAGGGTTCCTGCCAGGTAGCCGACGATTACGATAGTATCCATTGAATATCTCCTCTAGTATTTTTCATACTACCATTTATACCGGTCGCGTTTTGTCCTGACTGGATGAAGGATT
>Ga0182021_10002815_pt1 | contig 20402 bp, 9 predicted proteins | sample 612E3MmetaG_FD_120493 | JGI IMG/M metagenome (GOLD analysis project Ga0182021, IMG submission 120493) | Permafrost microbial communities from Stordalen Mire, Sweden - 612E3M metaG (Illumina Assembly) | ecosystem: Environmental > Terrestrial > Soil > Wetlands > Permafrost | place: Sweden... | reverse complement strand
GACGCTGGCGGGGGTGGCGGCGGTGGCGGCGGTGGCGCCGAAAGGGGTGGTACCGACGCTGGTGGCGCCGGTGGTGGCGGCGGCGGCGGTGGCGGCGGTGGCGCACTGGCCGTGGCCCCGGACCCAGGCGGCGGCGGCGGCAGAACGACCGGGGTTATGCACCCTGACAGGTCGAAGAACATGAACTCCAGCGCCTTCTCCTGGCCGTTGAGCGGGCGGACCTTGCATTCCGTGGGAAACTCGGGCGTGACGCCGGTCTTGCGAACCGTGTCTTGGTCCGCCGCTGTACTGGCGGAAGACACATGAACACCGGTATAGACCACACGGCCGCACTTCTTGTTCTGCTCGACTGGCGTGAGGAAGTCGAAGTAGTGAACGTGCTTCGACGAGTTGTCGGTGGTTGAAACCGGGTTGTAGATCCAGCGCTCTGCGGGCGTTCGTACTGTGGCTGCCGTGTATTTCGAGGTTGGTATGGCGGTCACCGCCGAGTTGGTGAGTTGCAGGGTGCCTCCAGGCGCAGGTGAGGCCCCAACAGTGACAAGCCACCGGGCGAACGCCGCACCCTTGGTGAAGGATTGATCGATGCTTGTCAGCAGATCCGCGGCCGTAATGTTCGATGCCGCGGTAACAGGCGGATACTCCCAGGTCGCAATATCGCCATAGGGTCCTGGCGGCGCGGCTGCGTCCACCGGCGCGGATCTCAGCCAGGTCGAGAAATAGTGTTCGAGGAAGACCTTGCCGCCGCTGTCGAGGTAGGTCTTCATGTTCTGTTGACGGGTTGCGGTCACGTAGGCGCCGCCCGCGGCGAAGTAGTTGGGACCGGCAGCACAGTTCATTATCACCATGTCATAGCCCTGCAGCGCCGGGACCGAGTCGAGCAACGAAGGTGCCAGAGGGAATGCCGCACTTCCCGCACTGGCCGCATAGTTCGTCGCGCCGTTGAGAACTTCCCCCTCCTGGGTTCGGTTTGTATCGGTGGACGAGAACAGGCTGTAGAGAGTGATGTGTCCGGTCCCCGTTGTATTGGTGAACTCTGCTGTGTCGATGCCGATGCGGGTCAACAGGCACTCGAGAGCATCGATGGTGCCGGTTGTGATCGCGATCCGAGGCATGCTGGTGTACTGGCCGTTGTTGTCGCCGTCGTGGATGTTTTTGGGCAGGCGCAACAGGGTTGCCGGCGTAGTGCCCGTCTTGGTATCCGCAATCGGGTTGTCCGCACACTGGTGGGTGACCATCGCAGCGGTGATGGTCACCTGGCGCCGCCACTTTCCGAGTTGCATGACCAGCGGAAAATCAACCCCCCACGGAACATTGTTGAGAACGAAGTGTCCGGTGGCATCGGTCAGAGCGCTGGCAATGGGCTGACCTGATACCTGGGCGTCGCAGGTGGCGCAAGTCGCCCCTGTAGTGATCGGGTCCAGTGGCGCGTTCGGTATGGATACGATCACGTTGTAGAGCGGGTTCAGCCCCGCGGGGTCGTAGACGGTGCCGCTGATGCTGGTCGTGGCCACACCGGGACAGGCGACCTGCTTCAGGCACAGGTTGCCGCAGCCACAAATATGAGCCGAGGGTGCACCACAGGTCGCCCCCGTGGGGCAAGTCGCCGGGCAGCTCAGTGTGCCGCCGCAATTGTCCCCGATGTCACCACAATACTGCTGCACACCACTGGCGTTGTTGCACGCGACCTTCACGCAATCGGGCCCGCCCACGCACACATTCTTGCTGCCGCAAACCCAGTTAATGCCAGAGGCTGAGCAGTCCGTGCCGCAGGGAAGCGAATTGCCGCAGCCATCGCCGACGGTTCCACAGTACTGGCCGCCCGAAACCGGCTTGCAGGTGAGTGGAACGCACACCCCGGGCGGTCCTTTGCACAAGCCGCCATCGCAGAGCCACCCGGCCTTCGTGCACGTGGTTCCGCAATCTACCTTCGATCCGCACCCGTCGCCGACCACGCCGCAGTACTGGTCGTTGTTTGCGGTTACGCAGGCCAGTGGCACACAGCCAGACCCGGGCGCTGCCTTGCATAGGCCATCGTCGCTGCATGTCCAGTTGGTCTTTGTGCAGGTGGCTCCGCAGTGTACCGTTCCTCCGCACCCGTCCCCGATATCACCACAGTACTGATCCCCCGCCGCAGTCGTGCAGGTCTTGGGTACGCAGTCCGGCCCCCCCTTGCATAGACCATTGGCACACACCCAGCCGGCCTTGGGGCAGGTCGGGCCGCAGTCGAGCGTTCCACCACATCTGTCGCCGATCGCCCCGCAGTAGTTGTCCTGGCTCGATGCCACACAGGTCAGCGGCGTGCAGGTCGTTATATCGCCCTTGCAAATGTTGTGGTCGCAGACCCAGCCGGCCTTGGGACAGGTCGTGCCGCACTCGAGCGAGCCACCGCACTTGTCCCCGATGGTTCCGCAGTAGTGGTCGCCGTTCGATGCATCGCAGGTGACCGGCGCGCACGCTGTCCCTCCCTTGCAGATGTGGTCGGTGCCACAGGTCCATCCGGCGGGACAGTCGTTCCCACAGAGAAGACTGCCACCGCACCCATTGCCCACGGTCCCGCAGTAGTGATCCCCACTGGTTGTCGTGCAGGTCAGGAGGTTGCAGAAGGGCGGGACGCCCTTGCAGATATTGTCCGCTCCACAGGTCCAGCCGGCCGGGCAATCGTCCCCGCAGACGAGCGAGCCACCACAACTGTCTCCCACGGTCCCGCAGTAGTGGTCTCCGCTCTCGGTCGCGCAGGTGATCTTCTTACACACATCCGGGGGCCCAATGCACAGGCGATTGTCGCAGACCCAGCCGGGTTGCAGGCAGGCCGCAGGACAGTTCAACGTGCCGCCGCAGCCGTCCCCGACCTTGCCACAGTACCGTCCTCCGCCGGCCGTGTCGCAGGTGGCGGTCGGCGTGCAGTACGGGGGCGCGCCGACGCACATGGAATTCTGGCAGGTCCATCCAGACGGGCAGGTCTGTCCGCAGTTCAACGTGCCGCCGCAGCCGTTGCCGATGGTCCCGCAGTACTGATTCCCGCTCGCAGTCGTGCACGCCGCTTGCGTGCACACGGGCGGCACTGCTTTGCAGATATTGTCGGTTCCGCAGGTCCATCCGACGGGACATGCGTTTGTACAGTCGAGCGTGCCGCCGCAGCCGTTGCCAATGGTTCCGCAGTAATGGTCGCCGCTTGCCGTCGTGCACGTCAGCGGCGGGCACACTATCGGCGAGGAGGCCACGCAGACGTTGCTGACGCAATTCCATCCGGGCAGACAGTCACTGCCACACTCGATTGTGTGGCCGCAGCCGTCCCCGATGGTTCCGCAGTAGCGGTCGCCTGTGGCTGTCTGGCAGGTTGCGGGTGGGCAGATGGTGGGATCGCCCTTGCAGATGTTGTCGGTCCCGCACGTCCAGCCGCCCTTGGGACAGGTCGATGGACAGACCAGCGTCCCGCCGCAGCCGTCCCCGATCGTTCCGCAATAGTCCCCGCCTGGAACAGAACACCCTGTGAGGCAAACGCTACCGTCGGTGCAGGCGCCACAGTGCACAACCTGCCCGCAATTGTCCGTGAGATCTCCGCAGTACCGGGAGCCTCCGCTGCCGCAGGTGAGTGGCGGACAGACAACGCCGCCATCCGTCATGCGCGGCTCAGGGAAAACCAGGATGGAAACCTCAGGCCCCGACGGCCCTGCGTCGTCCATTCCGGGTCCCACCGGAGCATCAGGCAACGCGCTCACCTTGTTGTCGACGCTGCAGCCCGCGGTCCATGCCAGAACGCAGACTACCGATCCCCGAACAAGAAAGTTCGCCTGACGGCGCATCTGCACCCTCAAACTGCTGACCGATATGTTACGGCTCATTATGTGTGCCCTCGTCACTTCTTTCTAGCCCAAGCGTACTCTTCGCCGCTGCGATCGTGCAAGGATGAACACGTGACCTCGCGTACCCAGGTCAGGCACGAACATGCTGCGCGAGAACTGTCGCGCTATGGGATGTACGGAATGTCGGGCGGCGGCTGCGCGGGAGGCGGCGCCGGCGGTGGTGGGGGCGGGGGTGGCGCTGCCGCAGGAGGTGGTGCTGCAGCTGGCGGCACCGACGGCGGCGGGGATGCCGGGGGAGGAGGTGGTGGTGGCGGGGCGGGTAGGGCGGCCGGTGGTGGCGGTGCTCCTGGCGGAGGTGGAGCCGAGGCCGCGGGCGGGGCAGCAGCGGGAGGTGGCGCTGCCGGCGGTGGAGGTGGCGGCGGTGGAGGCGGAGCAGCAGGAGGCGGTGGCGCCGCAGGGGCCGCGGCACCCACCGGCGGTGGCGGCGTGGGCGGCAGTTCAGGCGGGTTCACGCATCCGGAGAGGTCGAAGAACATGAACTCCATCGCCTTCTCTTGGCCGTTGAGCGGGCGGATCTTGCATTCCGTCGGGAACACGGGTGTGCCGCCAAGCACGCGCACGGCGTCCTGATCCGTGCCGGAGTTGGACGAGGACACGTGTATTCCCGTGTAGACGATGCGGCCACACTTGGCCGTTTGGTCAGTCGGGGTGAGCAAGTCGAAGTAGTGGACGTGGCTCGACGTGTTGTCCGTGCTGGAGACCGGGTTGAAGATCCAGCGCGTGGCCGGCGCGCTGGTTGTCTTGGCGGTGTATTTCGATTTCAGCGAGGTGTTGCTTGAGTCGCTGAGTTGCAAGCTGCCGAGGGTCGTCGAGGCTTGGACGGTCTTCAACCACTGCGCGAACGCTTGCCCCTTGGCAAAGGACTGATCGATGCGTGTCGTCAGGTCGGTACCAGCGATTGCTGTCCCCAGTGTCCCGTCCCACGTCGCCAGCTCGCCATAGGGTGCGGCAAGCGTGCTGGTGGACCGCAGGAAGCTGGCGAAGTAGTGCTCGAGAAAGACCTTGCCCCCGCCGTTGACATAGGTCTTCAGATTCTGACGGCGGGCCTCAGTCACGTATTGCCCGTCCCCTGCGTTGAGGTAGTTGGAACCAGCGCAGTTGACTATGATGATGTCGTAGCTCTGTAGTGTCGCCACCGAGTCGAATAGGGTCGTTGCGACCGGAAACGTGGCGCCGCCGGTGCCGGCGTACTTCGTGGCCCCGTTGTCCCCGCTGGTTGCGAAAAGGCTGTAGAGATTGATGTGCCCAGTTCCCGAGGGATTCGTGAATTCGGCGGTGTCGATTCCGGCCCGGGTCAGCAGACACTCGAGAGCGTCGATCTGGCCCGTGGTGATGGCGATCCTGGGCATGCTGGTGTACTGGCCATTGTTGTCGCCGTCGTGAATGTTCCTTGGCAGGCGCAACAGTCTGTCGGGCAGTGTTCCGGCATCCGGCGGATTGTCGGTGATGGGATTGTCGGCACACTGGTGAGTGACCAGCGACGCGCTGATGGTCACCTGGCGCCGCCACTTGCCCAGTTGCATGACCAGGGGGAAGTCCGTGCCCCATGGCACGTTGTTGAGAGCGAAGTGCCCGGTCGCATCGGTCAAGGCCGTGGCAATGGGCTGGCCCGATACCTGGGCGTCACAGGAAGCGCAGCTGGCACCCGTGGGGATCGGGTCCAACGCCGCGTTTGGTATTGATACGATCACGTTGTAGAGCGGGTTGTAGCCCGCGGGGTCGTATACCGTGCCGCTGATGCTGGTCGTGGCCCCACCGTCGCAGCGAACCTGCTTCAAGCACAGATTGCCACAACTGTCGCAGACATGGGACGAGGTTGCACCACAGGGCACGCTGTTCGAGCATGTCGGAGGGCAACTCAGCGTCCCGCCACAGCCGTCACCGATGTCGCCGCAATACTGCTGCACGCCCTTGGTGTTGTTGCAGGTGGCTTTCACGCAGTCAGGCCCGCCCACGCATGCCTTCTTGCCGCCGCACACCCAGCCGGTGCCCGCAGCCGAGCAGTCCGCGCCGCAATCCAGCGAGTTGCCGCAGCCGTCGCCGATGGTTCCGCAGTATCGTCCGCCCGAGGCCGGATTGCAGGCCAGCGGAGTGCAAGCCGGCGGCTGGCCTCTGCACAGGTTGTTCTGACAGGTCCAACCGCTCTTGGGGCATGTGGTTGCGCAGTCCAGCGGGTGGCCGCAGCCGTCGCCGATGCTGCCGCAGTACTGGTCGCCACTGGCGGAAAGACAGGTCAGTGGCACGCAGCCAGCGATCGCCCCTGCCCTGCACAGACCATTCTCGCAAGTCCACCCGGTTTTCGCGCAGGAGGTTCCGCAGGGTAGCGTCGATCCGCACCCGTCGCCGATGTCGCCACAGTACTGGTCGCCGTTCGCGGTTGTGCAAGCCAGCGGCACGCAATTGGCCTTGGGCCCTGCCTTGCACAGGTTGTCCTGGCAGAGCCATCCGGCTTTCGTGCAGGTGGCTTCGCAGTGAAGCGTCGATCCGCAACCGTCCCCGATGTCACCGCAGTACTCATCCCCGGCTGCCGCGGTGCAAGCCTTGGGCACGCAGTGGGCGTCCGGCCCCGCCTTGCACAGACCGCGGTCACACAGCCAGCCAGCCTTGGGGCAAGTCGCGCTGCAGTCGAGTGTCCCGCCACATCCATCCCCGATGGCCCCACAGTAGCTGTCCACGCTGGAAGCCGCACAGGTCAGCGGCGTGCAGGCTGTCAGGTCGCCCTTGCACATGTTGTGGTCGCAGGTCCAGCCGGCCTTGGGACAGGTCGTGCCGCACTCGAGCGTGCCGCCGCACTTGTCGCCGATGGTCCCGCAGTAGTGATCGCCGTTCGGTGCGTCGCATGCGGTTGGCGTGCACACCCCGACACCGCCCTTGCAGACGTGGTCCGCTCCACAGGTCCATGCTGCGGGGCAATCGTCGCCGCAGTCCAGGACGCCGCCGCACCCGTCTCCCACAATTCCGCAGTAGTGATCTCCGCTCAAGGTCGTGCAGGTGAGGAGGGTACAGACCGGCGGTGCCCCCTTGCAGATGTGGTCCGCTCCGCAGGTCCATCCTGCCGGGCAGTCATCCCCGCACTCCAGCGACCCTCCACACCCGTCGCCCACGGTCCCGCAGTAGTGGTCTCCGCTCGCGGTCGCGCAGGCGATCTTGGTACAGACATCGGGAGGGCCCTTGCACAGATGATTGTCACACACCCATCCAGGTTGCGGACAGGTCGTGGGACAGTTCAACGTACCGCCGCAGCCATCCCCAACCGGGCCACAGTATCGTCCTCCGCCTGGCGTGTCGCAGGTGAGAGGCGGGCAGACCAGGGGCCCGCCCATACACACGGAATTCACGCAGCTCCATCCCTTGGGACAATTGACGCCACAATCGAGCGACCCGCCGCAACCGTCGCCGATGATCCCGCAGTAGCGATCCCCGCTGGCCGTCGTGCAGGCCGCCAACTCGCACACGGGTGGCGTCGCCTTGCACACGTGCCCTTCGCAGGTCCACCCCGCAGGGCAGTCGCTTCCGCATTCGAGCGTTCCGCCACAGCCATTGCCAATGGTCCCGCAGTAATGGTCTCCGCTCGCGGTCACGCAAGTCAGAAGCGGACACACCGTCGGCAAACCCACGCAGAGGTTGTCGACGCACCCCCATCCTTTGGGACAGTCATCGCCACAATCGAGCGCATTGCCACAGCCATCCCCGATCTTGCCACAGTAGTGGTCTCCGGACGTCGCCAGGCAGGTGGCTGCCGGGCAGAGGGCGTCGCCTTTGCAGATGTGGTCCGTCCCGCATGTCCAGCCGGCCTGCGGGCAGGCGGGCCCACAGTCGAGCGTTCCGCCGCAGCCGTCCCCGATCAACCCGCAATACGCACCACCTGGAAAGGTACATCCTGCAAGGCAGTTGGTGCCGACGCAGACATTCTTCTTGCACTGCTGGTCAACGGGACAATCGCCACAGTGCAACGCCTGTCCACACCCGTCCTGGATATCTCCGCACCGCTGGGTGTTCCCCTTGCTGCAGGCAAGCGCGGGACATAGACCACCATCGGTCGTACCCGCCTCGGGCAAAACCAGAATGGAGACCTCAGGACCCCAGGATCCCGCGTCGCTTGCCTCGATTCCAGCCGGAGCGTCTCTCGAGGCATTTCCGATGTCGTCGACGCTGCAACCGGCGGTCCATGTCAAAACAGAGATCGCCCATAGTGTCTCACGCCTCATTGTATGTACCCTCCTCGCCAACGGCCCAATCACAAAAAGATGAAGGCGTCATCCTGCTCGTCCAATGAATGAGTCAAACTTCCAAAACCGGACTACGGGATATACGGATTATCGGGCGGCGGTTGTGCCGGTGGCGGCGCTGGTGGTGGTGGCGGCGGAGGTGGCGCTGCGGCCGGAGGTGGTGCTGCCGCCGGCGGCACCGAAGGCGGCGGGGAGGCGGGCGGTGGCGGCGGCGGCGGGGGGGCCGGCAGCGCAGCCGGTGGCGGCGGCGCGCCTGGAGGGGGCGGGGCCGAAGCGGCCGGCGGCGCGGCAGCGGGGGGTGGTGGCGGCGGTGGCGGCGGTGGCGAAGCGGCAGGTGGCACGGCAGCCGGTGGCGGCGGAGGTGGCGGCGGAGCAGAGACAGTTGGCGGTGCGGCAGCCGGCGGCGGTGCAGCGGGTGGTGGCGGCGGAGGAGGCGGCGGCGCCGCGGCGGGCGGCGGCGCAGCCGCAGGAGGCGTGGCACTGGCAGCCGGCGGCGGCGTGGGCGGCAGGTCAATCGGAGTCACGCACCCCGAGAGGTCGAAGATCATGAACTCCAGGGCCTTCTCCTGCGGTGAGAGGCCCGTGCGAGCGTAACAGCAGCCAGGGAACACGTTGCCTGCGCTGGTGTCTGGATCTCCAGGGAAATCAGTCGTTGCCGCATCGGTCACGTGCAAAGCAGTGTAGACAAACTTCCCGCACTGGGTTGCCGTGCCCGCGTCCGCCTGCGTGTTGATCGGAGTGTTGAAAGAGAAGTAGTGGGTATATTGTGCCGCCCCATTCGGAGCCCCTGCGCTTACAGGTTCGTAGATCCACCGCTGTGAAGGCGGATGGATCTGGTCGATGGCGGTGAATTTCGCGCTGCTTGACAGTGTCAGGTGCCCTGGGATGGTGGATGCGCCGACGCTTGACAGCCAGCTAGCAAACGCGATGCCCTTTGGGAATGATTGATCGATGAGGGTGTCCCTTGCAGTCGTTCCGATGAAGCCGGTGCCTGTGTTCCAGGTTGCAACGTCGCCGAAGACGGAAGGATAGCTCGGCGAGCCCGTGAACGACTTGATCCACGCCCAGTGAAAGTGTTCGGCGAACACGCGGCCACCGGCATCAAGATAGGCCTTCATTAGATTGGCCGCGGCAGGATTCGGAATAAAGCCCTGCCCCCCGGTTGTGGTGGGGTCGACCTGGGTGCCGCCACAGTTGAGTAGGATCACGTCGTACTTGTTCAGGTCAGCCTGTTTGTCCCAAAGACTCGTTGTCGCGTCAGGGAATGTTCCCGCGATCCCCGATATTGTGCTGCACGTGTCTGGGCTCTTCGACTGATTGTACAACTGCACCGAGCCCGAACCGCTGGGCAGGGTGAATTCAGATGCATCGACCCCTATCCGGCGAAGCAGGCATTGTAGACGCTCGTCAGTGGTGTTGTCGGGATTTCGAGCACGCCCAGCCGTTATGGCGATCTTGGGTATGCTCAGGTATTGGCCGTTGTTAAATGGACCGCTGGGGTCGTTGTAGTCAGTGTGGATGTTCCTGGGCAGGCGCAACAGGGTCACCGGCTTGGTCTCGGTGATGGGATTGTCAGCACACTGGTTGGTGACCAGCGACCTCGAAATCGTGATCTGGCGCCGCCACTTGCCAAGTTGCATGACCAATGGGAAATCAACACCCCAGGGCACGTTGTTGAGGACAAAGTGCCCATTGGCATCGGTCAGCGCCGAGGCAATCGGCTGACCCGATACCTGGCCGTCGCAAGAGGTGCAGCTCACACCCGCGGGAATGGGGTCCAGCGCCGCATTCGGGATGGACACGATCACGTTGTAGAGCTGGTTGTAGCCGGCGGGGTCGTACACCGTGCCGCTGAGGCTGGTCGTGGCCGTACCGCTGCAGCGAACCCGATTTAGGCACAGGCCGCCGCAGGGCTCGCAAACATTGGCTGTGATCGCACCGCAGGGCACGCCAGGGGTCGCGCATGTGGCCGGGCAGCTCAGGGTCGCACCACAAGCATCGCCCACGCCGCCGCAGTACTGCTGCACGCCCTTGGCGTTGTTGCAGGTAACGGGCACACAGCCCGTCCCACCCACGCACGAGTTCTTGCTGCCGCACAACCAGCCGGTGCCGGCGGCCGAGCAGTCCGTGCCGCAATCCAGCGAGTGGCCGCAGCCATCGCCAATGGTTCCGCAGTACCGGCCACCCGAAGCCGGATTGCAGGTCAGTGGAGTGCAAGCCGGCGGGTCGCCCTTGCACAGGTTGCTCTGACAGGTCCACCCGCTCTTCGTGCAAGTGGTGCCGCAGTCGAGCGAGTTGCCGCAGCCGTCGCCGATGGTGCCGCAGTACTGGTCGCCGCTGGCCGTGGTGCAGGTGAGCGGCGTGCAGCCAGCGGTGGGCCCTGCCTTGCACAGGTTGCTCTGGCAGGTCCACCCGGTCTTTGTGCACACGGTTCCGCAATGTAGCGTCGAGCCGCAGCCATCGCCGATGTCGCCGCAGTACTGGTCGCCGTTTGCCATCGTGCAGGTCAGCGGCACACAGCCGGCCGTAGGCCCAGCCTTGCACAGATTGCTTTGGCAGGTCCACCCGGTCTTGCTGCAGGTGGTTCCACAGTGAACCGTTGATCCACACCCGTCGCCGATGTCACCGCAGTATTGATCCCCGGCCGCAGTGGTACACGCCTGCGGCACGCAGCCAGCGGCTGGCCCGGCCTTGCACAGCCCCTGGTCGCACACCCACCCGGCCTTGGGGCAGGTCGTGCTGCAGGGGAGCGTCCCGCCGCAGCCGTCCCCGATCGACCCACAGTAGTTGTCCGCGCTCGACGCCACGCAAGTGAGCGGGGCGCAACTTGGGCCGCCTTTGCACAGATTGTTCTGGCAACTCCAGCCGCTGCCCGCGGCCGAGCAATCGGTGCTGCAAACCAGAGAGTTGCCGCAACCGTCGCCGATGGTTCCGCAGTACTGACCGCCGGAAGTCGGCTTGCAGTTACCTGGCGTGCAACTTGGGCCACCCTTGCACAGATTGTTCTGGCAAGTCCACCCGGTCTTGCTGCAGGTCGTTCCGCAGGCCAGCGAGTTGCCGCAGCCATCGCCGATGGTTCCGCAGTACTGGTCGCCACTGGCGGTTGCGCAGGTCAGGGGCGCGCAACCAGCGGTCGGTCCCGCCTTGCACAGATTGTCCTGGCAGGTCCAGCCGGTCTTCGCGCAAGTCGTTCCACAGTGAACTGTCGATCCACACCCGTCCCCGATGTCACCGCAATACTGGTCGCCGTTCGCCGTCATGCAGGCCAGCGGCGAGCAGCCAGCGGTTGGCCCTGCCTTGCAGAGGTTGTCTTGGCAGGACCATCCGGTCTTTGCGCAGATGGTTCCGCAGTGAATCGTGGATCCACACCCGTCCCCGATGTCACCGCAATACTGATCCCCGAACGCCGTTGTGCAGGTTCTCGGCACGCAGCCAGCGGTTGGCCCGGCCTTGCACAGACCGTTGTCGCACACCCAGCCGGCCTTGGGACAGGTGGTGCCGCAATCGAGGGTCCCGCCACAGCCGTCCCCGATCGCCCCGCAGTAGTTGTCCGCGCTCGACGCCACACAGGTCAAGGGCTTGCAGGAAGGGTCGCCTGTGCACATGTTGTTCTTGCACAACCAGCCGGCCTTGGGACAAGTCGTGCCGCAGTCGAGCGTGCCACCGCACTTGTCCCCGATCGTTCCGCAGTAGTGGTCGCCGTTGGGCGCGTCGCATGTTGCCGGTGCGCACGCCACGCCGCCTTTGCAGATGTGGTCGGTTCCACAGGTCCATCCCGCCAGGCAGTCGTTCCCACATTCCAGCGTGCCGCCGCAACCGTCACCCACGGTTCCGCAGTAGTGATCCCCACTCGAGGTCGTACAGGTCAAATGGGCACAAACGCCTGGACCTCCCTTGCAGATGTGGTCGGCCCCACAGGTCCAGCCGGCCGGGCAATCGTTCCCGCAGGCCAGCGACCCGCCGCAACCATCGCCCACAGTCCCGCAGTAGTGGTCCCCGCTCGCAGTCGCGCAGGTGATCTTCGGGCAGGTTGCCCCGCCCTTGCACAGGTGCTCCTCGCACACCCATCCGGGCTGTGGACAGTCGGCCGGACAGTTCAACGTGCCGCCGCAGCCGTCCCCGACCTTGCCACAGTACTGTCCGCCGCCTGCCGTGTCGCAGGTGGCCGGCGTACACGCCGGAGGCCCGCCGACGCAAACGGAATTCAGGCAGGTCCATCCCGTGGGACAGTCAGCCCCGCAATCGAGCGTGCCGCCACAGCCGTCCCCGATGGGCCCACAGTAGTGATCCCCGGTGGCAGTCGCGCAGGTCACCGGCGTGCAGATGGGAGGCGTCGCCTTGCACACGTGCCCTTCGCAAGTCCATCCCGTCGGACAGTCGTTTCCGCATTCGAGGGTCCCGCCACATCCATTGCCAATGGTCCCGCAGTAGTGGTCGCCACTCGCGGTCACGCAAGCCAGCGGTGGGCAGACGATCGGCGAGCCCACGCAGAGGTTTTCCACACAATCCCATCCGGTGGGACAAGGATTCCCGCAGTCGAGCGTGCTGCCGCAGCCATCCCCGATCTTCCCGCAGTAGTGGTCTCCCGAGGCCGCCACGCAGGTGTCTGCCTGGCAAGTGGGACCGCCCTTGCAGATATGGTCCACGCCGCAGGTCCAACCCACGGCACAGTCGGCCCCACAGTCGAGCGTCGCGCCGCATCCGTCCCCGATCACTCCGCAATATGTCCCGCCCGCAACCGTACACCCCTTGAGGCAAGTGGTCGATCCCACCGCGACGCAAGTGTTGTTCTTGCACTGGTTGCCGGCGGCACAGGCGCCACAATGCAAGGTCTGTCCGCAGTTGTCGATGTCCCCGCAGAACCGGGTTGCGCCTGCACTGCAGGTCTTCGCTTGACAAAGGCCACCATCCGTCGTGCGCGGCTCAGGCAGCACCACGAGAGGGCCACTGTCAGCCAGTAGCACCACTCCCCCATCGGGCAACACGCCCCCCGTCGGCGCGTCCTGCGCGCTCACCGCGGTGTCGACACTGCAGCCAGTGGTCCATGCCAGAGCGCAGACCGCCCACCCTTGAACAAAAAGATTCGCCCGACGGCGCGTCCCTGCCGTCAGGCGTCTGACTGATCCGTGACGCCTCATGTGTGTGCCTCGCTGCTTGTTCCTCGCTCAAGAGTACTCGCTTTCCGCATGGTTTTGCAAGGAATGAATTGTGAGATTGGTTGCTATTCAGGCTTGTATACTACATGTGAGCGGGCGTCGGTGGATGGCGTGCCGATACATCCGAGAGGCACAGGTCTCTGGCCAAGTTGGACGCTTCGCCCTAGACTGCGTGGCATGTCGACCAGCCGCAGAATTTGCTTACTCTTGCTCCTCGGGGCGTCCTTGGCGGGCGGCTGTGCAAAGAAAGCCAAACAGACGGCGATCGCGAAGCAGCCACTCGCGACTTCCGCCTCGGACACGCGAGTTGTGCCGCCTCCTCCGCCGCTGCCGCCTCCTCCACCTCCGCCGCCACCACCGCCTCCTCCACCGCCTCCACCTCCTCCACCGCCCCCCCCTCCTCCGCCGCCACCACCGCCTCCGCCTCCTGTGCCCGGGGCCAGGTGAACCGGCGAGAGGATACGCCCGCGGCTTGCCGTGACCTCGCGCGCCCTCCTATAGTATTCGGCAATGCGAGGACCACTTCTCTCCGGAGCCCTAGGCAGTGCCGCCACCCTTGACCGGGTCTGCCGCCTGCTGCAGGGACATCAGCCCACGGTGGTGCTCAGTGCACTCTGGCTGGCCGAGGCCCTGGCCAGCAGCTTTCCTGTACTTGCACTCGTCGAAGAAGACAAGAGGTCGGCCGCCATGCGTGCGGTCAGGCGGGCAAACAAGGCGGCCCATCCACTACTGGTCGTTTCAGCGGGGGAAGACGTGCCGCTTGCACGCGGGGTGGCAGGCGCCATCCTCATCGAGAACCTGATGGACGTGGAAGACCATGCCGCAGCCGAAGACCTCCTGGTGGGCTTGCTTCCGTCCCTGCGGCTCGACGGCGTGGTGGTGTCCTTGGACGCCACCCGGCACCAAGAAACCGAGGCGCGGCTGGCTGCCCTGTTTCTGGCGGCGGCACTGACCGGCATCACGCAGGCTCGTCCGCGCGAGGGCGCGTTGCTCACCATCGGGTCGGCCCCACCGCCGACGGTGACGGTCGTTCGAGCAGCGCGGCTACTGGCCGTGCCAGGCGAACCGCGTGAATGATCCGCCGTCGCCGCCGGTCCATTCTCTCAAGGGTATGCGCCGAATACTTCTTGCCTTCACCCTTTCCCTGGCCGTGCACGCTGCCCTGGTGGCCTCCGCGGTGGCACTCGCTGCCTGGCGCGGATTTGCGCTGGTGCCACCGGTTCGATTGGCGGCCATCGCCATAGACGTCAAGGAGCTGCCCTTGGGTGGGGGCCGCTCGACCGGCGCGAAAATCGAGGATGAAGGCCCACCGCATCCGGTGCGTCGACCCAAAGCCGCACGCACGCGGGTGTCGCACGCAGGTGGAGTGGTTGCACTCGCGCCTGATGCCGGTGCCGCTGACGCCTCGGCCCAAGTGGGCAAGGGCACCTCCGATGCAGGTCACGAAGCCGACAGCGGCCGGCGGCGGCCCGGTGACCTGCGCAACTACGGCCCCGAAGGTTCACGCCTCACGGCATTGCTTCGTCTGGATCGATTGCGCGCCTCGTCCTTCAGGTCGGGCCTGGTGCCAGCCATCGATCAGCTTCTTGTCCTGTTGCCCGATCGGCGCCGGCTGCTCGACGGAACTGGTCTGGATCTCTATCGCGACTTCGATGCCTTGCTCATCGCTACCCCTGAACCGCGGGATGATAAGGTCACCTTCCTCGCTGTCCGGCACCAAATGAAGGACGCCACCCTGGAGGCCGCGCTCGACCGCGGCGCCGCTGCCAGCGGCCAGACGATCGCATGGCGCGCGGAGGGCGGCCGGCCAGTGGGCGTGCGGCGGCCGCGCGCGGCGGCACCCAGGGAGAGTGCGGGTCTTAACCTGGATGACCGCATCTTGGTATTGCCCCAACCATTCCTGGCCGTGATGGCGCCGCCCGCCTATGCCGAACGGTTGCTGGGGCGGCCCGCGCGCAAGCCTGCGGGCGCTCGCGAGGCCGCCGGCGATGCAGGGAACATCGATGGCGGTATGGCGGATGCCAGTTCTGCGGCCCCAGGCAAGAGTCACGGGCGCATCACCTGGCGCGAGTTGGTTGCTCGTATCGACGCCGAGGACAGCGCTTTGCCCGAGGATGCGGTCTTCATGATCACGGCCGTCAATCTCCTGGTCTTGCCGGGACCGTCGCCCGTGGTCCCCGGGACACGTGGTGTGGTCGACGACGACGTGCGCGAGATGGGGCCCTACGGGCCAGCACCGCAGGCATTGACCCTGGTGGCCGGCATCGATCCAACACCCTACTTGGAGGTGGTGGGTGAGTTCGAGAACGAGGCGGAGGCGCAGACGTGGGAGCGCAAGTATCCCTTGTGGAAGCGCAGCCTGATGCTGAACCCGGTTCTTTTCTTGGCCGGGTTTGCCCCGCTGGTCGATCGGGCCGAGCTATCTCGCGACGAGAAGACCCTATTCCTGCGCGCGAGCACCACCGGAGAAGAACTGCAACGCCTTCTGGCCGTGGTCACCAACCTGGCCCGCGGCGTGGTTGGCCATGCTCGCTGAACCGCTTTTGAACCACCACTGCGGTCAGTGATGTCGGGAACGCTTGCTTGACCGGTGCGACAGGTCAGCCCTGCTGGTGCCCTGGGCGGCAATGACAAGCGGGAACACCGTGCGCAGCACCACATTGGGACGGCCGTCGGTGACCCTCAGCTTGTACATCTGTCCCTCGGCACAGGAGGCCGCGGCAGGATTGATGGGCCCTTGCGACACGAAGCCCACCGAGCCGATTGTGCCTGCTGGTTCGACGTAGGCGATGGCTTCCACACTCTGCGGCCCCAACGCTCCGCAGGCGGCGAAGTCGCTCGTCGAGGCCACACGAACTGCCACGTCGTCGCCCCTCCAATTCAGCACGCGCATCTCGCCCGTCGATCGGAAACGCAGGGAATACTCGAAATCAGTTCTGCAGTTGCCTTCGGGTCGAGGGAACACGATACGCATGCCAGCACCAACCAGGCAGCGCTCGACAGGATAGTTGCCTAACTCGTTCTTGATGACGTGAATGTCAGAAACCGCTCCGCTGGCTTCGACAACGAAACGAAGAACGACCAGGCCTGACAGGTACCGGCGTGCATCCCCGGCGCGTTCGAAGCAGTCAACCATGGCGGGCACATGCGGCGCCATGGCCCTGTCCACCGTGCGCTCGTCGAGCACGCCGATGGACAACTGCATGTCCATCCCCTGGTCGTCGCCGGCCACCCCAGCACGTGCCGAAGTCTTTTGCCGGACGCGCGACTGTTTCGGCAAGCGCGACCCTCTGGTCTCCGGCTCAGAGGCGCACGCGAAAACCAGCGCGCATAGAACAAACACCGCCTTGGATTTCTTACATCGCATGATTCGTGATGTATTATACATAAATCTTGCTACAAGAAAACGGTGTTTTGGGCCAAACTTTTGACGTCCTTTTCGCTGGCCTGGCCAGAACGACCACGACGTATTAGGGATCCTATCGGACAGCAGTGCTCAAACCTTTTGGCCTCGGTCCATCTTTTTCCGGACCCTCCAATGCACTAATCCACGCAGGAGCGCGCAAAACCAGCGCGACCTACATGGATAGACCGCAGGCGTGGACGCCTACATGTGCCGAAATCGGAGAGGACGAGTCAGGTTTTTAGTACTGCGGCTCGAACTTGTACTCGTACTGGACGTCGCCACCCCTATCCAGCTTTGGATATTCAAACTCCCGCAACACTCCAAGCAGGCAGTTCGCAACGTCCTGGTTCCCCAGCGTACCCCCTGCCACGCGCGGCTTGCCGTGTCGGGCGGTGTCGATGGTGATGACGACCTTGACCGTACCCTTGAACTCGCGGGTGTGCTTCTCGTTGAGCACGTCCTGGTAGCACCGGCGCGCCGAGGAATCGCGCTCCTGCAAGAGCAGCTTGATCTCTGCCTCCTTGTCCGGTGGCACCCCGCCGGTGTCAATGACGATCTGGGCGTCGTCTCGCACGATCACAGGGCGTGGGCCATTCTCCATGTCCCGTGGGGTAGAGGTGGCCGAGGCGCAAGCCCCGAGGACGAGACCGCTTCCAATCGCGAACAGAATGTAGGTCGCCTTCATCTCATGGCCCTCCGCGTCGCAAGGTTCGAGAGAACAACGACTGTGGTCTTAAACCGATAGCAGCGCGGAAGCAATGGTCAGTCGCTGGATCTCGCTCGTGCCCTCGTAGACCTCGGTGAGCTTGGCGTCGCGGAAGTGGCCATCTACCACCTGGTCGGTCAGGCGGCTCGACCGGAATCGCCCACGCGCGATCGATGGTGCCGGCGTGAGGCGCGAGTTCCTCGCGGGCAAACCGGCGCACCCGATCGCGAAAGCTTTTCTGTTCGTCGGTCAGTTCGAAGTCCACCGGGCTTCTCTTCCATCAATACTCTAAAGTAAAAGGTCCCGTGTCTTGCAGAAGGGAGCTGTCGCGCGCATGAGCAGTCCGGTCCACACTTTCTTCGCCACCGCCTTCGTCGAGAACTTTCCGCTCAAGGAGATGGCCGCCCACTATCCCGAATCTAAGCGCACGCCGCGCGAGCTTTGGTTCGCGCCCGCCTCCGGTGGCACGGTCTTCATCTATCCGTTCGGCGCGTTGGTCTTCTACGACGTCGGGCCGGAGGTGCGCGAGACCGAACTGGCCCTTCTGCGCCGTATCCGGCCAGACCTGACCGCCACGCAAGTGATGGACGAGCAATTCACCGTGCGCGAGGATCCCGGCGTGCGGCCCGACGTGGTCAACGGCGTGTTGACGCTCGATCGACTGACCTTCGAACGCGCCAGCGTGGTGGCGCTCACCGTGGCTCAAAGCGCCGCCATGGATTACTACGACCGTATCGTCGATCAGATGTTCAGTGAGACTGACAAGCTGGTGGACCGGCTGGAGAAGCTGGGAACGGTGCCCTTGCGGACCCGGCACTTGCACAAGTTCATCGGCGCAGCCCTGGGAACGCGCAATGAGGTGCTCTCGATCCTACACCTGCTCGACAAGCCCGAATCCATCTGGGACGACCCAGGCGCGGACCACATCTACGGTGAGCTGCGGGCGGAGTTCGATCTGGTCGATCGCTACCAGGCACTTGAGCTCAAACTGCGCAGCGTGCAGGACGCGCTGGAGCTCATAACCGATGTGGCGCGTGACCGCCGCCTTGTTTTGCTCGAGGCGGCCATCGTGTTGCTCATCGTCTTCGAGATCGTGCTCAGTCTCATCCGCCACTAACCAGGCGCCCGACGTGCGGGTTGTGCTCGCGCTCTTCACCAATGGTGGTCTCGGGGCCGTGGCCTGGCACCACCACGGTTTCATCGGGTAGCGCAAACAGGGTGTCGCGGATCGAGCGCAGGATTTGCTTGAAGGAGCCGCCGGGAAAATCCGTGCGACCGATGCCGTCTGCAAACAGGGTGTCGCCTGCCAGCAGCAGCGGCGCACCCGAAGTTGGCTCGATGTACAGGCCCATCGAGCCGGGTGTGTGCCCGGGCGTGTGCAACACGCGCGCGTGGAGCTGACCGAAACTCAGCATCTCGCCGCCGGCAAGAATCTGAGTCGGCTCAGTCGGCTCCTCGGCTGCCAGATCGAAGTAGCGCGCCTGGCGCACCAACCCCCGATACAGGTCCAGGTCGCCACCGTGGATGGACACCGGGGCGCCGGTCGCCGCCGCCACCTCGCGCGTGCCGAGGATGTGATCAAAGTGCCCGTGCGTGTGCACGATCCCGACCGCCCGCGCCCCCATCATGGCAAGCAGAGCCAGGACTTTCTCCGCATCTCCGCCCGGATCGACGATCAGGGCCTCACGCGTGACTGGACAGACAACCACCGAGCAGTTGCATCCCACCGGCCCCACGGCAACGCTGTTGCGAAGCATAGACTAAGGTTGTCACGCATAACGGGAAAGTCGATTCCCCGGGGCGGAGCCTTGCTACGAGCAGCCGGTGGTGGTCCCGCAGTTAATACACTTGTGGCAGCTGCCGTTGGGCACCGTGATCGAGCCGCACTCGGGACAGGTGGGTGCGTCGCTGCGCACCAGGAAGCTGTACATCTCACCACCGGTCGGGCTGTGGCCGTTGCCGTTCTTGCCGTTGTGACCGTTGCTGCCCTCGGCTGGAGTGGGCGCGGCCTGCACCCCCACGCTCGGCGTCCCGGTCGGCTCGGCGGGGGTAGGCGCCTCGCTCGCCGGCCGGCTGGCCACCGGGATCTCGCTGGCCGATTCGTCCCGCACGAACTTGGAACCCAGCCAGCGGAACAGGTAGTCCATGATCGACGAAGCGCGGGGTAGCGCCGGATTCCCCGTGAAGCCCGAAGGCTCGAAGCGCGTGCGCGAAAACTTGTCCACAAATAGCTTGAGGGGCACGCCGTACTGTAGGGCAAGCGAAATAGCCGTGGCGAAACTGTCCATCAGGCCCGAGATGGTCGAGCCCTCCTTGGCCATGCGCACGAAGATCTCGCCGGGCTCGCCGTTTTCGTAGAGGCCCACGTGGATATAGCCCTCGTGCCCCGCCACCGAGAACTTGTGCGTCACCGATCGCCTCTCATCGGGCAGCTTGCGCCGGACGATGCTGGGCGGCCCTGCGAGCTGTGCCGTCGCCTGCTGCGCACCCGGATCGGTCTTGCTGGTGGTGACCGGCTGGGTACGTTTGCAGCCCTCGCGGTACAAGGCGATGGCCTTCAGCCCCGCCTTCCATGCCTCCATGTATGCCGTCTCGAGTTCCTCCACGGTCGCATCCGCAGGCTGGTTCACCGTCTTGGAAATGGCGCCCGAGATGAAGGGTTGGGCAGCCGCCATCATGCGGATGTGACCCATGGCACTGATCGAACGGGTGCCGTTGGCCGCGCGGAAGGCGCAATCGAAGACCGGCAGGTGGTCGCAGTCCAAGCCGGGCGCGCCCTCGATGGTCTCTTCGCGGTCGACGTAGTCGGCGATGGCCTTGCGCTGGGCTTCGTCATAGCCAAGGTGCTGCAGCGCCTCGTCGACCGTGTTGTTGACGATCTTGATGGTTCCACCGCCCACCAGTCGCTTGTATTTGATGAGCGCGATGTCGGGCTCGATGCCGGTTGTGTCACAGTCCATCATGAAGCCGATGGTTCCGGTGGGCGCCAGCACGCTGGCCTGGGCGTTGCGGAAGCCGTGCTCGGTTCCCAGACGAATCGTG
>Ga0182021_10002814_pt1 | contig 20405 bp, 23 predicted proteins | sample 612E3MmetaG_FD_120493 | JGI IMG/M metagenome (GOLD analysis project Ga0182021, IMG submission 120493) | Permafrost microbial communities from Stordalen Mire, Sweden - 612E3M metaG (Illumina Assembly) | ecosystem: Environmental > Terrestrial > Soil > Wetlands > Permafrost | place: Sweden... | reverse complement strand
GCAGTGTATAGTGCTGCCATGTTCCCGGGAGGTCGATGAATTTAAGGTCGATGAACTGACATTTATTGTCCTTCGCTAATTTAAGGACATCTTGATAAGAACTTGGTGCCATTTTTTCTCCTTATGTTTAATTTAATATTTTTACTCTACTTAACTGAATTATGAAGCTAATTTGTTTCGGCCAGATTTCATGGGTGTTAATTTTAAATTAAGTTTGTTACATATACATCTCCGAAATCAGCTAATTTGGGATTATACAGCACTGGTCCCCGAATCACCCGTGCGCACGCGTATAGCGTCTTCAATGGGAATGACGAAGATTTTACCGTCACCTATCTCCCCTGTCCGTGCTCCCCGTACAATGGCATTTACTGCAGGAGATACATCTTCATCCATGACCACTACCTCGATTTTAAGTTTGGGCAGGAAATCCAGCCGGTATTCTTTGGAACCCCATTTAAGAGGAATGCCTTTTTGTCTACCCCTGCCGCTTACTTCAGAAATTGTCATGCCGTGATATCCCAGAGCTTCCAACATCATTTTGACCGGCTCCAATTTCTCCTCCCGGATAATCGCTTCGATTTTTTTCATCTCAACCAGCCTCCGTAGGCTCTCTCCCCGTGTTGCGAGATATCCAGCCCTACACTTTCTTCTGTCGCGCTAACTCTTAAGCCCATAGTGATATCTACCAATTTGCCTAACACCCAGGTCATAGCGAAAGCAAAAGCCCATACTGCCGCAATACCTACCAGTTGAATCAATACTTGAGCGGCGTGCCCACAAAACAGACCATTACCCCCAGCCGAATTCAAAGTGAGCGAAGCAAAGAAGCCCACTGCCAATGTTCCAAAAGTCCCACCCATCCCATGAACCGCCCATACATCCAGAGATTCATCGATGCGTGTCTTTTTTGCTCGGAATGCCATGCAATAAAAACCAATGAGAGAGGCGGCAATACCGATAGGTATACCGACAATCGGCTGGACATAACCAGCGGCCGGTGTGATAGTGGCCAAACCGGCAACAGCGCCTGTAGCTACGCCTAATACTGAGGGACGTTGGTAAACCCAACCGAGAATCATCCAGGTAATTGCACCGGCCGCGCCGGCAATGTATGTTGTCATAAAAGCACTTGAAGCCAGACCACCTGATGTAAGCGCGCTGCCGGCATTAAAACCAAACCAACCGAACCACAAGATACCCGCTCCTAACAAAACCATGGGAATATTGCTCGGGTCCATGCGTTCTCCCTCATGATAACCTTTACGCGGTCCGAGAATGATGGCTAGGGCAAGTGCCGAAACGCCGGCGCTAATATGGACGACCGAGCCTCCGGCAAAATCAAGAAATCCCATCTTATGCAGCCAGCCACCGCCCCAGACCCAATGCGTCACGGGGCAGTAAACCACTGTGAACCAGAGGGCGGAAAAAACGAGTAACGAACTAAATTTTATCCTCTCCACAACCGCGCCGGTAATCAGAGCGACGGTAATCACGGCAAACATCATCTGAAAAGCGGCGAAAGCAAGTTGCGGTACAGTCGTGGCATATATTGTTGAGGGATTCTGCCCTACTCCGTTAAGGCCAAAGAAATTCAGCCCCCCGATGATTCCCCATTTATCCGGTCCAAAACTTAGTGAATAACCATATATTACCCATAGCAGCCCGATTAGCCCGAGCGTTATGAAACTCATCATCAGGGTTGAGAGAAAGTTTTTACGGCGGACCATACCTCCATAGAAAAAGGCGACACCCGGAGTCATTAGCATTACCATTGCAGCAGAGATCAGAACCCAGGCGGTATCAGCAGCATTAATAGACATCCGGTACTCCTCGTTATCCCTAGATGTCTATACTTTACAGGCTAATTGTTACATCAATATTTCAAGAAGATTAAAAAAACGTTACTTTAAAAAATATTTATTTTAGTCTATAGCCAATGCCTCTCACCGAAATAAGACGCCTCGGCCGATGCGGGTCTACTTCGATTTTCTTTCGCAGACGGCAGATTTCTACGTTAATCGCGCCGTCTTTATCCATATGACCTGAGGTTGAAATTGTTTGCAGAATTTCAGAGCGTCGAACAACCATTCCTTTTTTACTAACGAAAAGATAGAGCAACTCAAATTCCTTGACCGTCAAATCAATTTCTGTTTTTCCCAGCTTTACCTGATAACCAACGGGGTCGATATAAAAGTCGTTCATGAGTAAGGCTTCTTGTTTTAACCTCGTCTCCGATGCGTACATCTCAATCCTCAATCTCTTGATAACTAAAATATATAGAATTGATGTTACAGGCAGATTACAGGATTACTACGATTGTGTTAAATCCGGTTCGGCATCAATCAAGCTGAGAGACCTAAAAGTGAGTCAGTTATGAGAAATATGCTAGAATGAAGGGACAATGAAGGCACGAACAGCATTTAGATTGAGGCCGATATTCTGGAGCATCATAATATTTATTCTTGCGCAGGGGCTTACCTTTTTAGTAGTTCCTCACGAAGACGTATTTTTAGCCAAAAAAAATCTCTCCCTGCCCACACAACCGGCAGAAGCAATAACAATCTGGCCGGGACAAACCACCAGTCCCTCAGGAGAGGTCACGCAAACACCGGTGGTCTCATCGCTGGGCCCAATCCTGATTTATTTCTTCGCGGTAATCATTGTCTTAGGAATCGTACTTTTTTCCATTCCTATCTCAGCTTTAAAAACAGTTTTTAAGTTAATTTTCTCCTTTTTATTTTGTTGGAGCATATTCGTTATCTCTTATCTATGGCTACCGTTAGCTGCTAGTATTCCATTAGCCGTGATTATCAGCGCGCTCTGGTTTTTCAATCCCAGCGTGTGGTTACATAGTCTGGTAATGCTCGCGGCGATGGTAGCATTGGGAGAAGTATTCGGACGTTTAATTTCTCCATGGACAGCGATGATTTTATTAGCAGTACTGGCGGTTTACGATTTTCTGGCAGTCCGCTTTGGTTTTATGATGTGGATGGCAAAAAAGTTATCGATGTCAAGCACACTGCCGGCTTTTATTATCCCTTACCGCCAGTCCGATTGGACTTCAAACTTAAAAAAGTCCGATATTCCCACACTGACAGAGCAGAAAGCTGAAGAAAGAAAGTATTCTATACTCGGTGGTGGTGATATTGGTTTTCCGGTTTTATTGGCGGCATCAGTCTATTTTTCCCGCGGTGCAAGAGATGGCATTATCGTCGCAGTTTTTTCACTGGTCGGATTAATCGGTGCTTACTGGATTCAATCAACCTTTCAGAAAGGTAAAGCTGTTCCAGCATTGCCGCCCATCGCAGTCATGTCTGTAATCGGATTGGCTTTAGTCAGTTTTGTAATTTAACCGATTTCCCATTTAGCGGTACTGCATCACACTGCTATTGCCAGCTTAATTAGTTCCGTTTATACTACAAGTGAACATGAGTAAGATATTAGTGGTTGAAGACGACCGCAATCTACTGGAAACCATAAAATACAACCTCACCAAAGAGGGATATGGGGTTTTAACTGCGGTAGATGGTGGTGAAGCTCTAGAGATTGCTCGAAAAGAAAAACCGGATTTAATTATCCTGGATATTATGTTGCCTGTAATCGATGGTTTTGAAGTTTGTCGGATTTTACGAAAAGAGATGACCATCCCCATTATTATGTTAACTGCCCGTACGGACGAAACCGATAGAATAATGGGGCTGGATACAGGCGCTGACGATTATATGACCAAGCCATTCAGTATCAGAGAATTGCTGGCAAGGATACGTGCTCTACTACGGAGAGCTATAATTTCTGAGGTAAAACTACCAGAAGCACAATCGATTCTGTCTGTGAGCGATATTATAATCGATCTGAATCGTCACCGAGTGACCGTAAAAGAACAGCCGTGGGAACTCACTGCTAAAGAATACGACCTGCTGGTTTTCCTGATGCAGAATGAAAGCTACGTTTTTAGCCGCGAACAGTTACTGGAAAAAGTTTGGGGTTATGACTTTGCTGGTGATACCCGGACTGTAGATGTGCACATCCGTTGGCTACGGCAGAAAATAGAATCGGACCCCGCCAATCCAAAACACTTGTTGACAGTGCGGGGTACCGGTTATAAAATACAAAAATGAGAATGCCCCAAGGTATACAATGGAAAATTACACTCCCGTTTATTACTGTCATTATGGTTTGTATGGGAGCGATGGGGTTCTATCTTGTCCATTTTGTCCGGGACAACCAGACCAACAACCTGCGCACCTCTCTTACTAACGAAGCTAGAATCACCGCTGTAACCAGTCAGCCATTTTTCCCCTCATCCACTGCAGCATTAGATGGGCTGGCGAAACAATTGGGAACCGATGTTAACGCGCGTGTGACCATCATTGCCTCTGACGGTACAGTTTTAGGGGATTCGGAAGAAAATCCCGCTAACATGGAAAATCATTCCACCCGTCCTGAAGTAATTGCTGCTCTGGCAACCGGGTATGGTGAAATTGTGCGTTTCAGCACCACTCTCAACGAACAAATGATGTATGTGGCGGTCTCAATCAAGAATAACGACCAGGTGGTAGGAGTCGCTCGTATTGCTTTACCTGTTACCGCTATACAGAATTCGGTAAACCACCTGACAATCGTAATTAGTCTAGCAGTCATCTTGACCATTATCCTTACTGGATTTGCCACCTGGCTCATCGTGCGAATTACGACCCGACAGATTCGAGAAGTTACCCGAGCTTCCCGGAAAATTGCCACCGGCGATTTAACACAAAATATCCTTCTCCACAGCCATGATGAAGCTGGTGAACTGGGAAAAGCTTTCAATGAAATGGCAGGCAATATTAGAAAACTTATTGAAAGCATTTCCGCTGAACAATCCAAACTCGATACGGTTCTCTCTAATATGACCGACGGCGTTATTGTAACGGATAACAAAGGTAACATTTCACTGGCGAACCACACCGCCGAAAAATTGTTTGGTTTTCGCGCTGAGTCTATTATTTCCAAGACTGTAATTGAAGCAACCCATGACCACGAAATCGCCAATCTAGCACAACGCTGTCTGGTGACAGGCGAACAACTCAACCGTCAAATCGAACTGACGCCAGCTAGTAAGTATTTACGCGTAATTGCCATCCCAATCAGCGGCAAAATTTTGAGCGGCTGCTTATTGCTTTTGCAGGACTTGACGGAGATGCGAAATCTGCAGACGATGCGTCAGGAATTAGTGGGTAATATTTCGCATGATTTGCGCACACCGCTGGCAGGCATCAAGATAATGGTAGAAACCTTACGTGAAGGCGCAATTAATGATAGTAAAACTGCTCTACACTTCTTAACCAGAATCGAAAATGAGGTAGATAGATTAACCCAAATGGTCTCGGAACTGACCGAACTCTCACGTATTGAGGCTGGCACTGTTGGGCTTAATAAAGAAAACGTGAACTTGAATGAATTGATTAATGAAGCCATCATGCAACTCAAGCCTTTTGCGGATAAACAAAAAGTTACTTTAAATATGGAGATGTATAATATCATGCTCCCGGTGAAGGTTGACCGAGACCGTATATCACAAACCTTAACCAACCTCATTCATAATGCCATTAAATTCAACCGTACCAATGGCCATGTAACAATTGCGACATCATTTAATGACAAAGCAGTTATAGTCAAGGTAATCGATACCGGCACCGGTATTCCTAAACTAAATTTGCCACACGTATTTGAGCGCTTCTATAAAGCAGATAAATCCAGGACTAACAGCGGCAGCGGGCTCGGACTAGCAATCGCCAAACATACCATTGAAGCTCACGGCGGTACATTAGCGGCACAGAGCGAAGAAGGCAAAGGCTCAACTTTCAGTTTTACTATTCCTTTAAATCCTGAGATTTAACAAGGATTTAACATTTCTTTAAACCCACTTTAATTAGTACACTCCATATTGAATTTGTGGTGAGAATTCTTTTCGTTTGCGTTCACAATTCCGGCCGAAGCCAGATAGCCGAATTATGATGATTTTACATGCTTTTAACAAGTTGTTAAACGAGGCTTAATCTGTACCTCTTATGATGAAAATAGTAAGGAGGTAAAAGAAAGTGAGAAAAAACACAATAGCCCTGATTGCTCACGACGCAAAAAAGGACGAAATGGTAGCGTTTATCAAGGCGCATAAGATCGAACTGAGCGATTTTATACTGATCGCTACCAAGAATACAGGGCAATTGATTCATGAACGGACCGGTTTACCGGTGCAACTGCTGCATAGTGGGCCTCTTGGCGGTGACCAGCAGATAGGTGCCCTGGTGGCAAACAACACGGTAGATGCGGTTATCTTCCTCAGAGATGCCCTGACGGCCCATCCCCACGAACCAGATGTATCAACACTATTGAGAATCTGCGACGTCCACAATATTCCACTGGCAACCAATCTAGCCATAGCAGAAGCAGTCCTGCATTGCATCGTCGATGCCCCTGAAGCATTAAAGGGCGAGCATCTAGCCGCAGATTACCTGGAATCGGTAGCGGCAATTCACGGATAAACAATAATAAATAGGAGGTTACGTTGTTCAGTAAATTAAATAAAAAATGGCTTGTATTGCTAATATCGTTAACGTTAATTCTACCCATGATTCTAAGTGCCTGTACTAAGACGACAACCACAACGACCGCATCGGTCACAAAAATGGCACCAACATCTACTTCAAGTTCTCCAAACCCATTAACCACGGTCTCACAACTCGTTGGCTTAAACGGCGCCGGAGCCACCTTCCCCGGACCTCTATACTCAAAATGGTTCGACCAGTACAACAAAATCACCGGCGTACAAATTAATTATCAAGCGGTCGGTTCAGGCAGTGGTATTACACAAATAACTAACGGCACTGTTGACTTCGGAGCCAGCGATGGTATCATGTCCGATTCCCAGATAACAGCGGCGCAAGCCGCCTACGGGCCGATTCTGCATATTCCAATGACAATCGGGCCGGTGGCCATCGCGTACAATCTGGCTGGCATAGGCACCCAACAATTGAAACTCACGGGAAGTATCCTGGCCGGTATTTATTTAGGCACGATTACTAAATGGAATGACCCGCAAATAACTGCGGTCAATACCGGATTAAAATTACCGGACACAACTATTGCAGTGGTGCATCGCTCCGATGGCTCCGGTACTACTTACATCTTTACCAACTATTTATCCAAAATAAACACAGATTGGAATAGCAAAGTGGGTAACGCCAACTCAGTTAACTGGCCTGTTGGTTTGGGTGGGGCACAAAGTGCGGGTGTCGCGGGACTGGTTCAGCAAACACCGAATTCCATCGGCTATGTTGAGCTTGCATACGCAATAACCAACAACATTACTTATGCCCAACTCCAGAACTCCTCCGGGAACTACATCCTACCTACAATGGCTTCTGCCAGTGCCGCGGCTGAAGGAATAACTCTACCGGATGATATGAAAATCATGATTACCAACTCTTCAAACGCACAAGCATATCCGATTGTCGGATTCACCTGGATATTGGCCTACGTCAACCAGACTGATAAGACCAAAGGGCAGGAACTTGCGAACGTACTCTGGTGGGCAACTCATGACGGACAACAGTACAGCAATGCTCTCAATTACCCGACATTACCTGCTAGTGCAGTAGCTAAAGCGGAAAATGAAATACTATCTATGAAATACCAGGGGCAATCATTATTAAGTCGTTAAAAGTTCGAAATATAAGTCATTTGAGTAAATGTAGGATGTTTTATCCCTCCTACATTTCCCATTTTTGGGAAAAAGAGATTGAGCGTGATACAGAAGGACGGAACAATAGGAAAGGCGAAAAGTTGGAGATTTAGCCGGAGCCCGCATTTTGCGGATAAAATTTTCTCCAAACTGACGCTATTTTTTTCCATGGTAATCGTGGCAATCCTTTTGGTCCTAGTTATTGTCCTGGCCATAAATGCAATGCCGGCTATCAGTAAATTCGGATTTTCCTTTATCGGTAGTTCATCATGGGACGCCGTGCGAGCAGCATTCGGAGCACTACCGGCAATCTTTGGGACATTATTAAGCTCAGCGATCGGTTTATTGATAGCCATACCGATAAGTCTGGGAGCGGCCATATTTCTAGTAGAACTGGCACCGACGTGGTTAAGAGGGCCAGCTTCTTTCGTCATCGAAATGCTGGCGGCTATTCCCAGCGTGATTATCGGATTATGGGGTCTTTTTGTACTGGTCCCAATTGTCAGAAACCCCATAGAGAGTTGGCTTGGCAGTAAACTGGGATTCCTACCCTTCTTCCAGGGTCCGCCGTTCGGCGTTGGTTTTCTTGCCGCCGGATTTATTCTCGCCATCATGGTGATACCGATTATCTCAGCGATGAGCCGGGATGCTATGCGAGCGGTTCCTGATCAGCAGCGAGAAGCGATGCTGGCGCTAGGGGCGACGCGCTGGGAGATGGTTCGGCAAGCCGTCCTTCCCTACTGTCGATCCGGACTGGTGGGTGCAGTGATTTTAGGACTGGGCCGTGCCCTTGGGGAAACGATGGCCGTAACGATGGTGATCGGCAACTCCTATACTATTAGCTCTTCTTTGTTCTCACCTAATAGTACTATCGCCAGTAAAATTGCAAATGAATTCAGCGAGGCTTCAAGCGGCGTCTTTGTCGGTAGTCTGATTGAATTGGCACTAATACTTTTCGCCATTACCCTCGTAGTTAATGTTATCGCGCGGTTACTATTGTGGCGCATGACTTCGGTGAAAGGAACGATAGAGTAAATATGTCTAAACGTATGTATCTACGCCGCACGTGGTTCAACCGGATAATGCTCGGACTTTGCAGTGTTGCTGCCGGTTTGGCAATCATGGTGCTGGCGCTAATTCTCGGCTATACACTAACACGCGGTATTTCCGCCATGAATCTTAGTTTCCTGACAAATGCTGCCAAACCCGTAGGTGAAGTCGGTGGCGGTATGCGTAACGAGATCTTTGGCACCTTTATCCTGGTGATTTTAGGGTCAGTACTTGCCATACCGGTTGGCTTGATGGCAGGTATTTTCTTATCTGAGTTCGCCAGTCCGAAGGTGGCAACCGCCGTTCAATTCGCGGCGGATATTCTAGCGGGTATACCGTCGATTGTTGTCGGCGTATTCGTTTACGCAATTGTAGTCCAGCCGATGCATTCGTATTCAGCGCTATCAGCAGGCGTGGCATTAGCGATTATCATGGTACCCATTGTAGCCCGGACAGCTGAAGAGTCATTGCGCCTGGTACCAAACTCGATGCGTGAAGCCGCGTTGGCCCTCGGTATTACAAGATGGCGAGCGGTAGTAGGAGTAGTTATCCCGGGTGCTCTCACCGGAATTGTGACCGGTATCATGCTGGCGGTGGCTCGCATTGCGGGGGAAACTGCCCCGCTATTATTCACCGCGCTCGGTAGTCAATTTGGCGTGCAAGGACTCCTCAAACCAATTGGGGCATTACCACTGCAGATATATCATTATGCTTTATCCCCTTACCGCGACCAGCAGCAGCAAGCCTGGGCAGGCGCCTTTCTATTGATAATGCTGGTGCTGGGAATAAGCATTCTGGTGCGTTGGATTAGTAATCGCAAACATAATTAAACATTAGAATAATACAGGAAAGGTAAATATGGCAATGATAAGTAACCTGGTTAATGAAAACATACTCCCGAAACTAGAAACTGCTCACAATAAGCATAAAGACCAAAAAGGTATTCTGGAAGTTCAGGATTTGAGTGCCTGGTACAGAAATACCCTGGCCATCAAACATATCACGATGACTATCCAATCACAGACAATTACATCCATCATTGGACCTTCCGGCTGCGGCAAATCCACTTTTATACGGTGCCTCAATCGCTTACATGAAGTCTCGCACTGCGGGCGTGTAGAAGGCTGCGTATTGCTGGATGATAAAGATATTTATGCCAGAGATGTTGACCCAGTCGTCCTCCGCCGCCGCATTGGTATGGTTTTTCAGAAACCGTCACCTTTCCCCACGATGTCTATTTTTGATAACGTCGCAGCCGGTCTCAAACTGACGCAGTTCTGGAGCAAACGTTGGGAGTTGGAAGAAGTTGTCGAAAAGAGCTTGCGTCTGGCAGCCATATGGGATGAAGTGAAAGACAAACTTGGTCAGTCGGGTGCATCTCTCTCCGGGGGACAACAACAGCGACTCTGCATTGCCCGCGCAATAGCAGTAGAACCGGAAATAATCCTGCTCGATGAGCCGTGCAGTGCGCTTGACCCTGCGTCTACATTGAAAATCGAAGACTTAATGAGGAATCTGGCGGAACAATATACGATTGTCATCGTAACCCACAATATGCAACAGGCCGCTCGAGTTTCCGATATGGCTGCCTTTTTCATGATGGCATCGGATAGAGCTGGTGAACTCGTGGAATACGGCATAACCTCGCAAATCTTCACCAACCCCAGGGATAAGCGTACCGAAGACTACATCACCGGCCGCTTCGGATAAATATTGAAAAGGAGATAAAACAATGGAAATCAGGACAGGCTTTCATAAAAAATTAAGGGAAATACAGGATGATATCCTGGTCATGGGCAGTATGGTGAGTAAAACGATTGCGTGGGCGATCGAGGCTTTGCAGAACCGCGACTTGAAATTGGCGCAGCAAATTATTAACGACGACCAAAAAATCAACAACAAGCGTTTTGAGATCGAGGAAAAGTGCGTTCAATTAATTGCCACGCAACAACCAATGGCAAGTGACCTGCGTACCATCATCTCCGTCCTTAACATCATCACCGAATTAGAACGCATCGGTGACTACGCGGAGGGAAATGCCAAAATTACGATTATGATTGGTAATGAGCCGCCCCTGAAACCATTGATCGATATTCCTCTTATGGCGGAAAAGACGATTGATATGTTGAATCGCAGTTTAGATGCCTTTATCAAACCGGATGCGGAATCAGCCAAAGCAATTATTGCCGAAGACGATTACATTGACAATCTCTACGACCAGGTGTTTCGAGAATTATTGACCTTTATGGCTGAAGACCCAAAGACCATCACGCGCGCTACCCGTCTGGTATGGGTTGCTCATAATTTGGAACGCAGCGCTGATAGAGTCACCAACATCTGCGAACGCATAATCTTTATTGTTGAAGGGAAAATGGAGGAGATATCGTCATCGAAATATTGATGAATACTTCTTCAGGCAGACGCCCCCGAATAGTGCCTTAGGCCAAATTTCCAGAAAGCACGCGAAACGATAAACAAGACTACTGCGCCGAGAAAAGCTCCTAGTAACGTCATCCAGTTGAGACGGCTGGTTAAGGCTTCTACCGGAATCGTCGTAGCGAAGGCGACCGGCACCACAAAGGTTAACCCATAACGCAGCCACCCCGGGTAAAGACTAATGGGCCACCTTCCGGCTTGGTACATGCTCTGAAATATCATCAGGATATTTTCGACTCTCACCAACCAGAAAGCCAGCGTAGCTAAAATCAGAAAGAAGCTGTAAATGATCACCGAACCGGTCAACAGCATCAAAATGAATTCAATCGCCTGCAATCCCCCGATGGTTCCGCCAAGCCGGACTAAGGAGATACCCAGCAGGGAGAAGCCGAGGAAAACATTGATTATCTCCCAGATTCCAATGCGGCTGATGCTTGTAATCAGTTGCGCATCCTCCGGTTTGGTCAATGTAAAATCAAAAGTTCCGTCACGCACCGATTGAATGAGTTGTTCCATTCCCGGCTGGATCGCAAAACGAATTATCCCTCCAATCAGTATGTACACACCCACTAAAGCCAGAATTTCATCCGGCTGCCAGCCGCCTAATGAATCTGTAAAAGAGAAAATAATCGCAAATCCGGCCAGGGCAGTACCCAACCCGAGTAGGGACTGTAAAAGATTGATAAAGAAATTGACGCGGTACGCCAGTTCGTCGACAACGTTAACTTGAAAAAACACCTTCAACAGCCGTAAATAATTCATTGTCCCACCGCCGAATATGCCCGGGTGCCAAATTTCCAGACCAGGCGAGCCAGGAATAAGGTAATTATCAACCAGGCAATCTGCACGCCAATCCCGAATACAGCTACAGACAGAGTCAATTTACCTAACAGTAATTCTGTGGGAAAACCAACTGTCCAATAAAGAGGCAGTATTTTGGCCGCAATCTGAACCGAATGAGGCAGCAATGATAGCGGCGCAATTTGCCCTGAAAGTAACAGTAGCAGCAAAAAGTACAACTGATTGATTGAGCTGACGCGGGTCGTCCAGAACGCCGCCTGCGCCAAAGTCCATTCCAGCAGAAACCGTACGCCAAAAGCAAGCACCAATGCTGGGATAAATAAAAGGACAACCCACGGCGTGACTGCCAGACTGGCGTGGAAAGCAAACGCCAATGCCACCGCGATGACTGTTAAGACCGGCAGTTGAATCGCTTTTGACATGATATTATCGGCAACGAAAGAATGAATAGGATGCACCGGTTTTAACAGGGCAAATGACAAAATCCCTTCTCTGATGCGCCACTCATAATCCCACATCAGCCAAGTGTAAGTAAACTGATTTACCAGCATCAATATCAAGAAATATGAAACAAAAGCTCCGGTAGTATAAGTGCCGACACTTCCACCGTTACCGTTGGAGACGGTCGACCAAACAATCAGAAATATGAGCGGCTCTAAAACCTGCCCGATCATCCAGATAAGAAGGGCGGCGCGATATTGAAACATCGAGGCAAAGGTAGTTTTAGATTGTTGTAAGTAGAGTTGGAATAAAGATCTCATTTGTTCCATTCCGCAAAAGCACGGTCAATCACTTCTTCAATCGGTGGGTCTTCCACCAATAAATCCACCACCGGCAGGTCTGCCAGCAAACGCTCGGTAATACGGGCTGTCTCGGCTTTGGGGACGCGTAACGTATAACGTCCATCCTCGCAGGATAAAACTTCACCATAGGTATTTAAATCAACCTGGCATTCTCCCAGTTGAATAACGATAGTTTTATGCGATGTAAATTTCTGTAACAAAAGCGCTAGTTCGCCGTCGAAGAGCAAATGCCCGTGATGAATCACTACAACGCGCTTGCAAAGAGCTTCTACATCCGCCATATAATGGCTCGTCATCAGGACGGTAGCATCAAAACGTTTATTATACTCGGCGATAAATGCGCGAATCCGCCGCTGCATCGTTACATCCAGGCCGATTGTCGGTTCATCCAGAAAAACTACTTGCGGCCGGTGTAAAAGGGCGGCAGCAATTTCACATTTCATTCTTTCCCCCAAGGAAAGATTGCGCACCGGTTTGGTCAGCAGCGGCCCTAATTCCAGCAGTTCGGTCAGTTCCTTTAGAATTCGCTGATAATCATCGCGCGGAATGCGGTAAATCACCCGGTTCAATTCAAAGGAGTGGATCGGTGGAATGTCCCAGATAAGCTGATTACGCTGTCCCATCACTAGCGTGATTTGACGCGGGAATGATTTCTCCCGTCTCCAAGGAATATGCCCTAAAACTGTTGCGGTCCCTTTTGTTGGATACAGCAAGCCGGAAAGCATTTTCAGGGTGGTTGTTTTACCGGCACCGTTAGGCCCGAGAAATCCTACAATTTCTCCGGAAGCCATGTTAAATGAGATATCATCAACTGCATGCACTTCAATCTTTTTCCGATGGAAAATGCCTTGAACGGTGGCTGAAGTGCCCGCTTCCTGTTGATTCACCATGTAAGTCTTAGACAAACCCTGAATATGAATGATTGCGCCTGAATTCCGGAATACCACAAACATGCCTCGCTCGAATAATTTAGATATACATACCGAATTCTGTGAGTAAATAACATTATATACTGTTGAAATTGTCCGTGCTTGATGAGGAATTTACTTCCATAACTAGATTAGATAAAAACGGCAACTAATGCTATTATTCAGGCATCAATATTAGTATAATGATAAGAAAGGAGGTGAGAGCAATGGCTAAGCAGCAGCATTTTACGTTTACCTGAGTTTGAAACAGCAGATTCGATGCAAGTTTTGCATCAGCCATCTGCTCAATAAACCTCCGAATCCAGACGCGACGGGGGATTACCGTGTTTTAGCTCGTTTTCACCAATAGGATAGCTTGAACGATGGTACGGAGGTTTCTGCCCATCGTTTTTTTATTATTAAAAATAAAGAATATAAGGAAGAGAATATTACATGGCAAACGATAATGTCCAGATGTGGACCGAACTAAATATAGATTTGAAATCACATGATATGCTGTTGAACGCCCTGGGGCCGATTTTTCAAGAGGTTTATCTGTCTCAGAAAAACCGCCCGGCAGGCATGGGTTTTTACGATTTTGTAGTAGGCGATATTCACGGTATACGGGTAAAAGAACTGAGAGAACACGCCAAGAATGGCGGTAAAGTGGTAGCTACTTACTGCCTCTTTGTCCCCGAAGAACTGGTATGGGCGGCAGACGCTATTCCAGTTGGATTATGCGCCGGTACTCAGTTTTCTATTCCCATGGCCGAAGAAGTCCTTCCCCGTAACACCTGTGCTCTAATAAAATCATCCTTCGGTTTTAGACTGGGACGTGTGTGTCCGTACGTCCAGGCCAGTCACTTGATTGTGGGTGAAACTACCTGTGATGGTAAAAAGAAGATGTTTGAGCTTTTAAATCAGTACCAGCCGGTTTATGTAATGGAAGTTCCCAATAAAAAGACAGAACGAAGCCGTCAACTCTGGCATGGTGAAGTACTGGCATTCAAAGATGTCATTGAAAAACTGACCGGTAACAAGATTACAGCCGAAAAACTTGGTCAGGCAATCGATTTAGTCAATGCACGCCGCCTTGCTCTACAGCGGCTCTATAACCTCCGAAAAAACAGACCGGTGCCGATTAGCGGCAAAGATGCCCTATTGGCAACTCAGGTATCTTTCTATGATGATGCCAAGAGGGACACCCAGATGTTAAACGCATTATGCGATGAACTGGATAAGAGAGTCGCAGCCGGACAGGGTGTCGCTCCTGCCAAGGCTCCACGAATCCTGATTTCCGGTAGTCCGATGGCTATTCCTAATTGGAAACTGCATCACATTATCGAATCGGCGGGAGCAATGGTAGTTTGCGAGGAATCATGTACCGGTACAAGATTATTCAGTGATTTAGTGAAACCGACACGGCCTAACCTTGATGAACAACTTAAAGCAATCGCCGACCGTTACATGAACATCCATTGCGCCTGCTTTACCCCTAATGACGAGCGTCCGGATGATGTTGTCAGGCTTGCCAAAGAATATCAGGCTGATGGCGTAATACATTATAATCTCCAATTCTGCCATACCTATGCCAATGAGGCCTACAAAATGGAGAAGCGACTAGAGAAAGAAGGTATTCCTCTATTACGTATTGAAACCGATTACAGCGATGAGGATGCGGGACAGCTTAGAACTAGAATCGAAGCCTTTTTGGAGATGATAAAAAAGTGATTTCCGCCGGACTAGATGTCGGTTCCAGAACTATCAAGATGGTAACCTTTGATACCATTGTCAGGGATTCTATTGTTGTTGAGACAGGAGCTAATCCTTTACGACGTTCTCAGGAATTGATGTCGGGGCGGGATTATGAGCGATTGGTGGTGACCGGTTATGGTCGCCACCTCATTGCTCCGACGTTACAGGGTGAAGTTATCTCGGAAATCAGAGCTTTCGCGGTTGGGGCACGATATTTGTATCCTGACTGCGGAACTGTGATCGATATTGGCGGGCAGGACTGTAAAGTTATATTGCTATCAGACAATGGGGAAGTACAAAAGTTTGAAATGAACGACCGTTGCGCCGCTGGGACAGGTAAGTTCCTTGAGATTATGGCGAACACTCTAGAAGTAAAGATAGACGAATTGGGCAAGCTTGCCATCTCTGCTACTAACACAATCCGAATCAATAGCTTATGCACGGTTTTTGCCGAGTCGGAAGTAGTATCACTTATCGCCCGGGGTGAACGCCCTGGTGACATCGCACTGGGCTTACACGATGCAATAGCAACCCGTATTACGACGATGGCGCGAAGGGTCGGAATTAAAGAAAGAGTCGTTTTCGCCGGCGGAGCCGCCCTTAACCAATGTCTCAATCGACTGGTCGGAGACAAATTGAACATTGAAATGACAGTTCCCCGCGAACCGCAGATAGTGGGCGCCATTGGGGCTGCTCTTTTAGCCACGAAAATACTTTCTAATAATAGTGAAAGTAAAATTAAGAAATGATATAAAAATAATGGGGGTCTGACATGATAAAAAAAGTCTTTCTCATCCAATCGGAATGGCTAGGTAAAGGAGAAGAGCAACTAGGCTTGATACTGATGGCCACTTTTCTCCGTGTACTAGGAGAAAGTAAGGAGAAACCGGAAACTATTATATTTTGGAATACCGGAGTAAAACTGGTGTGTGAAGGTTCCAGGGTTCTGGGCCACCTTAGGAAGCTTGAGGAACAAGGTGTCACGCTTCTCGCGTGTACCACTTGCCTTGAATATTTCGAACTGGAAAATAAAATAGTTGTCGGGAAACCTACGACTATGGTGAAATCTATTCAGTCGATGTTTATGGGCAATTTGATTACTCTGTAATATTCGGTCCAGGCATTATTCCCTTCGGCGGAGTTCTTTTTAACCCTTAATGAAGCCAGTTGATTGCTTCAATGGTGGTAAAAAGAATATAATCAGGTACATCCGCATCGGCTGAAGAATTTAGCATCACCGAAAAGGGGATTTTAACAATGAATCGTCCCCAATTATTTGATTCTTTTTCAAAACTGCCGGCGGCTGTTTGTTATATTGGACCGGCAGTGATGGTGATCGATGATGTTTTCACTGTTGCTTTAAATAGTAGTTTCAGCCCCATGAAACAAACAATCAGCAGTTTTGCAGCTGGCCCATACGGATGGTTGGAAAAAGTGGGGATGGTGGTGGTTGCCATTTCCTTTCTTTTTATCGCAGCGAATTTGTTAAGTGTGAAAAATCAAAAGGATTCGCACCTTTTAAGATTCGCGGGAGGATTACTGGTTATAGTCGCAATTGGTTTCTTAATGATAAGTATATTTAATACAAATGTAATCGGGACTCTCATCAGTTTTCATGGTATAGTGCATCAAATAGCGACCGCTGCCGTATCCGCTGTCTTCTATCTATCTTGTTTAATTTTAATGCGATTGATGATCAATAAAACCGGTTTAAGGTATTTCAGCCTCTATAGCGGTGTAACGTGCCTGGTCGGATTGATTGTTTTAGCGCTACTTGTTTCCAGATATCATCAAAATGAATATATCGGATTGTTGGAGCGGATGATTGCTGGTTTTAACCTCGGCTGGATTGCGATGGTAGGACCGCAAGTAGTGAAACTAGCCAGATCATTACAATAGCATCATTTCATTCATTCTTAAGCGCTTCGCCATTACCTTACTATCTACGACATATTTATCAAGTTCGGCCCAGAATTTCCTGCTGTGGTTATGTATCCGGGTATGCACTAATTCATGTAAAAGCACATAATCTAAAAGCGTTTCCGGCAGCAATACCAGCTTGATATTAAGGCTGATATTGTTTTCGGGGGAACAGCTTCCCCAACGTGTTTTTTGCTGTCTGAGGGTAACGCGATAATAGATAAATCCATGTTCCTTCGCAAGACGACTCAAACGTTCGGTTATCGTTTTTCTCGCATCGTCTTTATTTATAGTTTGACGCATAGTTCCCTGAGTTTGCTTCCTTTTCTCATTCTGTTCGATTATAGCCAGATGCTTTTGAATCCATTCCTTTTTAGTATCAACAAACTCCAGAGCTTTGTGGAAAGAAGTCCGCCATGGAATGGACACCCTGACACCCTTTGAAAGGGAAACCGAGATAATAATCCGGCGCGCCCGTCGGCTGCGGGTAAAACAAACTGCCCCGATTCCATCGATGTCAACTATGCTAGAGCCGGTTACCATCTCAAAACGAGCAGCACGATATAAATCTACCAGAATTTTATCCGGCATGATACTAGACCTTTCTGATTATCGGAGAAGGCGGACAAATCCGCCTTCTTCTCATTTTTGGGCGCAATTATAGCCACTTGATTATATTAACCGGCGTTAATCACACATTATCACTCTCACGATACCAGTATCCACTTCTACCCACACACCGTTGGTTATCACATCGCCATTACGACGCCGGTCTACCACGAATTGGTCATTCTGGTCGAAATGGCCTTCATCCACCTTAACCTGGTGAGCATTCTTACTCTGTAAGAAGTCATAGATAAACGCTGCATCGAGCATTTTTTCCGGAGCTAATTTGGGACGAAGAAAAAGACGATAGTTCACACCCACAAGATAAAACTCATTCTTGTTTGCCTGAAATACCAGACCACGCCCGCGGTTAGGATCAGGCGGTGCCGGTTTTATTTCTTCCGGTGAATCATGCCGCCAATCTCTGGCGCCATGCGGCGCATTATCTCCTGCAAATACCACCGACCCCAGATATCCATCCATATCTAGCAATTGGGCATCGATATCATCCTCCTGGACTACAGCATAGACATGGCCTGTACCTTGATATTTAAGAATAAGAGGGATCGCCGTCGCGATAGAGCGAATCGTATCAGTCCCGACCTTCGATCCGGGGCGCAACGAACCGTCCTCTGCGACAATGGACTCGAGTAAACGCATGCGGCTGTAACCAATAAGATTATAATCGGCAATTGCACGGAAAACACTCAAGGTGGGTGGTGTCTCAGGGAAGAAAAGAGGATTATCGTCACGTGAGTAGACGGCACATATAGCTTCAAAGACCCTGAGATTACTAAATTTAATATCAGGCGCAATGAGGTCAATATGGGGAGTAAACCACTTGTAAATATCCAGCACTTTACTGACGGCTCCGCCCGATGGGTAAGATGCTCCGGCAATCATCCACCGGGAGTCCATGAAATGCACGTCGCTCAACCACACGTTGACAAACATCGGCAGGTTAATGACCGCTTTTCCGGCCTCAGCTAGACGGTCGATATAAGAAGCGATACTCCAGGCGGTCATAAACTCGCCGGCCGGCCAACCGAACAATTCCGGCCAGGTACCGGATTCTTTGCCGCCGGCTTTTCGCCAGATATCATATACCGGGCCCTTGCCGTATTTTTTCATCGATGTAATTAACTTAGCGGGTATAGGACTACTAAACACTGCCTGACCCTCAGGACCATAGTCGCGGTCGCTGCCCAGAATACCGGACTCATTTTCAATCTGTATGCCAATAACGGTGTGCTCGGTGTCTTTGGCCTTTAGATATTTACAAAACGCTAAAAAGGCCTTTTTATCAGCTTCAAAATTCGCCTGGCAAAAAGTGGACAGCGTCCATAAATCCATGCCGGTCGGTGATGTCACCCGCTTGAAACGCTTCGGATTGGTCTTCACCCATTCCGGAGCATAATCCATTGTGGCATTCTTCCAGGTAGCAAACCATAACAGGATTAACTTAAGTCCATAGAGGCGCGCACTGGCGAGTAGTTCGTCCACCATGGTAAAGTCAAACTTACCTTCTTCGGGTTCGATATGCTCCCAATACACATCCGTCCACAGGGTATTACCATGGAGCAGTTTGACCGCCTTGAAAGCCGCTTCGGACTCTTCGGCATTATACGCGCTGGCTGTAGAGGACTGGCCGCCTACGGGGAAAAATGGTTTACCATTTACCATAAAAACACGCTTAACAGTTGCCATAGAAATTTCCTCCATTTTCCTTAAGTGGTTCCGGGTCAATTTTAAATATTATACTCTATCTTGTCTTTAAATTCTGCCTAGCTAATAAGAGGCACGGCAATATTAATATTTTCTCAACTTGATTTCAATTGTAACAGTGAACAGCAAAAAAGAGGCCAAAGGCGAGAAGTGAATTAGCCTAAATAATTTGGAGTTTCGTAATGTATTATCCTTATCATGAAAGCAAAGCTGGATCATTCAGAGATAAGCATAGAACATCGGATGCTTCTGAATATCTTTTAGCCGATAAAGATGTGGTTTTACTTGCAAAGGATTTACTCACAGATCAGGTTTACCAAGAAGCTGAAGAGATAGCCGTTGAACTGACCGAGTCAGGAGTTACTCAACATCTTAAAGTGAAACTATAAACTGCTGAAGTACCGAAATCAATTGCTTCTTCTTAAATAGGAGTTAGGGAAGTTTTGCGAATGGCCTACCATCTACTTGCAATAATGTGACATGATTTAGCATATTGCTTCCAAACGTTTCACATTTCGGAAAGGTTTAGTAGGTAGAATTCTTTTACTTCCATATGCCTTACCAATAATATCGGTATGCTGTCACGACTCTGCCCGATTAGCTAAAAATAAGTATTTAAGCCTCAAGTTTTGTTATCCTCACTTTCGTTTCAGTTATCTTACCTTCTATGATATG
>Ga0182021_10002813_pt1 | contig 20407 bp, 6 predicted proteins | sample 612E3MmetaG_FD_120493 | JGI IMG/M metagenome (GOLD analysis project Ga0182021, IMG submission 120493) | Permafrost microbial communities from Stordalen Mire, Sweden - 612E3M metaG (Illumina Assembly) | ecosystem: Environmental > Terrestrial > Soil > Wetlands > Permafrost | place: Sweden... | reverse complement strand
TGTTCGGGTTCGTGCCAATCTTGCGCGGTGCCCGGCCACGAAGGCACCTGCACATCCGCGGCTGCGGGCACCGAAGTGACCGGTAGCTGCGCGGGCGGACAGGCGTGCGATGGCAAGGGCGCCTGCAAGAGCAAGAACGGCACGACTTGTTCCAGCGCATCTGTCTGCGCTACTGGCTTCTGCGTGGATGGGGTGTGTTGCGAGAGCGCGTGCGATGGCACCTGCGTGTCTTGCAACCAGGCCGGGCGGATTGGCAAATGCTCTGACTACACCGCGGGCAGCGATCCAGAGAGTGAATGCGGCGCAGGCAGTGATCCGTGCCGCTTCACCTGCAACGGTGCAGGCGCCTGCGATGCTCCGCCAGAGGCCACGCCGTGCGGATTCTGTGCAACTTGTGATGGCGCCGGCACGTGCTTCACCCCGGATCCTTCTCCCTGCGGTGCTGGCGGCACCGGCGGGACCGGCGCGGGTGGCAGTGGTGGCACAGGGGGCACGAGCACCGGCGGACGTGGCGGAAATGGTGGCGCGGGAGGCGTCGGCGGTACGATTGTCGGCGGCGCAGGTGGAAGCAGTGGCACGGGTGGCGCCAGCAGCAGTGCCGATGGCGGAAGAGATGCAATAGCGCCCGACACCAGCAGTCCCGATGGCGCCAGAGACGCGATGACGCCCGACACCCACAGTCCCGATAGCGCCAGAGATGCAATGACGCCCGACGGGGGCAGCGCCAGAGATGCGATGGCGCCCGACACGGGCAGCCCCGACCGCGGAAGAGATGCAACGGTGCCCGACAGCAGTGCCGCTGGCGGAGGAGACGCGATCGCGCCAGACGCGGGCAGCCCGACACGGCTCGGCCACAAGGGGTGCTCCTGCGATCTGGGCCAGAGCGGGCGCAGCACACCGGGCATACCGTTCGTCCTGCTCGGCGCTGCGCTCCTGTGGGCCAGGAAGTTGCGAAGAAGCGCCCGTCGGAAAACTCCGGACCCGCGAGGGTCGGTCAGCGTGATCCGCACCGGATTTCACCACAGAGAGCACAGAGATCACAGAGCCGGATCGGAAGGAAAGAAGGGTTCGGACCCGGATCCGAAACCCTTTCCTTCCGGCCTCTGTGGCCTCTGTGGTGAAACTCCGGATCGCGCAATTGGCCCCCTACAAGCTCTGGCCGCTCTTCTCCTGTTGGCCTCCTGCTCGCCGCCCAATCCGGGCAGCAGTCCGCGCCTCGAATCCTCCCATCTGGCCTTGGGCACTGTGCCCGCATCGGAGACAGGCACATGGACAAAGCTCTCGGCCCCGGTTCCGCCGGAGCTTGACGCGCGCTATCTGCAGTCGGCCGCCTTCGACGAAAGCCGCAATGTGCTGGTCGTGTTCGGCGGTGGCGGGTGGGCGTCCAAGGATCCCTGGGAGTGGAATCCTGCGACCGGCGCGTGGACCGATCGCACCCCCGCTGGCAACAAACCGAGCCCGCGTTCGGGCGCGAGCATGGTCTTTGATTCGACTCGCAACAAGTTCGTCCTGTTCGGTGGGCGCTCGACCGACTACGATCTTGAGGACACATGGGAGTGGGATCCTGCGACCGGTGCGTGGACCAATCGCACCGCCGGGACAGGCCCGAGCGCCCGCGGTCGGCACAGCATGGTGTTCGAAGAATCCACCGGCAAGGTGCTGCTCTTCGGGGGCGGTCGTGGCGACATAGGCTCCGCTATTTGGCCCGAGGGCCACGACTACAGCGACCCCACAGACCGTTGGACAGTGTTCGATGGAACCGCCATCGCAATCGCATTTGGCGACACCTGGGAATGGGATGCCAACACGGCGGTCTGGACCCAACTTGCGCCAACCAGTGCGCCCAGTGCCCGATTTGACTCGGCCCTGGTATGGGACAGCAAGCGCAACCGCGCCATCTTGTTTGGCGGAGTGCAAAAGCCGCAGGCCAATGCGAACGGCGTTCCCCAGCAGGACGTCTGGGAATGGGATCCGGCGAAGTCGGTCTGGACTCTGCAAACAACCAGTGGGCCGCAGCCGACTGCGCGCTGGGGTCACGCCATGGCGTACGACCCGGGCCAGGGCATGGTCGTGCTCACGGGTGGCAAAGACCTGCAAACCCACCTCGGCCTGGCTGACCTCTGGGATTGGAATCCGACCACCAGCGCGTGGGCGCAACGACTGACTGGTAGCGAAGCCAATCTGCCCGCGGGGCGCATGTATGCCTCGCTGGTCACCAACCCTGGGCAAGACCGCCTCTACCTAGTGGCAGGCGTCACCTTCCTACCGGAGTACTACGGTCCGGGATCCGGGGAAAACCAGGTGACGCCCTCCAAGGAGTTGTGGGAATTGGATCCCGCTTTGGCGACGTTCAGCAAGCGCACAGCACCGCAGAAACCACCGGGCTATCGCGCCTCTCCCGCCATCGCCTTCTGTCCCGCCACCGGCAAGACGTACGTCTTTGGCGGCACCGCCTTCGATTACTCGCTGCTCGACGATCTGTGGGAGTGGGACGGGAGTTCCTGGTCGCAGGTTCAGGCTGATGTGCGCCCCCCAGCCCGCACGAACGCGGTCATGGCCTATGATCAGTATCGCAAGTCTCTCATCGTATTCGGCGGCGATGACGATCTCAATTCTCCTCTCCACGACACCTGGGAATGGCAGAGCAGCACACGCAAGTGGACCCAGCTTTTCCCCCAGTCGAGCCCCGATTGCATGACCGCGCCCAACATGGCGATGGTGACCGATTCGGGCCGCGCCAAGCTGCTGCTATTCGGCGGCGTAGGCTGCAGCGGCAACCCGGTCTGGGAGTGGGATGGCGCGACCACGACCTGGACCAACCGCACACCCGTTCCCGGCTCGGTCACGCCCAGCGGGACCGAGGCCGGGCTGGTGACCTTCGACGATGGCCGCCAGAAGATGTTCCTCTTCGCCGGCCAGGCCAGCTGGCAAGGCACCACCAGCAACAGCGTTTTTTGGGAGTGGGATCCTCTCTCGGCCGGGTGGGCGTTGCGCGACAGTGGCGACCTCGTCGATTTTGCCAAGGATCAATGGACCTACGGGTTCCCGGTCGTGGCCTACGACAGCCTTCGCCGACGGCAAGTTGTGCCCACGCTAGCGGTGGATGGAGATGGCAATCCGATATCCGATGCAGACGGCAACCCGATCGCCTGGAAGACCTGGGAGCTGGACACCAAGACGCCAACTTGGTACGTGCGCGACACGGCCGCGTTCCCAAACTTGGTCAGCGATCCGGCCATGGCCTTTGACAGCCAGCGCGGCGTGATGGTGCTATTCGGAGCGGGCCCGTACGACACCGACCAGACCGAAACCTGGGAGTACAAAGTCACGAACCTCGGCAACGGCGAGGGGTGCACCGCCGCCACCGCGTCGACCTGTGCCTCAGGCTTCTGCGTGGACGGCGTCTGCTGTTCAATCGCGGCTTGTGCTGGGACTTGCCAGTCTTGCGCGGTGGCTGGCCACGAAGGCACCTGCACCGTGGTGGCTGGGGGTACCGAAGTCACCGGGAGCTGCCCCGGACAGGCATGTGCCGGCAGCGGCAGTTGCAGCGCAAAGAACGGCACGACTTGTTCCAGCGCGAGTGCCTGTGCCTCCGGCTACTGCGTGGATGGCGTGTGCTGCGAGAGCAAGTGCGATGGCACCTGTGTGTCTTGCAATCAGACCGGTCGCGCTGGCAAATGCTCTGCCTACGCCGCGGGCAGCGATCCACAGAACGAATGCGTTTTCGGCCTCGGCGCTTGCCACGCGGCCTGCAACGGCGCGGGCTATTGCGACTTTCCCAAGGCCGGAATGCCATGCGGGACCAACTGTCAGGTTTGTGATGGCAACGGGATGTGTGTCGACAACCCTGATCCTTCCACGTGCGCCACCGGCGGCAGCGGCGGCACCGGTGGCTTCGGCGGCAGCGGCGGCACTGGTGGCTTCGGCGGAACCGTCGGGAGTGGATCCAGTGGACGTGGCGGCACAAGTGGGTCTGCTGGGGCGATCACGGGCGGCGCGGGAGGTATGGGTGGCATGGTCTCGGGCGGCTCAGGGGGGCGAGGTGGCGTTAGTGGCATTGGCGGCGGTGGCAGCAGCGGCACAACCAGCGTCGGCGGTGCGGGTGGCATGGTCTCGGGCGGCGTGGGTGCAAACAGCGGAAGCGCCGGCAGCAGTCTCGGCGGCGCGGGTGGACACTGGGACGCCGGTGGCTCCAGTGGCAGCCCCGATGGCGGAAGAGATTCGATCGCGCCTGACGCCGGCAGCCCCGACGGCAGAAGAGACTTGATCGCGCCTGACGCCGGCAGCCCCGACGGCAGGAGAGACTCGATCGCGCCCGACGCCGGCAACACCGCGCGGCTGGGCCACAAGGGTTGTAACTGCAATCTGGGCCAGAGCGGCGCCAGTACGCCGAGCGTACCCTTCGCCTTGCTTGGCGCCGCTTTCTTGTTGCGGCGACTGCGCCGGCGTCGATAGCCGCGGCCTGAGGGCTGAGCCGTATGAAGCGGCAGAGCCACTGCGTGCTAGTGCCTCCAGTCACAATTCCGGACAGGGTTGGGCCGTCCATGTATCCCGTCCTGCGTCATTGCTCCTCGGTTACATACGTCGAGTATGCGCCCTCGTCGCGCCTCGCAGGCCGGGCGTCTGAACGCCCGAAACCTGCCCGATCTTCTGACTAGAGGCACTAGGAGTCTTTGCGCAACTCGCAACTGTTGTGTTTCATCAGTGCGCGAATGCTTTGAGGTGATTCCATTGTTCACTGAGCTACCGGCCATGGGAGAACCGTCATGAAATTCCGAAGAAGTGTGTTGGCTGGTTTCGTCCTGCTCGCCGCCTGCAACGAAGACCATCCTGGCCATCGGGCGGTGTCCTCGCACGCGGCCCTAGGTGTTGTGCCCCCAACAGAAATCGCAACCTGGACACGCGTGGGGCCCCCTGTGCCGGGCCCAGACGGGCGCTACCTGCAGGCGGCAGCCTTTGACGAGATCCGCAATGTCTTGGTCATGTTCGGCGGCTGGCCCACGGCCGACAATGCCACTGTGACGGCGTTTCAGGATCTGTGGGAGTGGGATCCCGCGACCGGCGCCTGGACCAACCGCACCCCAGCCGGCGCCAAACCGGGGGCGCGCGCGAGTGCAAGCATGGTCTTTGACTCGGCCCGCGACAATTTCGTCCTATACGGCGGGCGCATGATCACCGGCCGGGACAGCTACGTCGACTACTCCGACCTCTGGGTCTGGGAGCCCACAACTCGCACCTTCTCCACTCGCACCAGCTCGGGCAAGGGGCCCGGCTATCGCAGCGAGCACGCCATGGTCTTCGAGAAATCCACGCAAAAGGTGCTGCTCTTCGGGGGCGGCACAGCCGATGGGTTCCCTGAGTTCTCCGTGGTGTCGGGCGACACCTGGGAGTGGGATCCCGCGCAGGGCAAGTGGACTCAGCTTGTACCCCAGAGCGAGCCCAGTGCCCGATTCGCCTCGGCGCTGGTCTGCGACAGCAAACGCAACGTCGCCGTCCTGTTCGGTGGCATGGAGCAGTCGCAGGCCGGTCTCAGCGGCGTCCCCAAGCAGGACACATGGGAATGGGATCCGGCGACGCAGAACTGGACCAATCGCACAATCGTGGGGCCCGCACCGAGCGCGCGCTACGGCCACGCCATGGCGTACGACCCCGGCCGGGGTGTGACCGTGTTGGTGGGTGGTTGGGACATCGATACCGGCGACGCCTTGGCCGACGTCTGGGAATGGGATCCAAGCACCGGAGGGTGGACGCAGCGTCTTACCGGCAGCGAACCCAATCTGCCGGCGGTGCGCATGTACGCCTCGCTCGTCACCGACTCCGCCCAGGGCAACCTCGATCTGGTGGGGGGCCTGATCCAAAGCATGGCCCTGTACCCTACCGGCGCCAACGCGCCGGCGGGGGAGATCTGGGAGCTGGATCCCAAGACTGCGACCTTCACCAACCGCACGCCACCGCCGCCCCCGACATGGCCGTCGCCGCGTTCGTATCCCGCCATGGCTTTCTGTCCCGCGACCGGCAAGACCTATGTGTTCGGCGGAGTCGACGACAATTCCGCGTTGCTTGACGACCTGTGGGAGTGGGATGGCAGCTCTTGGGCCCAGGTCGTAAGCGACACACGACCCGCCGCCCGCATGGCCGCGGCGATGGCCTACGATTCATCCCGCAAGTCCCTCATTCTTTACGGCGGTTCGAACTTCGCAGGCGGGGCGCCCGCCCCGTCGACGGGCAATGTAATCTTCGGCGACACCTGGGAGTGGAATTCTGGCACCCGCCAATGGACCCAGCTTCACCCCGCATCGAGCCCGGAGCCTCGCGACTCACACGCCATGGTCACCGATTCGGGCCGGGCCAAGGTGCTGCTCTTCGGCGGCGAGAGACCCTACTATGCCTACACCTACCCGACTCCGGGAGGCCAGACAGGGGTGGACCCTCGGAGCAACGCAGTCTGGGAGTGGGACGGCGCGACCACCACCTGGACCAACCGCACACCCTCACCCCTCAGTGTTGTGCCGGCCGGACGCTTTTCTCCGCCTCTGAGCTTCGACCAGGACCGCCAGAAGATGGTCCTCATGGCGGACGACTCGGACGACGGCACCAGCAATGGTTCCTTTTGGGAGTGGGATCCTGTCACGGCTGGCTGGGTGCTGCGCGACGGCGGCGACGTCGTCGACTTCGAGAGCAACCAGGGTACGAGTCTGGTCGCCTACGATAGCCTGCGGCGCCGGCATGTCGTGCCCATTGCTGGCACACCGGGGGCCCTCGAAACCTGGGAACTGGATGCCAAGGGTCCAACCTGGTACCTGCGCACTTTTTCTGCGGGCGCAGATCCGCGCCTCGCAGGGGCAGGCGCCACGGCCTTTGACAGCCAGCGTGGGGTGGTTGTGTTGTTCTGTGGCATTATTGCCACGGGCGGAGGCCTGGCCTATGCCACGCAGACGAGCGAAACCTGGGAGTACAAGGTAACAAGTCTCGGCAACGGCGAGGGGTGTACCGCCGCCACCGCGTCGAACTGCGCCTCGGGGTTCTGCGTGGACGGCGTGTGCTGCTCGATCGCCTCCTGCTCAGGCGCTTGTCAGTCCTGTGCCGTGGCCGGCCACGAAGGCACATGCGTCCGGGCAGCCGCGGGTACGGAAGTCGCCGGTAGCTGTGCCAACGGACAGGCGTGCGATGGCAACGGCGCCTGCAAGAGCAAGAACGGCACGACCTGTTCCAAAGCGAGCGGCTGCGCTTCTGGGTTCTGCGTGGATGGGGTGTGTTGTGAGAGCGCGTGCGATGACACCTGCGTGTCTTGTAACCAGGCGGGTCGGGCTGGCAAGTGCTCTGCCTACACCACGGGCAGCGATCCAGAGAGCGAATGCGGCTCGGGCAGCGACATGTGCCGCATGACCTGCAACGGCGCAGGCGTCTGTGATGCCCCGCCATCGGGAATCTCCTGCGGGACCTGCCAGTTTTGTGACGGCGCTGGCACCTGCGCGCCCCCCGATCCTGCCGTCTGCGGCACCGGCGGTTCTGGCGGCACCGGCGGCAGCGGCGGCACGGGCGGTACCGGTCCGGGTGGCACGGGCGGAACCGGTGGCCGCGGTGGAAGCGGCGGAAGAGGTGGCTCGGGTGGCGTCGGCGGCACCGTCGGCTCAGGTGGAAGTGGTGGTGCGGGTGGCGCCAGCGGCAGCCCCGATGGCGGAAGGGATGCGATCGCGCCCGACGCGGGCAGCCCCGACGTTGGCAGGGACGCGCTTGCGCCCGATGCGAGCAGCCCCTCTGGCGGCAGGGACGCGCTTGCGCCCGATGCGAGCAGTCCCGATGGTGGAAGGGATGCGATGGTGCCCGACAGCAGCCCCGCTGGCGCAGGAGATGCGAGCGCGCCGGACGCGAGGGCCAAGCTGGGTCTGGGCCACTCGGGTTGCAACTGCGATCTTGGCCAGACTGGTCGAGGCACGCCAGGGCTGCCCTTGGTCTTGCTCGCTGCCGCCTTCCTGTGGACAGTGAGACTGCGAAGAATCGCCCCAGCTAGAGCCCGTCGGGAAATCCCGGGCCGCCCGAAGGGCCGGCTCGCGGCTCGCGTGGGCGAGTGCGTGAGCGCGACGGGCGAGCGCGAAGCGCGAGGGGTGGGCCGGGTGGGCTGTCCGTCCCGAAGCCCCCCAGGGGAGTTCGTGGGCGGCACGCGACAGGCGGAGAGCGTGAGCGGCCGGCGAGCCGCTCACCGCTCACGCGAAACGCCCACGCAGGCTGCTCGGCGCTGGTCGCTCACGCTACCGCTACCGCGCACGCTGGCCGGTCTGTGCCGGCCCGGGGTTTTCCTCCAGGCTCTCGTTGTTTTGTTCTTGCTTGCCACCTGCTCCGAAACCAATCCGGAAAACGGCCCTCGCATTGAGTCCTCCCACTTGGCCCTGGGCACCGTGCCCGCGAGCGAAATCGCCACCTGGACGCGCGTCGACGTGCCCTTACCACCGATGCCCGACCCGCGCTATATGCAGTCGGCGGCAGTGGACGAGGCCCGCAAGGTGCTCGTCATATTCGGTGGCTCGGGCGGGTCCCCTATAGCGTTTCAGGATCTCTGGGAGTGGGATTCTGCGACCGGCCAATGGACCAACCGCACCCCAGCCGGCAGCAAGCCAGGTGCGCGCGTAGGTGCGAGCATGGTCTACGATCCTGTCCGCAAGAAGTTCGTCATCTTCGGCGGGCGCTCGAACACCGGCTACGACTTCGCGGACACCTGGGAATGGGATCCGGGAAGCGGCGTTTTCACGAACCGCACCAGTTCGGGGCCAGGCGCCCGCAGTCAGCACAGCATGGTGTTCGAGAAATCCACGGGCAAGGTGCTGCTCTTTGGGGGCGGTCTTGCCGATTCGGGTACGTCCATCTGGCCCGAGGGGATCGACTACACTGACAATATTGACAGTGATCCAGGACACCGGCCTGGCGCTGGAGAGCCCTCGCCTGATGGGAGCGGCATCTCGCTGGCGTTTGGCGACACCTGGGAATGGGATCCCACAGCGGGCACATGGATCCAGCTCACTCCCACCACCGCGCCCAGCGCCCGCTACGATTCCGCGCTGGTATGGGACAGCCAGCGCAACCGGGCCGTCCTGTTCGGCGGAATGCAAAAGGACCAGGCTGATGCGAACGGCATCCCCCAGCAGGACACATGGGAGTGGGATCCGGCGACGCCAGGCTGGACTTTGCGTCCAACCACGGGGACAGTGCCGAGCGCGCGTTACGGCCACGCCATGGCGTTCGATCCCAGCCGCGGCATGACCGTCCTGTTCGGCGGCAAGGACTTCCAGACCCACCTCAGCCTGGCCGACGTTTGGGATTGGGATTCGACCAAGGGAACGTGGGCACAGCGACTGACCAGCAGCAGCCTGCCCGCCGGACGCATGTACGCTTCGCTCCTCACCGACCCTGCGCAAAGCCGCCTGGATCTGGTGGCGGGCGTGACGCTTCTCGGTCCGTACGATGCCTCCAGCCCGTCCTACGCGCGGGGGCAGATAAGTCCGTCTGCCGAACTCTGGCAATTGGATCCCGCCACAGCAGCGTTCACCAACCGCACGCCGCCGCAAAACGCACCGAGTGTGCGCTCGGGTTTCGCCATGGCCTTCTGCCCCGCCACTGGCAAGACCTACGTGTTCGGCGGTCTGAGCGGGCAGGACCCGTACCCGGTGCTGGACGATCTGTGGGAGTGGGACGGGAGTTTCTGGTCCCAGGTCAAAAGTGATGGACGCCCCTTCGCCCGCGAAAACGCGGCGATGGCATACGACCCGGCCCGCAAGTCGCTCATCCTGTACGGCGGCGACAACGCGACCCCCAACGAAGGCCTAGGCGAATACTCGATCCTTGATGATACCTGGGAATGGCAGAGCAGCACCCGCCAGTGGGGCCAGCTCTTTCCCGCGTCGAGCCCTGGCCCTCTGGATTCGCTGGCAATGGTCACTGACTCTGGGCGCGGAAAAGTGCTGCTCTTGGGCGGAATCACATCCAGTGCCAGCGTGGTCTGGGAGTGGGACGGCGCGACCACGACGTGGACCAACCGCACACCAGTGCCCGGCTCGGTCACGCCAGAGTCGAACGGCTACGAGTGGAACATCAGCGGGGTGACCTTCGACGACGGTCGGGCGAAGATGTTCTTCTTCGACGGGACCCCCACTTGGCAAGGCACCACCAGCAACAGCGTTTTCTGGGAGTGGGATCCCGTCTCGGCGGGCTGGGCGTTTCACGACACTGGCGACTCCATCGATCTCGACAACAGCTACCCTGTCTTTGCCTACGATAGCTTGCGCCGCCGGCAGGTTGCGGCCCCGGTCCCGACGGATACGACCGGCGCAACCACCGCCGTCAACACCTTTGAGCTGGATACCAACGGTCCAACCTGGTACGTGCGCTCTCAGTCCACGGGCCCGAGCGGGTCAGGTCTCATGGCCTTTGACAGCCAGCGCGACGTGATGGTGCTCTTCGGCCCGGGCACGGATCAGGGCGAAGTATGGGAGTACAAGGTGACCAATCTCGGCAACGGCGAGGGGTGCACCGCCGCTACGGCGTCGAAATGCGCCTCGGGCTTCTGCGTGGACGGCGTCTGCTGCGGGGTCGCGTCCTGTTCCGGATCCTGTCAGTCATGCAACGTTGCCGGCCACCAAGGCACCTGCACCGTGGCGGCTGCGGGCACCGAAGTTCCTGGTAGCTGCCCTGGACAGGCGTGCGGGACCGGCGGCAGTTGCAATGCCAAGAACGGCACAGCCTGCTCCAGCGCGAGCGCTTGCGCCTCTGGCTTCTGCGTGGATGGGGTGTGTTGCGAGAGCGCGTGCGATGGAATCTGCGTGTCTTGCAATCGGGCCGGTCAAGCTGGCAAATGCTCTGCCTACGCCGCCGGCAGCGATCCACAGAAGGAATGCGGCCTGGGCAGCGGCGCTTGCCGCTCGACCTGCAACGGCGCGGGGGCTTGCGACTATCCGCAATACGGAACGCCCTGCGGGACCTGCATAGCGTGCGATGGCGCCGGCGCGTGCATAGTAGACGTCGACCCTTCTGACTGCGGTAGCGGCGGCACTGGCGGTGCGGGTGGTTTTGGCGGCGGCAGCGGCGGCACGGGCGGCTTGGGCGGAAGCGCCGCGGGGGGAGCGAGCGGACGTGGCGGCGCAAGTGGATCTGGTGGGACGAGCACAGGCGGCGCGGGAGGTGCGGGTGGCATGATTTCGGGCGGCGCAGGGGGGCGAGGTGGCGCAAGTGGGTCTGGCGGGACGATCACAGGCGGCGCGGGAGGTGCGGGTGGAAGCAGCGGCAGCGCCGGCAGTGGACTGCGGGATGCCGGTGGCTCCAGCGGCAGCCCCGATGGCGGAAGAGATGCGATCACGCCTGACGCCGGCAGCTCGGATGGCGGAAGAGACTTGATCGCGCCCGAGGCCGGCGGCCTCGACGGCAGCGGGGACTCGAGCCCGTCCGACGCGGGCAACACTGCGCGGCTGGGACACAAGGGTTGTAGCTGCAATCTGGGACAAACCGCCGCAGTCACGCCTAGCGCACTCTTCGCCTTGCTGGGCGCCGCCTTCTTGTTGCGGCGACTGCGCCGGCGTCGATAGCCGTTCATGGGCCTGCGCGATCCCGTGATGCTCGATTGAAGACCAAGCACCCGCTCGTCGGTCCGCAGGCCATGGGCAATGTGCTTGCCTATTCAAAGTAGACGTCATCAATCCAGAAATCGGCGGTCACCGGTGGCGCAGTAGGGCCGTTGGGACCGTTGACCTGGAAATATAGCGAGTAGGCGGTCGTGGCGTCGAAGACTCCGGATGGAGCCGGACGTCCCCAGCCTTCTTGAGACAGATCGCTGAACTTGACCTCGAACCTCTGCCACGTGTTGGTGAGGTCCACATACATCGAGAAATTGTCCCAGCACCCGTCACTTGAGGCATCGTTCTGGCCGCATCGTCCACCTGCCAAATCGGTGTCCGCATTTTGAATCATGACCTTGACCCGATTTGAAACGGCGGACATCCCCCAGAAAACAATGCCCGTGTGCGAACTGATGTCGTAAGGAACACGCGTAACGCCGCCATCGGACATGCCCAGCGCGAAGACGAATCCCTCCTCGCAATAGCCGTATAGATCGGCCATCAGGCAAGCCACATGCGCGGCACGCGTGCTGGTGATGCCATTCATGGTTGTGTGTGGCGAAGTCAGCGCCGTGTAGGTGAACGGGTCGGGCGACTTGGTGTTGGCCGCGTTGCCAGTGCTGTACCAGTCCCACCAGGAGCCCGGGCTCAGGTCGGCAACCCCCAAGTCGAGTTCAATCGGTCCATCCGTTCTCGCTCCCTCCATGTCATCGATCAACACGTAATTGTGGGTAACAGTGGCGTCGGCCACGTTGGTAACGGCGCCCGCGTCCGGAATGACCGCGGTAGCAGCGCCCGGCGGCACAAAGCGAATGACAGTGATGGAGGACGGAGAGAACGTGAAAGCCGCGGAGGCGGACGCCCTGCAGGCAAGCGCGTGCGTGGGAGCGGTGTCAGGCTCGGCGTGAAAGGGCACGGCCGAAGTCTGCCAAACGTAGTTGCGCGCGTCGAAGGTCCAGACGTCAGCGGCCGGGCCCGGAACGAAAGGCGCCATGTCGATGTGCGCGCTGTAGGCGTTGGTTTGGTCCCGGTTGACGACAGCCAGGGCCAGGGCGCCGTCGGGTCGTAGATCGGAATAGGCCGCTAGCGCCGTTTGCGACGATATGGTCGAGACCAGTTGGTGCGTTCGGGTGTCACCTGCAATCGCCCAATTGGAACTCATAGTCTGCATCGCCCAGTAGTCGGCATGCTCCTGGTAGTGGTAGGCATTGTTGTTGTATTGCAAATAGCCCAAGTCTCCGGCAGTCGCAGTATTGCTGTCCGGGGTAGTCGTGCCGCTGATCATGTTCCACAAATTGGTGCCGCCGCCGTTGCCAAAATAGCGAATGAACTCTCCCAAGAAATTGGCGACCCACAATCCGTTTACCAGTTTGTTGAGCTGGACCGGCGAATTGGGGGCCGCCAGGCCGATGTTGTACTCGGTGAGAAACACCGGAACATCGGCTTTGACGGTCGTTCTCGATAGCGACGCTTTCAGCTGGGCGGCGAAATCCCCTAGCTGAGACACTGTGGCCAGGGCAGCCGAATCACTGACCGTGCCCCAGTTGGGATACCAGTGAAAGTCGATCCCGTCGACGTGATCGTCCCGCCCGTCCGCGTGCAGAAGACTGATGAAGTCCGCAATGAAGGTCTGGCCGTCGCCCAGATTCGAGGGATCGTTCGGTCCGCCGCTCACCGGTCCGAGCACGACAATGCTGGGGTCTTCCGCTTTCATGGCGTCATAGAATTCGACGTAGCGTTTGACGTAGTCTTGCGCATTGAGAGGGCCCCCAGTCTCCCAGTCCCCCTCCATTTCATTGCCGATCTGCCAATAGCGAATCCCGTACCCTTTCACGAGGTTTGCGTAGTGGACCCACGCGGCCGCTTCTTGCGGCGTGCCCGTGCCCACATTGACCGTGATGATGGGCTCGGCGGCCGGCGTGAAAGACTGCAGGTAGGTCATGAACGTCTCGAAGTCGAAGTTGGATTGCGAGACGCCCTGGCTGGCTGGATCGGTGCTGGATGCAGTCGTGGCTGACTGGCTGACGGTGGCGACGTTGGTCGTGACCTGGGTGGCGCCGTTGTACAGGGTAAGCTCGGCGATTGAATACGCGCCGCCGTCGCCGGCGGAACTGGCCGTCATCAGGACGCGCACGAATTCGGTTGATACCGGGTCGAAGGTAACGATTTGACTGCCGCCTGTGCCAGTCACCACGCCGGCCGAGGTGGTCTGCCACGTGCCTCCGCTCGCCTGGTAGGGCGGCGGCCACGGCGAGAGCAAGCTCCAGGTTTGGACTTCAAAGGACGTCGCGTAGGGCGTGTCCCAATCGATCTGGATCGAGCTGACGGTGGTGGCCGCCCCGAGGTCCACGTACACCCATTGCGCAGCGGGAAGCGTGGTGTCGGCGTTGGACAGCCAGCGCGTGGAGAGAGCGCCGTCTGTAAGCATGGACGCGGTCCCGTAGCTCGAGGTGGTGCCCCGATAGATTTCCGTCCCGGGAAAGCCCGGCGTGAAGGTGGTAGGGCTGGGCACCCAGTGTTGGCTCTCGTCGTAGCTTCCGGTGCCGTTCCAGTGATAGTCGTCAGAGGAAGATCCGCCCGGGTATCGGATGAAGTAGTTTCCTGCCGCCTGGACCTTGGCCTGCGTATTGAGCGAGTCCCGCCGGGGTATGTACCAGGCGCTGTTAATGCCGAAGACAAGCTTGGGCACGAAGGTGTTGACCACGGTCGCGGTATCGATGGTGATGGTCGCGGGTTGGCCAGCGTTGCTGGCGCTGAACTGAGCGGTGCAGGCACTGGTTGGGCTCTTGCTGGCACAGGCGGAAGCCGCCAGGGTCGCTGGGACAAGCAAGCTGGCGATCAAACGAGCGTTGCGCATGAAACCCTCCATCAGGAGTTGTCGAGTCGTGGTGGCGTCAAAATGGCAAACATGGTCAGGAGTGGGGCCTCTACGAGGTCATGAGTGCCATGTCGACGTCTGCGGGTCACTTTTTCTGCGCCGTCGGGTCGCTGGGACCGGATGGGCCGGCTGCCACCGCTACAAATCGAACGTCACGCCGGCAAACCATGTGTTGTCACCGACGTGCAACATCTTGCCAAAGCCCAGTCCGTTAATGGCGGCGTAGTCCCATTCGAAGAACAGGGCGCAGGGGTCGGCCAGTGCTCCCGGGTTGATGGTACCCATTCCCAGGAAGTTCAGGCCGAGCGCCACGCCCGCGGCGGTGTGCCACCCTGGTGTGAACCCGCTGTGGGAAGCACTGCCCCCGGTGTTAGTCGCCGTCCACGCCACGCCGTCCAATCCGATCTTCGCGTAGGGGATGAGTGGCACCTGCTTGAGGCGCGGAATCCGGTCGGCTTTGTACACCAGCGACAGCGCGAATGGGATGAGGCGCAGTGCGGTCTCGTCCCCGCTGCGCGTTTTGAAGTCAGCCAGAAAGGCCGACCCTGTCACACTGTAGTAGCCGCCGCGCAAGCCCACGCCCCATGTCCCGAAACGGTGGTACAGGTAGCGGTCGACCTCCCCCTCCGACAGGAGATGGCGGCTGGACCCGAAGGTCTCGGCAAAGGGATGTGTTCCGTTGCTGAACTCGCTGTCCACGGCCGGGCGATAGAGCGACACCCCGATCTCGATGCCCCAATCAGGGGTTTGCGGCAGCGGCGACACCGGCGATTGCGAGGGCCAGTCAGCGGTGCCGTGGTCGACCGCGATCTGAGCACGAGCTGTCGTGCCGAACGCGATCACGAATAGAATTGTACGTACAACGCTCGCGCCGGCGGTTTCTCGGCGACGCCTGCGTCGTGGGCCGCGGCCCAACGCGACGACCAGGGCGGCGAGCAGCGCGATGTAGAGCAGCCCCGCGCGACCTCCGCGTGGCGACAGCGCGCAGCCGCTGGCCGCCCCAGTGTCATGTTGGTACACCTCGAAGAATCCCTCGGTCGGCTGGGGTGTCGCCGTGGCCTGCGACAACTGGGCGCTGACGCCGCCACTCGGATCAATCGAGACCACGGCGACCGTGTAGGAGGTACCATTGTCCAGTCCAGCCAGACGGACCGACGTCGCCGTGGCGGAAACCTCGGCCGAGCAAACCTCGGTCTGGTCAGATGCGGTCATGACCGTGCCGCTGCTGGCCAGTCCGCAAGTTTCGTAGGCAGCCGTCGACGCCGCGGCCGGACGAGGCAGGCACAGCACCTGGTACCCCGCGACCTGGGATGTGTCCGCCGGAGGAGTCCAGCTCACGAGGATGCCATGGTTCGCGGGAAGGGCGGTGACAGCGGTGGGAGCTGCGACCGTGGTCGCGACCACGGGAAGCTCCTGGGAGAGAGAAAAAGCGAGCGCCGTTCCGTCCTGGGTAAGAAACGCCCACACGGTGGTTGACCCAGGGGTCAAACTCCCGCAGTCCACGGTCGCGCTTCCTGCTGCCGACTCTGCCGACTGGAAGACCTGGCTGCCAGTGAACGTTGCCTGGGCTGACTGAGACGTGGTGAGGGCTATCTGGCTGCCGAGCGAGCCGCACGAGGAGGACGCGGCGGAGGTGGAACAGTTTGCCCCCAGGTAGAAACTGACCGTGATCGTCGAACTGCCGACGTCGGTTTGCCCAGCCGAGGTCATTTGCACCACGGCCGTGATGGTGTCAGGACAGAGGCATTCGTGCGGATTGAAGAAACCGCCAAGGTTGCTTGAATCGAGAGTGAGCGACGAACTCCCGACAGAGGCGTAGAGCGAGATGGCAAAATCGCTCTCGCTAAGCGTGGCGGCTTGAGTTGCGGTTGGCGTCCAGGCCAAGGCCGCTGCCAGCGCCGAGAGCAAGCAAGCACGGTGGCATCTGGCGCGCAGGCGAACGGGCTTCATGTTCGCTCTCACTGTTTCCGTTCGAAGTCGAGAAAGCCCCGATCGAAATCGGTGTGGACGAGAGTGACGCGCACCTGGTCGCCCACGTGCAGGCTCTGGAACCCTCGCACCATGCGGCCTTCCACGGGTGGGTTGAAGACGCGCACCCAGGTTCCCTTGTCCGCGGCACCGGTGATCAGGCCATCGAAACTCTCGCCCACGCGCCCTTCCAGCAGCAAGGTCGCAGCGGACTTGCACACCTGGCGCTCAACCTTGGCCACATTTCCCTCTTGCTGGGTGCAATGGGTCGCGATCTCGCCCAGTTCGGCCACGCTGTAGGGCGCCGGGGTGTCCAAAAGCGCGGCTTTGACCAGCCGATGCGTGACCAGATCGGGGAAGCGACGGTTGGGCGCGGTGGAATGGGCGTAGTCCTTGACCGCAAGTCCGAAGTGCCCAACCGGGGTCTGCCCGGGCAGCTCTACCACATACTCGCCGGCGCCCATCAGTTTCACGATCACCAGCGACAGATCGGGAAAGCGCAGGGGATCGGTGGCACGGCGTCGCAAGAGGAACGCCTCCAGCGCGCGCGACGACGGCTCGGCGGAAAGCGACTCGCCCAACTTCGCGGCCACGGCAACAATTTTCGCCCAGCGCTCAGGCGAGCGCACCACACGGCGCAAAGAGGGCCGCGCCTTGCCTTCGAGAAAGCGGGCCACCACGCCGTTGGCGGCGATCATGAAGTCCTCGATCAGTTGTTTGGCGCGATTGGGCTCTTCCGCCTGTAGACCCACCACCTCGTCTCCACCGAACACGGGGCGGGATTCCAATGACTGCAAATCCAGCGCGCCCTGTTGATGGCGCAGCCGCCGCAGCCGCGCCGCCACGTCGTCCTGCATGCGAAGCTGCAGGTCCATCCCCTTCACGCGCGCGGCCGGCTCAGGCAACGGCCCCCGGCCGTCGAGCCACGCGGCCACGGCGTTGTAGGCCAGCTTGGCCCGGTTGCGCACCAGCGCGCGGCCGACGTGCGTGTCGCCCAGCGTTCCATCCGGTTTGACTGCGTATTCGATGACCAGGCTGAGCCGGTCGCAGTCCGGCCCAAGCGAAGTCAGGTCAGTGGATAGCCGCTCGGGCAGCATGGGGTAGACATGGCCAGCCACATAGACCGAGGCGGTGTTGCTGGCAGCGTGCCAATCGATGGGCGTGTTCTTGGCGACCAGAGCGTCCACGTCAGCCACGGCGATCAGGATCTTCACTGTCCCGCCGCCCAGATCCTCGGCCAGCGAAAGCTGGTCGAGATCGAGGGAGTCGTCGTTGTCGATCGAGCACCACAGCAAGTCACGCAGGTCGCGCACGGCACCGCCTTCCGTGGCTGCGGGGCCGCGTATGCCGTCGAGTTGCTTCAACGCCACGGCATCGAAATCCGGCTGCAGCCCTCGATCGAGCATCGCTTTGCGAGCAACCCGCTGCAACTCGGCCCTGTGGTGCATGTGAACCATCATGAGTCTGAGTGTACTCCTAGGTGCGCGTTCCGCGCGACAGCCGATACGCAAAGATTGCGCTCGCACCGTATTCCCCAAGGGAGAGGCCCACGGGGTGTGTTAGATTGGCCCGCTATGGAATTTGTGTGGTCCACGATCAGGGCTCGCGGCGCTGGATGGGCGGGACCAACTCCGGCGACGCGGGTGTGCGCATTGGCTCGTCGTGGGCGCATCGATAGCGATGGGCGGGTTGCGGGAGGGGTGACGTGACGAACGACCTTCCAGAATCCAGTCGGGAGGTGCGGCCGTCGCGGGTGACGCTGAAGACGGTGTTCAGGGTTTGTTTTGGCGTCTTGGTCGTGATCGCCCTGGTGATGGCCATCATCCACTCGCTGGTGGCAATCACCCTGACCTACGTGGCCCTGCTGTTGGCGGTGACGCTGGATCACGGCGTGAAGATGCTGATGCGGCACGGACTCAAGCGCTCTCTCGCAATCGCAGTGGTGAGCATTTTGCTGGCTGGGCTGCTCACCGGGCTGGCGTTCACGCTTATCCCGCCGGCTGTCTCGCAAGGCCGGACGCTGGTGGAGCAAGCCCCGGCCTTCATTCACACCACTCGCAGCAGTCGCCTCTTCGGACGGCTTAACACCCGTTTTCACCTGGCCGATCACATCGAGAAGCTCGAAAAGGGATTCCCCGCGATGCTGGAGGGAGCGGCGACGCCCATCTTGGCCGCGGTGGGCGGCGTCCTTAGCTTTGTCGGTGCGGCCGTGACGGTCGTGCTCTTGACGGTGTTCATGCTGATCTTTGGCGGGCGCCTGATCCACGGCGCCATGGAGGAGGCGCGTCCCGAATCACGCAACCTGTATGGGGACGTGCTGGACAAGATCTATCGATCGATCGGCGGCTATCTGGGCGGGCTGGCGCTGATTTGCACCGTCAATGCCACGCTGACCACCACGTTTCTGGCCATCAACGGGGTTTCGTTCTTTCTCCCGCTCGGAATCCTGAGCGGCCTCTCCAGCATGATTCCCTACGCCGGCCCGGTGGTGACCGGAACCGTCATCACCTTGCTCACGCTCATCACGGGCGGCGGCTGGCACGCGTTGGCCTGTGTGATCTATTTCATTGCCTACGGACAGTTCGAGGGAAACGTCCTCGGCCCCTTGATCTTTCGTCGCACGGTTCACGTCAACCCACTGGTCGTCATCCTGTCCGTGCTCTTCCTGGGAGAGATGGCGGGCATCGTCGGCGCCATCATCGCCGTCCCGGTGGTGGCCGCGTTTCAGATCATCGCGCGCGAGGTGCTGCGCGTTCGCCGCCAACGACTCAAGGTCCAACGCGCCGAAGTCCGCGCCGCCGCCGAGTCGGGCGATGTCTGAGCACCGGCGAGTTTCTTGAGCTGCAACCATGCCATCACGAAAGTTCATGAACTCCCCTCGATTGATCGGTGCTGCTTTGATGGTTGCTTGTGGGGTTGCCTGGCCCGCACCAGCTGCGGCCTGGCTGGTCGTCGACCACGTCGCGATCCGCGGCACACCCGGGGTCACAACGCGGGTGCTGGCGACGCGCATGCACCTGCACCCGGGGGACCCGGTGGATCTTGCTGTGCTCAAAGCCGCCCAACAGCGCCTGCTCGAGAGCGATCTGTTCAGCAGCGTGCGGGTTTTCATCGAGCTGCCCACCGAGGAGGCAGTACGGCGTATGTACCTGGACGACAAAACCTACCCGGTCGAGGTTGTGGTGGAGGCTGTCGGCAAGCTGACTTGGTTCGCCTTTCCCACGGCCAGCTTCGGCAGCGGCGATTGGGCCGGCGGCCTCGCCTATGCCAACGAGAACGTTCTCGGTCGCGATGTACACCTGCTCGCCGCGGGTCAGGTCGGCCAGTCCCGGAGCTACGCCTTCCTCGAGTACAGCGACCCTCTTGTCGCCGGCGCCCCGCTTACCTACGCACTGAACGGGCTCTACCGGCCAGAGCAGATCCGCTTCTTTGTGAACCACACTATGTTCATGCAGGTGCCGACCACCGTGATGGGCGGCAGTGGCCAGATCGGCTGGGTGCTTTCCCCCCACACCCGCGCTTCGCTTGGATTGTCGGCCCGCCGCCTGAGAGTGAGTGCCGTCCAGGATCTGGCACCGGGAGCGATTGCACTGCCCTACAATCCGCGCAGCGGCCGGGTCTTCCTCATGCAGTTCCAAATCCAGTACGACGACACCAGCTCCCGGGAGGGACTCCGGCATGGCGTTCGCGTGCGCATCAAGAATGAGCTGTCCGACCGCTACTGGGGCTCCGACTTCGACTATTCCAAGTTCGAGACCCTGGTGGAGCTGTATGGCCGCTTCCGGTGGAACTACCCGTCCGTCATCTTCTGCGGGATCATCGACTACCCGACCTCGGACCGGGGGCGTCCCGTGACAGAGCTGCTCCGTATTGGCGGGCCCAACTTGCGCGGCTATCTCACCAACGAGTTCAACGGCGACACCCTGGGCAGCATGCAGGCCGAGGATCAGGCGGTGCTCCT
>Ga0182021_10002812_pt1 | contig 20413 bp, 15 predicted proteins | sample 612E3MmetaG_FD_120493 | JGI IMG/M metagenome (GOLD analysis project Ga0182021, IMG submission 120493) | Permafrost microbial communities from Stordalen Mire, Sweden - 612E3M metaG (Illumina Assembly) | ecosystem: Environmental > Terrestrial > Soil > Wetlands > Permafrost | place: Sweden... | reverse complement strand
GGGGGTGTCCACACAGCCAATCAGGTTGAGCAAGGTGGTCTTGCCACTGCCCGACGGTCCTGCAATGGCGAGGAACTCGCCCTCGGCCACGTCCAGGGTGACCCCGCGCAAAGCCGGGACCACGACCTGGCCCAGATTGTAGTTCTTGCTGACGTTGTTGACGGAGACGATGTGGTTCATGAGTTGGTCTCGCTATTCGTCGTCCTCGGGGGCGTCCTCGGCCAGCAGCCGATACAGCGCCCGACGGGCCTGGTTGAGTATCTTCTGGGCTTCGGCGATCTGGGTTGGGCTCCCGGTGTGGACGACCTGTAGGGCTGCAGCCGCAATCTGCTTCAACTCGCCAAAAAAGCCCATCACAGAAGCGTCGCTCTCGGGCTGGGCAGCCGCCTCCCAGGGCGCCGACAAGGCGTCGCGATGCTTTGCCACGTAGGCTTTCCCCTGTTCAGTCAGGTGGTAAAGCCGGCCGTTGCTCGTGGTCTCGGCCCGCACCAGGCCTTCATCCTCCAATTGTGCCAGCGCGGGATACACGGCGCCCGGGCTCGGCCGCCAGGCCCCGCGGCTGCGCTGTTCAAGCTCCTGCATGATCTGATAGCCGTTGGTCGGCTTCTCGGCCAGCAGGACCAGGATGGCCGCGCGCACATCGCCGCGCTTGGCGCGAACCCCACGTCTAAACAACGACCAGGGAAACCCGCCAAATGGGGGAAAGGGCGGAAACGGCGGAACGCCACCGCCGGGCGGTCCCCAGCCAAAGTGCGTCGCCCCCTGCCCTCCTCCGTGGTGCCGGCTGTGGCTGCCAGCCCAGAGCGTGGCGTGGAAGAGTGCCCCGGGAAGACTTTGCCCGTTGAATCTCTCGTGTGGATTTCCAGCCAGCATGGCGTTTTCTGATTGGCTTATGTATCGCGACCCTTCGCGATGGTTCAAAGATATATCGCTATCAAACGCACCAGTCAACCCAAAAGTTGTTTCTGGGGCCGGCTACCTCCCGTGGGCGCCCTGCGGCGGCGCCGCGCCTAGTGCTACCTGTGCGGGTAGTCCCAGCAGGTCACGGTGCCGTCAGTCTTCACCGCGCACACACCGCCGTCTAGCCCCACGCTGACCGAGGTGAAGGTGCCCGCTGGCACTTCGCTTGAGTCAACAATACCCCAGCAGGCGATGGTGCCATCGGTCTTCACGCCGCACACGATGTTCTGTCCCGCGCTGACGGAGGTGAAGGTGCCTGCCGGCGGTGGAAAACCACAGTCGAGGAGGGTGCCATCATAGCATCCATATGTCGGATCTCCTGTGCTGAAACAGGCGATCGTGCCGGCGGATTTCACCCCGCACATCAGGGGCCGTCCTACGCTGAAAGAGGTGAAGGTGCCGGCGGGCGGCGTGAGACCGCCCCAGCAAGCGACGGTACCGTCGGTCTTCGCCCCACAACCGCCGTTCTCGCTCAAGCTGACGGAGGTGAAGGTACCTGCGAGAGGTGTGGCGTCGACGGAGCCGTTGTCACCCCAGCAGACAATGCTGCCATCGGTTCTTACCCCACACGCGTCGAAATTATTGACGCTCACCGAGGTAAAGGTACCTGCCGGAGGTGTGGTGTCGAGGAGGCTGTCGTCACCCCAGCAGACGATGCTGCCATCGGTTCTTACCCCACACGCGTAGGCTAATCCGACGCTGACCGAGTTGAAGGTGCCGCCCGGCAGAGCGATTCGATCTATGTTCCAACAGGCGATGGTTTGATCGACTTTCACGCCGCAGGTGATGTTGCCGTTGTCGCCCACGCTGACAGAAGTGAACTGGCCAGACGAATCGCCGATCCGGTTTTGGTTTACGCCGCCAGTGCTGGGAGGACCGCCCGTGCCTGCTGTGTTCGGCAGGCTCTGTCCGTCGGTGCTTCCTCCAGTCGAGGAACGGGTACTTTGCCCGCCGATGCCGCCCCCCGATTGACCAGCGACGGTACTAGTGCCTGTGGTGGCGTGGCTTGAACCGCCAGAACCTCCGGCCGAGGGTGTCGGTGAGTCGGCCAAGTTGGTGGGTTCGAGATCGATTCTGCCGCAGGCCTGCGAACTCGCTGCCCACCCGAAAGTCAGGATCAAAATCGTGATACGCCCATCCATGTTTCGAATCCTATCACGCCAACCAGTGGGGAATGGTTGATCCGACTCTGACGCCCAGTCATGCTTGGCTGCATGTCCACTGTCGAGCTCGCGCCGTCGATCTTGTCCGCTGATCTCACCCGCCTGGCTGAGCAGGTGAAGGAAGTCGAAGCCGCCGGTGCCGAGCGCATCCACGTCGACATCATGGATGGGCGTTTTGTTCCCAACCTGACCTTCGGGCCGATCGTGGTGGAGGCTGTACGCCGGTCGACTAAGGCCGTGGTCGAGGCTCACTTGATGATCGTCGAGCCGGAAAAATACATCCCCGACTTTGCCAAGGCCGGAGCCGACATCATCCAAGTGCACCAGGAAACCTGCCCGCACCTGCACCGGACGATTCAGCAGATTCACGAGCTGGGCAAGAAAGCCTGCGTGGTGCTCAACCCCGCCACGCCGCTGGTGACCATCGAGGAAATCCTTGGCGACGTGGATGAAGTGCTGATCATGACGGTGAACCCAGGCTTCGGTGGCCAGAAGTTCATCGAATCCACCTTGCCCAAGATCGCGCGCTTGCGGCAGATGCTGGATGCGCGCGGCCTGCGCTGCGACCTTGAGGCAGACGGCGGCATCGGCCCGGCCACGGCAGGGGCCGTGGTCAAGGCCGGCGCCCATGTCCTGGTCGCCGGCGCTGCTGTCTACGGGGCTAAACCAGGCGTGGCCGCCGCGATCCAGGCGATCCGGGCAGCCGCGCAAGCCGTGTGAAGTGGAGTTCATCCACGCAGCCGCGCGCGCGGCTGAGAACACAAACGGGAGAAGCGACGACGCAAGGCAGGCTTGCGGCCCGCCTGACACGATCAACTGGCGCTGTCCGTGGCAGTGTCAGTGCCAGAACTCGTGTTCCTTCCGCGGCCAGTGGCAGTCCCTCGGCCGGTGACCGTCCCGATTCCACTGAACGTACCGACCCCGGTCCGCGTCCCGATTCCGCTGAACGTACCGACCCCGGTCTGCGTCACGATTACACTGAAGGTACCAACCCCGGTCCCCGTCCTGCGGCCGGTGTATGTCCCGAGACCAGTCTCCGCCCCGCTTCCGCTGAACGTACCGACCCCGGTCCCTGTTCCACGGCTGGTGAACGTCCCGAAACCAGTCTCCGTCGCGCGGCCGGCCAATGACCCGGTGCCGATGACGGTCCGTGTGCCGGTGCCCGTGCCGCTCCCGGAGTCCGTCGGTGTGCCAGTGCCCATCCCACTCCCGGTGTCCGTTGGTGTACCGGTGTCTGTCCCGCTCCCCGTGTCTGTCGAAGTACCGGTGTCGGACGGCAGGGTGGTGAGCGGTGACGTCCCGCCGGTCCCTCCCGTGTCCGTGACACTGCCGGAACTGATGGCTTGCCCACCTTGACTGCCGGCTTGCCCAGATTGATCCCCGGTGCCGGTTTCCCCCAACCCTGCGCCAGTCGCACCAGTGTCGGATCCTCCCTGGCCGCCAGCGGCAGCCGCGCCGCTCGTCGTGCCACCTGTGCTCGCTTTTCCGGAGTCAGGGTTCTCTGCCGGCGCCAAGCCACCCATTTCCGTACGCGCGCAAGCGTGCAGCAACACCAGTCCCACGACAGACAGAAGCAAGCGGCTATTGGTCTTCATGGTTGTCTCCGTAGTGCTCGAAATCGGACATCGGCAAGTTGGACGAACGCAGGCCTTGTGCCACAACACATACCAATCTGCGTTCTTCGGGCGTATGGCCGGAAGGCAAAGCTATGCAAATCGATGGGCTAGTGCGAGGCGGTGACTGTGCCCGGCAGGGTGCCGGTCACATTCTGGAATACCGCCGAAACCGTGACCGAGCCGGCGCTGACGCCGGTAAGGTATCCGCGCGAACCAGTGGCATTCGACACCGTGGCGCTGGTGGCGGCGCCGCCGTCGGCGTTGGATACCAGCCAGGTCACGTTGTTCGTGATGTCGGCGGTCGTCGGCGGGGTATCGGCCCAAGTGCCAGTGGCGGTGAGCTGCTGGTGTCCGCCAACCACAACGCTAAGTGGATTGGGCGCGATGTCGATCGAGCTGAGGGCCGCGCTGCTGACCGGGACCTTCGAGGTCCCTGAAACCGGGATCCCTGAAGGACCCTGGTAGGTCGCGGTGATGGTCACCGGGCCACCACCCTTGACCGGCGTGGCCACCCCAGTGGCGGCCCCGACAGCGACCACGGTGTTGTCCGAAGAAGTCCAGATTGCGCTTGTGGTCACAGTCTGGGTGTAGTTATCAGCGAGGGTAACCACGGCCACGAAGGGCTGGTTGATGCCGAGATGCATGGTGGGATTGGTGGGCGTCACGGCGAGCCCGGTCGGCGTCGCCGTGGACACCGTTAGGGTGGTGGAATCCGTGCTCCCTTGAAACGTGCCGGTGATGGTCGTCGTGCCCCCGGTCAGCCCCGTGGCACGGCCGGTGGTGGCACCTGAGTCGGATATGACCGCCACCGCGCCGGTCAATGACGTCCAATCGGTCGAGGCCGTTACGGTCGCGGCGGTGTTGTCGGAGTAGATAACCGTGGCCTGGAACTGCTGGGTGTTGCTGATCGCCATGTGGATGGTAGGAAGGGTCGGGGTGATATGGAATTCGGTTATACTCACGGTGTTAACGGTCAGAGGGGCTGATCCGGCTTTCGTGACCCCATTCTCCGTGTAGCTGGCGTTGATGCTCACGCTGCCAACCGCGAGCGCGGTTACCGTGCTGCCGCCCACAACTGCCCCAGGCCCGCCTCGGCCAGCTCCGCCTGAGGTGCTCACCACCGCGATGTTTGCGTCAGACGTGGTCCAAGTGGCAGAGCTGGTCACTGCGGCGCTCGTCCCGTCGTCATAGTAGGCCGTGGCCAGGTAGGTCTGGCTCTGCCCAACGTGAAGACTGTTCGCTGCTGCGGTCACCACCAGGCTCTGCAGCACAGGCGCAGTCACGGTCAGTTGGGCTGTGACGCTGAAGCCGCCGTAGGTGGCATTGATGGTCACCGGGGTGGCTGGGTTGGTAGGAGTGGGCGCCAGGCCCGTGGCAAGGCCTCCGGTGCCGCCCCCGAAAATGGCTCCGCGGCCGCCGACGTTCCCGGCAACGGTAATGGTGGCCAGCGTCCCGTCCGACGTTGTCCATGAGCAGCCGGTGGCGTTGCTCACCTCTGTCTCGGTGCCGTTGTCATAGGTGGCAAAGGCGTGGAACTGCTGCGTCCCATTCACTTTCACCGAGGACGCAGATGGCGTGATGCGGAGGCCGATCTGCGTAGCAGTGGTGACCGCCGTGACGGTGAGTTGCGTCGGATAGGTATAGGTCTGACCGTTGGTCGTGTAGCTGGCTGTGACAGTCACGGTGCCGGCGGCCTGGCCCATGACCTGCAAGAGGCCGCCGAACCCACCGCGGCCGCCCACCGTGACCACAGAGGCCACCACTCCGTTCGACGTGGTCAACGTGACCCCGGTCGTAAGGACTGCACTGGTTCCGTCGTCGTAGTCCAGGTAGGCCGTATAGGTCTCGGTGTCACCGACCTGAATCGAATCGTTCGGATTGTTCAGCCGGATCCCTATCGGCAGCGGTTGTCGAATCACGCCTAGCGAAACCGAGTCGGTTAGTGCGCTGCCACCGGCGGGGGTATAGGTCGCAATGATGTTGGTCGTTCCCGCAGCCACGCCCGTGGCGGTAGCCCCGGCAACCCCTCCACCGCGCCCGCCCGGGTTGGCCGCGACAGTGGCGACCGCGCTATCGGACGATTGCCAATTGACGCCGGCAAGGGCGGTGGTCTCGGTTCCGTTTTCGTAGACCCCGGTTACCGTGTACGGCTGCGTGTCGCCCACGTTGATGGTCTGTGCCGCCGACGGGGCGATCTGGATCGACACCAAGCGCGGCTCGGTCACAGTCAGGAGTGCAGTTCCTTGCTGTCCCTGCAGGGTCGCCGTGATGGTGACGACCGTGCTTGAAGCGGCCACGCCGGTCGCAACGCCATTGCTCCCGGCCGCGTTCGAAATCGTGGCGATGGTCACGGCGCTGGATTTCCAGGTAACGTCGGCCGTGATGTTCCTGGTGGTGGTGTTGTCGAATGTGCCCATGGCCTGGAACGGGTAGGTCTGGCCCGCCCGAACGCTGGAGGTGGGTGGTGACACGGCAATAGAGACCAGCTGGGTAGCGACCACGTTCACTGTCGCCTGCCCGGTCTTGCCAGAGAGGGTCGCCGTCACTGTGGTGCTGCCCGCCTTGACGCCGGTGACTTGGCCCGCCGTGGTCGAGGAGTTGCCCACTGTCGCGACCGTATTGTCGAGAACCGACCAGCTCGCCAATGTTGTCACGTCAATTGAGAACTGGGTGGCGGGATTCCCGACGATCCCATATAGCCCAGTGGCCGCAAGCGGGCTCGTCAGTCCGACGATCACGTTGTTGAGCGTATTGGGGGTCACCGTGATGCTGATGAGTGGTGCCGCAGATACCGTCACGTTGGCTTGCCCGGTCACGCCAGAGAGCGCGGCCCGAACCGTAGCCGTGCCGGCAGCGATGCCCGTGGCCAGGCCAGGATTGGTGGCCGCGTTGGAAACCGTCAGAACGGCGGTTTTGGTAGAAGACCAGGTCACCTGGGCGGTCAGGTCGGCTGTCGTGTTGTCGTTGTAGGTTCCCAGTGCGGAACATGACTGGGGGTTGGTCACGATAATCACGTCTGGGCAGGTTACCGTGATGGTCCTCAGCACGGCTGCCGTGACGGTAACCTGGTCCGTGCCGCTGATTGCGCCCAGGGTGGCGGTGAGCGTGGCTTGCCCCGCGGCCACGGCGCTGGCCTGGCCAGCGTTGGCTCCCGTGGCGACCACGGTGAGGATGCTGGTAGCGCTCGACGACCAAGTCGCCTGCTGGGTCACATCACTGTGACTGTTGTCGTCGTAGGTGCCGGTGGCCACAAAGGCTTGGGTTCGGCGCACCTGGATGGTGGGCTGCGAGGGCGTGATCTGGATACTCACAAGCTTCTTCGATGCGTTCACGGTCATCTGCGCAGATGTGCCGACGATGGTGCCCACGGTGGCTGTCACGGTGAACGAGCCCGCGGCCACGCCAGTGACCTGGCCCTTTGTGGTGCCGGTGTTGCCCACGGTCGCGACCGTCGCGGCCGACGAAGCCCAGGTGGCCTGAGCCGTCACATCCTGTTTCGAGGCGTCAGCAAACACGCCCGTGGCCACCAGGTTCACCGTCTGGCCAACAGCCAGCGGTGAGGTCGGCACTTGGTCGATGCTGATCGACGTCAGAGGGTTGTTGCCAACTACTGTGACGGGAGCGGTTGCGGTCTGGCCCTGGTAGGTCGCGGTGATGGTCGCGGTTGCGGTCGCCGTCCCCGCACCGACCAGGTTGGTTCCCGAAATCGTAAGAACTGCGGTGTTGCTGGAGGTCACCGTGGCAGAGCTGGTTACAACCTGCCGGGTGCTGTCCGAGTAGATCGCCGTGACCGTGAACGGAACTGGGGTTCCCACGTTGACGACAATTGGACTGCTGGTGCTCGATATCTCGATGCTCGACAAGGTCACAACAACCGTGTCGCTGGTGCTGTCACGTGATGCATCGGTTCGCGTCGCTAGGTCGAGCCGGCCGTCGGTCACCGGAACATCAATGGCGCCATCTCTGGGGACATCGGGCGCGCCGGCCTCGGCGCGGCTCCCCTCGGCCGCCGCCACATCTCGGCCAACATCGGGTCCGCCAGCCTCAGCGCGAACCTCAGCAGCCGCGTCGGCAACCCTGATGTCCGAGATTCCGACTTCGATCCCGGCGTCGGAAATCCCAACCTCGCCCGTGGTATCCGTCATCCCGCCTTCGAGCCTGGTATCCGACCCGAGGCCAGCTTCGAAGCGCCCATCCGCGCTGCCGTCCCCCGCGCCACCTCCGTCGCGGGAAAACACGCGAAGCCCGCTGCGGCCACTGCCACAGGCGCCCATCGCGCCGATCAATGCCAGACAAAGTACCAGTCTTGTTCTCGTCATAGCTTCTGCTGCTCCTGCTTCGGTTCGTGCCGTTTCAGACGCCGCTCGACTCCACTCCAGGCTGTGTATGCCCCTGACCCGCATGTAAGAGTGTCCGGCACCCGTAGTTTGTCAACGAAGGCGAGGACTCTCTGTCATGCAAGGCCGACGGAAACCATGGAGCTTTGTCCACTGCCGGACGGACCCTGCCTAGCAGCAGTTGCTCACACGATTCCCTTGCCAGGATTCATGATGCCCTTGGGGTCCAGCGCCTGCTTGATCCGACGCATCAGGTCGATCTCGACCGCGCTCTTGTAACGCCGCGCCTCTTCGCGCTTGGCCACGCCGATGCCGTGTTCCGCGCTGATCGATCCGCCGTGGCCCACCACGATGGCGTGCACCACGTGAGTCACTTCCTCCCAGCGGGCGAGGTACGCCTCCTGCTCCACGCCCACGGGTTGGCTGAAGTTGAAGTGCAGGTTGCCGTCGCCCACGTGGCCGAAGGGCACGGGCCGAATGCCGGGAACCAGCTTTGCCACTGTGGCCAGCGCCTCCTCGATGAAGCTCGGGATCTGCGACAGGGGCACTGACACGTCGTTCTTGATGCTGCCGCCTTCCCGCTTCTGCGCCTCGGAGATGGATTCGCGCAGCTTCCACAGCGCCGCTGCCTGGGCCGCACTGCCAGCCAGCGCCGCGTCGCTGACCAGACCACGGTCCAGCGCAGCAGTCATCAATGCCTCGGCGGTGGCGCGCGGGACCGTCAGGTCCACGAGCACGTACCACGGCGACGGTGTCGCCAGCGGGTCAGTCGAGCCCGCCACGTTCTTCACCACCAAATCGAGAGCGAAGCGCGAAATCATCTCGAAGGCCAGCACCCCGCCGTCACCCGACATCTCGCGCGCCAAGGTCAGCAGATCGAGCGCCGCCTCCGGGGTGGGCACGGCGGCAAACGCGGTTTCCACCTGACGATGTCGTGGGAACAGCTTCAGTACCGCGGCGGTGATGATTCCCAGCGTGCCCTCGGCGCCAATGTAGAGCTGCTTGAGATCGTAGCCGCTATTGTCCTTACGTAACCCGCGCAAGCCGTTCCAAATTTCGCCTTCGGGGGTGACCACCTCCAGGCCCAGCACCAAGTCGCGCGAATTCCCGTAACGAAGCACATGGATGCCGCCGGCATTGGCTGAAAGATTGCCGCCGATCTGGCAACTGCCTTGGGCGGCCAGGCTGAGCGGGAATAGCCTGTCCTTCTCGGCTGCGGCTTGCTGAACTGCCTCCAGCACGCAGCCCGCCTCGGCCGTCAGGGTGTTGTTGATGGGATCCACTGCCCGTACGCGGTTCATGCGCGACAGGTTGACCAGAACCTCGTGGCCGCTGGCGTGCGGAATCTGCGCGCCCACCAGCCCCGTGTTCCCCCCCTGCGGCACGATGGCCACCTCGGCCTCGGCGCACACCCGCACGATGGCCGCCACCTCGGCGGTGCTGGCGGGCTTGAGCAAAAGCGGGGTCTTGCCCTGAAAGCGACTGCGCCATTCCGTCAGGTGCGGCGCCAAGGTGTCGGGATCATCGGACCAGCCGGCAGGCCCGGCAATCTGCTTCAGTCCTTCGAGCGTGGCCTGGTCAGGGGGGCGAGGCATGGATGGGTCCGTGAAGTGTGCCTCATCTTAGCAGCCCCTCGAAAATTCGTAGCGGTCACGTCCCGAGGTCGAGAATCACTTTCCCCATCGGGCCCTGGGCCAGGCGTTCGAACGCCTGGGGCAGATCTTCAAAGGAAAAGACGGAATCCACCAGCGGCCGGGCGTTGGTGCTCGCCATCAGTCTCACGAGTTCTGTCCACGCCGCGCGGCTCTCGGCGCTGGTCCAGGCTCCCACCGCCACGCCGCCCAGGCGGATGCGGCGGAAGAACAGAGTCGCGGTGTTGAATTCCGGCACGGGACCGGCCAGGCGTCCCACCACGCTCACCTTGCCAAGATCGCCGAGGAGATCGATGACCTGGGGAAGCAGCTTGCCGCCGATATTGTCGACGGCCAGATCGACCCGGCGGGGAGCGATGGCGGCTTTGGCCGATCGCTGCCAGTCGGGATTTCCAGGATCGAAGGTCATCACGGCGCCAAGCTCCAGCAAGCGGCGACTCTTGTCCTGGCTGCGTGACAGGGCAATCACTTTGTGCCCCATGGCTCGTGCGAGTTGCACGGTTGCCACACCCACGCCACCCGACGCGCCAGTGACCAAGACCAGCGAGTCGGGCGGAAGCGCCCCCCACATGGTCAGCGCCTGATACGCGGTCAGGCCGACCAGCACCCCGCCCGCTGCCTCGGGGTCGCTCCAGCCCGCGGGAATCTCAACCAAGTTGTCGACGGGAACTGCGACTCGTTCCGCAAACGTGCCGGGCCGGTTCACACCCACCTCGCTGCGCAGAACCGCCCGCCGGTCGCCTGGCCGAAGCCCCGTCACGCCAGGACCCATTTGCTCGACGGTTCCCACGCCGTCACGCCCGAGCACATGAGGAAAACTTGGCTTGGCGGGATACTGTCGCTCCGCCAGATAGCGGTCGGCGGGATTCAGACTCGCGTAGCGAATCCGCAAGATCACCTCGCCCTGCTGCGGAATTGGATCGGGCACTTCCGCCAGACGTAGGCTGCCAATACCGGTCAAGTCGTCGAGTAACCAGGCGCGCATGGTTGAATGACTACTGAATTTTTTGTCACCAATCCATCATCCAAAGCCAGTCGAAGAATCACGGTGCCATCGAGGGCTTCTTGGACTTGGCGAAGGCCAGGCTGTCGTCCCGCTGCACGGCGCACGGGCCACCAAGGGCCGCGACATGCAAGCGGGGCTAACGCAGACCCTTCGCAAACGACGAACAATCTGCCAAGAAAGAGCCCATGCCCTGGTTCAAATCTCCCGTACCTATCATCGTCGCTTCACAGGCCCTCTTCACCGCGGGCGACCTGCTTGCGCGCGCCAACATGCGCCGGGGTGGCTTCACCCTCGCCACTTTTCTGACCTGGTGGTTCGTGATCTATTTCACCCTGCGCACGGTGGCCATGTTCGGCCAGCTCTACATCCTGGCCAACGTCCCCATTGGCAAGTCGATGGCCCTCTTCGGCGCCACTTCCATCGCACTGGTGAACGTACTGGGTGTGCTTCTTCTCGGCGAGGTCCTGGGCGCACGCGCCTATGCCGGCGTGTCTCTCGCGGTCCTGGCATTCGTCGTCATGGCCCTGTGAACGGGGACGGACATCACGGCGGCGCGGGAATGACGGTGCCCGGCTTTTTGCGGTACACGGTCCAGGTTCCGCTCTGGGCCAGAACTTCCATGCTCTCTTGATACGGCCCAAACGGAGTGGCATTGGGCGGTGGGCTGTGCACGAAAAAGTAGTCGAAAATCGGCACGGACTTGCTGGGTTGGATGTCCTGGGGTTTCCACGGATTGGGCAGGTCCGCACCCGCGGGCTTGCGCGTGCAGGGCATGTGGCGCATCCCGCAGTAAGACAGGGGCGCCATGCTCCCGGGCGCGGATCGCATGGCTACGTAGAAGTCAGGCAGGCCAAGGAAAGCCGACTCGATTCGCATGACCTTCGAGCCGCGGCTGAACACCACGCCCATGGCCTTGCCACCCGGCGGAGTCTTGCGCATCACCTCGACGAAATCTGCGGTCTCTTTTCCGTAGAGACGGTAGTGCACGATGAGTTGGTATCCATAAATGGCGCACAGGATCACGGCCGGCACGGGAACCAGCAAGCGCAGCCAGCCGCGCACACGCCCCAGCCCCGCCGGAATCAATGCGATAGCCATGAGCACGACCAACACGGCAAAGCGCGGGAAGAAGGTCATCAGTTCCAGCTCGGCCAGGTGGTGTGGCAGGATCAAATAGGCAGCCAGTGCGGCCACGAAGGCGACCAGTATTGCGGGCCACATGCGCAGGCGGGGGCGCTGCAAGGACGGCGCCGGCAGCACACGCCAGGCGACTAGCCCGGCGATTAGGTAGACGGCAATCACCAGAAGCAGCGCTCGACAGGCGGCAGTATCCACCTGGTCGGAAAAGGAGCGCATGGCGTGCCCAGGAAGCCCCCAGAGACGCGAGCCGAAATCGTGCAGAAAGGTCCTCTTGCCGAGGTCCTTCAGGCGATGGCGTTTGATCAGCCCCCAGGTGTAGTCGAAGGTGGGATTGGCCGCGGCGTTTGCCACCGAGCCGATCAACCGCCAGTACGCCAGCGCGGCGAGGGCCGGCAAGAGCGTGCTCGCGCCCAGCAGGCGTCGGCGCCAAGGCAGGGGGGCCAACAGCGCGAACGCCAGGACCGCGCCCACACCATAGAGAAAGTTCTGCAGGTGACACAGGAAGAGGAATACCGCCAGCGCGGCGGTCCACAGCCAGCTCCGTCTCACCTGGCCCGGCTCACTGTGGAGGTGCTTCACCACCTGCGCGAGCAACAGCATGAGCACCGGCAGCGACAGGGCGAAGCTGATGAAACCGTAGTGAAGCGTCAGGTTGTACGCCAAGGGGAAGGCCAGCAACGCCGGTACGCGGCTGCGACCACAGGCCACCAGAAGTGACGCCGTGGAGAGCGGCATCGCCGCGATATAGAGCGCCACGATCAGCTTGTGCGCCAGAAGCAGGTTCATCACCTTGCCCAGCGCCACCAACATGAAGTAGTGGGCCGCGTAGGGCGCCAAGCGCAGGCTGCCCTCGTAGAACGCCGCGTAGGGAGAGGCCGCCGAGCCGCGCTTGCCCAGCATGTCGGCTACCGCCAAGTGGAAGGGCAGGTCCAGCCCAGGCAAGATCGTGGTAACGAACAGCGGCGCCCAGTAGAGCGGCAGCAGGACAAGAAAGCACGCCACAAAGACCTTCGCGTCGGCATTGGTCATGAGAAGGCCGTCGACCAGCCAGCGCCAAAGACGTGTTTTGAACTCTGTGAAGCCCAAGTGACCGCCTGTGTATACACCAACTCCCAGGACATTCACCCCGCTAGCACCCGCGATCACTGTGGTATAGATTCCGCCGACCTATGGGCCTCATGGATCTCTTCTCAAGGGAGAAGCGCGAGGAACGCGCGCTGGCGAACCTCATCCGGCGCGCGACGCACAAGTACTTGCAGTCGCCCGAGCGCTACAAGGCCATGGAAGGGCTGGCCAATGAAGGCTCCGATGCCGCCCTTTACGGCCTGCTGTGCCGGTTCGGCATGGTGTACGACAAGTCCATCGAAGATGAACAAGAGAAGGAGTGGGTCTTCGACACCATCGCGGCCAAAGGCCGCGCGGCGCTGCCGGCCGTCACGCGCTACCTGCGCTCCGCGGATTCCGTGTCGTGGCCGTTGCGCCTTTTGCCCAAGGTGGCCAACAAGGAAGAGGAATTCGCCCTGGTCGAGCGGGTCTTGGCCGAGCACGAGCCGGGCTACGAACGCGACCCAACCAAGAAGATTCAGCTGCTGCGCCATCTCAGCCAACAGAAAGACCCGCGCGCGCCGTCGCTGGTGGCGCCCTATCTGGCCGACATGGACGAGGGCGTGCGCTTCGCCGCGGTGGAAAGTCTGTTGCGCCTGAAGAACGAGGAGGTGGCGCGCGAGGCGCTGCTGCAGGTCTTCGTGTCCGACACCGAGGAGAGCTTGCGGCTGCGTATCCGCATCGCCGAGGGGTTCGCCGAACTCGGCTGGCTGGTGCATGGTTACCGGGGCGGCGTGGAAAAGAAATTGCCCGAGGGTTTCCAACTCGACCGCGAGGGCCACATCCTTGACCGGAAGCGGTCCGAGTAATGCCTCGAAGAACAGATATCAAGTCCGTCCTTATCATCGGGTCCGGCCCCATCGTGATCGGCCAGGCCTGCGAGTTCGACTATTCGGGCACGCAAGGGGTCAAGGCCCTGCGCGAGGAGGGCTTCCGGGTGGTGCTGGTCAACTCCAACCCGGCCACCATCATGACCGACCCGGAAATGGCCGACCGCACCTACGTCGAGCCGCTCACCGTCGACTTCGTGACCAAGATCATCGAGCGCGAGCGGCCCGATGCGCTTCTGCCCACCCTGGGCGGCCAGACCGCGCTCAACCTCACCGTCGAGTTGGATCGCGCGGGCGTGCTCGATCGCTTCGGGGTCAAGCTCATCGGCGCGCAGATCGCGGCCATCGAGAAGGCCGAGGACCGCGACCTGTTCAAGCAGGCCATGAGCAACATCGGCCTGCGCGTGCCGTTTTCGGGCTATGCGCATTCGCTGGCCGAGGCGCGCGAGATCCGCGACCAGCTGGCCCGCCGCACGGGCGGTAGCTATCCGGTCATCCTGCGGCCCTCCTTCACCCTGGGCGGCTCGGGCGCGGCCATCGCGTGGAACGGCGAGGAGTTCGACAGCAAGATGCTGTGGGGACTGCAGCAAAGCCCGCGCCACGAGGTACTGGTCGAGCAATCGGTGTTGGGCTGGAAGGAATACGAGCTCGAGGTGATGCGCGACGGGAAAGACAACGCGGTCATCGTCTGCTCCATCGAGAACTTCGACCCCATGGGCGTGCACACCGGTGACTCCATCACCATCGCGCCCGCCATGACCCTGACCGACAAGGAATACCAGTTCATGCGCGACGCGGCCCTGGCCGTGATTCGCGAAATTGGCGTCGACACGGGAGGGTCCAACATCCAGTTCGCCATCGACCCGAAGAACGGCGAGATGGTGGTCATCGAGATGAACCCGCGTGTGTCGCGCAGCTCGGCCCTGGCCTCCAAGGCTACCGGCTTCCCCATCGCCAAGATCGCCACCAAGCTGGCGGTCGGCTACACCCTGGACGAGATCACCAACGACATCACGCGCGAGACGCCGGCCTGCTTCGAGCCGACCATCGATTACGTGGTGACCAAGGTGCCGCGTTTCGCCTTCGAGAAATTCCCGGGCGCGGATTCGACCCTGGGCCCGCAGATGAAGTCGGTGGGCGAGGTCATGGCCATCGGCCGCACTTTCAAAGAGTCGTTGGGCAAAGCGCTGCGCTCGCTGGAGATCGGGCGCTGGGGCTTCGACCTCGAGCGCGTGCCGCCGCTCGATGATCTGCGCCACCTGATCACGCAGCCTGGACCGGATCGCCTGTGGCAACTGGCCGAGGCCCTGCGCCTGGGCATGACGGTGGACGAGGCGCAAACCCTGACCGCCATCGACCCTTGGTTCCTTACACAATTGAAGCAGATGATCGACCAGGACGAGACGGCCCGCCTGGCCGGGGCCGCGCTGCTCGACGATCCAGCCACCCTCCTCCGCTGCAAACAGTTCGGCATGTCCGACCGCCGACTGATGAAGCTGGCCGGTGTGGCCGAGGAGGACGTGCGCCAGGCCCGCCTGCGCCACGGCATCCGACCGGTGTTCAAGCGCGTGGACACCTGCGCCGCCGAGTTCGAGGCGCACACGCCGTACCTGTATTCGACATATGAAACTGGAACCCTGGGAGGGTTCCAGTCCTCCCGCGATGGGGGCGAGCCAGCAAAGCCGTCTCGCCCCCACGCGATCGAAACTGGAACTCAAGCCGACAAGATCGCTGAGTCGGAAGTGCGGCCCACGGGCAAGAAGAAGATCGTAATTCTGGGCGGTGGGCCCAACCGCATCGGGCAGGGCATCGAGTTCGACTACTGCTGCGTGCACGCGGTGATGGCCTTGCGCGAAGAGGGCTTCGAAACCCTCATGGTCAACTGCAACCCGGAAACCGTGTCCACCGACTACGACACGGCTGACCGGCTGTACTTCGAGCCGCTCACCCGCGAGGACGTGCTGGAGATCGTCGACGCCGAGAAGCCCGAGGGCGTGATCGTGCAGTTCGGCGGGCAGACGCCGCTGCGCCTGGCCGTGCCTTTGCAAAAGGCAGGCGTTCGCCTACTCGGCACCAGCGCGGATGCCATTGACCGCGCCGAGGACCGCCAGCGTTTCGGCGAGTTGGTGCGCAAGCTCAACCTGCGCGCGCCCGTCTGGGGCACGGCCCACGGCCTGGAAGAAGCCCGCGCCATCGCCGAAAAGATCGGCTATCCGGTCATGGTGCGGCCATCGTATGTTCTGGGCGGCCGGGCCATGGAGATCGTGCACGACGCCGCCGGGCTGCACACCTTTGTAGGCGTGGCTCTGGAGGCGGCCCGACGGGAAAGCCTAGCCTCGGACGGCGGCCGCGGCGACGAGAGCGCGCCCATCCTGGTGGACCAGTTCCTGCGCGACGCCATCGAGGTCGACGTGGACGTGGTGGCTGATGGCCAGGACGTGGTCATTGGCGGCGTGATGGAGCATATCGAAGAAGCCGGCATCCACTCGGGCGACTCGGCCTGCTGCCTGCCGCCCTTCTCTTTGCCCCGCGAAACCGTGGCCATCATCAAGGATCAGGCGCGGGCCCTGGCGCGCGAGCTGGACGTGCGCGGCTTGATGAACGTGCAGTTCGCGGTGCCGCGCGACGGCCGCGGCGTCTTCATTCTCGAGGTGAACCCGCGCGCCTCGCGCACGGTGCCCTTTGTGTCCAAGGTCATCGGGGTTCCGCTGGCCAAGGTTGCGGCCAAGATCGCGGCGGGCCGCACCCTGCGCGAGATGGGCATCCACGAGGTGTCGCCCACGCACATGGCGGTCAAGGAAGCCGTGTTCCCCTTCGTCAAGTTCGGCGGCGTGGACGTGTTGCTCGGGCCCGAGATGCGCTCCACCGGCGAGGTCATGGGCATCGACAGCAGCTTCGAAGCGGCTTTTGCCAAGAGCCAGATCGCGGCCGGCACCCGCTTGCCGATTCCCGGCGGGGACAAGCCGGTCACCGCCCTGCTATCCATCAAGGACTCGGACAAGGCCGGTGCGGTGGATTTGGCCCGCCACCTCGACAAGTTGGGCTTCCGCATTCTCGCGACCAACGGCACACACACCCGCCTGAGCCAGGCTGGCCTGCCCTGCACGCGCGTGAACAAGGTGCGCGAAGGTCGGCCCCACTGCGTGGACCGCATGATGGATGGCGACGTCCATCTGGTGGTGAACACCACTGAGGGCGCGGATTCCATCCGCGATTCCTTCTCGCTGCGACGGACCGCGCTCATGCGCGGGCTGGCCTACTTCACCACCATGTCCGCAGCGCGCGCGGCCGCCGTCGCCATCCAGCGCCTGCAGGCCGGCGACATGTCGGTCCGCTCGCTGCAAGAGTTCCAACATGGCTGACAGAATCCCCATGACCCCACGTGGGGTAAAGAAGCTGCGCGAGGAGCTCAAGCGCCTGCGCGAGGTGGAACGTCCCAAGAACGTGCAGGACATCGAGATCGCGCGCGCCCACGGCGACATCTCGGAAAACGCCGAGTTCTCCGCCGCCAAGGAACGACAGGCCTTCATCGAGGGCCGCTCGCGCGAAATCGACAGCATCCTGGCCCAGTCCGAGGTCATCGATCCGGCCCAGCTGTCCGGCGATCGCGTGGTCTTTGGCGCCACTGTCCGTCTGGCCGACACGGATTCAGGCGAAGAAACCAGCTACAGCATCGTGGGTGACCACGAGGGTGACATCAAAGAGGGACGCCTCACCATCTCGGCTCCTTTGGCGCGCGCCCTCATCGGTCGCGAAAAAGGCGACACGGTCACTCTGCGCACCGGCAAAGGCAGCCGCGAGTACCAGATCGTGGACGTTCAGTTCCTTCCCGTCCAAGACGCCTGAGTGACATGCCAGGAATCGAAGTCGTCTTCCTGGATTTGGGCAACGTTCTGGTCTTTCACGACGACGACGTGCTCTTTCGCCGCCTGTCCCAGTATGGCGGCGCACCGCTCGATGTGATCCGTAAGCGCCTGCTCGCGCTTTGGGATCCGCTGAACCGCGGAACCCTGGCAGGCGACGAACTTCGGCGCGCGATAAGCCAGGTTTCCGGCGCCACCACGGTGATGGATGCGGAGACCTTTTTCCAGGTCTGGACCTGCTATTTCCGTATCCACCAGGAAGTCATGCCGATAGTCGAGACTCTCCTCAGTCGCACTAGGGTCGCGCTGATCTCCAACACCAACCAGATGCAGTGGCATTTCCTGCGGCCGCAGCTTCCCCTGCTCGAGCGCTTCAGCGATCGGGTGCTGTCCTACGAGCTGGGCTTGGCCAAACCAGATCCCGAGATCTTCCGCGCGGCCCTTCGTCGCGTGGGCAACCCGCCGCCCCAGGCCTGCGCCTTCTTCGACGACGTGCCCAGCTTCGTGCAAGTCGCCCGCTCGCTCGGCATCCAAGCCGAGGTCTTCACCGACGCCGCCAATTTCCGCATCCAGCTGGCGCGGCTGGGACTGGGGAACCCGGCTTCAGTCAGTCGCTGACAGGCGAATCGGCAGTAGCCAAAGCAACAATGGGCATGGCTGCAACCACGTTGAATCTTCTGGACCACGTCGTACCCAAAGTCGGCCTGCGACAGTTCGTTTTCACAGTGCCCCACGCCCTGCGCCGCCGAGAACATCGCGCGCTACCTGCGCCATCTGGGTCTGCCCACCGAGGTGTCGCCCATGGCTCCCCTTTCAGGGGCTAGGGCCCGCCCACCCTGCCCCTGCCCCACGCGGATTCGCCGCGCCCGTCGCCCGCGCGAGGGCCACCCTTCTGGCAGAGCCGCGTCCTCCGCGGACGTTACGCGAGCCACCTGACGCGGCCGAGGCGTAGGCGGAGTTCATGACCGCCGCTCCGATCCCCCTCTGCCAGCCGGTCCGCCGGCTGACGGACCGACACCCGTCTGCGCTCATACGCGAAATCAGCCCAGATGGCCTAGGGTTGGTTCGCGGATCCAGCCGGATCCAGCCGTCTACGCCCCCGCCACCGCACCTTCTCGCCATCATCTCCAGCTTCCCGCCGCTCCCGACATGCTCACGGGGCCATTTGTTTCACTTGCGGCCCATCCGCCATCCTCCCCTTCAAATTGGATGAGATCCTACGTCATTTGGATTGGATGAGCCGGCATTTTCGCTCACCAGGCAATGCAACCATCTGATTCTATTCACATCCTATCTGTGGCTTGAAAGCTGCTTTAGCTTATGCGCGGAGAGGCAATGCCGTCCGCCACAGCTGGGATCCGAGTGCGCCAGCGCGCAATCTCGGGATGCTGGCCATCATCCAACCGAGGGAGAAGAGCATGAGCAAGAACAATTCCGTCGTAGCCATCTATCCATCGCACACGGCCGCCGAGGCGGCTATCAAGGAACTGCAGAAATCCGGTTTCGATCTGAAGAAACTGTCGATTGTTGGCCGCGACTATCACACGGACGAGCACGTGGTCGGATATTACAACGTCGGCGACCGCATGCGGGTGTGGGGCAAGACCGGCGCCTTTTGGGGTGGGATCTGGGGACTCTTCTTCGGTTCAGCGTTCTTCTGGGTTCCCGGGCTGGGCCCGCTTTTGGTGGCGGGGCCGCTGGTAAGCTGGATTGTCGGGGCGCTAGAGGGCGCCGTTGTCGTGGGCGGCCTGAGCGCGATCGGAGCCAGTTTGTACAGCCTGGGCATCCCGAAGGACAGCATATTGCAGTACGAGACAGACCTGAAGGCTGGCAAGTTCGTCCTGCTCGTCCACGGTTCAGCGGATGACGCAGGCCGTGCCAAGGACATCCTGACACGTACTCAGCCGGCGACTTTGGAGCACCACCAATAGACGGAGACTGACATGAACACGACCGCGGGATTGTGGATTGACCATCGGAAGGCCGTAGTTGCGATTGTCTCAGCCAAGGGCGAAGAGACGATGGAGATCGAGTCGAACGTGGACAAACAGCCGGGCAGATTCGCGGGCGTTCGTTCGACCGCTCCCTACGAATCTCAGCTGGTCAAGGCTGACGACAGGCTGGAGAGGAAACTTACCGGCCATCTCAACCAGTATTATGCGAAGGTGATTGCGTCGATTAGCGATGCCGACGCCATTTTGGTCTTTGGCCCAGGGGAGGCCAAGAACGAATTGAAGAAGCGCCTCGATCGCGCCAAGTTCGGTGGACACATCACCGTCATGGAGACGACTGACAAGCTGACCGACCGTCAGATCGTGGCCAAGGCGCTCAAGTATTTCCACAAAGCGAATTCAATGCGGTCGAGTAGGGGCGCTGCCTCCGCCGTAGGCCGGAAATTGCGTCGCAACACACCCGCGCGCGAAGTTTGATGGTTGTCTGCACCCGCGAGTGCAATGCCGGCCTCACGGCCTGCGGCCGGCAGGTATCTTCAATGCGGTGAAAGGAGACGGGCAACCCGTCGTGGGAATGGGTTGGTCTGCAAGTGCGCCGTCCTGCATATGAACCATTCGGTGCATGCGGCTGGCGACCCGTGAATCGTGGGTCGCCACCAAGAGAGTTGTGCCTTCTCGAACGATTTCGTCGAAACTGTCGAGCACTGCCTCGGTCGAGGCGGAATCGAGACTGCCGGTGGGCTCGTCGGCAAGGATGATGGCGGGCCGATTGACCAGCGCCCGCGCCGTC
>Ga0182021_10002811_pt1 | contig 20421 bp, 18 predicted proteins | sample 612E3MmetaG_FD_120493 | JGI IMG/M metagenome (GOLD analysis project Ga0182021, IMG submission 120493) | Permafrost microbial communities from Stordalen Mire, Sweden - 612E3M metaG (Illumina Assembly) | ecosystem: Environmental > Terrestrial > Soil > Wetlands > Permafrost | place: Sweden... | reverse complement strand
GCGATGGGCAACAGCCTTAATCCGGTTTACGTCGCAGAGTTAATCCGGGCGTTTAAAGAAAATTCTGACGAGCGTGTTAGATGCATGATTGCCTGGGCGCTGGGACGCATCGGCAACAAGGAAGCAATGGCCGGACTGAAAGATTGTCATAAAAACAGCGAGGGCATGGTGAAGGACGAAATCAAACAGGCTATGGCGGGAAGAGTGAAGAGTGAAAAGTGAAAAGTGAAAAGAGGTGGAACCATTTTGCATGTTCCACCATACCGCTTAAGGGAAGTATCTATTCTTCTTCAACTGAGATATCAGTAATTTCAACATTTTTAGTGCCGCCGGGCGTCTGCACGCTGATTTCACTGCCGATGTTTTTACCGATAAGAGCTCTGCCGATGGGAGATGTCACGGAAATTATGTTTTGATTGATATCGGATTCATAAGGTCCGAGCAGTTGATATTTTGTTTTCTCGCCGCTGTCGATATCTTCCAGGCTGACATAACAGCCGAAAACCACTTTGTTGTTGGTCAATCCTTTTAAATTGATAACATTGGAGGTGGCCAGTTGATTTTCAATCTCCTGCATTTTCCCGTAGAGAAAAGACTGTCGTTCTTTAGCGGCGGAATATTCAGCGTTTTCAGAAATGTCGCCGTGCGCGCGCGCGATTTCAATATCACGAACGTTTTCAGGGATGGACACGTTCTTGATTGTTTCCAGATCTTTTTTTAATTTTTCAAAACCCGCTTTTGTAATGGGCATTTTTTCCATAATAGCTCCGGATTGTTTTGCTGTGTCCTGACGTGATTTGCTGTAAACTACGGGCAGGATAATTGCTTAACTTTTGTTTAGTAGAGAATAGTGGCTCTGTCAAGAAACATTTATTGGCTCGAAATGTCCAATTGTGCTATTTAGTACCAGTTCTAACTCAAAGCGCTATCTCTGTTGGCATAGCCTGCCCCGGCGCAGGCCGGGGGCAGCTTCCTCAACGTATTACCAATACGCCTCGTCGCCTCCTTCTAGCCGCCTCGATATCATCTTTGATTTAGAAATGGTAAAAAGTAAGATAGAATGAAGGCTTTTAAAAGTTATGCTTGATAAATTCAGCAGGGAAATAAACTACCTGCGCGTTTCCATAACCGACAGATGCAATTTGCATTGCGTTTATTGCCGTCCCAAAGAAGGCATTTCCCTGCAGGGGCATGAAGATATTCTGCGTTATGAGGAAATAATTCGTATAGTGTCCGTCGCCGTAAAGATGGGCCTGGTCAAGGTGCGGGTAACGGGAGGCGAGCCGCTTGTGCGCCGCGGCTTTATCGAATTTATTGCCGCCCTGAAAAAAATCAACGGTTTGAAGGACATCAGTCTTACGACCAACGGCATTCTTCTGGAAGAATTCGCCGGGAAGATTTTTGACGCCGGAATCAGCCGCATCAATATCAGCCTTGATTCCCTTAATAAAGATAAATATTCTCAGATTACCAGGGGCGGAAATCTGGATGACGTTCTGCGGGGAATTGCCCGGGCTGAAGAAGCAGGTTTTTCTCCGATAAAAATCAACACGGTTGCCATCAAGGGTTTCAATGATGATGAAGTTTTGGACTTTGCGCGATTGGCCATGGACAAACCTTTTCAGGTACGGTTTATTGAACTGATGCCGTTTGGGCAAAAGAAAAATCCGGATTACGGTGAAGAGTATATGCCGGCAGCGCAATTAATTGAGAAAATCAGCCGGCGCTACCAACTGGAGCCGGTAAAAAATAAAAGGAATAAATCAGACGGACCGGCTAAAATCTTTAAGATAAAGGGAGGGCGTGGAGAACTGGGTTTCATTAATCCGGTGAGCGATCATTTTTGTTCCACCTGCAATCGCCTGCGCCTTACTTCCGATGGAAAACTCAGAGTCTGCCTGCTCAAGGAAGCAGAGGTTGATTTAAAGAAGGCTTTGCGGGAGAATTGCGGTGACGCGGAATTGGAAAAACTAATCCGGGACGCGGTATTATTAAAACCCAAAGAACATGATATTGTCTGCACGGACAATAGTCTGAAAAAATGTTACCGGAATATGTCGGAAATTGGCGGTTGAAAAACATCAATCAAAAAGATATAATTTAAAAAGATAATGAATAATCGCGCCGCTGAGCGCGAAAGGAAAATATCGGGTTATCGCCGGGGGGGCGAACTCCCAATAAATTTGACATTTATTTGTTGTGAAAATTTAGTCAGGGGTAAATCAAATGTTTTCCGGTAAAAGAACGGCCGGATTATCCGATGAACGGTCAAAAACATCGCGCAGTGATTATATCTTCGCGCGGCAGAAAGAACTTATTCTGGATTTAGTAACTCCGCTGGCCGGCGAGAGACTTCTGGATATAGGTTGCGGCACCGGCAATAATTTACAAATCTTTAGTGAAAAATGGTGTTCCTTGACGGGGATGGATTCCTCCAGGGAAAAGCTGGAAATCGCCCGGCAAAGATATGGCGACCGTGTCGAATTAATCTCAGGCCATGCGGAAGACATTCCCTTTTCCGACAACGAATTTGATATTGTCACCATAATTAATTTTCTGGAAGTTGCCGATAATCCGCAAAAAGTCATTCAAGAAGCAATCAGGGTCTGCCGCGGCCGAGTCTTTATCGGATTTTTAAATAACTATTCCTTTTTTGGGACAAGACAGCAGTTAAAAGAAGCATTCGGCTTTCCCCTCGCCGGTAAAATGCGTTTTTTTAGTTTTCCCGAAATCAGAAACATGGTTGAGGATTTATTAGGCGATACATTTATCAAATGGGGCAGTGTCATTTATTTCCCCGGCCTTGTTTATGATTTCTTTGAAGAGTTGGAAGAAATGTTTCCTCTGAGAAAAAATCCGTTCGGAGCTTTCTTCGGCTCGACCTTTCCTGTTAAATACACTTACCGGACGGCGCAAAGTCCGATTGTAAATTCATTTAAACTCAAAGCTGAAGCCCGCGATACGGCTCCCGAAGCAGTCAGGGATATGTTGCGGCAGGCGGATAAATGATTAAAGAGGCGATGCTTTACGAAAAACTTGCCGATGGGCAGGCGCGCTGCAACTTGTGCGCGCACAGATGCACGATTAAGCCGGATAGAAGGGGCGTCTGCGGTGTAAGGGAAAATAGGGACGGTGTCCTTTACTCGCTGGTTTACGGAACGCTGATTGCGGAAAACATTGATCCCATCGAGAAGAAACCTTTCTTTCATGTTTACCCCGCGTCCAAATCCTATTCCATCGCCACGGTGGGATGCAATTTCAGTTGTGATTTCTGTCAGAACCACGACATTTCACAGATGCCGCGTGCGACGCGCATGATAACCGGCGAAGATTTTCTGCCCGCGGAAATCGTGGTCCGGGCGAAAAAAAGCGGCGCTAAAACGATTGCCTACACCTACACCGAACCGACAATTTATTTCGAACTGGCCTATGATACCGCGGAAATCGCCGCGGAGAACGGCTTGACAAATGTTTTTGTCACTAATGGCTTTATGACCGGAGAGGCAATCGAAACAATAGTGCCGCATCTGTCCGCCGCCAATGTGGATTTGAAATCTTTTCGCGATGAATTTTACAAAAAGTATTGCGGCGCCAGGTTGAATCCGGTTCTGGAGAGCCTGAAAAAAATGAAAGAAACGGGAATATGGGTGGAGATAACCACATTGCTTATTCCCGGTTTAAATGACAGCGAAGAAGAACTAAAAGATATTGCCCGATTTATTGCCGGGCTGGGCGTGGAGACTCCCTGGCACATCAGCCGCTTTCATCCGCAATTTAAAATGCAGAACGTCCCGGACACCCCGCTTGATTCATTGCATCGGGCGGCTCAAATCGGTAAACAGGCCGGATTAAAATATGTTTACAGCGGCAACGTCCCCGGCGATGAAGGCGAAAACACCAATTGCTTTCATTGCGGCAACCTTCTGATTGAACGTTACGGTTTTAAAATCGTCGGCCGTAATTTGCAAGGGAACAAATGCCCTAAATGCGGGACGAAACTTGAAGGAATATTGTGATACCATCCCGCTTGCTTCGGTTAATTTGTTGGCACAGCCTGCCCCAGCGCAGGCCGGGGTCGGCTTCCTCAACTTATTAGAATATACGCCTGCGGAGCCTCCTTGTTGCCTTGTCATCCTTTGAATGCAACTTGATATGAAAAACATAAATTGTTTAAAAGGCCTTTATATGAAAATTGCAGTATTCGGTCCCGGTGCGATGGGCAGTATTTTCGCCGCGCGGTTCGCGCGCGCGGGGCATTCCGTAACGCTTATCGCGCGGGGAAAAAGATTGGCGACGCTGCGTGCGCGTGGCCTCTGGATGCAATCGGCAACCGGCGGTGGTGCGTATCAGGTTACCGGTATAGAAATTTCAGATTCGCTGAAAGCTGACGATGATTATGATGTGATACTTGTGACCGTTCAGCGCTCGCAGATAGAATCGGCAATACCGGCTCTGTCCGCTTCCGCGTGCAAACGAATAGTGCTGATGTTTAATTGCGCTTCGGGCGCCGATCAATGGGACGAAAAACTGGGAGCGAAGCGCGTCTTTTGGGGATTTCCTGCCGCGCTGGGTGAAATTATCAACGACGTGACGCATTATACTCTACTGCCCGGCTACCTGCGCCTTGCCCAGATTACCACACTTGGACGTTCAAACGGTCCGGCCGATGCCCCTCTTAAGGAAATAGAATCGTTGTTTAATGCCGCGGGACTCCCGGCCGTTTGCACGAACAACATGGACGCGTGGCTTAAAACGCATGCGGCATTTATGGCGCCGCTTATTGCTTCAGGATATATCCATGAGAAGCGTTCCGGTTTCCATTTTACTCTGTCGGAATCAATATTGATATCAACCGCGATAAAGGAATGTTTCGCAGCGCTGCGGCGTCTTAATATCAGGCTCACTCCGGTTAACATGCGTCTGCTCGGCTATGTTCCGGTGGCGTTGTTTTATCCGGTGTTGTGGCTGGCGTTTTCTAACAATTTCGTCAAGCAGGCATTGTTCGGCCACGCCGGTCATGCCGCCGCGGAAGCCGAAATACTTTTTAGAGAACTGGAAGAGCTTGCCGGAAAGACCGGATTGCAGATGCCGGCGATGCGGGAACTGCGTTCATACATTCCTTCAAAAGAGCGAAAAAACAAATGATTTTTAACGGCATACCGCCATTTTTTGCGACAGTTAATCTAAGGGAATTTTTAATCTTGACATTTCACAGAATATGGGGAGATGTTTCCGATAATCATATCGCTTAATATTATATCAATGGAGGCATAAATGCGGTTTGAGCATCTTTTTGCACCAATTACCATTAACGGGATGACCCTGAAAAACAGGGCGGTGATGCCGCCCATGGGCACGGGTTATGGCAATGCCGATAGTACTGTCAGCGACCGTTTGGTGAGTTATCTGTCCCGACGGGCGCAGGGCGGCACCGGTCTGATCATTACCGAGATTTGTGCAGTTGTTCCGCGTGGCAAGGGCTTCCCCAACGAGCTAGGCGTATGGAGCGATGAATTTATTCCCGGACTGGCGCGCATTCCGGAAGAGCTGCATCGTTGGGGCGCGAAGGTCGCTCTGCAATTGCATCATGCCGGACGCGAGACTTTCGAAGCAGTGATTGGCGCAAAGCCCGAGGCGCCTTCAGCCATACCCAGCGTAATACTGGGCCAGCCCTGCGAGGCTATGTCTCTGGAGCGCATTTATGAGGTGATAGATGCCTTTGCCAAAGCGGCCTGGCGCGCGCGCAAGGCGGGCTTCGATGCCGTGGAACTTCATGGCGCGCATGGATATTTATTGAATCAGTTTCTTTCGCCTTTTTCCAATCAGCGCGAAGATAAATACGGCGGGAGTGAAGAAAATCGCATGCGCTTTATTCTGGAAATTATTGCGGTTGTGCGCAGGGCCGTGGGACATGATTTTCCTGTCTGGATTCGCGTATCGGCGGATGAACTGGTGCGCGGCGGGTATGATCTTTCTTTCATGCAGAAGTTTGCGCCCAGGATGGTGGCCGCCGGAATTGATGCCATCCATTGTTCTGTGGGAGTCTATTCCACGCCCGGCAGTCTTTCTATTGCTTCCATGGATACGGATCCCGGTTTTAATCTGTTTCGTGCCCGCGCGCTCAAAGAAGTTGTGGATGTGCCGGTTATCGGCGTTGGCCGTATCAATAATCCCGAGCTGGCCGATCAGGCCATTGCCCGAGGCGATGCCGATCTGATTAGTTTCGGGCGTCAGCATTTGACCGATCCGGACTTCATCAACAAAGCCGGCAAAGGCGCTCTGGACGAAATCCGCTGGTGCACGGCCTGCAATCAGGGTTGTATCGAACGCCTGAGCTTTGAGATGAAATCAGCCACCTGCAGTTTCAATCCCGAGTGCGGCCGTGAATACAAAGGATCAGCCCCTCAAGCCGATCCGCCCAAACGGGTATGGGTTATCGGCGCCGGACCGGCCGGACTGTCTGCCGCCATGGCTGCGGCCGCGAGGGGGCATCAGGTTGAGATATTCGAGAAAGAAGGAGAAACCGGAGGGCAGTTGTTGTCGGCCAGCCGTCCGCCGCACAAAGCGGCTTTTATGGATTGGGTTACATGGTCGTTGCGCCAGTTGAAAAAATCTTCTGTGCCGGTTCATTGCCGCCAGACGATCAGCGCCGCCGACATAAGACAGCAAAAACCTGACGCCGTGATTCTGGCTTGCGGAGCCTACCCTGTTGCGGCTCCTATCCCCGGCTTGGATTCGAAAATAGTGGCGGATGCCCGCGACGTGCTGACAGGCAAGATTGAACTTAAGGGTCCGGCCGTGATTCTGGGCGCGGGGTATGTTGGAATGGAAACAGCGGATTATCTGCTGGCCAAGGGCATCGCGGTAACAGTGCTGGAGATGCAGGTAATTCCGCCGGTAGGTAAACTGACCGCGCATGGATACTGGCTGCACAAGCGCATCAGAGATGGCGGCGGCAGGTTGATCTTCGGCGCCAAAGTACTGAGTATTGAAGCCGATGCTGTGCGTTATTACCAGATGGATACTGAAAAAGAGGAAAAGGCGGCCCTGATTATAACCGCCATGGGCGCCAAATCGGAAAATGATCTGGAAAATGTGCTCAAGGAGTTGGCCATTTCTTATCGAATAGTCGGTGATGCCAAAAGTCCCCGCCGTATTTTAGAGGCTATTCACGAAGGTTATAAGGCCGGGGAAGAAATATAAAATACCATATCGCCTTCTTCAGCTAACTTTGTTGGCATCGTTGTCGGCTTTCTCAACGTATAACCTGAAGGTCACACGTGTAAAATACGCCATGCCGCCTCGTTATCTTTCGACCGGGTGCGCAACCGAAGGGCGCGCAATAAAAATTAAACTTTTTACCTTACCGGGAAGTGACGCCGAACAGGCGGCAGCTTCAATGCGAAATGGTATTAATCGGGGCATATGTCACTTATATAGTATATACAATTCTAAGGAGGCAGGGTATGAATGCAGAAATTTTACGCAAGCTGATATGCCCGAACTGCGGTTTACCGCGCTTATCAAAAAGAACATTATCAGTGATGGATAGCCATAGTAAAAGTATGGAATTGGAGCCACTGGAATGCGGCTCCTGCCGATGCGTTTATCCTTGCCGCGAGGGCATCATTGATTTAGCCGATACTGTGTCAATTCCCAGAAAGCTCTCATCGCAATGGGCCATGGAATTCAAGCCGCTCATAGTCCTCTATGAAAATATCTGGCGGCCTATGGTGACCAGGCCGTTTTCCAATCTCCGCTGGGAGATAGACATGGTGCGAAAATTACTGGAGCCTGCTTCCGGACTTGACGTTCTTGACTTGGCTTGCGGTCCGGGCAATTTTACTCGGCTTCTTGCTCAGGTAGTCAAGCCAGGAGTAGTCATCGGGTTTGATCTTTCATTACCGATGCTCAGGCAGGGATTGGGATATCTTGCGAAAACAAACTCCTCCAACATCACGCTGATGCGCGGGGATGTAACCCACTGGCCGTTTGCCGGGGCCTGCTTTGATCGCATTCATTGCTCCGGCGCATTGCACCTGTTTCCGAAACTTCCCCAAGTCTTTGCCTCGATTTACGATACTTTGAAGCCGGGAGGCGTATTTGTGGGCGCGACCTATTGCCGGGGCGGAGGATTTACGAAAAGACAAATACAGAATTATGTTACCGCCGCTCATGGCTTCCATTGGTTTGAACCGCAGGAACTCCGGCGTCTGGCTGAAAGCGCGGGCTTTGTCGGCTGGCAGCATTTCATCAGGAAGCAGGGCATCGTGTTTCGTGTAAACAAACCTCAGCTGGCGGCTTGAAATGAGCGAGCAAATATCCACTTCAAAGATTATGCGGGCGCAAATGCACCAGGCCGACTTAGTGGAGCAGATACTTGGAGAGGCCTTTGCGGATGATCCGTTATCAACCTGGATCAGTCCCGATACCGGTTTGTGGCTTCCGCCATATTTTCATATTTTGAACACGCATTTTTTCATGCCGCGCGGACAAGTCTACGTGACACATGATGGTTCCGGAGCGGCGCTCTGGCTTCCGCCCGGTCGAACAATGCGAAATTTCCCCCCGCTGCCCTCGCTGAAACTTCTCTGGCGTATTTTTTCCGCGTGCGGTGCTGCCGCTCTATTGCGCTCGATGATTACCGCCGTATATTTCGATATTTACCATATCAGGGAGCCTCACTATTATCTGCATGTTATCGGTGTGCGAAAAAACAGCGCCGGACAGGGTGTCGGCACAAGCCTTTTGCGGGAGGCATTAGCCCGTTGTGATCGTGAGGGGGTTCCGGCATATCTTGAAAATTCTAATATCCGCAACCTGAATCTTTATCAAAGATGCGGTTTCCGGGTAATCAGGAAGATAAGGCTTCCGGGGCGCGGACCGGAACTTTGGTTGATGTTGCGCCGCCCGCTGTCCGGCACATACTGATACCTATTATTTCTTCAAATATAATTTAAATGCTTGCCATATTCTTACTTTTCTCTTAAAATAACTGCAAAACACAGACAAAGTAATTGAATGAGGAGGTATTGGCTTATGCAGAGAGTGAGCGATATTTTAAAGAGCAAGTCAAAACAGATGTGGACAATTCTACCGGACTCTACGGTGTTTGAAGCACTGAAGCTGATGGCGGAAAAAGAAATCGGTGCATTGATGGTTGTTGATAAGAAAGGCAAGGTTGCCGGTATCATGACGGAACGCGATTACGCGAGAAAAATTGTTTTAAAAGGGAAAACTTCTCCTAAAACATTGGTCAAAGAAATTATGACGCCTGTCAGTAAAATGTTTTCGGTAAAGCCTGATACTTCTGTAGAAGATTGCATGGTATTGATGACAGGAAAACATATAAGACATGTGCCCGTTTTTGACGGTGTTAAATTCGTGGGGCTGGTATCCATAGGAGACGCCGTAAAGTCAACAATTTCCGAAAAGGATGTTCTGATTAATCAATTGAGTAACTATATCGCAGGGCAATATTGATATAAAAGCATAGTATATTCAGGTCTTAAATCGTTGTTTCCAAGGCAGGGTTAAGGCGACCCTGCCTTTTTATATTGCCTGTTATGCTTTTTTGTGATTTTTATCACAAAATTAGCCCGAAATTAAGGTGGAAGCTAAAAAGCTAAAATAAATCAAAACACTACATATTGTGGTATAATTGCAGGAAAACCACATTTTGTTGTATTTTTTCTTTACAAAGAGGAAATCTTTTGTTAAAGTTCCGTCAATCTATAACAAACAAATAAAGATGTTTTTTTATGAATCTGAAAAGTTTAGAAATATCAGGATTTAAGTCATTTCGCGACAGGGTTATCCTTGATTTCTCCACAGGTGTGACAGGAATTGTCGGTCCCAACGGTTGTGGCAAGTCCAATATCGTTGACGCTATCCGCTGGGTTATGGGCGAACAAAGGGTCAAGGCTCTGCGCGGAAAAAAGATGGACGATGTCGTTTTCAACGGCAGTCAGGATTCCGCGCCGGTAAGCATGGCGGAAATTACGATGACGCTGGTTGCCAATGGTCACAGTTTTCCCGGCTCTTATGAGGGGATGAGTGAAATATCCATTTCCCGCAAGGTTGTTCTTGACGGCGATAGTGAATATTACATCAATAGAGTTCCCTGCCGTCTTCTCGATGTTAAGGAATTTTTCATGGGCACCGGTGTCGGCGCCAGAACCTATTCTCTGGTCGAACAGGGACATGTGACCAATCTTGTCGAAGCCAAGCCCGAAGACAGAAGATTGTTTATTGAAGATGCCGCCGGTGTGTCCAAATATAAAAGCCGCAAGGAAGCAGCCGTCCGCAAAATGGAAGCGACGAAGCAAAACATGCTCCGGCTCAATGACATCATTAAGGAAGTAAAAACCCAGCTCAATACCATCTCCCGCCAGGCGAAGCGCGCGGAACAGTACAAAAATATAAAACAGGAGAGCAAGGAAGCGGAGTTAACGGTCGCCCTGCAAAGCTACGTTGACTTTGCCGATAAGGAATCAGCGCTGCAGGCCGAGCGCGCAGAGTTGCAGAATCAGGATACTCTGATTCACACGAATCTTGAAGCCAGAGAATCGGCTCTGGATGAGATGAAGATGAAGCTTCTGGAAAATGAAGAATTAACAGCCAGGGTTCAGCAGGAACTCTACGAGATTAAAAACACCATCAGCATCAAAGAGAAAAATATTGAATTTGCCAACCGTCAGATCATGGACACTTCCGAACGCAAGCAGAAAGATTTGACGGAAATTCAGATGTTACAGACCAAAAAGGCCGATTTAACCGCGGAAATTGAAAGCCTGCAAAAAAACTCGGCTGAAGCGGAAGTCAAAATCACAGCCCTTAAAACGGAACACGACGAAGTTCAACAGAAGGTTCAGGAGCTTGTCAATGCTGATAAGGAATTAAACAGCCAACTGGAAGAAAAAAAGATTTTATTCATTGATATCGTGACGGGAAAAGCCAAACTGCACAACATGGTTTCCAGTCTGGGCAAAAACATTGAAGATTTAAAAAAACGCGAAGAAAGAGAAACGCGCGAGCTTGATGAAGATAAAAATATGATGGCTGACCTGGTTAAAAAACTGGAATCGGTCAACGAAGAATTAAAAAATGATGAAGCGGAAATTATCAAACTGGAAGAAAAGAAAACAGAATCTTTATCAGAGCTGGAACGGTCTAAATCGGATTTGCAGTTAAACGAAGAGGAAGTCGCGAAAATCAAGGAAGACACCAGCGTTAAATCTTCCCGATTGGTTTCTCTCAAAGAGTTTCAGGAAGCGTATAAATGGTGCAATGAGGGCGTCAAATCAATCATCGAAAACAAGGAGCACAGCGATAAATTTTACGGAGTCGTGGCCGATCACATCAGCGTGCCCCGCGAATATGAAGCCGCTGTGGAAGCTGTTCTGGGAGAAAAATTGCAGTATGTCGTGGTGAAGAGCCAGGAAGACGGCGTGCGCGCGATTGATTATTTGAAAAACTATCAGCTGGGCCGGGGCAGTTTTGTTTCGGTGGATTTGAGAAACCATAACGCGAAAACTTACAGCGACGAACATCTCACTGAAGCGCAGCCCCTGCTGGAAAAGGTCAAAGTCAATGAAGATTATAAACAAATAGTTGATTGCCTGCTGGGCGACGTTTTGCTGATACCGACCATTGAAAACGGCATTTCTCTCTGGAAGAAGAACGGTTTTAAAGGAACTTTTGTCACGCGCGAGGGAGATATTATCAGTCCGCACGGCGTGTTGACCGGCGGCAGCGGCGCAGCAGTGGAAAAAAGCCTGCTGGCGACAAAGAGAGAAATCAGCGAATTGGAAGTCGAAGTGACGGCGCTGGCCGGTGAACTGGAAGTAAAAACAAATCAAAAGAATAATCTTGTTTCCGCGATTGCGCGCTGGGAAGAAGAAATCGGTCAGATCAAGACGGAGATTCATTCTCTGGAAATTGCCGTCAACGGCAAGAAAAAGGATCGTGAGCGGTTTGAAGACGAGATAAACAGGTTAAAGCAGAGAGTTGCCGTTCTGGAATTCAACAGGCAAAACCTCAACGCTGAAAAATCCGAAGCTGAAGAAAAACTGCAGAAATTCAGCGCCGATGTTTTACAGAAAGATGAGGAAGAAAAAGAAATCAATGAGATTATTTCCGTCTTTAACCAGAAGAGGGAACATTCCCGGATGGAAATTGACGAACAGGAACGTCATTTAACCGGCAGGAAAATAGAGATGGCTTCTCTGGAAGAAAAAAAGGAAGCCGATCTGCGAACCATATCGCGGCTGCAGGATAATATCAGCGCCATAGATGATGAAAATAAAGCTAAAGAGGAGGAAATCATCTCCTGCGAAAAACAGATTGTTGAATTAACTCAGACCATCGAAGACGAACAGAAGTCGCTGAAAGATTTGTATGATGGTCTGGCGGCGCAGGAAACTCTCCTGGCGGAAAAGAAGGCTGAACAAAATCGTGAAGACGCTCAGCTGAAAATAAAGGAAAGTGAAATCAGGGAAATAAAAAAGAAACTTGATGAGTTGCGTCAGCAGATCAATGAAATGGAAATCCAGTGCCGGGAAACGGCCTTAAACAGCGAAAACCTGAGAAAAGTCGTCGCTGAAAAACATGATGTTGATTTGTCAAGTATGGTTCCCGGTTTTGAGAAAATCTCGGAAGAAAAGCTGGCTGAGTTGATCGCCTTACTGGAAAAAAACAAGCAAATCATAGACACTTTCGGCGAGGTGAATCTGCTCGCTCTCAATGAATATGAAGAGCTCGATAAACGTCATAATTTCCTGTCCACGCAAATAACCGACTTGAATTCTTCCCTCAATGTTCTGCAAAGGACGATCGCGCGCATTAACAAAATTTCCCGCGCCAGATTTGCCGAAACCTTTGAAGCCGTTAATGTCTGTTTTAAGGAAGTATTCTCGCAGATTTTCCCGGGAGGCCGCGGTGAACTTCTGCTTACTGATGAAAATGACCTGCTGGAAACAGGAGTGGATATTGATATTCAGGTTCCCGGTAAAAGAAAGCAAAATGTCAATCTGCTTTCCGGCGGTGAAAAATCGCTGGTGGCGGTCGCGCTGATTTTCGCTATTTTAAAATATCGTCCGTCGCCTTTTTTGGTCTTGGATGAAGTTGACGCCGCGCTGGATGATGCCAATACCAATCTGTTTAACCGGCTGATTAAAGATGTTGCCCGGGAATCTCAGGTTGTTATGATTACGCATAACAAGAGCACCATGGAAGTTGCCGACACTCTCTTTGGCGTTACTATGCAAAAGCAGGGGATTTCAACTCTGGTTTCCGTCAATCTGAACTAACTCCATTCCTAAAGGAAGTTTTCGCCATAACTGGCGAAAATTCTCGGTAATGTAAATATCCATTTATTATGCGCTCCCTAGGGGGATGCGCTTCCGATCAAAGCGCTATTTTTGTTGGCATCGTTGTCGGCTTCCTCAACGTATAACCTGATGCTTTACTTCTTCATAAAAAGCGGCTATTAAATTATTATCGCATAAGAAAGGTGTTTCTATGGCAAAGATAAGTTTTTTTGAAAAATTGAAAACAGGGCTGACCAAAACACGTGATGTTCTGACAATGGATTTGAATGATCTTTTCAGTAAAAAGGTCATCGATAAAGAACTTTTTGACAAGTTGGAGGAACTGCTGATTTCGTCCGATATGGGACCTCAATTTACTTACGATTTAATTGATGATGTGAAGAAGCGGTTAGACCGTCATGATCTGCAGGATGCTGGGCAGATAAAGAAGATAATGCAGGAGCGCATGAATGCTATTTTGCAAAAAATAGATAAGCCTCTGATCATTTCCAGAGGCCGCCCGTTTATCATCATGACCATAGGAGTCAATGGCAGCGGCAAAACAACCACCATCGGCAAGTTAGCCCATATGCTGAAAAGCGACGGTCATGAAATCATGCTGGTTGCCGCCGATACTTTCCGGGCGGCGGCCATTGAGCAGTTGGAAGTGTGGGGTTCGCGTGTAGGCGCGCCGGTTATCAAGCACAAAACAAATGCCGATCCGGCGGCGGTTGTTTTTGACGCTATGGCAAAAATCAAGTCCGGATATTCCGGAGTGGTTATCGTGGATACGGCCGGCCGATTGCATACACGGATAAATTTAATGGAAGAACTTAAAAAGATTAAGAGAATAATTAATAAAGAAATGCCGGAATTATCTCCGGAGATATTGTTGATTCTCGACGCGACAACCGGCCAGAATGCCGTTGTTCAGGCGAAGACGTTTAAAGAAGAAATCGGGGCGACCGGCATTGTGCTGACAAAGCTCGATGGAACCTCCAAAGGCGGAGTGGTCGTGCGCATTGCCAGCGAGTTGGCTCTGCCCGTTCGCTATATCGGAGTCGGTGAAGGGCTAGATGACTTGCGGGTTTTTGAAAGCGGTAATTTTACTAAGGCTCTTCTGGATTAAACTGTACAAAAATACGATAAATTTTTATGAATAAAATATTTGTCATAGGAGATATGCACGGCTGTCTGGGGAAGCTCAAAGAGCTGGTGAATAAAATTGACATTGATAAGAAAAACGACACATTGGTCTTGATCGGCGACTATATTGATCGCGGTGAATCCTGCAGAGAAGTTGTAGATTATGTCATTCGGCTGAAAGACGAATTTAAAAATACAATTTGTCTTCTGGGTAATCACGAGCAAATGCTGATGCGTTATCTGGATGGAGTGGATGAAGATCTCTATTTGAACAATGGCGGCAGGATGACCCTTCGTTCTTATGGAATTCTTGTTTCGGACGATATTCAAGAAAGAAAGCTCAAAATTCCCGCCGAGCACCGGCAGTTTTTCGAATCACTTCTGCCGTATTATGAAACCGACAATTACATATTTGTTCACGCCGGCCTCAAACCGGGATTACCGCTGAAAGAACAGGAGCTTGAAGACCTTTTATGGATACGGTACGAGTTCATAGAAGCGAAGGATGATTTCGGTAAAATCGTTGTTTTCGGCCATACGCCTTTGTTTTCCCCTTTAATTAACAAAAATATGATAGGTATAGATACCGGCGCGGTTTACGGCGGGAAACTCACCTGTGTAGAACTGCCGGAAATAAAAATTTATCAGGCGTAAACATGAAAATCATCGAATGCGTGCCGAATTTCAGCGAAGGACGCGATTCCAAAAAAATCGCGGCGATTGCCCGGGTTTTCAAATCATTCCCCAACGTGCGGCTGGCCGATTTCAGCGGTGATGCCGATCATAACAGAAGCGTTTTTACTTTTCTGGGAAAGCCGGAGGATGTGCTGGAAGCGGCGCTGGCCGCCTGCGGCAAAGCGCTGAAGTTAATTGATATGCGTGAACAGGTTGGAGTGCATCCGCGCATGGGCGCCGTTGATGTCGTGCCTTTTATTCCGCTGGGCACAGCGAAGATGAAAGATGCCGTTGATATAGCTCATACTTTCGGACAGCAATTATATGAACGCTTCGGTGTTCCCGTGTATTTTTACGGCCATGCGGCAATGGCGCCCGGCCGAAAGGAACTGGCCGATGTCCGTCACGGCGGATATGAAGCGCTGCAAAATAAAATGATTAATCCCGGTGACGCGCCCGATGTGGGTGCGCCGGTATTTAACGCGCGGGCCGGCGCGACGGTGGTAGGAGCGCGCGAGCCGCTGGTTGCTTATAACATTAACTTGATATCTGATGATTTGCGTCTGGCGCGAAATATTGCTTCACAAATCAGGGAGAAAAACGGCGGATTGGAACATCTGCGGGCCATCGGTGTAATCCTGAAGAGCCGCGGTACCGCTCAGGTTTCCATGAACCTCACTAATTGTAAAAAAACACCGTTCAAAGTTATTTATGATCAGGTGGAAAAATTGGCGGCCGAACGCGGCGTTGAAATATTGGAATCGGAATTAATCGGCCTCGCGCCTAAATGCGCCTTTGCCGGTGCAAAGCCTGAATACCTGAAACTCAAAGATTTTGACAAAGACCGCCTCTTGGAAACGCAGTTAAATTCTTTATCCCCATAGGCTAACTTCTTTTCTTTGCTTCCTTTTTCTTCGCTTTGGCCAGCGCTTTGACAAGTTTTTTATCGGGAATTTCATTTGTTGCTGAGGGATTGGACACGGCTGATTTTATTATCGCGTCCGGCGTAATATCTTTTTTCCCGCGGCGCGCGCGGATTTTTCCGGCTATTGCCTCTGCCGCCATCCTGCCAAACTGTCCGATAAATCCGGCAATGAGGACCAAAGCAATCCATTGAAGAATAGACCACGAACCGATATATTTCAATATGTCCGTCATGTTTTATTCAAACCTAATTTAGCTGCAACAACTCCTGCGGATTATCAAAAAGGTAATCGGGTTTGGACGCGGCCATTTTTTCTTTGCCATGCCAGCCCCAGGTAACCCCTACTGTTTTTATTCCGGCCTGTTTCCCCTCTTTAATATCGCCTGTTGTGTCTCCGATGTAATAAATATCCTGCAGGGCAACTTTATATTTTTGCGCGGCGTGGAGAATTTTTTCTTTTTTGCTGAACATAAAATCGGAGCCCAGAATTTCCCGGAAATATTCATCGTATTTAAAATGCTCAAGAGCCTCTTTGATGGACGCGCAGTCATTGGAGGAAACAACGATGAGGCAATGATTCCTGCTTAATTCTTCAATGACCGGCTTGATGCCTGGGAAAGGCTTCAAGTCACTGGCTTTCACTTGCGCGAGAATATCTTCGGCCGCTTTCATGAAAACGTCCAGGTCCACCCCTTTGTTTTTCAGGGATTCATAAAAATTATTATCGAATAGCTCCAGAAACTCTTCTCTGCTCTGCACTATCGGCTGATGTATTTTTTGGAGATTATCAGTCACTGTCTTTTCATAAATATCCAGTGAATCAGCAAGGACGCCGTCAAAATCAAAAAGAAACAATTTCATGAACTCTTTTTTCCTTTATGCAGGCGGGCAATGGAGGCGCGATAAGGTTTTTTCAAAATGCCTTTTTCCGTGATAATCGCCGTAATTAATTCCCCCGGTGTTACGTCAAAAGCTGGATTATAAACTTTAGATCCTTCAGGCGCGCTGCGCACGCCCTGGAAAGTAGTTACCTCTTCACTTTTCCGCTCTTCGATAGGAATGGCGGCGCCTGTTTTTAAAGAAACGTCAATTGTCGAAAGCGGCGCGGCTATGTAAAACGGAACGCGGTGCGCGCAAGCCAACACAGCCAGAGAATAAGTGCCGATTTTATTGGCCGCGTCGCCGTTGGCGGCAATTCTGTCCGCTCCCACGATAATCTTATCGATTTTTCCCTGCTGCATGAGGAATCCCGCCATGTTATCCGTAATCAGTGTGAAGGGGATTTTTTCCTTTTTCAATTCCCAGGCGGTCAGCCTTGCTCCCTGCAGGACAGGTCTGGTTTCATCAACGTAAACATGCAGTTTCTTGCCCTGCTCACAGGCCGCGCGAATGACGCCGAGCGCGGTGCCGTATCCGGCTGTTGCCAGCGCGCCGGCGTTGCAGTGAGTCAGAATATTATCGCCATCGGCAAAAAGTTTACTTCCGCATTTCCCCATCTGGCGGTTGATTTCTATATCCTGAGAACAAAGCAGTTTGGCTTCATTGATTAGTTCTTTAACCAAATCACGTTGGGATATTATTTTTGTACGCTCAACAACTTTTTTCATTTGTTCCAGCGCCCAGAAAAGATTACGCGCCGTAGGGCGTGCCCGGGCAATCTCATCGCAGATTGTGAAAAACTTTTTCCGGAATTCTTTTGGCGATAAAGGGGGAAGGCGCAATGCGCCCAAAGCGGCGCCCATCGCGGCGGCAACGCCGATGGCGGGAGCGCCGCGCACGGTTAAATCCTTGATGGTGGAAATAATTTCCTGATAAGATTTGCAGACAACGTATCTTTCGACAAGCGGCAGAGCGTTCTGATCAATTAAAACGACGGTATTGTTTTTCCAAATAATTGTTTTAATCGTCATCCGGCAAGCATCTTTTTGAGAAGTTCGTTGACACGCTGCGGGTTGGCCTTACCCTGGGTTGCCTTCATTACCTGACCGACGAAGAAGCCGAAAAGTTTTTCCTTGCCGCCGCGATAATCCGCAAGCTGTCCCGGATTGGCTTCAATGATAGAGGCTATTGATTTAATCAGTTCGCCTTCATCAGTAATTTGCACCAGGCCTTTCTCTTCGATAATCGTCTGCGGCGGTTTGCCTGTCTTGTACATATCCGCTACTATTTCCTTGGCCATTTTCCCGCTGATCGCGCCTTCTTCAATCAGCCGGATCATAGCGGCGAGAGATTCAGCCTTGATGGGGCATTGACGGATATCGCGTTTATCTTCATTAAGAAAACGCATCACATCGCCCATCACCCAGTTGCTCGCGGCTTTAGGCTTGTCACAAAGTTTGACCACTTCTTCGTAGTAATTCGCCAGCGCCTTGTCGGCGGTCAGCACACCCGCGTCGTAAGCGGGAATCTGATAATCTTTGACAAACCTCTCCCGCTTTGCCAGCGGCAATTCGGGAAGATCTTTCTTAACTTTTTCCACCCAGGGCTGATCAACCAGAATCGGCACCAGATCGGGATCGGGAAAATAGCGGTAATCGTGCGCTTCTTCCTTGCTGCGCATGGAATTGGTGGCGCCCTGCGCGTCGTCCCAAAGACGTGTTTCCTGAACAACGGTGCCGCCGTTTTCCACAAGGTATTGCTGACGTTTGATTTCATACTCCAGCGCACGCTGAACATTGCGGAAGGAATTCATATTTTTCAACTCCGCCCTGGTGCCAAATTCCTTTTGTCCCCGGGGACGAATGGAAACATTGGCGTCACAGCGAAACGATCCCTCCTCCATATTGCCGTCGCAGATTTCCAGATAAACCAGAATTTCATGCAGGCGCTTGAGATAATCGGCCGCTTCTTCGGAGGAACGCATATCCGGTTCGCTGACAATTTCGATCAGGGGAACGCCGGTGCGGTTCAGGTCAACGTAACTTGAAGGGTTATGCTCGTCGTGCATCAGTTTGCCGGCGTCTTCTTCCATGTGAATTCTGGTGATGCCGATTTTCGTTTGCTCTCCGTTAACATCCAGCAAGATATGGCCGTGCTCCGCCAGCGGATAAGCGTATTGGGATATCTGATAACCTTTGGGCAGGTCCGGATAAAAATAATTTTTTCGCGCAAAACTGCAGGATTTGTTGATTTCGCAGTTTGTTGCCAGCGCCATTTTCATGGCGTATTCGACAACTTTTTTATTCAGCACCGGCAGAACTCCGGGCATGCCCAGACAAACGGGGCAGGTATGGCTGTTGGGCGCTCCGCCGAATTTGGTGGAACAGCCGCAGAATATTTTTGTGTCCGTTAACATTTGGGCGTGAACTTCCAGCCCGATGACTGTTTCAAAATCCATTATAACTTGTATCTCCTTATGGTCATTGCGAGACACCTCTCAGGCGTCGTGGCAATCTAATGAGCCTGTGGCTCCCGCATGGGAGCCCAAAGCGAATTATCCCTGAGCCGTCAGGCGAATGAGATTTGTACCTTTTTTCTATTCACTCTCTTTTCATTATAGCTAATACATAACATTGGTATCGTGCTGGCTGCTTTTCGAATAATGAAAAACAAATTACATATTCATCATCTTTATATGGCAAGAAGTATAAAGGGCCGTCTTCTATGGGGGAAACATACTCTTCTTTATTTATATCTAGCAGCATTTTCTTTGGCACTCCAATTATTTCACAAATATCATTTATTACTTCACTTCCGACAGACTTCTCCCATGTTCTATTTGCTCCACCCCATAGATCTAATTTACAATCATATCTCGGTTTAAATATTATTTTTTTAGGTCCACCACCGACATAAACAAGTAAGGGATTACCAATATAGTTCTTCACTGATATATATTTCATAATTAATCTTCTTTTATTCTCTTTACATATTTATCGATAGGAAAATGGGACGGTTGTACTATCTTTTCCTTTTCTCCCAATGACTGTTTCAAAATCCATTATAACGCAGGCCTCCTCTTTTCAATTTTAGCGTTTTTCTCGTAAGCGGAGGCAACCTGAATTAATTTTCCTTCCTCAAAATGGCTGGCCAGAAACTGCACTCCTATCGGCAGGCCGCCCGTGGTAAATCCGCAAGGGACGGAAATTCCCGGTATCCCCGCCAGATTTGCCGAAATGGTGAAAATATCGGAAAGATACATTTGCAGTGGATCATCGGTTTTTTCGCCGATTTTAAAAGCCGGTGTCGGCGTGGCGGGCGTCAGGATTACATCACAAATTTTAAAAGCCTCTTCAAAGTCCCGCTTGATCAATGCCCGCGTCTGAGAAGCTTTTTTATAATAGGCATCGTAATAGCCGGCGGATAAAGCATAGGTGCCGATCATGATCCTTCTTTTTACTTCCGCGCCGAATCCCTGCATGCGCG
>Ga0182021_10002810_pt1 | contig 20422 bp, 19 predicted proteins | sample 612E3MmetaG_FD_120493 | JGI IMG/M metagenome (GOLD analysis project Ga0182021, IMG submission 120493) | Permafrost microbial communities from Stordalen Mire, Sweden - 612E3M metaG (Illumina Assembly) | ecosystem: Environmental > Terrestrial > Soil > Wetlands > Permafrost | place: Sweden... | reverse complement strand
CTCGACGTCGTACTGCTCGCGCAGCCAGGCGACGGCGACCGACGTGTCGAGTCCGCCGGAATATGCGAGCACCACTTTCTTCATCGAGGAGCCTCCGTGAGCGTGTAGGGGAGTACCGCCGGCAGGGCCGAAGACCCGGCCGGCTGATAGGTCTGGAAGAGGGCGAGCCACCTATCGAGGGCGGCCTCGGTTTCGAAGAGGACGAGCAGAGTGTTGTCGCCGGCGAGCGTGCCGACCTGATCCTGCAGGCTCGATTGATCGATCGCCTGCGCGATAGCTCCGGCAGAACCCGGTGTGGCGAGGAGGACCAGACTCATCCCGCTCCGTCCGATGCGGACCGGTATGTCCTCCAGCAAACGGCGAAGCCTGGCGTCATAGAGGTTGCCGGTCGCGGCGCTCTCTGGCGTTGCGTAGACATGGCGGTCGCCGCGCGGCACCTTGACCAATCCAAGCTCCGCCGCATCGCGACTGACCGTTGCCTGGGTGACTTCGTAGCCGCCCTCGCGGAGCAGTTCCACGAGCTCCTCCTGGCTGCCGATAGGGGAGCGGGTGACGAGTTCCAGAAGCGCGCGCTGCCGGGCCTGCTTGATGTTGATGCCGCCGCCGTTCACTGCCATCGCCGTCATCCGATCAAGCCGTGCCGGCGGGAGCCCGGCTCGGTTCGCGGGCGGCGGTGATGCGAGTCCCGAAGGTCGGGTCGTCGAGGGCGCGGCTGAGGGCGTGCGGATCTTTGGAGTCGCAGATCACGGCCTCGGCTCCGGCCCAGGCCACGGCCTGCAGGGCGGCTCGGATCTTGGGCACCATGCCGCCCTTGATGACACCGTCGGCGATCAGCCTGTCGGCTTCGTCGGCGGTCATCGTCGCCAGCTTCTCACCGTCCGCATCGCGGATGCCGTCCACGTCGGTCATGAGAATGAGCTGGCGGGCGCCCAGCCCGGCGGCGATGCCCGCGGCCGCATCGTCCGCGTTGACGTTGCACACGATGCCCTGCTCGTCGCGAGCGAGCGGCGCGACTACCGCGACCTGACCGGATACCAGGAGCGTGTCGATGAAGTCGCGGCGGATTCCCACGATGTGGGCAACGAGACCGAGATTCGGCACGCGCTCGGCGATCATGAAGCCGCCGTCCACGCCGCTCAGCCCCACGGCATCGACGCCGCGGTCGCGCAGGTCGGACACGAGTTCGGAGTTCACGACTCCGCGGAGGACGGCCGCCGCCACGTCCAGGGCCGCCTGGTCCGTGACGCGGAGGCCGCCTTCGAAACGGCTCGGCACGCCGAGTCGCTCGAGCCATTCGGTGATCCGCTTGCCGCCGCCGTGCACGAGCACGACCGGGCGCGTGCGGGCAACGGCGGCGACCTCATCCAGGACGTGCGCCTGATCGGCGAGCGTTGTCCCGCCGAGCTTGAGGACGAGGACTTCGCTCATGTCGTGTACTCCGCGTTTTCCACTACGTAGGCTTCTGTCAGGTCGCAGCCGAATGCCTCGCCTGTGCCGCCGCCGAGGCCCAGGTGGAGCCGGATCAGGACTTCCGGAGCATTCATTGCCGCCCGGACGGCGGCTCGGTCGAAGAAGAGGGGCTCGCCCTTGAATACGAGCGTGCCGCAGATGGCGATCTGCAGCTTGTCGAGGTCCAGCTCCGGTGCCCGGCCCGCCCGCGGCGCAGCCTCGGTGTGGTGCAGACCCGCGGCCTCGAGCATCTGCTCGTCGGGGAGACGGGCGTTGCCTGCGGCTCCCGCGACACGGCCCCAGTTGGGATCGCGGCCGTGCACGGCGGCCTTGAAGAGGCTGCTGCTGACAACGCTGCGGGCGATTGCCCGGGCGTCGTATTCATCTGCGGCGCCGCTCACCTGGCAAGTGATCAGCGTGGTGGCACCTTCGCCGTCGGCGGCCTGCTGGCGGGCCAGCGACCGGGCCACCGCCTCGATCGCCTCGCCGAGCTGCGCCCCAGCCTGGCTGGCCGGCGGGACGGAAGCACCGCTGGCGCCCGATGCCAGCACGAAGACCGTGTCGTTCGTGCTCGTGTCTCCGTCGACGCTGATCTGGTTCCAGGTCCGCTGGACGATCGGCGAGAGGATGCCGAAGAGAGTTGCCGGCGCGACACTGGCGTCGGTCAGGATTACGCTCAGCATCGTGGCCATCTTCGGGTGGATCATCCCGACGCCCTTGGCGATCCCCGTGACGGTGACCTTGACCGGCTCGCCGTCTGCGCCGCGCAGCTCGAACGAGGTGGTCGCGAGCTTGATCCTCGTGTCCGTGGTCATCATCGCCCCGGCCACGGCCTCAAGGGCGGCGTCGGTCTCGGCCAGTTGCGGGATCAACCGGGCGAGTCCGTCTCTAACCTTGGCCATCGGGAGCCGCACGCCGATGACACCGGTCGACATTGCCAGCGTCCGCTCGGGTTTGGTATCCAGCAGGGACGCGAGCGTCTTGTTGACCTCGGCCTGGTCCGCGTCGCCCTCGACGCCGGTCGCGGCATTTGCCGAGCCGGAAGTCGTCACGAGCGCGTCGGTCCAGCCGAACCTGCCGCCGCCCGTTGCCTCGGTGGCGTTGAGATGGGCCCGCGACAGCTTGATCGGCGCGGCCACGACCTGATTGCGGGTGAATGTGGCCGCAACCGCGGCGGACTCGCCGGTTGTGGCGATGACGCCCAGATCGGGGCGACCCGAGGGCTTGATGCCTGCGACCAGGCTGCCTGCCCGGAAGCCGAGGGGCATCGCCGCACGCTGCTCCACGGCCGGCAGGTTGTTGGCCAGGGGCGGCAGGTCGGCCTGGCGCGGCGTACCGGAGTTCGAAGTTCGGTCCGGACCCGATTGCATCAGATTCGATTCCCTCCAGTAGACGATGGGCAATCGTTGGGGCGTCGCGAGGACGCGGTCGCGCGGTTTGGCGTTGTGTGAGTCGGTCCTACGGAGCGAGGGGGTACTGCTCGAGGCCGGTCGTCTCGGGCAGTCCGAAGAGGACGTTGAGGGCCTGGACCGCCTGGCCGGCTGCGCCTTTCACGAGGTTGTCGATCACGCCGATGGCCAGCACGCGGCCAGTGCGTGGGTCTGCCTTGACGCAGATCCTGCACACGTTGCTGCCGAATACGTGTTTGGTGGAGGGCGGATCCGCGACGACTTGAACGAACGGCTCGTCGCGATAGGCCTCGCCGTATAGAGCGTCGAGTTCCGCTTGGGTCACGGGCCGTGTCGGCCGGACGTGGCAGCTCGTCAGGATGCCGCGCGTCATGGGAATCAGGTGCGGCAGGAAATCCACGGTGGCCACGCCGGGGTTGGCGTCTCGACTCTTGAGGGCGCCGCGCTCACCCTGGGCCTGGAGTTCCTGCTCCATCTCGGCCGTGTGGCGATGGTTGAAGAGGCCGTAGGCCTTCACGCTCTCGTTGACCTCGGAGAAGAGCAGGTCTGCTTTCGGCTCCCGGCCGGCTCCGGAAACGCCGCTCTTCGCGTCCACCGCCAGATCGCCGATCAGCCCGGCACGGGCGAGCGGCGCGAGCGTCAGGATGGTCGCAGTGGGGTAGCAGCCGGGCAGGCCGATGATCGTGGTGTCGCGATCGGCTGCTGCGCTCATTTCGTCGCGGTGGAGTTCAGGGAGTCCGTAGACGGCATGGGCGAGCAAGTCGACCGCAGGGTGGTCGAACTTGTACCAGGTCGGGTAGTCCGCGGGGTTGTGGAGTCGGAAGTCCGGCCCGATGTCCAGCAGCGCGGCGCCGCCGGCGACGATTTCGGCCGCCATTCCCGCGGCCACGCCGTGAGGCAGCGCGGTGAAGATGGCATCGGCCCTGGGGATGGCTTGATCGATGACCAGGCCGGTCGCGCTCAAGTGCGGGTGCGACGTCGCAATCGGCTGGTTGTCGCGATTGCGGCCGTGGAGGCCCGCCAGCTTGACGTTGGGGTGGTTCAGAAGCAGCCGGACGAGTTCGCCGCCTGCATAACCGGTCGCGCCGACGATGCCGACGGTTATCGTTCCGCCGCTGCGTCCAGCGCGATACGCCTTGGGTCCCAAACCGCGCGCCGATCCACTCGCGGACTCCTCGCCCGCGCTCTCAGACGCGCTGCTGCCGGGAGGCGGCAATGACCTCTCGCTGGAGGTGGCTGGAGAAGCGTCGTCGGGCGTGGATCGGGTCGCGGTCATGGCCGCAGTATACGGTCCAGTGAATAGCTATGCAAGGAGGGCCGCTACGAGTCAACCCCGTGGGCCCCAGAATGGCCTCCGCCGAAGAGAGCCGACCGCCGCTCGATCTCCAGCTTCCATGTGGCCGCGGCATGGCGGCGGCATGGCCGCGGCCTCAGCCCGCCAGCACGTCCATCATCGGGCCGGTAACCACGACCTCGCCGGACTCCTCACTTGCGGCAACGCCGTTGCCGTCGGGCCGCTTGATCGTGAAGCGGTGACTTATCCGCGCCGGCCCGGCCGCGATCTGGGCGCTGACGGTGCAGTATTTCGTGGCCGACAACTCAATGGCGCGGCGGACCGCCACGGTCTCAACGTTGCCCTCCACGACGTGGACGACCGTGATTTCCGTGAAGACGTTCGGTGCCTTCTCCCGCTGGGTACCCGAGACTTCGACCGAGTAGCCGTCCACGACCTGGCGCTTCTTGGCCAGGATCTCGACGACGTCCATGGCCGTGCAGCCGGCGATCGCCGCCAGGATGAGTTCGGTCGGACGTGGGCCGGTATCGCTGGTCGCGCTGTCGACGACGACCTCGTGGCCGGAGCCGGTCCGGGTCACGAAACGGAGCCCGCCCTCATGCCTGAGGCTAACCTGCTTCTCGCCCATGCTTCTCCTTCTGCCCCGCGTTGTCGCGGCGGCATCGAGTCTCTGTCGTGCTCAGTCCGCGGGCCGGCGGGGTCCTGCCGGGTGAGTGGCCGCGCGCTCGGAACCACCCGAACCGCTCGAACCGCCGGTCTCGCCCGCCTCGCCTGCTCCCTGGCGCGCGAACTGTGTCCGATACAACTCTGCATAGACGCCGCCCGCGGCCAGCAACTCCGTGTGTGTGCCACGTTCAACGATCCGGCCGCCGGAGATAGTCAGGATCATGTCGGCGTTGCGCACCGTGGAGAGACGATGCGCAATCACGACGGACGTTCTGCCCGCCAGCGCGGTCTGCAGGGCCAGCTGGACTGCCTGCTCCGACTCCGAGTCGAGGTGCGCGGTAGCCTCGTCGAGGACCACGATCCCGGGCGCCTTGAGCAGCAGGCGGGCTATCGCGATGCGCTGCTTCTCCCCGCCGGAAAGGCGGTAGCCACGGTCGCCGACGACCGTGTCGAGGCCGGCCGGCAGCGATTCGATCAGCGGCATGATCTGCGCCGCCCGAAGGGCCTCGCAGAGTTCCTCCTCGGAGGCGTCGGCCTTGGCATAGAGGAGGTTGGCCCGGATCGAGTCATGGAAGAGATGGGCGTCCTGGGTGACCACTCCGACTTCGCGTCGGATCGAATCCAGAGTCGCGTCGCGCAGGTCCAGTCCGTTGATGCGGATGGCTCCCGATCGCACGTCGTACAGCCGCGGGATCAGATGGCTGATGGTGGTCTTGCCGGCGCCGGATGGGCCGACCAGCGCGGTGAGTTGGCCGTGCTCGGCGGTGAAGGAGACGTCGCGCAGCACCTGCTGAGAAGGCGCCTGATCCAGGACTGCGACCGACTCGAGCGAGGCAAGTGAGACCTCTTCGGCCGTCGGGTAGCTGAAGTCCACGTGGTCGAACTCGATAGTTGCCGGACCTTCGGGGATCGGCACGGCGCCAGGTTTGTCGGCCACCATGGGCTTGAGGTCGAGGACCTCGAAGACGCGGTCGAAGCTGACGAGCGCGGTCATGATGTCGACCTGGACGTTCGAGAGGGCGGTCAGCGGGCCGTACAGACGGTTGAGGTATGCGGTCAGGGCGACGACCGTCCCGACTTCGAGCGCACCGTCGGCGGCAAGCACGCCGCCCCAGCCGTATACCAGTGCCGTGGCGAGTGAGGCGGTTAGCAGGATCGCGGCCATGAATACCCGCGTGTACATGGCCTGCGTGACCCCGATGTCGCGGACTCGTCCGGCCTTCTCCTCGAAGCTCCGGATCTCGCGCATCGGCTCGCCGAACAGCTTCACAAGAAGCGCCCCGGCCACGTTGAAGCGCTCGGTCATCATCGAGATCATCCTGGCGTTGAGGTTGTAGCTCTCGCGGGTAATTGCCTGGATCCGCCGGCCGACCCAGCGCGCCGGCAGCAGGATGATCGGCAGCAAGCAGAGCGCCACCAGAGTGATCTGCCAGGACAGCAGCACCATTGCCGTGAGCGTGATGGCCAAGCCGATCACGTTGCCGAGCACCGACGAGAACGTGTCGGTGAAAGCCTGCTGCGCGTCCAGCACGTCGTTGTTCAGGCGGCTTACCAGGGCGCCGGTCTGGGTTCTGGTGAAGAACGCGATCGGCATGCTCTGGAAGTGGGCGAAGACCTGGGTGCGCATGTCGAAAATGAGTCCCTCGCCGACTCGGGCGGAGATCCAGCGCTGCCAGAGCGACAGGATCACGTCCGACAGCGCAAGCATGCCCAGCAACAGGGCCAGTTCCACCACGACGCCAGACCTGTGGGTGAGGATTCCATCGTCGATGATGGCGCGGTAGATCAGCGGGTTCGCGGCACTCAGCAGCGCATCCAGCACGATCAGGACGAGGAAGACGGCCAGCATCCTCCTGTAGGGCCGGGCAAAGCGGGCTATCCGCCAGAAGATCCCGGCCGACAGCTTCTGCGATGTCACCGACTCGTCTCGCCGGAACGAGCGCATGAGCCCCGATCCTCCGCCGCCGCCTCCCATGCCCCGGCGCATGCTCATGCGCCGCGGTCCGCTTCCATTTCGTCGCCTGGAGACGCGACAAGGCCGAAGCGACGGCAGCTGCGGGGGGGGAAACACGAGAAATGGCTCCTGTGAGTTAGCTGACGCTGGCAGGAGCCCGGATTGGACGCAGCGGGAGGCCCGGATCGGCATTCGACAGGCCGATCCCACTCTATCGACTCGTCGTGGCGCCGGCGGCGGTCTTTTCGGTCTCGTGCGGCTCCCGGGCCTCGAGCCAGCGTTCAACGTCGATGGCGGCGCGGCAGCCTTCGCCGGCCGCGGTCACTGCCTGGCGGTAGCGGTGATCGTCCACGTCGCCCGCCACGAAGACGCCGTCGATGTTCGATGCCGTCGTCGCGCCTTCGGCTCGCAGGTAGCCCTTCTCGTCGGTCTCGAGCCAGTCTCGGAAGACCGCAACGTTGGGCCTGTGGCCGATGGCGATGAAGACACCGTCGAGTGGGATCGTTTCCTCGCCGGGCTCGTCGGTCCTGCCCATCCGCAGGGCCTCGACGTGGTCCTTGCCCTCGATGCCAGCCACCGTCCGGTTGAGATGCAACTCGATCTTGGGATGTGCAGCCGCTCTGGCCTGCATGATCTTGCTGCCTCGGAAGGCGTCGCGGCGATGGACGAGGTGGACCTTGCTCGCGAAATGGGTCAGATAAAGGGCCTCCTCGAGGGCGCTGTCGCCGCCGCCAACGACTGCGATCTCCTTGTCCCTGAAGAAGAAGCCATCGCACGTGGCGCAGGCGCTGACGCCCTTGCCACGCAGGCGCGTCTCGCTATCTATCCCGAGCCATAGCGCCTCGGCGCCCGTGGCGACGATGACCGAGTCGGCGAGATACTCGACTCCCGCCGCCCACAACCGGAACGGCCGGCTGCCCAGGTCTACGCGGTCCACATCTGCGTCGACGATACGGGCTCCGAACCTCTCGGCCTGCTGGCGGAAGAGGCCCATCAACTCGGGCCCCTGGATGCCGTCCGGAAAGCCGGGGTAATTCTCGACCTCGCTGGTGATCATGAGCTGGCCGCCGCCCACGACCCCGCCGATCACAATCGGTCCGAGGTTGGCCCGAGCGGTATAGATCGCGGCAGTCAGCCCGGCCGGCCCGGAGCCGACGATGACCACGCGGGCGCTGATCGGCTCGCCCGACCGGGCGTCGGGGGAAGCCGCAGCGCTCGGTGTCGTCTGCGCGTCATCCGCTGGGGCGAGGAAGGTCAGGCTCACACCCGCGAGCGGGCTCTTGTTCTTGGCAGTGGCATCGTCGCTCATGGCTTCATCCTAGCACGACCCGAATACTCCCGGGGAGTATATGGAAGCGGCAGGCGAGACGGGCCGTACCTAGATCTCTTGCGGAGCGATGGCATGAACCTGCGGGATGACGTCGTGGCCGAGTCTCTCGATGTTGGCCACGTCATCTGCGTCGGTCAGGTTGAAGATGACGTGCTGGACGCCGACGGCGGCAAGAGCTCCGAAGCCGTCTACGACCTGGGCCGGCGATTGCGTCGACAGGTCCACGTGGGCGAGGTTCGTGCGCTCGATCTCCTCGAAGTGCCGGCCGATCTCGGCGCAGCGCTCGCGCAAGACCGAGTACTTGTGAGTGAGTTGGTCCGGCCCGCCGAAGACATTGCAGGCGTCCGCGTACTTGGCCACGAGCCGCAGCGTCTTCTGCTCGCCGCCGCCGCCGATGAGAATCTTCGGATGCGGCTTGCTGAGGACCTGAGGCGAATTGAGGAGCCTCTCCGCCTGGTAGTGCTTGCCCTCGAACGGTTTGCCGGAACCTCGCTCGCCTTCCCACATCGATTGAACATATTGGAGCGTCTCCTCCAGCATTTCGAATCGGACGCCGAGCGGGGGCATAGGGAACCCCAGACCATGGCTCTCCTCCTCGTTCCACGCCGCGCCGATGCCCAGATACGCGCGGCCACCGCTGAGAACGTCCAGGGTCGTGGCTGCCTTGGCCCATAGAGCGGCCTGGCGGTAGTGGATGCCGCCCACCATCAGACCGAGCGTCGCTTTCTTCGAGTGGGCCGCCATGAAGGCCAGCGCCGACCAGCCTTCAAGCATCGGTTCCTCCGGTCGGCCGACACCACGGATCTGGAAGAAGTGGTCCATCACCCAGAGGGAGTCGAATCCGACCGCGTCGGCAGTTTCCGTAATGCGAGCGAGCGTGGTTCCGATGACCGCATCGCCGCCCGGCCAGGTGAACGAGGGAATCTGGAGCCCGATCTTCACTGTATGCCTCAGTGGGACTGCGCGACGATCCTGCGAGGATCGGCGGCGGAAGTCATGGCTGCCTGTCGAGTTGTTGCGTCAGGCTATCACCGCTTACCATCCAACCGACTCGCGCCGCCACACGCCAGGAGCGAGATACCTAGCCCAAATCTTAACCATCTATTGGGTCTGGGCGTTTGCGTCCCTGGACGGACCTCTGGTACGGTGGCCCAGATCAACTGCGGCTTTCCCGACACCATACCTGGGAGCCGTCCCCCAGCTGGAGTCCGTATTGCATAAGACACCGTCCGGTGCAGATCGGTTCCTCGGTCGCCTGTCGCTCATGGGCAATCCGAGCGACGATTCCGCTGTTGGCGGCTCCGTCGAGCCGTCCGCTGGGATTCCTGAGGCCGCGTCCGAATCGACCCGCTGGGAGGGCCTGGACCGCCTCGTTCCGATCGCCGTTTGCGCGCTCCTGGTCGTCGCCGCCGTCGTTAGTGCGGTGCCGGGTGGGTCTGCTGTGTCTGCGGCCCCGAAGGCGACTGCCCCAACTGGGGTTGGAGTCGTCGCTCCGGCGGCGCAGTACGGTCAAGGAGACGGGCCGGCCGCAGCCGACTACAGCGACCTGTATCTCGGTGACGGCTCGATCCCGAACACGCTTCAGAACCCGGGCGTCGGAACGGATGCCACCAAGCTCATGCAGACCTACAGCGTCAGGTCGGGCGACACACTCGGTGAGATCGCCGGGCACTTCGGCCTGACGACGGCCACCGTGTACTGGGCCAACGTCAAGACGGTCCCCGTACCTTCATCGATCCGCGTCGGTCAGAGACTCCTGATCCCCCCGATGGACGGCCTTGTGGTCACGGTGGCGGCTAAGCAAACGCTGGCCTCGCTCGCCAAGTCCTACAACCTGACCACGCAGGACATCGTCGATGCGAACAATCTGCCAGACGAAACCCTGGCCGTCGGTCAGACGCTGATGATTCCAGGAGCGACCCGCGGAGCCATTCCGAAGACCAAGGGCACGTCGGGCACCTCGTCCAGCCGCGCTCCCAGAATCGTTGGATGGGTGTGGCCGGTCGGCGGCAACAACTACATCAGCCAGGGATACTGGAGCGGGCATCACGCCATCGACATCGCCGCTCCGAAGGGTACGCCCGTCTATGCGGCCGTCAGCGGGACGGTGGTCTTCACTGGCCAGAAGTCCAACAGTGGCGGCGGCAACATGATCTGGGTGATGGAAGGCACCAAGCTTTACACCACCTACAACCACCTCTCGGCGATCGGCGTTCGCACGGGACAGCACGTCTCTGCCGGCCAGCGGATTGGCTCCGTCGGCATGACGGGCAATGCAACCGGCCCGCATCTCCACTTCGAGGTATGGCTCGGCTGGCCTTACGGCCTCGGCGACAACTCGGACGCGGTCAATCCCTGCCGCTACCTGGCGGGCTGCTAGCCGCTGGGGGCCGGATCCGGACGCAGCAATTCGTCTCTCAAAGGCGCTCGATGTGTCCCGGTGTGAATCGGGGTCCATACCGCGGTATCTTGATCCGCGAGACCTGGAGTAGTCGAATGACCCGGCCGCGCTGTCCGCGGTAGGGCTCGAGCAACTCCATCAACCGCGCGTCATTGCCGCGGGGCTCTCCGGCAAGCGTCCACGAGACGAGGTCCGGAATATGGGCGTCGCCCAGGCTCACTGCGTCCGGATCGCCGAAGGCGGCAGCGGTGGCCTCGGCCGCGGTCCAGGGCCCAATGCCGGCGATTGCCTGCAGGCGCGCGCGAGCCTGCTCCGCCGACAACGCCATCGTCTCCTCGATCGTTGACTCCAGCCGGCCCAGCTGCCTGAGCACCTCGGCCCGCCGGCGCTCGATGCCCATCGGGTGGAACTCGAAGTAGGGGAGTGCGGCCAGCCGGGCACCGGTCGGAGGGAGGCGCAGCCCGGCTGGTCCTGGTGCGGGCTCTCCCAGGCGTCGGACCAGCGCGGCGTACGCGGCTTGGGCTTCGCCGGCGGTGACCTTCTGCTCGACCACGGCCGGAATCAGCGGCGGCATCAACTGGCCGGACCGCGGCAGTCGCAGAGCGGCGAATCGACGCAGCAGTTCACGGATCAGGGGGTGAACCGCGACGAGCTGGCTCGGGTCGTCGAGCAGACCCGCCAGACCGGGTACGGCCAGTAGCGCCTGTTCGGAACCGGCGCCCCAGGCCTGAGCGCGGATCGTGGCTTCCCCGGGGTTTGTCCAGATTCGCAGAGTCGCCGGCCCGGATGCGGTGCGGCGAGCAAGCCACACGCCGTCGCGGCCGAAGTGCATCGTCGGATCGCCGCGACCGTGGCTGAGCGGCGCAAGAGAGAGTTCGAGATCGATCTGGTCCGGCGATTCGAAACAGGCCTCGAGTGGCGCCGGAACAAGCCCGTCGACCGGCTCCCCGTCGTCGCCCCGGGCCTGGTTCACTGGAAGAGGTCGAACTCGCGCGGCATCAGCCCGTCTGCGATCCTGCCTTCGCCGCGGGTCGGATTGGCTCCTCGAACGATTGCCGCGGGCTGCCGCGCGGTCTTGCCGAGTGCGAGCTCCGCGGCCGAGGCAATCTCGTCGGCCGTGGCCCTGACCGTGCTGCGCATGATCCGGCCGTCGGCGTCGGGCCGGCCCCGCATGTCGTCGAGCGGGAGCATTCCGCTGATGCCGATGGCCACGTCCACGATCCCCCAACGCCACGGCCGGCCGAAGCTGTCCGAAACGATCACGGGCACGTCAACGCCGAAGGCGGAGAGGACGGCCGCCCGAATGCGAGCCGCGGACGCATCGGGATCCACCGGCAGGAGCGTCACAACGTGCCCGCTGCCGGGGCCCAGGTTGGATGCATCGACACCGCCGTTGGCGCAAACGAAACCGTGGCTCGTCTCCGTGATCAGCACGCCGTTGGCCATGCGCACGACGCGGCGGGCCTCGCGCAGGACGACCTCCAGCTGTCGTGGATCTCGATCCCAGCGCGCGGCGAAGGCAACGGCTTCGGGCCGCGGCTCGACGGTCGTGAGATCCACCACGGCCCCCTCAGCCTTCGAGACCACCTTCTGTGTAACCACGAACACATCATCCTCGGCGAGGGGCAGCACCCCTGCCGTGTCTCGCATGGCACCGACCAACAGTGCCGCGAGATTGTCGCCGGGGCGGATCTCAGGCAGCCCCTCCAGGGCGATAACCGAGATTCGGCCGCCGCCGGAGTGGACTTCCGGATTGGCCGGGTTGCCGTTCAACGTCCGGCCTCGTGGTCAAGACCGCGCCTGTCGGCCTCGAGCAGATCGTCGGACGTATCGAGGTCGAATGCGAGCGGCCCGTCCAGTTCCAGGTATGTTGCTCCGACTGCCTCGGCGGCTGCGGCATGTTCCGCTCGACTGCTGGTGCCGAAGCAGAAGGGGATCGCATCCGGCGGAGCCAGGAGCAGGGCGTTCGTGCCTTTGCCGTGTTGATCCGGCACGAGTGCGACGAGGGCTCTGTCGGGAGCTTCGACAAGCGCAAGGTCCGCGGCCTCAACCAGTTGGTCGATCGCCCATGCGGTGATGGCCGGCAGGTCGACCGGCAGGACCATCACGGCGGTCGCTTCGGCGCCGGCCGCGAGTCGGGCTCCGTCGAGGCCCGCGTTGAGCCCCTCAGTCTCCTGCAGCAGCGAAGCGGCGCCCGATGCCCGGGCTCGGCGGAGAAGGTCGGTGTCTTGCGAAACCACCACGACCCCCGCCAGCCGAGTGGCTGCCAGCGCCTGCTCCACCGTCCGTTGGAGCAGAGCCAGCACGAGGTCGGCGCGCTCCTCGGCATCGAGCGGCTCACCCAGCCGGGACTTGGCGCCGCCGAGCGAACGCACCGGCACGAGGGCGACCACGTGCGACAGGCGAGGTGGCGTCATCGCTTCATGCTCTCCCGATAATCTGGATTCGCCGTCTGCGGCGAGAGATCGACCGCAACCGCGGAAGGGGCGTTGGCCTGTGCCGCGCCGCATGACGCCGCCGCGGCCAGCATCTCATGCGCGAGCCTGACACGCGAGCCGGCGTCCGTCATGACGGTATCGGTGACCGCGACCTTGACGCCGAGCGACCGGATCTCGCCGGCCAGAGCTTCGTCCTGGCGATCTACGACGAAGAGGTCCAGCAGGTTGGCGCCGACATAGCGGCGCGCCACCCCGAGAGCGCTGGACTCCTGGCCGAGGCTCGTCATCATCCTGTCGGCGGGGCCCCGCAAAGCCTTGCCGCCGACTATGCCTGAGACTCCAATCGCCGGAACGCCCCGCCTCCGAGCGGCGACGATTTCGGCAAGGAGACCAGGCACGGCCAGGATCGGCCCGATGGAGACCATGGGATTCGACGGCGCCACGATGATCGCTTCGGCCGAGCGGATGGCGTCGCGAACCTCGGGCGTCATCGCGGCCTCCGCCACCCCGTCGAACGCGACCTCCAGCACATCCGGCGCCTGGCGCAGCCTGACGAAGTAATCCTGGAAATCCAGCCAGCCATCGGCCGTCCGCACCCGCGTCCTGACTGGGTCGTCCGACATGGGCAGGATGCGAGAACTGACGCCGAGCGACCGCGCCAGCTCGAGCGCCACATCCGTTGGTCGGGCGCCGGAGCGCAGACGTGAGGTTCGAAAGAGGTGCGTTGCCAGATCGCGATCGCCCAGGCGGAACCAGGTGTCGTCACCGAGCCGGGCCAGCTGCTCCATGACCTGCCAGGTTTCGCCGGCGATACCCCAACCCTGGCTCGGATCGGCTATGCCGGCCAGGGTGTACAGGACGGTGTCGTGGTCCGGGCAGATGGTGAGGGCATGCCGTTCGAAGTCGTCGCCGGTGTTCACGACGACCGTCAACTCACCCTGGGCGACAGCCTGCTGGAGGCCGTCGGCGAGTTTCGCGCCTCCGACGCCCCCGGCAAGACACAGGACGCGCATCGTCTTCCTCAGGCCGTCAGGCTCGGTAGGACATCGCGCCCGAAGACATCGATCCACTCGGCCTGGTTGCGGCCCACGTTGTGCAGATAGATCTGGTCGAAGCCAAGATCGAGGAACTTCTGGATCTCGCGGCGGTGAACCTCCGGGTCGGCGGAGATGAGCATCCGTCCGTTGAAGTCCTCCGCCCGGACGAGCGTCGCCATCTGCTCGAAGTCGCGCGGCGAGCGGATGTCCTGCTTGGGGAAGCGCATTCCGCCATTCGGCCAATCGGAGACTGCATTCGCGAGCGCCTGCTCGTCCGTGTCGGCCCAGGAGAGGTGGAGCTGCAGGATCTTCGGCATCCCGGCCGGGTCTTTGCCGGCCTCGCGCGCGCCCTCCGCGAACTTGCCGAATACCATCTCGATCTTGTCTTCGGGCGCGCCCACGGTAATCAGCCCATCGGCGAACTGCCCGGTCCGCTTCGCCGTCACCGGGCCGGCCGTGGCGATGTAGATCGGCGGCGCCTTCTCCGGCAGCGTCCAGAGGCGGCACGTCTCCATCTTGAAGAAGCGTCCGTCGTGCTTGACCTCGCGGCCGCTGAATAGCTTCCCGATGATCTCGATGGCCTCGAACATGCGGTTGATCCGCTCCGGGGCTTCGGGCCAGTACCCCCCGACGATGTGCTCGTTGAGAGCCTCGCCCGAGCCGAGACCGAGCCAGGTTCGACCGGGGTACATGACCTCGAGAGTTGCCGCGGCCTGGGCCACGATGGCCGGGTGCATACGAAATGACGGGCACGTGACGCCGGGACCGAGATCGCCCTTCGTGCGTGCGCCGGCAACGGCCAGAACCTCCCACACGAAGGAAGCCTGACCCTGCTGGGGCGTCCAGGGTTGGAAATGGTCGGCCGCCATGATCCCCGAGAATCCGGCCGACTCGGCACTGGCGCACAAGTCAAGAACCTCGGCCGGCGGGAATTGCTCGAGCATCGCCGCGTAGCCGATCTTCGCCCTGGCCATGGTCTTCTCCTTCGAGCGGCTCGCGGGCTGCCGGTCTGGGCCGCCAGCGTCAGACCCCAGTGTGACACCACCTCCGAGATCCGAGTCGATTGAACGACCTACCTGCTTGAGGCGGCACGCGTCCTGACGACCCCATCCCAGGCGCCCACGGTGGAGATAGCCAGGGGCAGTTCGCGGCCGGCACGAATGTGGCGAGGCTGCATCGGCACGAGTGACGATCGACCCAGCAGGAAGCCCTGTCCGAAATCGACCTCGCGCTCCTGGAGCGCGAGGAGGTCGCGACGGTTCTCGATGCCCTCGGCCACCACCGTGGCTCCGATTCGTCTGCTGAACGAAACGAAGGCCTCGACCAGTGCCTTCTTCGCGTCGCTGTCCTTGTTGCCGATCCGGCTGACGATCTCGCGATCGATCTTGATTATCGAGGGCTCCAGTGCGGCAATCACATTGAAGCTGGCATATCCGGCACCGGCATCGTCGATGGCGAAACCGAAACCGAGACGGCGCAGGGCGCGGACCTGCTTCTTCAGGCGCCCGATATCGGCGATCGCCTGCTGCTCGGTGCATTCGACCACTATCTGGCGGGGCGACAGCCCGACTCTGCGCACGCGGTCGGCGAATGCCGAGGCTTCGAAATGTGGCGCAAGGAGGCTTGCCGGCAGGAGGTTGATACCGAATCGCGTGTGCCGTCCGATGGGTTCTGGATGTGCGACTGCCGCGATGCGGGCCAGAGTAGCCTCAACGACGAACATATCGAAGTCCACCGGGCGCTTCGCGGCGAGCGCCGCATCGACGATGGAGCTAATCGTCTGCGGCAACATCGGCATGTGAGGCCGGAAGAGGCACTCCCACTCGTGAGCCTCCATCGTCCTCAGGTCGACGATCGGCTGGAACTCGACGTGGTGGTTCTCTTTCAGAGCGAAAAAGTAGTCGAGCACCTTGCGCTTGGCGATTTCAGGGGTCTCGTCGAAGCCGATCCTGTCGCCGAGTCCGGAGACCTGGACCGCGTTGCCCAGCGCTATCACGTAGCGTTCGGAGGCGGGCAGGGCGGGATCGACGTCGGCCAGGCCGTAGGCGGACGCCTGCGCAAGCGGCAGCACCAGCGCTTCCGTAAGCTCGGTGGCGCCCGCAAGGACGCACCAGCCCGAATCGGCCAACTCCATTACTCGAGCGTGCGGCAGCGACTGGGCGATGCTCGAAATGAGCCGACCGTCACGGGACCACAGAAGTCTCTCAACCGCCCCCAGTCGAGCTCGACTGAACCGCACTTCTTCCTCATTCGACTCAGGCCCCCATGGTGGGCACCTTGACCGGGAGACGGGACCGGCCAATGAAGGGCCTGGAGTGTCTCGTGTGCTTTCGCTTCCTTGCGCCCGCCCTTGCATCCAAGGGTACGGGCTTGGTGTAGATCATCCGTACCATACGATGAATTAGGCTAGTTGCAAGGGTCGAACGTGTATATGTATCCCAGGTTCTGCACCGTTTGTCCACATCTCACTGCACCAATCTCGACTTGAGCGGTCCAAACCACCCGAAGTCGAGCTCGCAATTGCGTTGACTCGAGTAGACGGGCAGTGAGTTGTCAATACGCAAGGAGCCAGATATGCATCCGCACACAAGGCCGACGGGCGTCCTCCCTCCCGCCGGCCTTTCTCGTTGCCAGACACCCGGCGTTCTCCCTCCCGCCGTCTGGGCTTTGGTGCGGCACTCGCACCATGGCATGCCGCGCCATCTCCTAGAATCTCCACCGAAGGCCGCTTCTCGAGCAACGGCCCCACCCAGCGATATCGCCCGATCCGCCACGAGCCGGAGAAGACAATGCCCCAGATCCATCTTCGGGCCAAAGCCGGGGACTACGCTCCGGTCGTGCTTCTGCCGGGCGACCCGAATCGCGCCACCAGGATCGCAGGCAAGTTCGACGGCGGCCTGGGCGCGACTCGCCAGGTCAACGACCATCGCGGCCTGCTCGGCTACACCGGAACCTACAAAGGCGTGCCGGTCAGCGTTCAGACGAGCGGCATGGGTGCCCCGAGCATGTCGATCGTGGTGGAGGAGTTGCTGCGTCTGGGTGCCGAGCGTCTGATCCGCGTCGGTACGTGCGGCGGCATTGGCCGCGGCATCAAGACCGGCGAGATTGTGATCGCATCGGCCGCAGCCCCGGTCGATGGGGCGACGCGGACGTTCCTTCACGGCGATCCCTACGCCCCGACGGCCGATTTCGGCCTGTTGCGAGCCCTCGTCGATCAGGCCGCGAACCATGGCCAGAGGCCGCACGTGGGACAGGTGGCGACGGTGGACTTGTTCTACAACCCGGACTCGGACTACTCCTCGAAGTGGCGCAGTCGCGGTGTGCTGGCCTTCGAGATGGAGACGTCGGTCCTGTACTACCTCGCCGCGCGGGCGCATGCTGCAGGCGCCAGGGCCGCCGCCGCCGCGATCCTGACCGTCAGCGACACCCTGTCCGAAGAGGCGACATCGGAAGAGTCCTACATGCCTCTCGATGAACTCAATCTCGCCATCGATCGGACGATCGAAATCGCGCTCGATGCCGGGATTGCAGACTCATGACCATCGGTGCGGCTTCCGAATCGAGCGCAGAGGCGAGGGCGCGGCTCGCCCGTCTCGGCCAGTCGGCTGCCTACGGTCCGGAGCTGGAGCTGGCGATCGACCTCGCTCACCAGGCGGGCCGGATCCAGATGGAGCGGTACGAGCATCTGGAGGACATCCGGGCAAAGGGTCCGCGGGATGTCGTGACCGAGGTGGATCACCTGTGCGAGGGCCTGGTCATGCGGGCGGTGCAGAAACGTTACCCGAACGACGCGTTCTACGCGGAGGAGATCGGCGAGGTTGCCGCCCAGGGCGCCGCGAAGTCCGGCCGGGTTTGGATCGTGGACCCACTCGACGGCACGATCAACTACGCCAACGGGATCCCGTTCTTCTGCGTCTCGATCGCGCTCGTGGCAGAGGGCCGGCCCGTTGTGGGCGTGGTCTACGACCCGACTCGCGACGAGACCTTTGCCGGGGCCATCGACGGACCTTCCCTGCGCAACGGCCAGCCGATCCACGTTGGCGACAAGGACGACATGGGAGATCTGGTAGCGACGCTCGCCGTCGGCGGACGCGGCACCGTTCGCAAGCGCCACGAGGCCCTCAGGGCAATCCGAGCACATCGATCGATGGGATCTGCTGCGCTGACACTCGCGTATGTGGCCTGCGGCCGTTTCGACGTCTATGCCCAGGGCGCCGGGCTCTCCGCGTGGGACGTCGCCGCGGCCGGACTCATCGCCGAGCGGGCCGGGGCTACCGTCACGACCCTGGAGGGCGGGCCGTGGTTCGACCTGGCCTGTCCCGCCAAGAAGTGGTCGTCACTCGCGGCCTCGCCGCGCCATCACGCCACGATGCTGGCGATGTTCCGGTAGACACAGCCAGGGCGGCCGACGCCTCAGTCCTGCCAGAGGTGCGGCCGCCCGGCCAGGCGCGGCTGACCCAGCTCCTCGCAGAGTGCCCGGAACTCGGTGCGATGCGCTCCGCGCCAACGCAACTCCTCCGGATCCTGCTGGGGCAGCGGAGCATCCACATCGAGAGTGGCCAGGCGTCGGAACAGCTGCGCGTCCGGCCATTGCGCTCTCAGCGTGGCGTTGAGAGTGGTTGCGGAACGTACGCTGACGTGCCACTCCCCGATGTCCGCGGGGATCTCCTCCAGGTGTTCGAAGCGGCCAAGGACGGCGGCCGCGGAGCGCGCTCCCCAACCCGGTAGGCCGGGGAAGCCGTCGGCTGCGTCACCGACGAGTGCCAGGTAGTCCGGTATCGAGGCCGGCTTCACTCCCCAGCGAGCCACCACGCCGGCCTCGTCCACAGTGCGCTCGTGCCGCCGGTCGCGCATCACCACTCGGTCGCCACGGACGCACTGGGCCAGGTCCTTGTCCGGAGTGCAAATCCACACCCGCTCGACGCCGGGAGCGTCTGCCCAGCGCACCGCGGCCGTGGCCAGGGCGTCGTCCGCCTCGAACTGAACCATCGGCCAGACGACCAGACCCATCGCCTCCATCGCTCGCTCGGCCAGGGGAAACTGCGCCAGCAACTCGGCCGGGACGCCGGCCTCGGTCTTGTAGCCCGGATACAGGTCGTTCCGGTAAGACCGGATGACATGGTCCGTGGCACAGCCGACATGCGTGGCGCCCTCGTCACGGAGCAGCGTCAGCAGGGTGTAGAGCAGCCCGACGACGGCGCCGACATCCCGGCCGTCGGGGGCGTGAGTGCCGGGCCGCGGCGAGAAGTGGGCACGAAACAGCTCGTACGTGGCATCGACGAGGTGAAGCTGCATCGTCCTGCCTTCGGTCAGCTGGTTGCGGCTCGAATCCCGACCAGCACCACGCCGGCCTCGGCCATCTCGGCGAGAGCTCGGTCGCCGTCTCCGGGCTCGAGGTCCACCGCTCGAATCGCGTCGAGCAGGACCGCGGTCTCATAGCCCAGCCGAACGCCGTCGAGGGCCGTTGCCTTGACGCAGTAGTCGGTCGCCAGGCCGCAGATCACCAGGCTCTCGACCCCGGCCCGGGCAAGCTCGGCGTCCAGCCCAGTCGTGACGGGGAGTCCGCCGGCGGGATTGCGCATGGAGAAGCCGGAGTAGCCGTCTTCGCCGTGCGTGCCCTTGCGCACGATGGGACCCTTGACGGAGAGGTCGGGGTGCAACTCGGCTCCCCATGAGTCGTGCAGGCAGTGGACCGGCCAGATGCCGCCATCCTGGGCGAAGTGCGGCGTGTGGGCGGGGTGCCAGTCCTGCGTGTATGCGATTTCAGCTCCGGCGGCCAGAGCTCGCTGGATTTCAGCGTTCACGCTCGGCACGATCTCGGCCCCGCCGCGTACCGGTAGGCTTCCGGCCGGGTCGGCGAAGTCGTTCTGTAGATCCACGACCACAAGTGCGACCTGGGGACCGTATCGCGCCTCGGAATCATCGACGGCCCATGCGCCCGAATGCGTGGACTTCCAGGTACCCGTCATTGGCCGGCCCTCCTCCACCTTCCTCGCAATGTGCGTCGCGATGCGAGTTCTCCGATGGTTGTACGCGATAGCGGGCGACAGCGCAACCGACCCAATCAGCTGTCTCGCGGGCCATGCGCTGGGCTCTGCAATGCGGATGCAACGGCGCCGCGGACGAGCATCGAGCGGTCGTCAGGCTGTCTCATCTACGCTAGCCATTCTTCAGTTGAACGGATGAAATTCGAAGACGGAGACGCCGGTGACGGGGCGTCTTCTTATGAAGCAAGCGGCTCGGGTCCCCCTCCCCGGGCCGCTTGTCTCTTTCTCGCTCGGTCGGGCGGCGCATTCCGTCGTTGGCGTTTGCGCTCCTCGCTCGCGCACCTTCAAGTGCGTTCGCTCCGGTGCTCTCCGCCGCCTAGGACTGCGCTCGCCGGACCGAGCGAGTCGCTGATCGCCAAAGCGGGCGGCGCATTCCGTCGTTGGCGTTTGCGCTCCT
>Ga0182021_10002809_pt1 | contig 20422 bp, 14 predicted proteins | sample 612E3MmetaG_FD_120493 | JGI IMG/M metagenome (GOLD analysis project Ga0182021, IMG submission 120493) | Permafrost microbial communities from Stordalen Mire, Sweden - 612E3M metaG (Illumina Assembly) | ecosystem: Environmental > Terrestrial > Soil > Wetlands > Permafrost | place: Sweden... | reverse complement strand
CGCCATAGGGAATGAAGGGGCCGAGTACGGCTGCTACCTTAGTCTGTTCGATGAGCTTCGTCGCGGCGCTGGTGGCCTTCTGCAGGTCGGAGCCGTCATCTTCGATGGATAGCGCGATTGGGCGCCCGTTGACGCCACCGGCAGCGTTGATCGCCTCGACTTCCAGCTGAATCGCGTTGAGGGTGCTCGCAGATGGAGAGGCCGCCGCACCGGTCAGCGAGATGATGACGCCGACCTTGATCGGCTCACCGGTGGCCGGTCCAGCGGCGGATGTCGGGGTTGCTCCTCCTGTCGTGGGTGTCACGCTGGTCGGCGTGCTTCCCGTTGTGGGTGGCGCGGCCGTAGTTGCTGTAGACGCCTGTGTGGTCGTGGTCGCGTTGCTGCCGCAGCCGGCCAGCAAGGCCGTCAACAGCAGCAGTAGCACCACAACGACGATAGCTGTCCCCCTACCCCTTTGCATAACTCCTCCTTCTGTCGTCGCCTGTCCTGGTTATCTTCCGCCCGAGGGCAGTCACCCTAGCTTTGGCCCAGGTAGCACTCGCGCACCGCATCCTGTTCGCGGAGCTCGGTCGCCACCCCGGAAAGGACCACCGAACCGGTCTGGAGTACGACAGCTCTATGAGCTATCGCCAGAGCCATCTCAGCATTCTGCTCGACCATCAGGATTGTGATCCCTTGCTGATTGAGCTTGGCCAGGGCCTCGAAGATATGCTCGACAAGCAGAGGAGCAAGGCCCATGGACGGCTCATCAAGCAGGAGAAGCCGAGGTTTGCCCATGAGCGCCCGCCCGATGGCCACCATCTGCTGCTCGCCGCCCGAAAGCGTGCCACAGGTTTGCCGTCGCCGCTCGGCAAGCTGCGGGAAGAGGCTGTATACGAAGGCAAGGTCCGGCGAAGAACGCCGCCGTGGCCCAGGCGAGGGGAGCAAAAGATTGTCCTCCACGGTGAGCGTGGGGAACAACCGCCGCCCCTCCGGCACATGACACACCCCGCGTGCCACGATCCTGGCCGGAGGCAGCCGAGTTATTTCTGCGCCCTCGAAGTGGATGTGCCCGGCATCCGGCTTCAAGATCCCCGAAATGGTGTGCAGCAACGTGCTCTTGCCGGCCCCATTCGCGCCCAACACGGCCACGATCTCGCCTTCGGGTACTTCGAGCGAGACTCGGTGCAGAGCCTTTATGGAGCCGTACGAGGTCTCGACGCCTTCGACCTTGAGAAGCGCGGGCTTTTCCTGCTGCAGTAGCTCTCGAGTCAGACACAGATCGCGCTCACCCCGGTCCACGCCCAGATATGCCTCTATGACGGCCGGGTCCTGGCGGACGATGGCCGGCTCGCCCGACGCGATCAGGTTACCGTGGTCGAGCACGTGCACGACATCTGAAACGCCCATTACGAGCTCGATGTCGTGCTCGACGAGCAGCACGCTGATACCCGCGTCCCGCAAACGCGAGATGCGACCGACCAGATATGCGCGTTCGGCCGGGTTCATCCCGGCGGCCGGTTCGTCGAGCAGCAGCAGGCGCGGCCTGGTCGCAAGCGCCCGGGCGATCTCCACCAAGCGCTGTTGCCCGTACGGCAGGCTCGACGCAGGCTTGTCTGCAGATTCAGCAAGGTCCACCATCTCCAGAGCCTGCAGCGCACCAGCTCTCGACTGCGCTTCTTCCTTGCGCTGCGAACGCAGTCCGAGGCCGCAGGCCAGCATGCGGGCCCGCTCATGTCGGTGGCAGCCTACGAGCACGTTCTCAAGGACGGACATGTTCTGGAAGATGCGTAGGTTCTGGAACGTCCTTGCCATGCCGAGCCGGGCCACGTCGGCCGCGGACAGCTTCTTGACGTCGGTCCCTGCAAAGCGCATCTCGCCGGCAGTCGGCTTCTGTAGCCGGCTGAACACGTTGAACAAAGTGGTCTTGCCCGCTCCATTCGGACCGATGATTGCCGTGACGTCGCCTTCCGCGGCGCTCAGCGACACCTTTCTTAGCGCCTGCAGGCCGCCAAAATCGACGCTCCCTCCGCTGATGGTGAGAATGGGCTCGCCGCGCGGCCTCTCGGCCCGGGGCTGTTCGGTGCACTCAGCTGGCTGTACGGCGAGTCGCCCCTCCGTCGCCAACTGTGCCTGGGGAGTAGTTTCCAGCACCTCAGCAGGCGCGCGAGCACCGATGACCCTGTGGACGAGCGCCATGAAGCGCGGACCCCAGCGGAGCGCCGTCATCCCAGTAGGCAAGAAAAGGAGAAGAAGCACCAGGATGACAGCATAGATCAGCCCGCTGTACTGCTGCGTGCCCGAAAAGCCGTGCACGACCCAGGTCATGACAACGGCGCCAACAAGCCCGCCCCAGAGGCTCTCCGCGCCGCCGAGCAACATCATGATGATGGGCAAGACAGCACCGGCGAAGGAGAAGGTCTCCGGGCTGATGGCGCCGGTAACGAAACCCAAGAGCGAGCCGGCGAGCCCGCAGTACGCAGCGCTAACGACAAACGCGAGCATCTTCCAGTTTGCCGTCCGCACGCCCAGGGTGGACGCGGCGATCTCGCTTGCAGCCACCGCCCGGAACGACCGTCCAGTCCTATGCCGAAGCGCTCTGTCGGTGAAGATAAGGAGCGGCAGCAGGCAGATCCAGACTAGGTAGTACTCGCGCCGGTAGCTGTCGAGGGCAAATCCGAAGAGGTTGAGCGACGGAATCGAGGGTACGCCGTTGACGCCCCCCGTCAGCGAGCGGAGTTGAATCACGATAGTGAGGAAGATCTGCCCGAGCCCTATCGTGGCGAGCGCCAGATAGAAGTAGCGGAGCCGAAGCACCGCCCGGCCGATGATCAGAGCGACTACCGCGCTTGCCGCGGGCCCAACGAAGAGCGCGACCAAAGTGGGGGTGCTGGTCTTCGCGACAAGCAGGGAGGTCGCGTAAGCCCCGATCGCGTAGAAGCAGGAATGGCCGAAAGAAAGCTGGCCGGCGTGGCCAATCACCAGACAGACACTCAAGGTCAGGAGCCCATAGATCCCAGCCGTGGTCATGACACTCAAGCCGTATCCATTGTTCTGGATGAACGGCCAGAGAAGCAACGCGAGGACGATAACGATCTTGACCGTTCGCGAAGGCCTTAGAGCCAGACGGCGCGCAAGGGGAACCCTGGGCGGGTGGCTCTCCCCGGTGGAAACCTCGATGGCCTTGGTCATCTGCCCCCTTCCTCGATGGTTCGCCCGAGAATCCCTGTCGGGCGAAAGTAGAGGATCAGCAGAAGGAGCACGAAAGCGACCGCACTCTTGTAACCGGCCGGGAACGCACCAGTGGCCAAGGATTCACAGATGCCGAGCACGAGTCCGCCCACGACGGCACCCGAGGTCGAGCCCCAGCCGCCCAAGATCGCCGCAACGAACCCATCGAGCCCGAACACTGCTCCCGAGGCGTAGCTTATGGGCATGAGCGAACCGGTGCAGATACCGGCGATGGCGCCAATCGCGGCGCTTATGGCGAAGGCGAGCAGAACCATGCGGTTGGTGTAGATGCCGCTCAGGCTGGCCGCAGTCGGGTCGCTGGCCGTCGCGGTCATCTTCTTGCCGGTCCAGGTGTGGTTGGTGAACAGGTAGAGAACGACCAGCAGGACAACCGTCACACCGATGATCCATAACCCCTGAATGGTAAGGGCGACACCTCCAACCCACACCGACCCACCACCGGTGAAGGCAGGGATGCTTCTCGGGTATCCGCCCCATTTGATGAGGATCAGATTCTCAAAAATCAGGCTGGCTCCGATCGTCGCGAGGATCATGGCCACGAGCGAAGCCTTCATGATCGGCGCGATGATCAGACGGTACATCACTAGACTGATGACGATGATGGTGATGATCGCGAGCACAGCCGAGACGGCGAAGGGCATCTTCCAGTCGGTGAAGTAGAGGAAGGTCGTGTAGGAGCCGAGCATGACGAAGGACCCTTGGGCGAAGTTCACAACCCGCGACGTCCGGTAGATAGTGACATATCCGAGGGCGATCAGGCCGTAGATCGAGCCGGTGATGATGCCTCCGACGAGAAGCTGCAGCCACTTCATCCGACACTCCCACGTCTCTTGAATCGCGATCGGAAGTAGCACCAAATCGCAGAAGAACAGCGAGCGCTACACTACACAGAATCAGGTGTGCAGTCAATGAGTGGAGTGGACGAGTTGTCCACATGCTGAGAAACGGCCTCTTGCAGACCATAGATGCGTTCGGAGTTCCCGCGCAGGATCTGATGTGCCATGGTCAGCGCCTGGTCTTCCGTCAGCAGTGACTCCTCGACCATATCGCGCAGAACCGCGCACAAATCCTCGCGGAAAGTGAGCGCAGAAATCCACAGCTTGAATGGGCTGGTGGCGTCGCTTCCGTAGACCAACTGCGGAGCGATACCCCATTCCAGCCACTCCCTGAGAACATTCTTCAGTGACTGGGCCCCCGGCGTGGGATGGTCCATCCACATAATAGAAGTGTCGAGGTAAAGAGGCCGCGGACGCTGGCCGAAGCTCGCCACCATGAAACCCGCTTCGTGGCAGTAGGGAAAGCCGCCGTGGAGCATCACCATGGTGCATCGGTTGGTGTCGGCGTGCCAGACGAGCTTGTCGAGCAGGGTCGGGTTGTTCCCACGCATGAAGCCTTCTTGGCCGCCGGCTCCGGTATGCATCTGGAAGGGGAGGCCAACCCTGCCACACTCCCACATCACCTTGATCTGCAGGTAGTCCTGGAGCCGCTTGTACCGGGCCGGGCTGTTGTCTTTGGAGTCGTAGATCTCGCGAGCCTCGTCTTCTCCCACCACCTCGAAATCAAGGCCTCTCCAGTAGCCGCAGGAAGACTTAAGCGCGATGACCCCCTGCTCCTTGAGCCGTTCAACGACAGCGGCTATGAATCTCAGGTAGTCATCAAACGAGGTGGGATGCCAATCCAGGTCCTTCTTCAGGTTCTCAGTGGCGATCTGGGCCAGCTTGATGAAGTTCTCGGATTTCATGAGAGGCTTCATCAGGGCAGTGTTATCCAAGGGAATGATGAGCCCATCGGTGAATGCGACCAACCGGAACCGCTCTGGATCGAGCCCCGGGGGTAGGATGGGTCTGCTCAGACCGAGTTCACCGATCAACTCTATCCCGGCCAAGTCCATCACCCGGTGGTATAGCGCGGGCTCATCGGCCTTCGACGCGTTGTAGGCGTCTTGCAGTTGAGCCTTGTTCTCATCGGTGACGGCCGAGTCGGCAAAGTCATACAGCTCGCGAAACATAGGGATCAGCTTGCTGGTCTTGCCGAGAGAGGTGTGGGGTTTGGGAAGGTCAAGCCCGTGGATCTCGGGCGGGAATGGCGGCGCCTGGCCGAGCGCGTCGTTCCAGTAGAAAGGATCCATGATGTGTGCGTGGTGGTCGATTATCTTGATGGCATTGATCTCAGCTTTCAGGTCCATGGCGCGCTCCCTCGCTCGGATGGTGTTCCTGATTCTTCCATTGCATACCGGGCCGCCGATTCTCCGGCGGTGCGGCCCGAGTTGATGGCAAAACCGAACGTGCTGCCCGGCAAGAGGACGTTATAGGTCTCGCACTCCCAGCCCCCAGTGTCGTTTCCTGCGGCATAGAGGCCCGGTATGGGAATCTCCTGGGCGCCAAGGACCTCCATGCGCTCGTTGATCCTGACGCCCCCCATCGTGGTGAGAAGCACGATGTTGCATCTGAGTGCGTAGTAGGGGGGAGTACGCAAGGCCTGGAGATAGATCCGCTCCTTGGCGAAGACAGGGTCGTGACCGTCGTCGCAGAATGCGTTGTACTCCTGCACTGTTGCCCGAAGCACCTGCGGATCGGTCCCCATCCAGCGGGCGATGTCCTCGAGACTCTCCGAAACCCTCACGAGAGGCGTGCCCTGCCGAACAGGTGCGCCGTACACCGCCTGAGTCGGGCAGTTCACCTCGCAGGCCCGGCAGTACTTGCAGTCGGCCATGGTGACAACTGGCCGACTCCCGCACGTCATGCATCTCTCCGACTCCATCTTCGCCATGACGTCGTCAAAGCCGAGCTTCACTTCTCCGAAATCGGCGATCGTCTCGGTCACCGGGCGGGCGGGCGTTTCGATCCTAGCCATCGGGGTCATCCGTTCGCGCGGTGGGTTCTTCATCTTCTCCGGCGGGGCAGAGGCTCTATGTTCTCGGTCTTCTCCCCGGAGGTAGCGGTCGATGGATTGGGCCGCCCTCCTACCGTCGGCGATAGCCTTCACGACCGACGCTGTACCGCCAGTGGCGTCGCCCCCGGCGAAGACAGCCTTCCGCCTCGTTTCCAGGGTACCACTGTCGATTGTGACCGTCCCGTCGGTCCCGATCATCATTGGGTCGGGTACCAACGACGGAGTGACGGCCTGTCCGATAGCGAACACGACGGTGTCCGCCTCGAGCCTCATGGTGCTCGCTTCGTCGTAGGAAGGATTGAAGCAGCCCTCTGGGTCGGTCGCGCTGGCGCAACGGATGAGCTCGACACCGACCACCCGGCCGGCGTCCCCGAGGACGCGCTTCGGCCCCCAGCCTTCGTGGATGGCCACGCCCTCTGCTACCGCCTGGGCTATCTCTTCCTCGAGCGCGGGAACCTCAGGCCCGCTCTCAAGGCATACCATGCTCACTTCCTCCACCCCTAGCCGCAGCGCGACGAGCGCCACGTCCGCGGCCACGTTGCCTCCGCCGATCACGACCACCTTGCTGCCGATCTCGACCCGCTGTCCGAGGTTCAGGCTTCGCAGGAGGTCGAGGCCCCAGTGCACGCCCGCGAGCTCGATGCCATCGATGTCTATCCTCTTGCTCGACTGCGCGCCCCCGGCAAAGAAGATGGCGCCGAACTCCTGCTCGAGAGCATCCAGGGCGACGTCCCGACCGACCGCCTTGCCCAGGCGGAACTCGACGCCCATATTCCTGATGTAGCTGATCTGCTCATCAAGAATGTCGCGCGGCAGGCGATGCTCGGGAATACCCATCCTTAGCATGCCACCCGGCAAGGCCTCTGCTTCGAACACCGTCACCGGATAGCCCAGCCGTGCGAGGAAGTAGCTGCAGGAGAGACCGGCGGGCCCGGAGCCGATCACGGCTATCTTGGTCTCGCACTTCCGAGCCGCGGGCGTGGCCGTCCACCCGCGTCCGCTATCGGCCACGAACCGCTCGAGCGCGTTGATGTTGACCGGTTGATCCACCTCTTTGCGCGCGCATTGCGCTTCGCAGAAATGAGGACAGACACGGCCGGTCACGGCAGGAAGGGGTAGGGACTCCCGCAGAAGGGCGCTCGCCTCTTCCAGGAGGCCGTTCCGCAAGAGGTGGACATACGCGCGGACGTTGACCCCTGCCGGGCAGGCAGCGCTACAGGGTGAGATTCCTTGCCCAGCGGCATAAGAGGTTTCGAGCTGGATGGCGGTGTCTGGACAGGAATCAGCGCAGACACCGCAACCATTGCACAGGTCCTGTTTCACCTGGGCGACCGGCATCAGGCCTTTCGCTGCCAACTCGAGATCGCCGGGCAGGCTGGGAACCGGGGAGGCGCCGCTTGGTCGCAGCGAACCTTGATACACCCGAACGAACCCATGCTCGACGATGCTGCTGACCATTTCCTGGTCGAGCAATACGTAGCACTGCTTGCCGGGCAGCCGCAGGATTGCGTTGATGCATTCGAAGTCCTCGAAGCAGGTCGCCTCATCGATGAAGCGTTCTCCTTTTTGACTGATCCAGATGGGGCCTGGCTCGCGGGCCAACACTCCCAACGATGAGATATTGCCGGGGAAGTTGGGACCGCTGCCTTGGACCCTCCCCAAGCCCTCAGTCGCCGCGCCGACGTCCGTCGTCATAGCAAGGCCGTCACCCATGTGCGGAAGTCCCGGCAGGGAGAAATCGTCGGTGTAGAAGTCGCAGTACTTCCTCAGCAGTTCACGGTTCCCCGCGAAGCCTCCGGTCGCGACAATCACGCTCGCCGCCCCAATCTCGAACCGGGTGCCGTGCATGGATAACGCCACCCCGCGCGCCCTGCCCGATTCGTCGAGGAGGATCTGCTCCACAGCCGCATCGCAGAGGATACGGACGCCACGAACTCGACACTCCTCGAGGAGGGCCTGCAGTATTTCCGGGCCTCCCCCGTCAGGGTTGTGGAACACGCGATGTCGTTGCCGGCACGAAAAGGGCGGTATCGAGTTGAACCTGACGCCCTTCTCCTCCAGCCAGCGGACTGTGTCTCCCGACTTATCGATAAATGCGCGAACGACCTTGCCGTTGAGACCCCAATGGGCATAGTCCATCGCGAGCCGGAACATCTCATCCTTCCGGATGTCGATGCCGTTTCGTCTCTGGGCCGGGCTCTCCACGGCAAAGATGCCCTCTGCCCAAGCAGCGTTACCGCCGACGATCCGGCGCTTCTCGACAACGACTACCCTGGCTCCCTCCTCGGCAGCCGCGGCAGCCGCGGCCAGCCCGGCGCCGCCTGCGCCCACCACCACAACGCCGGTATCGATCCGCGCCACCAAGATCTCTCAGCTGAAGCGGGGGAACAGCGCCAGGGCATTGTCATGAAAGATCTTCTGCTTCTGATCCTCGGTTATCTGGTCGGTGTTCATGATCATCGCTTTTTGATCTGCGCACTCGTTGGCGGGAGCGAACGGCCAGTCGGTTCCATAGACTAGGTGGGTGTCATCGGTGACATTGAGAAGGGGCCGCAATTGCTGCATGATCGAGGGACCGGCCGTGTCGTAGTAGAGGCTCCGGAAGCCGCCCAGCACATCAGCCCTGTCTTCGGGCTTTCTGGTGAGCTGAACGAGGCCATGTATCCGCGGAACCAAGATAGGCAAGACGCCTCCGGCATGAGGTATCACATATCTTATCTCGGGGTACCGGGTGACAACCCCGTTGACGACGAGGTTCGTCACGGCGCGGGCGGTATCGAAGAGGAATTCCATCATGGGAACGGGATAGCCGGTCAGCACGTTGGCCGGCACCGCACTCGGCATGCAGGGATGGATGTAGATCACGGCCTTGTAGTGGTTCAGACGTTCAAAAAGAGGCTCCAGCGTCGCGTCGCCGAGATAGATACCCTTCGTATTGGTCGTCAGTCTGACCCCATCGACTTTCAAATCGTGGTACGCGTGAGTAAGCTCTTCGAGAGCACCTGCGAGATCCGGCAAAGGCAAGGCGGCAAAATAGCCGAACTTATCGGGATACTCGCGGACGAGTTCGGCTCCCGCCTCGTTGATAGCCCGAAAGAGCGCCTTTGTCTTCTGATCTTCATCCAGATGGACGTCCGGCGAGGAGAGCGAGAGGACCGCGGCTGAGATGTCCATCTTCTCCATGTACTCAAGATGCAGTTGCGCATCCCACGGGGGAACGGGAAATCTGTCTCTTCCGACCAGGCCGGTGTCGATCAACGCCTGCCTATAAGCCGGCGGAATGATGTGGCCATGAACCTCGATGCTGGAAAAAACACCCATGCCAGGTCCTCCTTGCATGTCTAGCTTCCAGTTAGATCCACACTGAAACCCCGGGTTCCGCGACGGCTCGTTCAATTGGATGCCACGACTAGAGTGGCGACTGCCTGATTGTAGCGCTCGAGCATCTCAAGGCGTGCGAGTCGTCTGATCCGCCCCTCCTCGACGACCTTGAGTGAGCGATGCCTGCGACGGGCGTTATGCCAGCCGATGTAGGTGACGAGAGCGAGTTCGAGGTCGAGCCTGGTTCTCCAGACGTCGCGTTTGGTCAGCTCGCGCTTAAGCGTGGACATGATGCTCTCGGCCATGGCGTTATCGAACGCGGTCCCTGTCCTTCCCCGGCTGGGGGCGACGTCGGCGCGTTTCAGGCGCTCCGTGTACTCATAGGAGGCGTATTGGCTACCGTTGTCAGAGTGCGTCACCGTCTCTGCCACCTCGATCTCCCGGCATGTCGGCTCGACCCCGAAGCGATCACGATGCGCATCAATGAACGCGCTCACCTCGGACGGGGCTGGTCGAGTTCGCGAACGAAAAACACGCTCGCCGCTTTCAGAATCTCTCGCCCGGCTCCATCCTCGAAGTCGCCAACGAGTCCTCCGCGCTGGGGAGTCCTCAACAGCGGTGGCCACGGTGGAATCGTCGGGGATGGTCACCTCCTCGACCCAGACGGAGCGACAATCGGCCGACGAAATGGCCTCTGACTCACGGACTTGAAAGCGGTTTCTCTCTGTGATAGTTTGAAAGAGCTGGACGTCCCACGTTCGGCGCCACCGACCGACGTTCAAGTGAACGCGACATGAGCACCTTGCGGCAAACCGGCCGCAGGAAGGTAGTGAACATGGTAACGGGGAGTGAATTAGCAAAAGTCGTAGGCGCGACGAACGTGATCTCCGACTCGAAGATCCTCGACAGTTATGCCGGGGACCTCAGCTTTGTCGGCAGGATTCGTCCGGAGTTCGTCGCGAAAGTCGACAACCGCCAGACCATCATGGGGCTCGTGCAACTCGCAAAGGAGACCGCGACGCCCCTTGTTCCGGTCAGTTCGGGCGGACCGCACTTCTTCGGCGATACCGTGCCCTCTGCTGGGGGCGCCGTGATCGTCGATCTCAGCGGCATGAAGAAGGTTGACTTGGTCGATCCATTCGAGCGGGTGGCCTCGGTGATAGAACCGGGCGTTACCTTCGGGGAACTCATCCCGGTCGTGGCTAAGGCGGGGCTGCGTCTGAACATGCCTCTCCAGCCGCGGGCTACAAAATCGGTAGTTGGCAGCATGCTCTCCCGCGAGCCGGTCATCATGCCTCATTACCACTGGGATATCGCCGACCCGATCGGTTCGACCGAGGTTGTATTCGGCACCGGCGACATGTTCCGCACCGGTGCGGCCGCTGGGCCGGGCGAAATCGACGAACAGCGGGCAGCAGGGGGCCGGCAGAAGGAAGCAGCGGGCCCCTCGGCCATGTCGCTCCATCGTCTCCTCCAGGGCGCCCAAGGCACCATGGGCATAGTCACCTGGGCCTCGGCTCGTTGCGAGTTGATTCCAGACCGAGAACATCCCTACTTCATCGCTTCCAGCGACCTGGCCAAGCTGCTTGAAGCGGCGCACTGGCTCATTCGGCTGAGGCTCGGCAACGAGCTTCTGATTCTCAACGCCTCCGATGTTGCCGCCCTTTTTGCCGACGGCGATTCGGCCTACGACCAGCTGCTGGCCACGTTGCCGCGCTGGGTCCTCTTCGTCAACCTGGGTGCGTACAAGTACCTACCCGACATGCGGATGGACGGCCTGATCCAGGACACGGGTGCGCTGTTGCAGAGGCTTGGTGTTCAGAGCACGCAGAGCCTCGGGGGCATCAGCGCCCCAGAGTTCCTCGACGCGATCCGGCGACCCTCGGCTGAGCCCTATTGGAAGCTGCGCCGCGACGGTGGATGCCAGGACATCTTCTTCCTCACCACAAGCGCGAAGATCCCCGGGCTGGTAGAGGCCATGACCGACGCGGCCGACAGGGCTGGGTATGCCGCGGCTAAGATGGGTGTGTACGTGCAGCCGATCGTGCAAGGCACCAGCTGCCACGTCGAGTTCAACCTCTTCTACGACCCGGCCAATACGGCCGAGGCCGGCATCGTGAGGGGGCTTGCCACCAGCGCGATCCAACCGCTCATGAACGCCGGGGCTTTCTTCTCCCGGCCCTTCGGCGAGGCGGCCAAGCAGATCATGAACCGGGATGCGGCCGGCGTCGAGGCCCTGAAGACATTCAAGGCGATCGTCGATCCCGCCGGCATCCTCAATCCCGGAAAACTGTGCTTCTAACGGAGAGGATCACGAGATGCCGCTCAAAGACCATCAGGCCGACATGGAGTCATGCTGCCGTTGCTCGGCCTGCAAGTTCATCCCCCTGGAGAAGATCACCGGGCAGCAGTATTCGAACGTGTGCCCGAGCATCTCTCGCTACAACTTCCACTCGCACTCGGGCGGAGGGCGTATGGGCTTCGGCCTGGGACTGATCCGCGGCCGGGTCGAGTACGGCCCGCGGGCGGGTGAGGTCATCTACAACTGCAACCTGTGCGGCGCCTGCGATGTGTCGTGCAAGTACGCCATGGAGTTCGACGTGCTCGAGCCGCTGTACGCTATGCGCGAAGGGTGCGTCCAGAACGGTCAGGCGGATCCGGCCTGGGACAAGCTCGTCAAGGCTATGGAGAAGCAGGCTCCCGTGACTGTGGGGTCGCTCGGCAAGCGGGCCGAATGGCACAAGGGGCTCAAGGTCAAGGACTACGTGACCGACAAGGCCGCTGTCGTCTACCACGCCGGCTGCCTTGCGAGCACCGACGCTACTGCCGGAGCCACTGCCAAGACGGCGCTGTCGATGCTGATCAAGGCCGGGCTTGACGTGGGGGTGGCGACGAGTGGCGAGATCTGCTGCGGCGGCCGCTCCTACGAGATGGGCTATCGCGACGAGGCAATCGAGCAGGCCAAGCGCAATGTCGCCCGGCTCAGGGCCTCCGGAGCTCAAGAGCTCGTGACCGGCTGCGCCCACTGCTACCAGTACTACAAGGTGCTCTATCCGAAGCTCGGCCTCGATCTGGGCATCAAGGTGACCCATGTCGTCGAGAAACTTGCCGAGTTGGTCGAGCAGGGCGCGCTGAAGCCCGAAAAACGTGTCGACCTGACCGTCACCTACCACGACCCGTGCCATCTCGGCCGGCTGAGCGAGCCCTGGATCGCCTGGGAGGGCGTCCAGCGGGAACGCCATATGCGTGTCTACGATCCGCCCCGCACGCTTCGCCGCGGCACGAACGGCGTCTACGAACCGCCGCGCGAACTGCTGAGGAGCATCCCCGGGGTCAGGTTGGTCGAGATGGACCGCGTCAAGGAATACGCATGGTGCTGCGGCGCGGGCGGAGGGGTCAGGGAAACCAACCCGGAGTTCGCAGCGTGGACGGCCGGCGAACGGCTGCAGGAGGCGGAGTCCACCGGAGCGGAGGCCCTCGTCACCGCCTGCCCGCACTGCGCCCGGAACCTCTCGGGGGGCGACAGCGCCCTGAAGGTCCTCGACGTCGTCGAGATCTTGAACAAGGCGATTTAGGGAGGCGTCGAGACATGGCACTCAGCAAAGAGCAGTATCAGGCCTTCGAGGCCATCGTTGGACCGGAGAACATCTCCGATGACCCGGTCGATCTCGACGCGTGGGCCTGGCGGTCGGGCCAAGCGGCCATGGCCCAGGACTTCAAGCCCCGCTTTGAAGCCATCCTCATGCCGGCAAGCCCCGCCGAGGTCCAGTCGATCGTTCGGCTCTGCAACAAGACCGGGGTTCAGTTCAAGGCCTCCAGCACCGGCTGGGGCGTCTACTGCGACGCCGGCGGACCCGGGTGCGTCAAGCTCGATCTGCGGCGCATGAACCGCGTCATCGAGATCAACGAGGAGAACATGTACGCGGTGGTGGAGCCGTACGTGATCCATGCCCAGCTGCAGGCCGAACTCATGAAGCGAGGCCTCTGCTGCAACGTCAACGGGGCGGGAGGCGTCACGTCCGCGATGCCGCTCGCGGCGCACGAGGGCATCGGTCATATGAGCGGCACCTGCAGCATCAGCGAGCGCAATCTGTTGGCGCTTGAATGGGTCACCCCCGAAGGAGAGATCATCCAGACGGGCTCGCTCGCAGCCCTTGGAGAGTGGTTCTGCGCCGACGGCCCCGGCCCTTCGCTGCGCGGCATCATCAGGGGCAACGTGGTGCCCCTGGGCGGCTTGGGCGTGTACACCAAGGCCGCGGTGAAGATCTATCACTGGGCCGGCCCGCCGACGATGGAAGTCAAGGGCGCCTCACCGAACTACGTGATGCAGAACCCGGGCAACTTCCTCCTTCGCTATCTATCCTGGCCGACAGAAGAGGGCCGCTCGCTCGGCATCCAGAAGCTCGGGGAGAGTGAGATCGCTTTCGGCATCATGGGCTTCAACCCGAACATGGTGGCGGCGAACGTGGCGACCAGCAACGAGGAGGAACTCGTACTGGCCGAGCAGTACTCCAAGGAGATTGTGGGCCCTGGCTTCTGCGTTGTCCTCATGGGCAACTCACCCCGGGACTTCGAGTACAAGAAGGCGGTTCTCGAGCAGATCATCAAGGATACGGGCGCGGCTTCCCTGAAGGCGGTCGAAGAGGGTGACGTGCATGACGCGTTCGTATGGCGCTTCATCCGCGTCACCGCTTCGATCCGCGAAACGATGCGTGGGACGGGAGTCTTCGGCGGCGAGGTCTTCGGTACCGACTGCTACCGCGTTATGTCGAACTTCATCCAGCACTCGCGGGTCGACAAACAGGACCTGATCGACCGGGGCCTCGTCTACCCCGACAATACCGACCCCTTCATCACCTCGCTCGAGCAGGGCCAGCTCGCCCACTCGGAAGTCCTGCTGCGCTGGACACCGGCGCCGGATGTGGCCGAGGCCGCCATGGAATACGTGGGCAAATCGAACGCAAACGCCGTCAACGGCCACTACGGGTTGCCGCACCACCTGTTCAACGACTTCCAGCACGACTTCTTCGGGCCGCACACCTCCAACTACACCTACTGGCTCCGCAGGATCAAGAAGAGCTTCGACCCCAACGGAGTATCAGAGGCGAGCAACCACATTACGGCCAAGGACGTCTGACCATCCCTAAGCGAGCCCGCCGCGCCACGTCCCCGGTGCGGCGGGCTCCGTCTTCCTAGCAGGGATGGCAACGGCCGCCGGCTCTCATGGAAGGAGGAAGATGCCGTGTCGGTGATCACCGTGTTCAGACAGGCTGGCTGCAAAGGACGCTACATCGCCGAGAGTCTGGCCGCGGCTCTCGGCTACCATTTTGCCGACTACGCCACCGCCGAGCGGCTGATGCAGCAGTGTGGGTACGCGCGGACGCCCGAGGTGTACCAGTCCGTACCTGACTTCTGGGACCGCTTCACCAGGCGGGGACTGGAGCGGGACGAGATCAACAACACGCTTCGGTCGGTGACGCTCGCCATGGCGCGTCACGGCAACGTGGTGATGCTGGGGCGAGGCTAATACGCGCCTTTGCAGGGCCTTTCCGACGTCATCAACGTGCGACTCAAGGCGCCGCTTTCCCTCCGCATCGAGCGGGTCATGCAGGATCTTCAGTTGACGCCCCAGGAAGCCGCGGCGTTCGTAGAGGAGAAGGATGTGCTGGTGGCCGATTTTGCCCGGACTTCGTACGGCCTTTCGCCCGACGACCTCAGCCTGTTCGACATCGTGATAGACACTGGGAGAGCCGATCCGGACTCGGTCGTAGGCTTTCTCGTCGAGGTGGTGAGCGCCCAGGCTGCGGATGGCGGGGAGGAGAGACCGAGCGCCGCGGCGCTCGAGGTCGATCCGGTGATAGCGAGCGTAGTCTCAGATGAGTTCGAGCGGGTGGCGCGTCTCCGCACATCCGCCATAGAAGCCGACGCCCAGGAGTCAATCTAGACGAACGTCAGGCTCGCCACGTTTAGCAACTCCACGCGGCTGCTCCCCAGAACGCTCTCGCCCGAGACGACCATGTCCGGATCCAGTCGAACCTCGAATTGGTCGCCGTCGCGTGTTTCAATACTTGCTGGGAAGGAATCGTCGCTGCAATGGATTGCGACCGACCGCAGGCGGTCGGGATCGATGTAGGTCTCCACTAGCCCGAGCCAGCAACCAAGACAGGCCTTCCCTCCGAGGCGAACCTCGCGCAATTCTATCTCGTTCCCATCCTGAGTACGCACGATCAACGGTCCTCGCCAGGCCGTCGTGTCTGGAACGGCCTTGCTCGGGTTCGGCGAAAGCCACGCGGTCATCGCTTCTATGACGAAGTCTTCACCCTCAGCGACAGAGTAGCGATCGTCTGCCAGAACCCGCCGACGGACGTTGTCGAGCATGCCCAAGTAGGCGCACACGGCGAGTTCCGGATCGATGTCGCGAACCCTCCCGTCTTGAATTGCCTTAGCGAGGTCTCGCGCCAGACGGGTGACCCCGAAACGTGAGGACGCTTTGGCCTTGCTGCTGACCTCAGGGTCGGGCGAGTGCTCGCTTACACGTGTCAAATCGATGAGCGGAGAGAACCAACTGTATTGGTCCACCCGCTGCATCCGCGCACGGAGGTTCGAGAAGAAGTCCCCACCTCGCAGCCCTAGCTCCTCCTCGAGGTCACCGATCACTTCATCCGGGTAACCCAAACACTGCAGGAGCAGGTCCTTCTTACTGTGGAAATACAGGTAGAGAGTCCCTTTCCCGATGCCCAAAGAGTCGGTTATGTCGGCAATTCGCGCTCGTTCGTAACCGTGCTCGTGAAAAACCACGATGGCGGCCTCAATGATTCGGTCGCGCTTGTCTCGGGGGGCGGACGCCGCCGACTCCCCTTGCTTGCTGCTTGCTCTTGCATCCTCGTTAGTGGCTTTCACTCGCGCTCCTATGCGCACCGGCTGGTCAGTCATCATTCTTACAGTAGCACCCCCGGCCCTCGATTCGCAAGCGCGCCGAGCACACGTTATTAGACGTTTTTGCAGGATATTTCACTGATCATCAACGTGGCCTGACGGGTTCCCTTGACAATACCACAGGCGGCAGCTATGCTGCTAAGACTGACCGGTCAGTCAATTGCCCGTCGGAACCAAACGTTCACACGGTTTCGCTGGACTTTGACGCCGGGACGAGGGGAGACCACTTCCCCAGGATCAGCGGGATGGCGTAGTGCCGTTCCCCGATTCATGTCCCGAGGCCAACGGAGAGAGGATCATATGTCACTTCTGACCCATTCGGTTGACTTGATCACTGAGGGAAAGGTCCCTGAGGGGGCGATCCAGGAGATCAACGAGGTCATTGCGCTGACCGATAGGGTGGCAATGCGGAGGCAAGCGCGGTTCGACGCGACGGCGCACATGTGCGCGGAAAGAAGTCGGCTGGTCACGGGGTCGTGGAAGGAGACCGAGGGGCAGCCGCTGGATCTGAGGCGCGCCAAGCTATTCCAGAAGATCATGGAAGAAGTCACGGTCTCCATCTGGGACGACGAGCTGATTGTCGGCTCTCAGAGCAAGTACCTGCGGGGAGCGGGCCCTTCCATCGATTACTCACCGAACATCGCTGCGGCGACATTGGGCGCCGAAAAGGTGAGCCTCAACAGCGAGGTCGGGGAAGCCATGCTCGACGAGTCGGAGAGGCTTAGCCTCCTCGAGGACGTAGAGTTCTGGAAGGGCAGGGCCCCAGGGCACGTTGTCGCGGAGCAGGTCACGCGTGCCATACCTGCGCCCTTGTTGGATATGAACGACGCCCACATCTTCAGCCTGGGCTCTTTCGATGTGCCGATGCCCGGGCGGACCGTGAACCACGCGAGGTTGATGGTCGAGGGCATCGACGGCATACGGGCGCGAATCGGGGAGAGCATCGCGGCACTGGACTTCTCCGACTGGGACACCTACAGGCGGCTTGAGTTCCTGCAGGCGGCTCGTATTTGCTGCGACGCATTCGCGACGTACATCCGACGCCACGCCGAGCTCGCAAGAGAGATGGCCCAGCGTGAACAGGACGTTACGCGCCGCGACGAGCTTGAGAGGATCGCCAGGAACTGCGAGTGGATCTCCAGCAAGCCGCCGAGCACGTTCCATCAGGCGCTCCAGCTGGTCTGGCTGACCCATCTCGCCAACGATCTCGAGGCTCCCACGGGGGGCGCCCCGCTGGGAAGGCTGGATCAATACACGTTCCCTTTGTACCAGGCTGATATCCATGAGGGTCGGATCACCCGGCAAGACGCAGCCGAGTTGCTTGGGTGTCTGTGGGTGAAGCTGAGCGAGACAGAGAACGTCTTGTCCGTGCACGACAAACAAATCGGTAGTGCCTCCAATCTGCAGGATGTCACCATCGGGGGCGTGACCAAGAATGGGCGAGACGCCACCAACGACTTGACATTCCTTATCCTGGAAGTGACCCGTCAGCTCAAGCTGACCCAGCCCCCCGTGTACTTTCGCTACCATCCATGCATGAGCGAGGAGGTCTTGCTCAAGGCGATCGAGACCAACCGTGACCACGGCGGGGGCATACCCTGCTTCATGAATGACGGGCCCACGCTTCTCAAACTGACCGAACGGGGGCTACCGCTGGCCGACGCGCGTGATTGGATCTGTGCCGGATGCATCGCCATCCAGGAGCCCAGCGGTAGCACCGCCGACCCCGGGTTCATGTTCAACAAGATCAAGGCCTTTGAGCTTGCACTCAATGACGGTGTGGAACCGCGGTCCGGGCTCCGGCTCGGCGTTGCTACCGGCGACCCGCGCGACTTTACGTCCTTCGAGGAGCTGTACGACGCGTTCATCACGCAGGTCGAGTACCTGATCGGCGTGTACATTGATGCCTGGAGGTTGACGCAACAGGTCCGCAGAGAGGTCTACAGCCTTCCCTTCGGCTCGATCATGGTGGACGACTGCATCAAGAAGGGCAGAGGGATCCTGCAGGGTGGCATGAAGTACCCGTGGATGAAGGGCGACTATGCGGACGTGGGCCATCAGAATGTGGCCGACGGGCTCACCGCCCTGCGGCACCTTGTCTTCGAGCAACACGTCTTGAGCATGGACGAGGTGCTCACCGCGCTGAAGGATGACTTCGAGGGACACGAAGAGGTGCACCAGCTTCTCTGCGCGGCGCCCAAGTATGGTAACGACGACGACTACGCGGACGAGATGTTCAACCGCGTCACGAACGACACCATGCGGATCATGGCGCAGCCCGACCTGTACGGCAAGCCCATGTACATCATAAGGGGAGGAGCCTCCCAACACTACTGGGCAGGCAACACCTTGGCGGCGCTGCCTGACGGGCGCAAGGCTTGGGAACCGACTGCCGATGGCAACCTATCGCCGGCGCAAGGAGTCGACACGCACGGACCCACCGCGGTACTCCTGTCCGCCACGAAGACGAACCACATTGAGTACGCCATGACGACCGTGCTGAACATGAAGGTCATGCCTTCTCTTCTGCAGAGCAGGAGCGGTATGCGAAACCTCCTAGCGCTGATCAAGACATACTTCGAGCGTGGCGGGTGGCACATCCAGTTCAACATGATTGACCCTGAGGTTCTGCTGGCGGCGAAGGCGGACCCGCAGAAGTACCGTCAGCTGGTCGTGAGGGTTGCAGGTTACAGCGCGTACTTTGTCGAGCTTTCTCCCAAGATCCAGGATGAGATCATCGGAAGAACTCTGCACGCATGCTAGGACAAGCAACAGGCTGCGAGCACATGGGGCGGGATGAAACGGGAAGGCCTTCGGGCATGGCCCCGGTGTTCAACATCCAGCGTTTCTCCGTGCAGGATGGCCCGGGGGTGAGAACAACCGTGTTCTTCAAAGGATGCCCTCTCCGTTGTGAGTGGTGCTCGAACCCCGAGTCTCAAGCTGCCTTTCCCGAGGTCGGGCACAACGACACTCTGTGCACCCGGTGCGGCCGCTGTCTAGAGGTCTGTGAGGTTGGCGCTCGCTCTCTTGCTCCGGCGCGCACACGGATCGATCGGGTTGCGTGTACCCGCTGCAGCAAGTGCGCGGGGGAGTGCCTTGCGGGCGCTCTGCGAGTTTACGGGGCCGACTTTAGTCTCGAGGAAGTGTACAGGGAGGTGGCCCGGGACAAGCCGTTCTACCGTTCGTCGGGAGGGGGAGTGACAGCCTCGGGGGGCGAGCCCCTGTTGTACGCTGACTTCGTTGCCGCCCTGTTCGCGCTCTGTAGGGATGAAGGAATCCACACGTGTCTGGAGACGTGCGGGGATGCCCCGGAGTCCGTGTGGAAGACGGTCCTGCCGCACACCGACCTTGTCCTATTCGACCTGAAGGTGATGGATCCGGACGAACACGAGCGGCTGACCGGCAGGTCCAACACAAGGATTCTTGCCCGCCTGGCGCTTGTGGATGACGCGGCGACTTCCCTGATCATCCGGGTTCCGTTGATTCCTGGGATCACGGATACTGCCACGAACCTGACGGCAATCGCGTCGCTCGCCAGCTCGCTGAAGAAGAGGCCGGAGATTCATCTCCTGCCCTATCATCCTTTGGGAGAGAGCAAGTATCACATGCTCGATCGCTGCTACCCACTCAGCGGTCTCAAGCCTCAATCGGAGCGCGAGATCGCCGCAATGAAGGCTACGTTCGAGAGTTTCGATTTGGAGTGCGCAGTCATCGCGTAGCAACCGCTACTGCACGGCAGGAGAGACCCACTATGAAGAGCGTCGTCATCTACTTCTCTCAGACAGGTAACACCGAAAAGATAGCCCGGTCCATTCAAACCGGCATCGGGCAGGTGACGGGCCAATGCGACCTCCAAGAGATACGAGATGCCAACCCGCTTCGCCTCAAGGACTACGACCTCATCGGGTTCGGCGCACCGGTGATAGGTCAATGCCCGGATAACGTCCTTGAGTTTGTTCGTCGGATGAAGTTCGTGGGCGGCAAACACGCCTTTGTCTTCTGCACGCACGGCACCAACCACAAACGCTTCCTGCCCAGTCTG
>Ga0182021_10002808_pt1 | contig 20423 bp, 14 predicted proteins | sample 612E3MmetaG_FD_120493 | JGI IMG/M metagenome (GOLD analysis project Ga0182021, IMG submission 120493) | Permafrost microbial communities from Stordalen Mire, Sweden - 612E3M metaG (Illumina Assembly) | ecosystem: Environmental > Terrestrial > Soil > Wetlands > Permafrost | place: Sweden... | reverse complement strand
GCCCTGCAGCGCAATCAGGCCTTCATCGACCGGTACCGCGAAGCCCGCGCCGACCACCTGGCTGGCCGCGAGGCTATCTTCCCCGCCGGCACCTGGTGGTTGCATCGTTTCGCCGGCGTGAAGTGCGCCGAGTTGGGCGCCACCGCCCCGCCAAGCTGACCAACGGCAGCTCCCGGCTTCTTCCGCGGCGCCTCGCCAGGGCCGACGTCTGCCCTCGACGCGCAAACGTCGCTGCCCTCACGTCTGCTGTCCGTCGAGAAGCAGCGAGAAACGCATATGCCGACGTGATCAGCGGTCTGCCACTGGGCAGATCCGGGTCACCAGCGCCGCGCTAACCACCGTGAGGCTGCATGAGCCTCGGCGATGATTTTCGGGACACTACGGGAACACCGCGCGGCGGTGCCGTGTCTGGACGTCAGTAGACAACAATCTCATCGAAAGCCAGACCCCCGGTCAACGACCGGTCTTCGACCAGCACCACGACTGTCCGACCGACCAGTTCGCTGGTGTCCCAATTGACTGTTGCAGTCGCGCCTGACGGCGATGCCGCGCGCACTGGCTTGCCCTGGTCGAGCAAGGCCACGCGCAAACCCGGATCGGCAGGACCGGACAGCGCGAAACGCAGGTGCGCCCGGTCAATCGTGAAGGGCGTGGAATGCAGCACCCCCGTCGCAGCCGGGCCCAGGCGCGCGGAATCCGCAGCGAAACGCCCGTACATTCCAGGCGGCGCAGGTGCGGGCTTTCCCCCAAAGGCCTCACCCTCGGCAACGAACGTCTGCCAGGTGCCATCCTCGAAGTCGACCAGACGGCGGCCGCTGGCCGGCACGGGTGGCGGCGCCAGGGTAGGGACCAGCAGCGCGTTGGGGGAGGTCTGCGCGCCAGCGAACATGCGCACCGAATCCACGCCCTCGCGCAACGGCCACCAGAGGTGGTAGCGCGAATCTACAAAAGGAAACTCGCCGGGCAGTGCCTTCCAGTCGAGCACGATGGCCGAGAAGGATTGCGCCTGCAGCGCCTGGTCCAGGCCTTCGGGCCGGCCCAGCCCCAGACTCACGTCGCGCACGCCCATGCGATGGACAAAGGTCCGCTTGCCCAGAAGCGCACCGTAGTAGGTGTGAAACGGAATGAAGAGATCGCCGGACACGCTAGCCAGGCGCTCGAGCAGGCGTCCGGCGGCAACCGTGTCGGCTGCCTGAGGGACCGAAGCCGCGAGCGCCGGACGCGGGATGTGCTGGTTCTGCCAGGCCAGGCCCAGCAGGACCACACAAGTCGGTATGGCCTGTAGCCAGCGCCGGCGGTCGAACGCATGCAGCAGCAGCCGGCCGGACAGCACGGACGCGGCCAACACGGGAAAGAAGACCGCTGGAATGTAGGCGTTGGCGAACGCCCATTGGGTCGAGAAGCCGACCGCGGCAGCCACCTCGCCAGCCAAGGCCACCACCCACAGGATGATGTCGCTTCGACGCAGCATGCGGCTGCAGGCCAGGGCCACTGTGGCAACGATCAACACCGCAAAAACCGGCCACAGGTGCTTGAGCGTATCGGGCAGCACCGCGTTCGGGACCATCGCCCAGCGATAGCCGTGACTCTGATGCAGCTTGAAGATGTACGTCCAGAACCAACCGTCCGAGGTCTTGACGAGCAGGCCGATTCCCGCCGCAAGCACGACCGCGGCCACCCCGCCGTAGACCAGACCGCGCCGCCAGTTGACGATGAGCAGACCCACGCCCAGACCGACGCCGATGATGCTAGCGGTTTGCTTGCTGAAGAATGCCGCCGCGATCACCAGCCCTGCAGCCGCCGCGCTTTTCCATGTGCCACCCCGCAAGGCCAGCCACAAGGCCAGCGCTTCCAGAGCAAGCAAAAGGCTGTCCGAGCGTGCGAGATCAAAGAAACTGCCGGTAAAGGCAAAGGCCGCCGTGACCGCTGCGGCGCCCACCAGCCCGACCAGCGCCGCCAGCGAGCGTCGACCGCGTGCCAGGCCGCGTGCCTCGCTGGCCACAAGAGCGCCGAGCAACACCAGCGAGGAAAAAAAGGCCAGCAGCGAGACCATGCGCCCGAGCAGATAGCCGAGGGGAAAGACGAACGACAGCAGCGCCAGCAGCGCGGGATAGAGCGGCGTGTACAGATAGGGAACGAAATCCAGCGACGGCTTGACGTAGATCCCCTGCCCGGCCGCGATCCGCTGCGCGTGCACCAGCATGCCACCTTCCATCCACTCAAGGTCAAGCGGGAAGCCGGCGCGGCCCGCGAAGAGACGCAGGTGCCAGCCAAGCTGCACCAATGCCGGCACAAGCGCGACCACCAGCGCAGCCACCAGCAAGGCGCCGATCAGTCGTTCCTTGGTCTTGCCAGTCATCGGCTCCTATCCTCGCAGGGTCACCACGGCAACCCCGTCGCCGCCCTCGCCCTTGCCCCCGGGCCGGAAGCGCTCGACATAGGGCGAGGTCGCCAGATACTCGCGCACGACCTTGCGAAGCGCACCGGTGCCGTGGCCGTGGATGATGAACACGGTGTCGGCGCCCTCCAGAGCCGTGCGGTCGAGAAAGGTCTCCAACTCGCCCAGAGCTTCGTCGGCGCGCTGCCCGCGCAGGTCCAGGGTGTTGGCCCTGGTTTGCCCACCCGCACGGTCGGCCTCGGGTCGTTCGGCCGCCTGTGCGGTGGCATGTGCGCTCGACTTCTTGCCCGTGCTGGACACGCCCAGCGCCCGATTGGCCAGGGCTTGGCGCAGCTTGGTCACGTCGAGTGGCTCCGCCTCGGGCAGCGCCGCGGTTGTCTCCTTGGCCTTGCGTTCAAGCGCTGCCCGCGCCGCCTCCACCGCTTGCGCGGTTCGCGTGCGCTTGGCCTCGCGCACGATCTCGGAGATTGCCTCGCGCGCATCCCGCACCGCCGCGTCGACCGCCTCGCGCGAGCGTACGGCCAGCTCGCGTTCGCGCCGGCCAAGGGCAGCCGCAGCCGCCTGCGATGCATCGGTCTGGCTGTCCAGATCCTGCTTGGCTTGCTCCATCTCGCGTCGAGCCGCCTCCAGCGCCTGGTTCGATCGTTCGAGGGCCTGCTCGCGCTCCTGCAGGTTGCGCAGCGTCTCTTCCAGACCCAGGTTGCCGGCGTCCATCAGCGCACGCGCCCGGTCGAGCACAGATGCCGGCAGCCCGATGCGCGCCGCGATGTCAAAGGCATACGAGCGTCCCGGCACGCCATCCTTGAGCCGGAACGTGGGCCGCAACTTGTGCAGGTCGTACTCCATGCCCGCGTTGCGAAAGCGCGCGTCGGTCTCGGCCAGTGCTTTCAGGTTGTCAAAGTGGGTGGTCACCAGGACCAAGCCGGGCGCGTCGGCCAGCACCTCCAGCATGGCCCGCGCCAGCGCGGCACCCTGTTCCGGGTGTGTCCCGACCATCAGCTCGTCGCAGAGAATCAACAGATTCTCCTCGGTCGCGGCCCGTGTCAGATCGAGAATGCCCGACAGGTTCGCCAGGTGGGCCGAAAAGGTCGACAGATCCCCCATCACCGACTGCTGGTCGCCAATGTCGGCTAACACTTGGTGAAAGAAGCCCACCCGGCTTCCGGGCGCGGCCGGCACCGGCAGACCCGCGCGCGCCAACAGCGCAGCCAGGCCCACCGACTTGAGCAGCACGGTCTTGCCACCGGCATTGGGCCCGCTCACCACCAGCACCTTGGCCTGGCTGCGTCCCGAAACCTGACCCAGCGCCAGGTCATTGGGCGTGACCTTCGTCCGCGATTCAGCCGCGCGTAGGGCAAGCAGCGGGTGGCGCAGCGACTGCAGGTCGACGATGGGCTCGTCCACTATCTCCACCGGCGCGCCGTCGTAGGCCACTGACAGTCGCGCCGCAGCGGCTAGCTGATCGAGCCGGGTGAGGATCTCGCGGTCCTGGCATAACCCCAGGGCTGCCTGCGACACCACCGCAGCCAGTTCCTCCAAGATGCGCCGACTTTCGCGCCGGATCTCGATCTCGGCCACTTTGAGCCGGTTGTTCAACTCGACCAGCGCGGTCGGCTCGATGAATACCGTCTCGCCGGTGCGTGAGGTGTCGTGCACGATGCCCAGGCCCATGGACTTGAACGAGGCCCGCAGCGGTAGCACGAAACGATCCTCGCGCAGGGTCACGAACTGGTCTTGCAGAAAGGGCGCGTATTCCTCGGACTGCAGCAGGCGCTCGGCTTCGCTGCGCACCCGGGCCGCCACCATGTCGCGCTCGCGGCGCAGGCGGCCCAGATCGGGCGAGGCCCCGTCGCGCAGCTCGCCGGCTGCGTCGAAGGTTTCGCGCGCCATGCGCACAAGTTCGTCGTGGTGGCCCAAGCCGGCCGCCAACTTGGACATGCGCGGCGCCTGCAGACGCGGGTCCTCGCTGGCGATTCGACCATAGAAACGGCGGGCGTTGGCCGCGGTCTCACAGAAGTCCGCCACCTGGCGCAGTTCCTCGGGCCCTAGTGGTGCCCCCTGGGCAGCCGCCTGCAGGTGCGCCTCGATCTCGGGAAAACCCAGCGCAGGCAACGACTCGGCCAGCCGCAACAAGCTCAGCAGCTCGCTCACCTCCGCCATGCGCTCGCGCGCCTCGGCTGCCGAGTCGCACAGGGGCAAGGCTTGGCACGCCGCTGCGCCGCGGGACGACTGCGCCTGTGCGGCCAGTCGCGCACACAGCTCGGGCCAGTCGAGAAACTCGCGGTACTGGCGGGCCAGGGCGTCTTGTGCGGGGGACTTCATTTCGGGACTGGTGGGGTCAGCCAATGCGATGCCTTCCGGATTGGTATTCTTTTTCACTGCACCCGAATCGTGGCCAAGCGCAGGCGATCCTTGCCGTCGTTGGCCGCGGGCGGCGTCACCGGCAGGCGGCCCGACCCCTTGAACAGGCCCACGAAGACCGTGTACAGGCCGGGCGGTGCCTGTGGGGAGAACCCGATGTGCTGTCGGTCGCGAATGTGCTGTCCCGGCCGCCAGCGTTCGATGGGATAGGCGCCGTCGACCGGGACATGGTCCAGATTGCGGAAGCTGCCCCCGGGGCCGTCGAGGTGAAAAAACGGCCGCCAGCCGCGCGGCACGGGTGCCCGCGACTCGAAGTGCACCGTCAAGTCGACTCCCCCGCCGCGCGCAACCTCCGGCGTCGAGAGGTCGTAGCCGGTCACGCGCAAGACATCGCCGACGCGTCCGTCGAGGGGATGGCTAGGCACAGGCGCCGGGGCTCCCGGCGCCGACACGCTGGCTGCGATCTGCTCGCCATAGCCCACCGGCAGCGAAAGCAGGGCCACCCGCGCCCGCAGATCGGCCTTGAGCCGCGAGCACTCGGGCTCGCCCGCCGGCGTCCCCCACAGATCGCGCGATTCGGCCGGGTCGTGCGCCAGGTTGTAGCACTCGGTGGTGTTGTCCGGAGTCCAGTTCCAGATCAGATGGTGCGTGGCCGTGACCCACGCCCGCCGCTTGACATTGCCTTCGTAGCTGACCTCCTGAAACACGGGCTGTGGCGCCGTGCCCTCGACACTTCCCGCCAGCAGGTCCACCATGGAACGGCCGAGAAACCCCGGCTGGTGCGGGCCGCGCGCCAGGTTGACCAGGGTCGGCGCCAGGTCCACATGGCCCACGGGCGTGCCGCTGCGCCGGGGCAGAAGGCCGGGCACGCGCACAATGAACGGGACCTTGGTGTGGGGCGCGTACAGGTGATAGCCGTGGGCGTTGATACCGTGCTCGCCCAGCGACTCGCCGTGATCGCCGATGACGACAATCGCCGTCTTGTCCCACAACCCCAGGGCCTTGAGCTGGTCGAGCACGCGGCCGAAGTGATGGTCAGTGAACCAGATCTCACCATCGTAGAGGTCGGCCTGGCGACTGCCGAACTCAGGCGCCTCGGGGTGGCGTTCGTAGTTCAGGTGCGGGTCGTAGAAGTGCATCCACAGGAAGAACTTCTCCTGCCCGTGTTCGCGCAGAAACGCGATGCCGTCGTCGGCCATCTCGCGCGCAGAAGATCCCACCGACTCCATGGGGCCATTGACGTTGACATGCAGAGCAGCGCGCCGGTCGTCGTAGAAGTCGATGCCGCGCTCGAAACCGCGGCGGTCGGCGCGGTTGAAGTAAAGATAGGCGTAGAAGGCCGCGGTGGTGTACCCGAGATCGTGCAGCGCCTCGCCGATGGTGCGCACGCTGGGATCGATGCGTGGCCACCAAATCGACTCATCCCACTTGATGGCTGACGGCCAGCGTGAGGTGGCGATGGCCGGCATCGAGTAACGGGTCGAGGGCGCGTGGGCCCATCCATTCTCGAAGAGAACGCTTTCGCTGGCCAACCGATCAAGCGCGGGTGTGGTCGGCCGCGCGTAGCCGTAGCAGCCAAGGTGATCGGCGCGCAGGGTGTCGATGGTCACAAACAGAAACTTGAGGTCCGCTGGTACCGAGGCCGGTACGGGGTGAAAGGGCGGCGAACGCAGCGACTCGCTGCTGGCGTCCTTGCCGTCGCAGTCCTGATCGATGCCGTCATCGGGCCAGTCCTGAGCGCCGGGGTTGCGCTCGGGATCGCGGTCGTCGCAGTCGCCGCCGCCGAAGAAGCGCGAGTAGCCGTCATGGTCAAAGTCGAAGCTGCGCTGGCCGATGGCCACCAGGGCGCCGGTGAACGCGGCATGCGCCGAGGCTGACTTGCGCGCAGCCTCGGATTCGCCGACCACGAAGACGGTCACCAGCGCCAGCAGCGGCAGGCCCGCCAGCAGCGCGGCTCGCTGCCACTTTCTGCCGGCGGCGGGACGCCGTGGCAGGAGCCACGCCAGGACCACCGTGGCCAACCCCAGAGCCACCACCACGCGGACCTCGTTCCACGCCACAAACTGAAAATCCTGCGCCCAGCGCGCGCGCACGAGCAGCCCGGTCGGAACGCCAAACAGCAGCAGCGCGCCGCCCAGAGACTTGGGCCATGCCAGACGCGGCCAGGCGAGGCTGGCGCGGCCCACGACCCAAGGCAGAGGCGCGGTGAGCGCTGCGCTCAGGATTGAACGCGCGATTCTCACGTCCCGAGGCAAAGGCGCCCGTGTGCGCCACACGACGAAGAACACAGCGACCTCGACAAGCAGGGCTGAAAGCGGCGCCAGCAGCAAGATGCCGGCAGCAGAAACCGGCTTGCCCGGCGGAACCGGGATGCTTGCGACTGGCCCCGACGGAGGCGAGGAAAACGGCAGTGCGCGCGCCAGGGCCGGCCCCACGACTGCGGCGGCGGCCGCCGCCAGCAACGATGCCAGGGCTACGATGCCGGCAGCCAAGAAGCGGTTGTTGCGATTCGCTGTCCAGACCAACGCCAGCACAGGTGCAATGGCTGCCAGGCTACCCGTCACCAACCAGCCGATCGCCGAACATACCCACCGGCTGGCCCTCTGCCGCCCCCAGGCACCAAGGCCCAGCAGCGCTGCCAGGACCGCGCCGCCGGCCGCAGCGATCAGCACGTCGAACCCGGCCACCAGCGCGACGCACAGAAGCAACGACGCTCCGCCCAGATGGCCAAGCTGTGCGGCCCGCAAGCCGTCCACGATGCCGACCGCAGCCCCGCTCGCCAGGGCGGCGCTGAAGATGGTGATGGGAAGGCTGCGGGGGCTTGGCACGTCAACCTATGGCTACCAAGGAAACCACCAGGTTCAAAGCCAAGACACAGGGCAGTCTCACGGCCACAAGCCGGGAGCGCCTACGGCCACGACCTGCTGCCGCTACGGGATTGCGCTTGCGCCTTCCCCTCGCAGCCGCGCCGCTTGAAGATCCGAACCGCGCCGACCGTGGTTAGAAGCTGGTAGTGAGCGTCGAGAAAGCCGACCATGCGCGGGTAATTCTCGATGGGAAAGGCTCTCCAGTTTCTGAACCCGCGGGCGGCATCGAGAATGTAGGTGGCCCGATTGCGCGCGAGGTCGCCCATCAGTTGATCCCAATGCTCGGGCCGGATGACTTCGGTGGCCTTCACCCGCCCGGAGCGGATGGCCCAGTTGCCCGGAACGTAGCCACAGATGGTCGAATAGGGGAGCGCGAATCGACTCGCCAGGGGAAGCTGGACGGAATAGGCGAACATCGGTCCGGGGCCCCAGGTGAACATCGACCCGCCTTCGAAACAGGCGTCCGCCCGCAGAATATCCGCCACTTGGCGATACTCGGTGTTGTACTCCTCCCAAGGGAACTTGTGGCCGCCTAGGTAGAGGATGCCGTTGGCCACGCTGAAGCAGACAAGGCTGGCAAGGCCGTAGCCGAGCACCAGCTTTGCCCATCGTCCAAGAGGAAACGCGCACAGACCAGCCACAAGCGGCGCCGCGCCCAGTGCCAACGGCGTGTAGAGCGGAACGAAGTAGTGGGGATACATCCGGAAGCCGACGAACACGATGGGGAACGTGCAGCATAGGACGCTCCACACCAGCACGCGCTGATGGCGCGACAGCAGCGAGCGAGAGCGCACGACCATGATCCACAAGCCAACCGTCGCGGCGACGAAAGGCAGGAAGTACTTCGCGATGCGCACCAGGGCCTCGCTGCCCTCCATCGGCTGCTGCGCGTACCCAAGATTGTAGAACACCGTCCAGTAGAGGAACGCCTGGCTTTCTCCCCGCGCTGCGAAGAAAGCCCATGTCGCCAGCAGGGGGATGGCCAAGCCTGCGACGAAGGCAGGCAACAACCACAGCAGCGAGCGGCGCGCCCCACGGCTGGCCAGGAGCGCGGACAGAACCAGCGCTGGAGACCACGCCAGCGCCTGCTGCTTGAACAACATCGCGATCCCCAGCAGGCCGCCTGCCCACAACAGCCAGCCCGCAGACCGGCTGCGTTCTTCATCTCGGACAGCCGCGACCGCCCATGTCGCGGGCAACAGCATCAGGATCTCGCAATTGGCCGCGTGCATGTCGTGCGCCAGGTAGGCGGCACCGAAGACCAAGAAGGTCATGCCCGCCATGACCCCGCGGCGGTCGTGGGCATAGAAGGCCGAAACGCCCAGGGCCGAAAGCGGCACCGTAACCAGGACCGTCAGCAGGTGGATGGCCAGCATGCCGCGCCCGAAAAGCAACTGGGCCACGGCGTAGTACGCGTAGAGAAGCGGTGGCTTGTTGTCCACGAACCCGACGTAGATGTGCCCTCCGCGCAGCAATTCCCACGAGCCCGCGATGTGCATGGCCTCGTCGACATCCAGGATGTCCACTCCCACAAGGAAGCCACGGGTGACCAGGCTGGTCGCCAGGAACAGCAGAAACAGCGCGAGTCCCGGCCAACGACGGTACAGCCCTACCATCCGGCCCAAGAACGCGGTCATGGGGATCCGGGCTGCCGCCACTGCGCCTTTGCGCCTGGCGCCCCAGGCGGGGCCAAGTCAGCCGGCTTCCAGTCGAGGAACGCGAACGGCATCAACACGCCATTGGCCACAATGGTCCGCACACGCAAGATCACGCACATGATAACCCCCAGGACGGGGTCAAGACCCAGGAATTTGAAGAGGAAGTAGGAACTGCCCTCTGACACTCCCACGCGGGCGGGCAGAACCGCGATCACGTATTCGGCCACATTCAATGTCGCGTAGGCGAGCGACACCTGGCCAAAGCTGTAGTTCGCCCCCAGCGCCCGCAGCGCCAGGTAGTAGCTCGCCCATCCCGTCATGCGCGCGACGATCTGGAGGAAGAACACCTTCAGATAGGCGACCGGTCGCTCCTGCCAGAAGAGCTTGACCTCGCGGTCGATGTGGCGCGCCACGTCGACCCAGTGGCCCGGGTGACGGCGCAAGATGGGAATGAAGGCCAGCATGCGCAGGAAACCAGCCGCTGCACCGTAGCGGACGAGTAGGCGCAAGCCGAGGTAGGGAACGAAGGCCAGCACGTTGGCCGCGAGTATCACACCCAGATGGAACCCATCGGTCTCGGGGCACAGGGCGCAGGCGCACAAAGCTGCCGCCAGCGAGAGCGTGGGACGCGAGATCTTGAACACGTAGTTCCAGATGATTGTGCCCGAGACCGCAGGCTGGGTTCCGAACTGCCCGCGTAAGAGCGTCCCCTTCAAGACCTCGCCTGACTCCCAAGGCAAGATCAGGTTCAGCATGGAGCCGGCGGCGTTGACCGTGACGGCGAAGCCCAGACGCAGACGCTGGCCCATGACGACCCATAAGGCCGCGCCGTCTGTCCCCGTCTCGCTCCATCCGAGCAGCATGAGAATCGCCAGCGCCGGCCAGCCCACGCGCAAGAGCGCGCTGCTGATGGTGGTCCAGCCGATACGGCCGAGCAGCCACGCCAGCCCGGCCAGCGAACCGGTCACGCACACGAGCTGGACCAGGGTCTTGCGTCGCACTAGGCCCTCTCGATCAATCGCTGGTAGAGATCGCCGTGCAGCTTGCCCACGTTCTCCCAGCTCGTCTGCTCGGCGAAGTGTCGAATCTTTTCCTTCATCTGGCGCGCCCATTCCTCGTCGCGCAGCAGGCGCACCGTGGTCTCGATCCAGGCCTCGCGGTCGTGTGGCTCTGCGGTCAACCCGCGATCGATGCTCAGCTCCACTTCGTCGAACTTGGCGATGCGCGAGCAGAGCATCAGCTTGCCCATGCCGGCGGTCTCGTGCATCACGCCGCTGACCGAGCTGTAGTCTTGCCGGTAGGGCATGGCCACCACGTCGGCGGTCGCGTACACGGTGGAAACCATGTTCTGGGGGATGAAGCCGCCCCAAAATCGACAGCGACCTGAAACGCCGAGCAGGGCCGCGCGCGCGCGCAGGGTGCTGACGTAGAAAGACCAGCGCCGATGGCGCGTATGTCCCCCGACCAAGAGAAAGGCCTCGGGCACCTGTCGCTGCACGCCCCGGAAGACGTCGAGCAGGAACTCGATGCCCTTGCCCGGCCAGATGAAACCGAAGAACAGAATCACCTTGGCGTCCTTGGGAATCTGCAGTTGGGCTCGACTCTCGCCCACATCGCCTTCGGACAGGATGCGGCTGCCGTGCGGCACCACGGCGATGAGATCGGGCACCACCCCGCGCGTGATGAGATCGTGTTTCATGCGCGGGCTGTGCACGGTGATGAGCGAAGCATTCTCGGCCACAGCACGATCGAAGGCGGCCGCGCTGCGCCCCGGCCGATAACCCGAACGCCAGGTCTCCGGATACACGGAATGCGTGTTGACGACCGGCCGGACGCCCAGCTCACGTAGCCGGGCGACAAGGCGCGGTAGGCGATTGTCGTGGCCGAATAGATCCTTTGCGTACTGGACGATCACTACGTCGGGCCGCGCAGCCGCAGCCGCGGCCGCGATGGGCTCAACGTAGTCGGCGTCCCGGCGGTAGCATGGAATGCATTCGTACGCATCGGTCTGGGCCGGGGCCGATCCGCTCTCGGCCAGGATGGTGTGGCGCGTGGGTCGATGGGCACGCATACCGGAAATGAGCAGATCCGTGTAGCAGGACAGCCCGGTGCCGATGGGCCAGAAGGTGCTCAGGTGGGCAATCTTCATGGCGATGAAGAGCGCCTGCGAAACCAGACCGGGTGCTTGCTGAACGGGCGATGGCGCAGGAAGTACCACCCGCAGGCGAGGCCGAATTGAATACGACGTGGCCACGACAGACCGTAGAAGCTCGGGAAGAACAGGTTGCACGTGCCGCAAGGTGGGATCTGCTTGCGCCGGCCCTTGCGGTGCATATCGCGGTAGGCGCGCGCACGCGGGCCGTTGTAGATGTCCAAGATTGATTCTTTGCCGGCGTCACCCCAGCCGAACTTCCCTTCCGTGTCCATGCAGCACAGGGTAACCAGGCCGCTCGACAGAATGTCGACGCGGGTTACGTGCTCGCATGGGTACGAGGGAATCGGCAGCCGGCTTGGCACATCGCCGAGGTAGCTGAACAGCCCAACAATCAAGCAGGTGACCTGCCGTTCCTTGCAGTAGGCCACAAAGCGCGCCTGTTCCTGCGCCGTCGTGTCGTCGGTGCGGGTCATGCGAATTGTGATCCGACGCGCCACCCGGTCTCGGCGCGAGTCATCCACAAGGTAGTCGATGTTGCGCAGCGTGCGCTCAAGCGCCAACCCCATGATCGCCTGGTACTTGGCCGGATCCAGGGAATTGAGGCTGATGAAGAGGTGGTCGATGCCGACGCCCTGCAACTCATCCACCCGTTTGGGTACGAGAGCAAAACCGTTGGTGTAGAGCCGCAACTTGGTGGCTGGCAGCCGCTCGCGCAGGTACTGGAGGCGCGGAACAATCATTGGATCCATGAAGGGCTCGCCGTTGAGGAACGGTTCAATGGCCCTCAACTTGAAGGTCGCACAGTCGTCGACGATCTTGCGGTAGAGATCCTCCGACATCACCTCCCGACCGCGAGCCATTACGCTGTTGGGACAGAACGCGCACTTGGCGTTGCACGCGTTGGTGGTCTCAATGGCGACCAGGCGCGGAACCTCGCGTTCGTCGTGCTTCACCATGTTGTCCTCGTCCGGCGTGGCTGACCTGCCCGGCGCATCACATGCACAGTCAACCGGTGTCTAAGTCTGGTCAATCCGATGGTCGGAGGGTGGTAGTTTCTCATCACGAGGAGCGAGGAGATTGGCCCGGGAGGCAAACCGTTCGGTGCTCTAGCCTACGTGCCGCCGAGTCGGACGCCAAGGGCAACCTGTTTCCAAGTCGCAGGCTGCGCGAGAGGTGCCGGCCGATGCTGCAAGTGGAGCCCCGGCCGGTTTTCCCTCTCTCGATCTCGTGCTAGCAATCGCCGAAACATGAACCGACCACTGCGCGGCGCGATAGTTGGCTACGGATCCATCGCTGGCCAAGGCCACGCGCCGACCTTCGCCAAGCACATGGGCAATGGCCGGGCAGTCGAAATCACAGCCATTGCCGACGTCTGTGCAGCCCGCCGCCAGGTAGCGCATGAGCAGTTCACCGCGGCCCGCATCTACCCTGATCATGCCTCGCTGCTGGCCGCCGAGGCTGGGGGGCTGGACTTCCTCGATGTCGCAACACCGCCGGCCCACCACGCCGGGATAGCGTGTGCTGCGCTCGACCGGGGGCTGCACGTACTGTGCGAGAAGCCCATGGCGACCACCGCAGAAGACGCCCGGGCCATGCTCGCGCATGCGCGCGAAGCCGGCAGGGTCATCTTCCCTTGCCACAACTACAAGCATGCGCCGGTGGTCAAAGTCGTGCGCAGCATCCTGAACCAGGGAGTCATCGGTCCTGTGCACCTGGTGACGATGCAGACCTTCCGGAACACCCACGCCAGGGGCGTGGAGGAATGGCGGCCTGACTGGCGCCGCGAACGCGCCCTGTCGGGAGGCGGCATCGCCATGGATCACGGCAGCCACACCTTCTACCTGGCCTTTGACTGGATGGCAGCCCATCCCACCGCCCTCACCGCCCATTCCTTGACTGCCAACGGCCATGACACCGAGGATGTCTTCGGCTGCACCTTGACCTTCCCGACTGGCGTTGTTTCGGCCCACCTTTCGTGGACCGCAGGCGTGCGCAAAGTTCTGTACACCCTGCACGGCAACAGGGGTGCAATTCGGGTTGAAGACGAGGACGTCGAACTGGCCGTGCTGGAAGCGGGGTCTGGCATGACCGCGCCTGGATCATCGGGGCAGTGGCGCTTCGAGCGCCGGGTGGCGCCTTCTGATTGGATGGACGCCAGTCACGCGGGCTGGTTCGGCTCGCTGTTTGACGAGTTTCGCGGCGCCATCGCGCGCAGCGAATGGGTGGGCAAGGACGCCATGGAAGCCTGCCTGTGCGTCGAACTCATCGAGAGCGCATATCGGTCAGCCGCCGAGGGCAGCCGCGTGCTCGAACTGTCCGACGGCACCATTGATCGGCCGGCACGGTTGCGCGCCCCGCGCCCTCAACCAGCCACCTAGGGAATCGTCGAACTGAAGAGCAGATCCATTAGTGCCCGCCCCTTGAGATTGTGGTACCGGCCGGACGCGCAAGTGGTCTCGCTGTAGCTTCGCAATGCCGGATCACCCGACACGCCCTCGCCGCAAACCATGAACGGCACGGGGGCGCGGGTGTGCTTGCGCAGCTTGACCGGCACCGGATGGTCGGGCAGCACCATGACGCGAAGCTTGTCGGTGTGGACCTTGCGGTACTCGTCCAGGAAGACCTTGACTAGCCTGGCGTCGCAGTCCTCGATGCCCTTGATCTTGTTGGGCAGGTCGCCCAGGTGGCCGCATTCGTCCACCGCCTCCACGTGCACATAGACGAAGTCGTTGCGGCGCAGAAGGTCCACCGCCGCGGCCGCCTTGTTCTCGTAGTTGGTGTCGAGAAACCCGGTGGCTCCCTCGGGCCGCAGCGACTCCATCCCGCCCAGCAGACCAAGGCCCAGGATCACGTCCACCGCAGAAATGATGCCGCCTTTCTTTCCGTGCAGCTTCTCAAACGACGGCATCTGCGGCTTGCGGCCGCCGGACCAGGGCCAGATCAGATTCGCCGGATTGTGACCCTCCGCCCGCCGCTTCACATTGACGGGATGGTCTTCCAGTATTTCGCGCGACTTGAAAACCAGCTGGCGCAGAAGCGCGGCCGTCGGCTCGGCCTCGGGCTTGGCAGCCCGGGGCAGAATCTTCTGCCATTCCATCCCGTGTGACGAATCCGGCTTGTCGTAGGCGATATCAGCGGAGAATTCCTTGCCCGCGAGGTAGAGGATGTGGCGATAGGACACACCCTTCTGAATCCGAATCCTTTCCGTGCCCAGCTTGGCGGAGAGAAACGCGATGAGCTCGGCCGCCTCGGGCTCGGAAATGTGGCCGGCTGAGTAGTCTTCAAGGATGTCGTCCTTGACCGTGATCAGGTTCATGCGAAAGGCCACGGTTTGCTCGTCGAGCGGCACCCCCAGCCCATAGCTCTCGATGGCGCCGCGGCCGGTGTACGCGGTGGCCAGATCCCAGCCAAGCACGGACATGTTGGCCACATCCGACGAAGTTGGGAACCCCTCGGGAAGAGTCACGAAGGTGCCGAACTGCGCCGCTTGCGCCAGCCGGTCCAGGGTGGGCGTATGCGCGGCCTCGACCGGGGTCTTGCCGCCCAGTTCGGGCAGCGGGTCGTCGGCCATGCCATCGATGAGAAAGACCACGTATTTCACGGTATTCATCTCACTTTCCCGGCTTGGCATAGCACGGCGCAGGCCCTGACGCGCCGCCGAGGTGAGTTGACGGCGGACGCGCACCCTGTGAAAAAAAGAGGGCGGGATCTTCAGCCCGACGCCATGTTGGGGGCGACGATAGTACTTGACGGGCGTGATCGTTTGGATATTCTGGCCACACCCGAACCCTGACTGGTCGTGTCATCACGTAATGGAGGGAATTTCAACGATGCGAACGAAAACTGCAATCCTGTCGATTCTTGCCACTAGCTTGATCTCCTTCGCCGCCATGGCGCAGGACCAAGCGCCCCCGCCTCCGGAAGGTGCCCCACCGGTCCTCGATGGTGCCCCTGCTGCAGCGCCTGCTGCCGCGCCTGCGCCTGCACCTGCGCCCGCACCTGCTGCGGCTCCGGCAGGCTATGCAGACGAATACGCTCTGCGTCCCCTCACTCTCGCGGCAGGCATGTTCCAGGGCACGCTGCCCGTGGTGCTCAACCTCTCCAAGAGCGCGGTGCTCAAGCCGGTGTGGATTCCGCTCGATCTGCGCTTTGGCGTGACCGACCAGTTCGAGGTGTTTGTGGACCATGGCCCGGTCCAGGGCGGCTCCTATGCGTATGGTCAGGGCGTCTGCCTGGGCGGCACAAGCCGCGGCTGCCCCAAGTTGTACAACAACGTCAGTATCGGCGGACAGTTCTCCTTTGTGAAGGATAGCGGCTTCGAGGCGGCGGGCTTGCTCGCTATCGAACTCAGGCAGCTCTCCCCTGACATGCTGATGGCCGTCGACGTGGGCGTGGGCGTGAAGTACATCTCCGCCCCGGTCTCCGTGAAACTCACCCCGCAGATTGGCATTGGCATCAACAAGCGCTCCGCGGCGGGCAACAAGGAAATCATCGCTGCACCGCTGCAGGTGGCGGTCCAGGCTGCACAGCAGATCGCTGTCTTCCTCGACTCGGGCATCCGAGGGCCGTCGTCGCATTTTGGCGATCTCTATCAGGTGCCATTGGGTCTCGGCGCCAGTTTCCTCGCGATGCACGGTCTTGATGTGGGCGCCGAGTTCATGCTGCCCATGGTGGCCAAGGGCTCCGGATACTCGGGAGTTAAGGCATTCGACAATCGCTACTTCATGCTTTTCGCCTCTTGGCGGAACCTGTAGTCCCTACGCAATCTAGCTAGATTCACAAGCCCGGCGCTCCGAAAGGGGCACCGGGCTTTTTCTTTGCCTACGCCGACCACCAGCGCTCGCGCTCCACGCGGTCGAATACCTCGCGCAGCACGGCCAGGCCGTTTTTCGCGGTGGCCTCGTCCATGGTCAGCGCGGGCTGAATGCGGAAGTTGGCGGCGTAGGCCATGGTCAGCAAACCCCGTCGCAAGCATTCGTGGAAGATGCGTTCGGTTAGAGGCCGCGGCAACGGCTCCTTGCTGGCCTTGTCCTTGACCAGTTCCACCCGCATGAAAAGGCCCGCGCCTTGCACGCAACCCACGAATGGGTAGCGCTCCACGAAGCCTTCCAGTTCGCGCAGCATGACCGCGCCGACCTGGGCCGAGTTTTCCACCAGGCGCTCGTCAGCGATGATCTGCAGCGCCGTGGCCCCGGCCATGGCGCCCAGCGGATTGCCCCCGTAGCTCGACGACGAGCCCGAGGGCTGGCTCCACGGCTGGGCCGCGGAGATCTCGTCGGTGGTCACGATCCCCGAAAGTGGAAAGCCGCCGCCAAAGGCCTTGCCCACGGTCATGATGTCAGGCACGACGCCGCTGTGGTCCACGCCGAAGTTGCGGCCCGTGCGCCCCAGCCCGGTGATCATCTCGTCAGCGATGAGCAGCGCGCCCAGGTCGTGGGAGATTTCGCGCACCGCCGGTAAGAACTCCTTGGGCGGGATGACGTTACCGGCCGTGCCTTGCATGGGCTCGACAATCACGGCTGCGATCGATCCCGCGCTGCTCATGCGAATCTGCTTGCGGGCAAGCTCCACGCAGTGAAGCGAGCAGCCGGGATGGGACAGCCCAAGCGGACAACGGTAGCAGTCCGCGTACGGGACGATGTGCACGCCCGGCAGCATGGGCCCCAGCTTCTCTTTGAACCGCGAGCCCATCAGCGACAGCGCGCCCATGGTCTTGCCGTGAAAGCCGCCCCAGAAGCTCACGAACTCGTGCTTGCCGGTGTGGCACTTGGCCAGGCGCAGAGCGCTCTCCACCGCCTCGGCGCCGCTGGAATAGAGCTGCAACCGGTGCAGCTTGGGCGAGGGCGAGAATGCGGCCAGCCGCTCGCACAACTCCGCGCGCGCCGGGCTTGTCAGCGCGCCCACCGACACGCGTGCCACCTGATCCTGCAGCGCCTTCACGTAGACGGGGTGCGCGTGCCCGAGGGCATTGACCGCGATGCCGCCGATGAAGTCGAGGTAGGTGTTGCCGTCCACGTCGGTGATGGCGCTGCCGCGCGCCTCGGCGACGGCGATCCCGGCCATGAGTGCGTAGCGTTGCAAGCCTGGCGCAATGTGAGCATCCTCGCGCTTGCGCAGGGCCTGGCTGCGCGGGCCAGGAACTGCGGCGACGATGTTGGGCTTCTGGTTCTTGGGCTGCGACGGGTTCATGCGGTGCGGGCCCGAATGGAATCGGCGATGCGGAAGAGTCGCCAGACAGCCGAAATGTTGGTCACTGTTGCTACCACTAGAATGGCCAGCTCGATGGGGATTTCCCGACAAAGGCACAGGGGTGAGCCCGGTGTCAATGACGGCCACAACAGGCCAGCCACGGGAACCAAGGCACAGCCCAATATCAAGTACACGGCGCGCTCCGCCCGGCGCATCGCCCCAGTTGGCGGCGCTACGCCCAGGGCTTCGGCCTTGACCGTCGTGTAGCTGACCATGAACGACCCCAGGATCGCACCCAGGGTCAGAAGCTGCATGACCGGCGTGTTGCGGAAGTAGAAGGCCAGACCGGCCAGGAGGAAGAACTCCAGGTAGCGATCCACCATGGCATCGAACAGTTCGCCCACGTCAGAGGTCAATTTCAGATGGCGCGCCAGGATTCCGTCGAGCATGTCGGAAGATGCGGACGCGGCGGCCAGCAAGGCGCCCACGCCGAAGTGCCCATACGCCAGGGCCACGCCGGAGAGCAGACCCGGAACCAGCGAGAAGGCGGTGATCATGTTGGGCGTCACGCGCAGGGCGATGAGCGCTCTTGCAAGCGGGCCAAACAGAAGGTAGGTCGCCTCCATCACCCCGCGGCCCAACATGACACCGCCATGACCTTCCAGTCGGGCGTTGGACGCCCGCCTGCCCTTCAGGAAGAGAACCAAGGTGGCGACCAAGACACTCAGGCCAAACGCGATGAGCAGGAGCGCGCAGACCAGGTCAAGCATGATCCGCGAATAGTGAAGGAATCGGTCAGGCGGTTCAAGGATGCGGTTGTATCCGCTTGACGTGGGACAGGAACGCTTGCTCTAGTCATTGCGCTATGGGGCACGACCGTGATCGGCTCGTCGAGGAGAACCTCGATCTGGTGCGGTCGATTGCCGGCAAGCTGAAGCGCAGTCTGGGCCGTACCTTGGACATCGACGAGCTGGTGGCCTACGGATGCAAGGGTCTGGTCGAGGCGGCCAGCCGCTTCGATTCCAGCAAGGGCGTGGCCTTTTCCACCTTCGCCCACTACCGCATCCGTGGCGCCATGCTGGATGGTTTGCGCACCATGGGATGGTACTCGCGCGCCGACTTCGCCCGCTATCGCGCCGAAGAGCGCGCCACCGAGTACCTGCGCAATCTGTCCGAACGGGAAGGTGCCGCGACCGCTCCCGCCGGCCAGGCTCGCGACGCGGCCAAGACCCTGGCGGAGATTGCAGAAGTCCTAAGTGGTGTGGCCACGGTCCACATCACCTCGTTGGAGGCAGCGGCCGGCGTGACAGACGAACGCCTGCCGCCCCCTGACCAGCAACTGGAACGTCTGCACCTGCAGGCACGGGCGCGCCGAGCGATGGAGAAGCTGCCGGAGAAGGAACGGCGTCTCTTGCAGGCTCACTACTTCGAGGACAGGAAACTGGACGTCGTCGGCGCCGAGATGGGGCTGTCCAAGTCCTGGGCATCTCGCCTGCACACCCGCGCCGTGGATCGACTGCGCAAGGTGCTAGAGGAAGAAGAAGACAATGGCACTGAAGCCGACGAGACGAACTCGCACCCCTAGTCGCGGCCCCTTTCTGCTATTGTGACACGCCATGCGCGTTCTGTGGACAGTTGCGGTGGCATTCGCGATCGGATGTTCGACACCCATCCAGCACAGCCTGGACGAAACCGCGGCCAACGAGGTGTTGACCGCCCTGGAGCAAGGCGGAATCGAGGCCAGCAAGGCCCGCGACGAGTCGAACGGCGAGGCCTTCGTCATCAGCGTGCCCAAGGTCCATGCGGTTCGCGCGCTCCAGATCCTGCAGTCGCTGGGCCTGCCACGCGGCCGGCGCGCCGGTTTCGGCGAGGTCTACAAACAAGCCAGCCTGGTGCCCACGCCCACCGAGGAACACGCCCGCTACCTGGAGGCGCTGGCCGGAGAGATCGAACGTACGCTGGAGACCGTCGACGGGGTGGTCACGGCCCGGGTTCACCTGGCACTTGCCGAGGCTGATCCGCTGGCCGTGGACGGTAAGCCGCGGCTGCCCGCACAGGCAGCCGTGTTGATCAAGGTGCGGCCGGCGCCGGCTCCCTTGCGCGAGGCCGACGTGCAAAAGCTGGTGGCGGGTAGCGTGGCGGGGCTCTTGCCCGAAGCGGTGGCCGTGGTTGTCACCGCCGCGGCCGAAGTGCCGCCGCAGCGCGCGCCTGGGCGGGCCAGCGTCGGGCCTCTGCAGGTGGATCCGGCCAGCCGCAGACTCCTGGTGGGCATACTCTTGGTCGGCCTGGCAGTCATCGCCACGCTGGCCGTTTTGCTGTTTCTCACCGCCCGCCGGCTCGCCGCCCTCGAACGCCGGGATCGAAAAGAAGGCTAGCTTTCTTCACCACAGAGGACACAGAGGACACAGAGCCGGATCGGAAAAAGGGGCAGGGTAGGCCCCTTGTCCGAACCCTTTCTTCTGTGTCCTGGGAAATTGCGGGCCGTCCGAAGGGCCGCCCCGCGGGTCGCGGCCCGCGGGGCGCGTGGGCGTGAGCGTGGGCGTGAGCGTGGGCGTGAGCGAGTTCGTGGGCGTTATGCGGGAAGACGGCTAGCGGGCCGCGGGCCGCGCACGCTCACGCCAGCCGCCCACGCTAGCCGCTTGCCGCTGGTCGCTCACGCTACCGCTCACGCGCACGCTGGCCGGTCTGCGCTGGACCGGAGGGTCGCTCACCCATGTGGGCCAGGCGTGTCAGCATTGCGCAGAGACGGTCAAGCAGAGCCAGCAGAGTCAAGATCTCCGATTCTGGGGCGAGGT
>Ga0182021_10002807_pt1 | contig 20426 bp, 27 predicted proteins | sample 612E3MmetaG_FD_120493 | JGI IMG/M metagenome (GOLD analysis project Ga0182021, IMG submission 120493) | Permafrost microbial communities from Stordalen Mire, Sweden - 612E3M metaG (Illumina Assembly) | ecosystem: Environmental > Terrestrial > Soil > Wetlands > Permafrost | place: Sweden... | reverse complement strand
TGGCATCTTCGCCCTGCACCTCAAAGCCGTCTTTCTCAACAACCAGGCCATCATCCGGTACAAGGGCGACGAATCTCCCACCGGACGCCGCGAAGCCCGCTACGACTTCACCATATCGCGGATATCGAGCGGCTATACCGTCCAGCGCGCGAGCGCTTCCGGCGTGGTGGCGGAGCGCGGCTCCTTCTGGGCCGATCCGGAAACTTACGATCTCCGCCGGCTGGAGTTTCACGCCGAGGAAATTCCGCCCGAGTTGCTCTACGCCGATATCTTCACCGCCATCGACTACAATCGCGTGCGCATCGGCGAGAGCGAAGTACTGCTGCCGCGGACCGCCGACATGCGAACCGTCGACGTGGATGGCGAAGAGGACCGCAACCTCATCGAATTCACTCACTGCCAGGGATTCCATGCCGAAAGCACGCTGGTTTTCGGCGCGCCCCGCGATGCCGCGCCCGCCGCGGCCCCGGCCGTAACACCATCCAAGCCGGCCGCCGCGGAAGGCACGCTGCCGCCGGCGCTCCTCATCGCGGTCGCCTTGAATGCTCCCCTGGACGACCACGCCGCCGTCGGATCGCTCATCCTAGGCAAGGTGGTGGGCAGCGTAATGCAACGGGAGATGGTCCTGGTTCCCGATGGCGCGCCGGTCGTGGGCCGCATCCGCCGCCTGGAACGCTATTCCGACGCCGGCGACTATTTCATCGTGGCCTTGGAATTCACACGCGTCGAAACGCCCGGCGGAGACCTTCGCTTCTACGCCGACCTGCAGGATGTCGACCGCCGCGAAGGCGTCGAGATGTTGCTGGTCAACACCACGGGCCCGCAACGCGGCGAGTTCCGGTCCGGCGGCAGGGAACTCGGCTCCATTACCTTCGACAAGACACTCAACCAGCGGATCACGACGCACGAAGTGCCCGGCGTGGGAACGTTTTTCATCCGCGGCTCCAGTTTTTCCCTGCCGCCCGGCTTCAAGACAATGTGGAAGACGCAGCTTTACCCGCTGCCGGCCGCGCCGGCGCGATAGACCTCACCGGCACATTCTGTTCAGGCTCGGAGTTCTTCGACCCGCTCCACAGGCAATATCCGCGCGACACGCTGCATGACCTTCTTGTTCTGCTCAGCCTTCTTCAGGTCGTAGGCCGCTTGCAACCGAATCCACAATTCCGGCGTGCCGCCAAAGAGGCGGGCCACCTTCAGGCACATGACGGCCGACAGGGGCTTGCGCCCCGCCAGAATGTCGTGAAGCATCTGGCGGGAAACGCCCAGGGCTTTCGCCGCGGCCGTCACGGAGAGGCCGACAGACGGCAGGATGTCCTTCTTGATAATCTCGCCCGGATGGACGGGCGGCAGTCTGTTCCTTCTCATCATGACAACCCAAGCATAGCAACCCACGCCCAGTTGACGTACCTTAATAAGAAGTAGCCGAGGCGATGGAAGTGCATCTCAGACCCGACGCGCAAGCGAAGCTTGAGCGGATGGCGCGAGAGAGCGGGCGGCCGAGCCACGAGTTGGTTGAAGATGCGGTGGCCGGTTGCTTCGACGAACTGGCGCACACGCGGGAAATGCTCGACCGGCGCTTTGACGATCTGGAAAGCGGCAGAGTGAAGCCGATTGACGGCGAGGAAGCCTACCGGCTCTTGGTGCATAAGACCGAGGCTCAGCGCCAGCGTCGCCGCCGCGCATGAGTGGGTGGGCGTTCCAAGCCCTTCGATCGGCGGTCTCTTTCAGAAGAATCATTTGTGGGACGAGCGCCGGGCGGCGAGCGAGCACCTTTCCGATAGCTCCGTCTATTTGCCCCAAGTGAGGCCTGCTATTCTTAGTCTCGTTCCATCAGCGCCTTGGGAACTCACTATCAGGGCCTGGCGTCTAAGACGACTATGCGCCGGATCCGATGGTTTGACCGGAACTCAGACGACCGGTCGATGCGAGTCGACTGGCGCTCAGCCGCAATAATGACGGCGACGTTGTTTCTGAATTTCCATTTCTACCAGGACTATGGCCTCAATCTCTGGGGGTTCGGCACGCTTCCGGTGGATGCAAGCGTACTTGCTGTTGCCGTTTTCTTGCTCACGGCTCTTTTCTTTATCGGGCCGGCTCTCGCAGTCCAGGCGGCGCAGCGTCCGGTTTTCTTTCTAATCGAAAAGTCGACCGGGGCGATTCCAGCATTCGCGTTGCGCCTCTGTTGCGTAGCGTTCCTGTCGCTCTGGATCGCGAAGTTGGTCGCCATGCCGACACTATGGGCCTTTGAACGCATTCCTGGGCGTGAACTCTCCGCGATCGAGAGAGGCCTGATTGCAGCTTCACTTCTGTCATTTCTGTTTTTCACGGGTCTCCAGAGCACACGAACAGGTGCGAAACTGGCACTGTTCAACAGCAAGCTCGGCATCGCAGTCCTCGTAGCCGCGTTCATTCGGGTGCACGACGGGTGGACCGCCGTTCCAACGGGCTTCGCGTCCGCGGGTCGATATCCGGCGGCTTTGAACTTCTGTGCCAGCCTGTCCGAACTGGGTTACTATGCCGCCCCGCTCGGACTCTTTTTCGCAGACCTGGTTTTCCGCATCCCGGACCGGAAACAACTTTCGCTGACCGTTCTGACGGGAGTGGCTCTGCCCCTCTTCGTAGCGCTTTCGGTGACAGGTGTGGTGGGTGTGGCCACTGCGGCGTCCCAGCTTTATCAACCTAGCCTGAACCCTACGGTCGCCATGGCTCTCTGGTCTCACACTGCTGGCAGCGCAATGCCAGCGCGTATGCTGGTGGCCGGAATTACGACGTTTGGTGCAGTGAGGTTCGGGGTGCGGGCGCTGGCGGCTTGCGGACCTGCGGTTCCTCAGGGAAAGCTGAAGTTGTATGTCCTGGTGTTCCTCATCGTCGTCATTGCGGCGCTGTCTCTTCATCCGTACGCTGCGGCCTTCCTGTCCGTGTACGACACGTGCGCAAAATGCCTTGTAGTAACCGCCGCCGTGCTTACCGCCGATCTCGTGATCGGGTCGAAGGAGGTCACAGCGCGGCGGAGATTTGACGCCGTTGGCGTTGCCGCCTTGTTGGGCGGAGTGGCCACGGCCCTCTGCCTACCGCAAGAATATACATGGGCACAAGGTCGGTGGTGGCAACCGTGGCTGTTGCCCTCATACGGGATGGGATTCCTGATATGTCTCATAGGCCGGTTTGCGCAGAGGCTATCTGTTTTCGGGCGACGCTGAAATTTGAAGAGCCGCCGGGAAGCTGCGCGGCCAGCAGAAGCCTTCGCGGCGGGTCCGCCAGGTGGGCTGAACGCCATAGTGCTCGTACGTCACGCGGTCCGCCTGCACCACGGCCTCGGTGAGCGGTGCGATGGAACTGCCTTCGCCGGTGATCTCGGTGGTGATGCCCCGATAGATCTTCGACGGCAGGTGCGGGTTCACCAGAATAGTGAGTTCCGATTGCCCCAGCATATCGATGAACCCCGGCGCCACCACCATGCCGCGAGCGTCGATAGTGCGGCGCGCCGGAGCGTCCCCCAGGCGGCCAATGGCGGCGATGCGGCCGCCGCGAATGCCGATGTCGCCGGCATACCACGGGGAGCCGGTGCCGTCGACGATGCGCCCACTACGGATCACGATGTCGTAGGGGCTGGTGGCGGCCGCCAACAGCAGAATCGGGAGCAGAAACGCCATAGGTTGTAGTGTAGTACGCTAACCTGATACCGGATGCCCCCCGACGCCTTCACCGCCGCCGAGCGCGCCGTGTTCCGCCGCCTCGCGACGCCCGAAAAGATCCAGCGCTTCCTCGACGAGCTGCCCTACAACAAAGAGCCGCATGGCGACACCTGTCTTTCCCCGCGGCGCGTGCTGCGGGACCGCACGGCGCATTGCATGGAGGGCGCGCTGCTTGGCGCCGCCGCGCTGCGCATGATCGGCCATCCGCCGCTGCTGCTGGATTTTGAGGCGGTGCGCGACGACGATCACGTCCTGGCCATCTTCCGCGCCCGCGGCCATTGGGGCGCTCTCGCCAAATCCAATTACTCCGGGCTGCGCTACCGCGAGCCGGTCTACCGCACCCTGCGCGAGCTGGCGATGTCCTACTTCGAGCACTACTACAATTTGCGGAAGGAGAAAACCCTGCGCAATTATTCCCGCCCGGTGAACCTGCGCCGGTTCGACTCCATCCATTGGATGACGGCCGAGGAAGACGTCTGGGCGGTGCCCGAATACCTGACCACCATCGCCCACACGCCCCTGCTGGCGCCGCGCCTCGTTCCGCGCCTGGGGCGCGTGGACGACCGCCTATTCGCCGCCGGCCTGGTGGGCCGCGCCGGCTGATGATCGCCGCGCCTTCACCACCTCAGTGAAGGTGGGCAGCAGCGACACAAAAACGATCGCCAGAATCGCCACGTCGAAGTTCCGCCGCACCAACGCAAAGTTCCCTAGTCCGTAGCCCAGCATGGTCAGCACGAGGACCCACGCCACGTTGCCGGCCGCGCTGAAGGAAAGGAAGCGCAGGTAGGGCATCCCGCCCACACCGGCCAGGAACGGCGCGAACGTGCGGATGATGGGCGCGAAGCGGGCGAAGATAATGGTCTTACCACCGTAGCGTGCGTAGAACGCTTTGGTGCGGGTCACGTATTCCTGTTTGAATAAGCGCGAATCCGGACGGCTGAAGATGCGCGGCCCGGTCCTGCGGCCCAGAAAGTAGTTGGTGGAGTCGCCCGCCATGGCCGCCGCCATCAACGCCAGGTTCACCAGCACGATGTTCAACCGCCCCGCGCCCGCCACCACCCCAACCGTGAACAGCAGCGAATCTCCGGGGAGAAAGAAGCCCAGCAGCAGACCGGTTTCGGAAAACACTACCCCGCACAGCGCCACGTACCCGAGCCAGCCGGAGAGCAGCGTGCTCAACAGTTCGATGAGCCGCTCGGGGTTGGTCAGCGACCGGAGAAACTCGATGACGGCTTGGATCATCCGGTCCGCTAGCCGCGGTAACCGGCAATCAGCCGGTTGATCACTTCCTGGTGGATCTTGATCTTACCTTGCTTGATCAGCGCTTCGCGCAATCCCGCTTCGAAAAGCGAATTCCGGTCGCGGGCCTTCTGGCTCTTGATCTCGTCGCGCAGGGCCACCCGCTGCTCCGGCAGTTTCGAGAGGTCCGGATCGCCGTGCCCGAGCACCTTGGCCACCACCGTTGAATCCGGTGTGGAGATGGGGCCAAACACCGTTCCATCGGGACGCGTGAAACCTTCCTGTATGTAAGTGGCGGAGCCCAGCCCTTCGATGCTGCCCGACCGGTCGATATCGCCCGAGGTCTTCACTTCCAGGCCCATCGACTTGGCCGCTTTCGCCAGATCGCCGCCCATCGACTTGGCCTTGTCCACCAGTTCTTTGGCGTGGGTCTGCACGGCCAGCGCCACCCTGTTCTGCACCATCAGATCGCGAATCTGGTTCTGGACTTCCTCGAATGCCTGCGGCCGCGGCGGTGTCGAATCCACCAACAGCGCCACCGCGACCCTATTTTCCGACAAGGCCAGCAACTGCGAGACCTCGCCCTTCTTCAGGGCCGTAACGGCCTGGTCGAAATCCGGGTTGGCGCCAATCTCCTTGACCGTTTGGCCCGCGGTGTAACCGTTCACGCGCACCAGTTGCATGTTCAGGCTGGCCGCCACCTTGTCCGGGTTGGCCGGGTCCTTCTGCAGCGTCGCCTGGGCCGTGTCGGAGATCTTGTTCATGGCATCGCCGACACTCTGCTTCTTGGCCTGGGCCGCCAACTCGGCCTTGGCTTCCTCGAATGGACGCAACCTCGCATCTTCGTGTTGCAGCACCTGGATGATGTGGTACCCGTACTGCGTCTTCACCAGGTCGCTGGTCTGCCCCGGCTTGAGGGAAAATGCCGTCTTTTCGAACTCCGGCACGGTCTGCCCGCGCGTCACCCAATCCGGCATGGCGCCCCCATTGGCGGCCGACCCGGTGTCTTCGGAAGACTTCTTCGCCAGCGCGGCGAAATCCGCCCCGCCCCGGATCTGTTTCAGCAGATCCTCGGCTTTGGCTTTGATCTTGGGATCTTCGGATGCCGGCTTGCCATCCGTCTTCAGCAGAATATGCCGTACCTTGATGCGCTCCGGCGTGCGGAACGAATCCTGGTTCTGGCCGTACACGCGCCGAAGATCGGCGTCCGTGGGAGCCGCCGCCGCCTCCATCTTCGCCGGGTCCGCCATCAGGATCGCCAGGCTCTTCGTCTCGGGCGTCTGGTAGCGCGCGGTGTTGGCCTTGTAGTAGGCCTGGATTTCCGCCGCCGACGGCTGCACTTCAGCCTTGTATTTGTCGATGGGGACCTTGACGTACTCGATCTTGATCTTCTCGTTCTTCTTCCGGTAGGCCTGCTCGATCTCGAGCGGTGTGACGATGGTGCCTTCGATGGCCACGTCGCGCAACCGCGAAATCAGGATCTGCCGCCGCAGGTCGCTTTCGAATTCCGCGATCGAGAGATTCTGCTGCGCGAGCATGGCGGCGTACGTGTCCCGGCCCACGAACTTGCCGTCCTGAAACAGGCCCGGCGCCGTTTGGCGGATGGTGTCGGCCAGGTCCGCATCGGTCACCTGGAACCCCAACCGGGCGGCTTCATACGCCAGCGCGCGTTCCGTCACCAGTTGGTCCACCATGGTGGGGACGTAGTTCGGCAGAACACTCGGCGGCAACTGCCGGCCGCGCACGGTGTTCTGGATCAACCTCTGGACCTCCGGCAGGGTAACCACGTCGTCCTTGCCGATCTCCGCGACGATCGTGTCCGACGTATCCGACCCCGTATTGTAGTTGGGGACCAGGTAGGTGAGCATGGAAAGCGCCACCAGCAGCAGCAACGCGCCCAGAAGGATGCGCACGGACTTCTCTCGGCTACGAAACAGATCAAACATTTCCGGAAAAACTCCTGTCTTCTAAAGGGGAAAACAATAGTATATCAGGGTAGCGCCGGCGGTCTCTGCCGGTGGGTCTGTCCGGACTGGGGAGAACACTGGCGGCAAGACCGCCGGCGTCACTTCCGCCGCTTCTTCGGTGAAAACGGAAACACCGGCACCGGCGGTCTCTGGCCCAGGCCGCACTCGGCGTGCACCGCGCGCACCGCCCGTTCCAGCCCGTCGCGGCGGACTACCACCGCGATGGTCAGCTCGCTCGACCCTTGCGCGATGGCGATGATGTTTACCCGCTCGCGCGAGATGGCCGTGAAGATGCGGCCCGCCAGGCCCGGCTTTCCCTGCATGCCTTCGCCTACCGCCGCCAGCAGGCCCACGTCCTTGTCGACGTGGATGGGGTGTACGTAGTGGTGGGCCAGTTCCAGCGCCAGCGCCGATTCCAGCGCCTCCACCGCGCGTTCCAACTCGTCGGCGCGCACCAGGAAGCAGAAATTCTGGCGGTAGCTCGAGCTCGAAAACAGCAGCACTTCCACGTTGGCCCGCGCCACGGCGTCGAGCGCCCGCGCCATCACTTGCACCCCGCTCAGCTCCGGGCTGGCGGGCTCGAGCGATACCAGCGCCACGCCGGCCATGGAGGTGACCGCGCGCGCGCCGTTGGCCACTGAAATCGTGGGGACGATCTTGGTGCCCGGCTTGTCCAGCGCGAAACTGTTCTTGCTCCACACCGGGATCTTCTTTTCCGCCAGCGGCGCCAGCGTCCGGGGATGCAGCACCTTGGCGCCGGCGTAGGCCAGCTCGGCCGCCTCCGCGTAGGTCACCTCGGCCAGCACTTCGGCGTCGGGCACCAGGCGCGGATCGGCGCTCATGATGCCATCCACGTCGGTCCAGATCCACAGCTCCGTGGCATCCAGCGCGGCCGCCAGAATGGACGCCGAGAAGTCCGAGCCGCCGCGTCCCAGCGTGGTGGGGCGCCCATCGGCGGTGGCGCCGTTGAAGCCCGTGATCACCGGCAGGGTGCCCTGGCGCAATAGCGGCAGCAGCTTGGCCCGCGCCTTCCGGCGGGTCGGCTCCATCAGCGGAGAGGCGTTGCCGAAGACCGCGTCGGTCACCACCACGTCGCGCGCGTTCACGGCGGCGGCCGGCGTGCCCTCGGCCTTTAGATGCTCGGAAACCAGCAGCGTCGTGAGCCGCTCGCCGATGGCCACCGCTTCGTCCACCGAACGCGGGGGCCGCTCGCCCAGCATCGCCATGCCGTTCACAAGGCGCTCGAATTCGCCGATCAGCTTGTCCACCTTGGCCAGCACGGCGGCCTGTTTCGCTTCCGGCAGCAGGCCGCGGCAAGCTTCCTCGTGGCGGCTGCGCAACGCCGCCAGGTTGGCGTCCATGCCGGCGTGGTCGCCAGCCTCGGCGTGCCGCATGGTGCCCAGCAGCAGGTCCGTCACTTTGGACATGGCCGAGACCACCACCGCCACCGGCCGCTTCTTTCGCTCTCCGGCGGCGAGCCCGGCCGCCACCCGCATGCGTTCCGCCGAACCCACGCTGGTCCCGCCGAACTTCATCACCAGCAGGTCCTTCAACTGAAATCCTTTCCGTTCGTCACCCGCGAACGCACAATTTTGAGAATGGCCTCTTCCACTTCCTCCGCCGTGAGCGAGGTGGAATCCAGGTAGGCCGCGTCGGGCGCCTGCGCCAGCGGCCCGTCGGCGCGCGTGCTGTCGCGCTGGTCGCGTTCCTTCATCTGCGCCGCCAGGGCGCTCTCGGGAATCGCTTCTCCGGCGGCCCGCACGTCCTGGAGCCGGCGCCGCACGCGCTCGCGGGGGTCGGCGTCCAGAAAGATCTTAACGTCCGCGTCGGGGAACACCACCGTCCCGATGTCGCGCCCTTCCATTACCACGCTCGTGCGCTCGCCCATGGCGCGCTGTTTGGCCACCAGCGCGCGCCGCACGGCCGGGATGACCGCCACTTTGGAGGCGCCGCCCGAAACTTCCGGCGTGCGTATGGCTTCCGTCACGTCCTCGCCGTTGAGCCGTATGCGCCCCGGCGAAAGCTCGATCTCCGCCGCGATCGCGAGTTGCTCCACGCGATGCATGTCGCCCGGATCCACCCCCCGCCGCAGCGCCCATAAGGCCACCGCGCGGTACATGGCGCCGGAATCGATGTAGGTGAATCCCAGCCGCTCGGCCACCCGTCTGGCGATGGTGCTTTTGCCCGCGCCCGCCGGTCCGTCGATGGCCACCACTACGCGCTTCTGTTTCAGGTCCGTCAAGAAAGTAGAATAACAGGACAGATGGTCCCTCAATGACGCCCGCCGAATTCGACCGCCTGGTGGCCGCGGCTTACGCCCGAATCCCGGCGCGCTTCCGCAAGCGCCTGAAGAACATCGCGCTGGTTGTGGAACCGGAGCCCACCCCGGCCCACCTGGCCCGTGGCCGCACGCCCCGGGGGAGCACCCTGCTTGGCCTCTACGAAGGCCGCCCGCTCACCAGACGGAGCGTCTTCGAGCCCTTCGCCATGCCCGACCGCATCACCATCTTTCAAGGCCCGCACGAGCGCCTCGCCGGCAGCCCCGAGCACCTCGCCAGGCTGGTCGAGGATACCGTCTGGCACGAAGTGGCGCACTATTTCGGCATGAACGAATTGCAGGTCCGCGCGGCCGAACGCCGGCGGGGCGGACACGGCGCAAGACCGTAGTGACTCGGGCCGCCCACCAGTGATTTCGGAAATCTCGCGTTCGGCCATTTTCTGAGCGGCTGCGTTGCGCACCCGAAGTATTCTTATCTATTGAGAACAGTTAAGAGTTATGCTGGGCTGCATGGCAGGAGACCCCGAAACGAGGAGGTACCCATGACCACCGTCACCATCTCGCTGCCCGAATCCCTGAGGGCATTCATCGACCATCAGCTCGCCACCAAGGGCTACGGCAATGTGAGCGAGTATTTTCGCTCGCTGTTACGCGAGGCCCAGAAGGAAGAAGAAGACGGCCGGCTCGAGGCGCTGCTTCTGGAAGGCTTGGCAAGCGGCGACGACGTTCCGGTAACGCCGGAGTTCTGGAAAGACCTGAAAGCGGAAGCTCGTAAAATCGCCGCGAAGCACAAGGCGCGGGAGCGGCCGTGAAAGCGGTTATTCGCCCGAGGGCGCAAGACGATATCCTCCGGCAATGCGCGCCCCGGCTTGCTGCGGCGGCCGCTGGAGGAAAACGGTGCGCGACATGAAAGCGGCTCCGCCGAAAATGCGTCCGACCCCTTTTGTTATTCTGTAAGGCTATGACCCCGGACTCGCTCGATGCGCTCATCCGAAGGCACAGAAGCCGGGTCGAAAGGACCCTGAGGCCGCTGATCCGGCGCTACTGCCCCGGGATGCTGACCGCCGCGGACGGCCTGGAATACCGCAAGCTGATCGAGCTCAGCAGCAAGATGGCCATGGTGGGGCGGGCGTGCACGCTCATCGCCGGGTATCCGTTCGACGCCCGCCGGCTGCGCATCGGCAGCCTCTTCGGGGCCTGCTGTTTTCTGGGAGACAGTTTCCTCGACGATTTCGGAGAGGCCGCCGCACTCGAGTACCTGCAACGCTGCGAGCTGTTGCTGACCAAAGGCTGGTTCGAGATTCGCGACAACCGCGAAAGGCTTTTCTATGTCATCCTGGGCCGGCTGTTTGCCGAACGCGATGTTTTGGACCCCATGGTCCGGCAAGCCATCTTCAGCCTCTTCCTCAGTCAGAAAGAGGACGTGGAGCTGCGCGCGGGCTCCTCGGCGTTTCAGAAACACCCGCGCCATGTGCAGCTTCGCATGCTGCGCCAGTGCGCTCGCAACCGCGGGGGAAATACCAGCACCGCGCTGACCCTCCTGCTTGTCCCCAATCTGCCTTTGGAGTATCATTATGCGATATTCACCGCGGGATCGCTGTTTATGTACGTGGACGATCACGGCGACTGCCATTACGACAGGTATTACCGGCGACTGACCTTCATGAATCAGGTCAAGCGCCCGGTTCCCGCCCTGCGGACGATTTTTGCGCGCGGCATGGACCTGATCGGCCGCGGCCTGCCTGGGTCGGAGGGCCGCGACCTCCTGGTGGCTTTTCTGGAACGCTATTATCTGACCCGGTTAAGGAAGCACCGGCTCGAACGGAGCCGGAGGGCACTCTCGTGGACGGTTTACCGCTAGCGGCAACCGAAATCGGCGACCGCATCGCGCTGGCGCTCCAGGCCCTCCGCCAGGAGCCCGGGGTCGACGTCCGCCGGCCCCTGCTCCGCATCGACTACCGCCCCGAGGCGGCGGCCGCCCCATTCCGCTTCGATATGGCCGGTGGCAAGCTGCACCGAACCGGCTGCCCCGCCATTTCGCGGGCCCCTTCGCAGGCGCTATACTCCGTGTGGGACCCCGGCGAGGAACTTACGGCGCTGGCCTGCGAGAAGTGCCAGCCGGCGCCGGTTGAGTCTGCCCATATGAGACAGGATTCGTCTCTCGACATCATTTACGGCTTTCTATCGGTCGTCGACCAGTTCGGCTCGGTGCTCCGGGAGCGCGGCCGGGAGTACCGCAATTCCCGCCGCGGCAAGCGCCTGGCCAAGGACTTGGGCGGCATGTTCTCCGCCCTCGACCAGACCCAGCAGGATGCCCTGCAACTCACGCTCGCTTCGCTCGACGGTCTCGTCAAAGCGATCGAGCAGGCGAATCGCAGCCTGGCGCCCGCCGCCCCGGCGACTAACGGGAGCTCCGGCAACGGCCGGCCCGCCGCTTCGCGGGCGGCCAACAATCGGAAGAATAAAGAGGTGTGACGTGGCCGTTTCGATTACGCTTTCCATCAGGTTAGGACCCCTGGTATCGCTCCGGGTGACCGGCCAGAGTTGTCACGAATTGGCCAAGGCCCTGGAGGGTTACGACAACCTGAATCATCACATCAATGCCATGTGCGGCGACCTTGCCGAACGCATCTACCCGGACGGCATGGACCTCGATGCCATGCCCGACGAAAACGAGGAGAATGAAGAAGGCAACGAGGAGGAGTCGCAATGAACTTCAAAGCTCTGGGCAAGATGCGCAGCAATACGTCCTTCAACGCCAAGGTCAAAATGGATCCCTTCCAGTTTGAGACCTCGGCCTCGGCCTCCTGCCAGTGTGAAGTGGGCCGAATCGACGCCCACATCGGCGAAATCGGCATTCGCTGTGCGATTCCCTTCATGAAACCCCGGCGGAAGATGCCGCTAGTTGCCTCCGTGGGCGGATTCCACATCCGACTGCGGCCCTTCCAGGTGGGGATCAAGGGGCTCGGCCTGCACGTCGCCGGCGTCCTCGGCACCAAGGGATCCGCCGGCGAGGTGGATGCCAAGGTGGCCTGCGAAACCGACATGCAGGTGGAGGGCAAGTTCCCCATCAAGGTGGGCCGCATCAACCTGGATTTGTGCGAGGCCGACGAAGTGGTGGATTAAGATGCATCGCCTGCGACCGCACGTTTGCCATCGCGTAGTTTGCCAGCATCGCATCGAGGTGGAAGTCTGGCCGCCCGTCGCGGAAGTCGCATTCCGCGACGAGCGCTTCGCCCAGCCGCTCGAAGCGCAGGTGAGATTCAGCGCTTTCGTGTACAACGCCCCGTCCAATCGGGTGACCTGGGAGGTTCTCGACCTGCACGGTGGACCCGGCGCTGGTTCCATCGATGCCTCCGGCCTGTACCTCGCGCCCGACAAGGGGTCGCTCCCCTTCGGATTGACCGATATCGTGGTGGCTACCTCCGCCGACGATCGTTTCCGCAAAGCCTACGCGCGCGTGACCATCGCCGGGCTGGGACCCGCGCCGAAGCCCGCCCCCAGGGTGGAAGTCTATCCCCACCGGACGTATCTCTATTACCCCACCGGTTATAACAACAATTACATCGACGCCAGCAACACCATGCAGCTTTTCCGCGCCATGGTGTACCACGCCGACCCCGCGCTGGTAAGGTGGAGCATCGCGGGCGCCCCGGTCCACACCGGCCCCGAGTTTCTGTTCACCTCGAACGGGTGGCCCGCCACCGTGAGGATCGACGCCCAGGTGCCGGCGACCGCCACCACTCCTCTGGCCGCGGATTGGGCCTCCGTATCGTTACTCAACTATTCCTGGCCGGGCATGATGGCCTTGCCGGCCCCGTAGGAAAGAAGCGACTGCCATGTCAAAAGACATTCACATAGACGACAGCTCGTCTCTCGCAATCAGGGGAGAGACCGGATACGACCCGGTCCACATAGAAATCGATGGCTCGCAAGTCGAAATCCGGGGAACCGGCGAGCACCCGCTCTACATCAACGCTCTCCAGAACATCGCGCCCATCGCCGCTCACATCAAGGAGGTGAACCACATTGATCCGCTCTCCGTGGAATCCCTCTTCGTCAGCCAGGTGCGCAACATCGAGCCGCTCAATATTGCGAAGTTCAACGTCACCAACCTGCCCCTGGTGAACCTGGCCCTGCGGCAAATCCCCGCCGTCGATCTGAATGTGCGGCGCTTGCCGGCCATCTCCGTGGGCCTGCACCAGGTTTTCGATTTGCCGTCGAACTATACGGTCCGCGCCCGGTTCCTGGGCTTCGAGGTGTTTCGCCTCCAGTTGTCGGGCAGCACGCGAATCGAACCGCGGGAGCGCTACCGCCGCGAGCAGGAGCGGGCCGACAACCGCAGCTTCCCGACGGTCGCAACCGCCGGAAATCCCGCCATCCCCTCCATCCGGATAGAGAAGGAGTCCACTTACACGGCGACCCGCGGCCCCGGGCCGCGCGTGGGGCCACGGTTTTAGCCTATGTATCGTCATGATCGTCGTACACATCATCGCCACGCGCCCCACCATCCCGTTGTCGCCGAAATTGCCAAGGGCCTGCTTTCCCTGACCGTTTCCACCGTGCATGGCGGCGTACGGCTGGTCCGGACCGCCGTCGAGGGGGTCGTCTGGGGACCGTCTGGTTGTGGTTGCCGGCCCGCGCGCCATTGTTGCTCGGTGGAGTGCCGCCCGCCGGTCTATCGAGGTTGTTGTGGAGAGTGAACGTGGATCGTAAGAAGAAGCCGCCCGCCAAACCCAAACCCGCGCCCAAGCCCGCGCCCGAGGCCAAGCCCTCGTCATCGCCGCGCCCCAGCACCCAAATGAGCTCCCTGGTTTCCAAGGTCATGGAGCTGGCGGATGCCGGCGTGGGCCTGGGAATCAACGTGATTTCCCTGCTGAACACACTGGCCCGATCGCAGGTGGCCGGCGCCGCGCCGGCGGAACCGCAGCCGCATGGCGATGAGCGCCCGCCCGCGCCCCCGGAGGACGCCGCTCCCCAACCGGAGGCGGCGCGGAACTACTGCATTGTCAACCGCCGGCCGCTTCACCCCGGTGGCGCCGTGCAGGTCTCTTTTTCCATCAACAACGACCTCCCCGACGCCGCCAAGAAACTCCGCGTGACGGCCAAGGGGTTCGTGGGCGCCGCCCGCGGATTCAGTTTCGATGGCGCCGGCTTCTCCGTGAATCCTCCGGAGAAGGTGATCGACGCCATGGATTTCGAACGATTCGTCCTGACGGGAAGCATCCCCGCCGACGCCCCCGAGGATTCCTACAACGGGTGGATTCTGGTGGACGGTGAGGAACAGATGCGGATTCCCGTGGTTTTGCTGGTGTCCGGCAAAGTCTAAGACGCTGTACAAGGAGTTGTGCTTGTGGGGCAGGATTGTATCCTGCGCGCCGGTTTTCAACCGGCGGGCGAGGAATGCGATGGATAGTAGTACAATTTTTGCCGGATTAAAGGTTCTGGGAAAGGTGTGGGGCAGGCAATCCTGCCTGCGGACTCGCTTTCAGCGGGTCCAGCCGCCTGTAAGGCGGCCTGCTTTTTCGAACCTGTAAGGAGGCGCGTGGAGAGGATCTTCGACGTCATCGTCGTCGGCGCCGGCCCGGGCGGCAGCAGCGCTGCCGCTCTATTGAGCCGGCGGGGCGTCTCCACGCTGCTGCTCGACAAAGCTTACTTCCCTCGCGACAAGGTGTGCGGGGATGGTCTCACGCCGCGCGCCCTCTACTGGCTCGACGTTTTGGGCTGCCTCGACGAAGTCGTCGGCGCCAGCCGTTCCTGCATCACCCAAGCCGATCTGTTCCTCAACGGCGAGTACGCCCTCACCGGCGCCTTCCCGGCCAACGGACCCTACCCCGGCTTCTGCATCATTTTGCGGCGCAAGGTGTTGGACCACATCCTGGTCCGCCATGCCGTGGCGTGCGGAGCCGCCTTCCGGCCGGGCGCGTTGGTGAAAGGCGTGCGCTGGCTTGCCGACCGCGTGGTGGTGGACGCGGTGTCGGATGGCGCGCCCATTTCCTTCAACGCCAAAATCGTCATCGGTGCGGACGGCGCCAACTCCATGGTGTCCCGCGCCCTCGGCAACCGCATCATGGAAGGCGTCACGGCTGTATCCCTCCGCGGTTATTACGAAGGTCTCCCCACCGGAGCCGGGGCCATCCAGGTCCACTTCGATGAACCGTTCTTCCCCGGATACGGCTGGCTGTTCTCGGACGATCTGGGCAACGCCAACGTCGGGGTGGGGTGCGCCGTCGACCGCGACGTCCCGCTGCGTGAAAACCTGCACCAGATCTACCAGCGCTTCATCGCCACCAACCTCCGGCCAGCGCTGGGCAACGCCCGGCCCGCCGGCAAGCCCAAGGGCGGATGGAGCTCGTTTTTCCGTCCCTCTACGCTGGTGAAAGATCGCGTTCTGCTCATCGGCGATGCCGCCAACCTGGGGGACCCCATCAGCGGCGGCGGAATTCACATGGCCATGGAGAGCGCCCACACGGCCGCTCCGGTGGTGCTCGACGCGCTGCGCCGCAACGATGCTTCCGCGGCTTCGCTCGCCCGCTATGAGAAGGCCTGGAACCAAAACAACGAGCTCGATTGGCGGGTCGGCGACCTGCTCCTCACCATCGCCAAGAATCCCGATCTGCGCGAATTCTGGTTGCACGCGCTGAAAATGGTCGCGGCCATGGCCAAGCACGACCACCGCTTCCGCGATTTCGCCGCCGGCATCTTCAGTGGAGCGGCGCCGGCCCGCGGCGCTTTCAGCCCGGCCCTCTTGTGGCAGGTGGCCGCCATGGACCCGCGTGTCTGGATGCGCGCCGGCGCGCCGCTGGGTGAGACGCTATTGGCCGCGCGACGAGCGCTGGCGAGTCCGCTTCCCACCGCCGGTTGGGTGGTCGAGGTCCTGACCAGCACCGTCAGGCTCGCGGAGTGCTATACCAGAGATAAGATCCCCGCGGCACTCGCCGAAAGGAGGCCTGAATGGCCATCGGTATCCTGGGCCCTTTGAACGACGTGATTAACAAGACGGCTACGGAAGTAGTGGACAGCCACATCTTCGACGACGCCGCCAAGATCCTGAAAACCGCGGTCGACGCGAGTTTCGGCGCGGCCGGCAAGGTGATGGGCAAGGTTCGCGATCTCACCGCGGCGGACCCGCCCGCGCCCCAGTCGCCCCCGTCCCCCCCGTCGCCCCCGTCGCCCTAAACTGAGGAGGAATTACATGTGGTCCTATAGAGGTTGTTGCGAGCCCCACGAGGGGCACCGCTTCCACGGCGGGTACGCTCCGTTCGTCCCCCCTTACTATTGGCCCCCGTATCCCGGCTGGTATGTGCCTTGCTCCTGTGGCCGGCCGGAACACGACCGCTCCACGAAAGTCCCCGTGGAGCTCGCCGCCGACACCGCCAACCCCGGCAAGCAGGCGCTGGTCGGCGGCGCGGAGGAAGTCCGCTTGCTCTTGGAGTACTCTCCGGATGCGGGCGCCACGTCGCCATCCGTGAAGGTGACCATCACCGATTCCACCGGCGACATCACGTTTAACATCACCACCATTCCAGCCGGCTATCACGTGAAGCGCGACTTCGCTTCCGCGGCTCCGGGCGCCACGGTCAAATTGGACGTCGGCGCCTGCTCGGCTCATCTGCGGTGGTTCGAGTCGGTGTCCTGACCCGGACAAGGAGAACCAGACATGATGCCCTATTCTCATAAGCCAATGCCCATGGGCGGCTGCGGTCCGCGCCACTGGGGACCGCCCATTCGAGAGTGCCAGAAGAAGTGCAGGGAGTTGCTGGTGGAACCCGCCACCAAGGACGCCGCCCAGGCAGCCGCGCCCACTGCCCCGGCGGCGGGTACCTCCGGCGGGTTGGTGCTGGAACGCTCGGAAGCCATCAGAACCAACATCGATACGCTGCCGGTCAACGCCGGCGAAACCGGCAGCGGCAAAGCCATCATCGGCGGCGGATGCTGCGTCGAGCTTTCCGTCGAATACATGCCCTCGACGCCCGTGGTCACGGTGAATTCCCCAACCGACCAGAAGTGCGCCGTCACCGTGGAGGTCATCGATAGCGAGGGTTGCTCGTTGGTGTGGCATAAGGTCTTCCAGGAAGGCTACCACGTCAAGGAGTCCATCATCACCACCTATCCGGGCGCCCGCCTGGGGGTGAAGGTGACCAATGCCGTCGCCCGGGTCCGGTGGTGTGAAATCTTCAGTTGCTGAGGAGCGAATCATGCCAGACGAGGAAAAGACACCAGCCGCGGCCGCTCTCGACGAATATCGCCGCCGCATGTCCCTTTCGCACGGCGATACCTGGGGCCACCCGGGAATCGCTTTCGGGCCGATGCCGTTCACCCCTCCTTACGGAATGGGCGCGCCGCCGTGGGCGTTCCCACCACCGCCCGGGACGATGCCGCCGCCGGCCAGCGCTCCCCAACCGCCGGAGCCCCGGTGTAGCGAAGAATCCGAACCGTGCCTGTGGCAGAGTCTCGGCACCATGCTCCGGTTGAGCATCGACCTGGTCAACGCCAGCCTCCAAGGGCTGGCCGGCGCCATCCGCCCGCATGAGACCGATTGCGGCTGCGACTGCGGCGGTGGCTGTGGCGGTGGCTGCGGCTGCGGCCGGCGCGAGGAGTCCGGCTGCGATTGCTGCGGCTACTACTCCAGCTCCTGCGGCTGCCGTCCATCGGTGCGCAACTGCCCGTAGCGCCAACACCCCGGCATGCCCTACAATCTCTAGTAGGATACGGGTGAATCCCGCCCTCCAGTCCCTATGAACATCTCCGCGAAAGGCGAATACGCCTTGCAGGCCATCTTCGACCTGGCATCCGAGCGTCCCGGCGAGCCCATCCGAATCGCCGATATTGCCCGCCGCCAGAAGATCCCCAAGAAGTTTCTCGAGGTCATTCTGGCGGGATTGAAACAGTCCGGATTCGTGGAATCCCGCCGCGGCGCGGAGGGGGGCTACCTGCTGGCCCGGTCCGCGGAATCGCTTACCGTGGGTGAGGTGTTGCGCTCCTTCGAGGCCACCCGGCAGGGCCGCGGCCGGTCCCGCCGCAAGACCGAGACGCCCTTCACCGGGATGTGGCGGCAGGTGGACGGCGCGGTCGCCGAGATCGTCGACAAGACCACCTTCGCCGGGCTGGTGCGCGGCTGGGCCGACCAGCAGAACAAGTACGTCCTCAATTGGGAGATCTAAGGTGCGAATCTACGACGACAATTCCTTCAGTATCGGACGCACTCCCCTGGTCCGGTTGAATCGCGTGACCGGCGAGGGCAAGGCCATCCTTCTCGCCAAGATCGAAGGCCGCAATCCCGCCTATTCCGTCAAGTGCCGCATCGGCGCGTCCATGATCTGGGACGCGGAGAAGCGCGGCATTCTCACCCCCGGCAAGGAACTCATCGAGCCTACCAGGGCAACACCGGCATCGCGCTGGCGTTTGTCGCCGCCGCGCGCGGATATCGCATCACCCTGACCATGCCCGAGACCATGTCGCTCGAGCGGCGCAAGTTGCTCCGCGTGCTGGGGGCCAACCTGGTGCTCACCCCGGGCCCGCAAGGGATGGCTGGGGCCATCTCCAAAGCCGAGGAGACCGCCGCCTCCGATCCCGCGCGCTACGTCCTGCTCCAGCAGTTCAAGAACCCCGCCAACCCCGAAATCCATTTCCGCACCACCGGTCCGGAAATCTGGGAAGACACCGATGGCTCCGTCGACGTCCTGGTTTCCGGCATTGGCACGGGCGGCACCATCACCGGCATCTCGCGGTATATCAAGAAGGAAAGGGGTAAGGGGATTCTTTCGGTCGGTGTGGAGCCGGCGGCCAGCCCCGTGATCGCCCAACACCTGGCCGGACAGACCCTCAAGCCAGGCCCGCACAAAATTCAAGGGATCGGCGCCGGCTTCATCCCCGAGACGCTCGACCTTTCCATGGTGGACCGGGTGGAGCCCGCCACCAACGAGGAGGCCTTCGAAATGGCGCGGCGCCTGGCGAAAGAGGAGGGCATTCTGGCCGGCATCTCCTGCGGCGCGGCGGTGGCCGTGGCGGTCCGCCTCGGCAAACAGCCCGAATTTGCGGGCAAGACCGTGGTCGTGGTACTTCCCGACGCCGCGGAACGCTACCTCAGTACGGCGCTGTTCGAGGGGATGTTCGACCAATAGAAATAAAGAAGCGGGCGCGTTTGGGTGATAGGGGTGAGTGCGCCCGCTGTCGTAACGGGGATTTAATTGGTAGACTACGTCACACCCACTCGATGTTACAGGTTCGGCGAAAGATTTGGTTATGAAAAGGGGCTATTGTCTTCTAGCCCTTTGGAGCCATCTTCCTTGGAGCTACAATTTTGGCTGGCATGCGGTTTCCACCGGCAACAGTTTTCCTGACGGTTCTGGCCGCGGTTGCGGCCTGGGCCCAGGAGCAGCCGCCCGCCATTCCCGCTCCGCCGCTGCTGGAGAATTCCGGCAAGCCCATGCTGTTGCCGTTCCACTGCACCGAAGACGACATCCAATGGGCTGGCTTGACCTGCTCGGCGGACGAGCCGTGCCCCGTCTATCTGGAACTGGCCGCCGTCGAGTCGGCCGTGCCCTCCGGGCCCGGCAGGATTTTCGCGGCCGGCAACATTCATTCTTCGGCCGTCACGCTCTACTCCGTACTGCTGGCCAGCGAGGATGCCGGGCGCACCTGGTACGAGGCGTATGAACGCCTCCGCGGCGCCTCCCTGGACCGGATCCAGTTTCTCGGCTCCGAATTGGGCTGGACCAGCGGCCAGGCGCTCTCCCCTCTTCCCCAGGATCCGTTCTTGCTCCTGACCTCCGATGGCGGTAAGAAATGGCGGCAGCGGGTCATTTTTCCCGAGGGCCGTGTCGGTTCCGTCCAGCAGTTCCAATTCGGCGCCAAGGATAGCGGCAGCCTGATCGTCGACCGCGGGCCCGGAAGCGACGGCGACCGCTACGAGTTGTACGAGTCTCCCGACGCCGGCGAGTCCTGGACCATCCGCGAAACCAGCCGCCGGCCAATCCGGCTGAAGCCCTTGCCGGTGGCGCCCTCCGAGTGGCGTGTGCGCGCCAATGGCCCCACCCAGTCGTTCCACATCGAGCGCCGGCAGGGCGAGCGTTGGCTCCCGGTGGCCGCCTTCGCGGTACAGCTAGGGGCCTGCCACCCCTGAGGCTTCACCCCGGCTTCACCTCGGGCTCCTCCCAGCCCCCCCCGCCCCCCCCCCCCCCCCCCCCCCCCCCCCCCCCCCCCCCCCCCCCCCCCCCCCCCCCCCCCCCCCCCCCCCCCGCCCGC
>Ga0182021_10002806_pt1 | contig 20429 bp, 16 predicted proteins | sample 612E3MmetaG_FD_120493 | JGI IMG/M metagenome (GOLD analysis project Ga0182021, IMG submission 120493) | Permafrost microbial communities from Stordalen Mire, Sweden - 612E3M metaG (Illumina Assembly) | ecosystem: Environmental > Terrestrial > Soil > Wetlands > Permafrost | place: Sweden... | reverse complement strand
TGATCAGCTACACCGGCAGGCACGCGACCCAAGTGTGCCAGACGTCGCCGGGCCTGGCCGAAACATGCGACGACAGCCCTTCGGGCGACGACTTCAAGACGTTTTCGTTCACAGCCGCCGTGCTGTTCTGATTTTCGGCCACGCTGCATAGTCTCCTACCCGTCGTCTCGGTTTTCCTTGCGTGATCGGAGCGGGTTGGTTCTACTTCTCGGTAGGGGCAAACGTGGTCAAAGTTGTCATCGTCATGCTGTTGGCCGATACGGCGCTGGTGTCGACTGCTGTCGCCGCCGAGTCGAACTCGCCCTGGTCGCGGGGCGAAGGGATGAGGGCCTGTCTCAAGAACTGCATCTCGAAGATCGAAAAGGCAGCGTCTCCAACCGAGGAGCAGAGGCTCGCTTGCAAGAACCGATGCGCTTGCATCATCGACGGGATGTTCGAGCCGGGCGGTAAGCCCAAGCGCGATCAAAGCGACCTGCCGAAGGTCGCGGCTGAGTGCAAAGCCCGCCTTCAGCAAACGGCCGTTGCGCAACCGGAGAGAATCGATCCGCAGGCTGCGCCGGCACCGGTGACAAACCCTGCCGTGCCCATCGGGGCCGAACTCCTGCCTGGCACGAGTTGCAACAAGGCAAAGCTGCCCAGCTTGCAGTACGATCCAGGCGAGCATCGCGTCCAACTTGCCGGAGGCGGATTCAAGATGCGCCTGCCAAGGGGTTGGAGTGCCACGCTTGAGCGGCCCGATCTCGTGGTCGTGTCTGCGACCGCGAGCGTGGAGGGGGTCCGTCCAGTGTTCGAGGTGTTTGTCAGCCCGGTTTGTAAGAGCTACGACGGTACTTCCGTCCACCGAAGGGTCGCGGCACGTGGTCTGATCGAACTTCTGCCACCCAACGCCACGATGGACCAGGTCAAGAAGGGAAGTTGGTCGATGGGCCTAGGCGGCCCTGTTGGTCAGAATCTCGTTCTGAAGAACGTGGCGCTCAAGACAGCGAAGGGGGACCGGACAGTGGTTCTCTACTCGACCCAACTAGCGGACTCGAAAACCTTCGGCCTGCACGCCGCCGCTGTCTGCCCCAAGAAGACCGCAGAAGAAGGCCTGGGCGCTTGTGAGAAGACGTACTTCGACATGCTGGAAAAGGCGGATTACTAGTACCTCAAAGAAGGCAAAGCAGTAATCGCAGATCCGCCGCTCGCGAATTCCCCGTTCGAAAAACTCCCCCAGACTGCCATCAATAATCGCGTTGACGCTCACGCTCTGCGCACGACTTCCCCCTGCCTGACAAACCTATCAATCTTTCCCATCGGCTCGACCGTGCCGTCGGGATCGACACGAATTGCCGACCCCGCCCGGATGCCGTAGCCAATGCTCGAATCCGGCGAAAGCCTGAGAAGCGTCCTGAGCTCCCCCCACCTCTCCTTTTCACCGTGCGTGTCGCACAGAATGTCGGCAATTCCCAGGCACGGGAAGAGTCGGCCAACCGAGTCGTCCTCATCTTCCCAGCGCACCCAGGCGCGGGCCAGCATGATGCTGCCTGCCGAAAGCCCAAAGATCAGCTTGCCACCGCGATACAGGTCGCTCAAGAAAGGAGCAAGGCGGCGCCTGGCCACAACCCTCATCCCCTCTTCGACGTCGCCGCCGCTGATGTACACCGCCTCCGCCCCTTCGCAAGTCTTCTCGAAAGAGCGACGTTCGAATCGCCGAACCGTCGGTGCGAGCGTCACTTTCCCGGATCCGGACTTCGTGAACATCCGGCACGCCCAATCAAAGAAATCTTGATCGTCGGTACTCGCGGCGCCGACGTACGCAATTGAAGGAGAAGCCACTCCGCAATTGTCAAACACTGTTCGCAATAGTGGGTCGGGCCCAGTGCGCCTGCTACCGGGATCACCGGCAATCAAGAATACTGGTTTCCGTCTGCTCATGGACTCTCCGCAAGAAAATCATGGATATCGATCTCGAAGTCGGCTCGGGTCAGTTGATACTTGACACCCAGAACCGGCGACAGCGCCTGAACATGCGCGAAAACGATCTTCACGGAAGAGCCATAGCATCGTTGCAGCGATGCGCACAATTCGGGCTCGATCGCTGCCGCATTTCGGGTATCGCTCACGGTGCGCACCGAAACCGCGGCGGTGCCCGTTTGCACCAGTTCGTACTGATCGACGCCATCGATCTGCGCGATCGCCACATCGGCCTCGCGTTGGGTGACAAGTCTGCCCGCACTCGAAAGCGTTGCACTCACAACTCTTCCCTCGATCGCGTCGAGCGTCAGTCCCTCGTGGCGGCCGCATGGGCACGGCCCGGCTGCCAGCCGCACCAGATCACCCATATCAAAACGGATCAGCGCCCGCCAGGGGTTGTGAAATGTGGTGACCAGGATCCGTCCGACCATGGGTCCGCCGTGGCGCGGGGCAAGCGGTTGGAAATCGACGTGACAGTGTTCGACATTCTGGTGAAGTCGGCCTGCCTCGCACTGCATGAACACATATCCGCTCTCGGTTGCGCCGTACGAGCTGATCACCGGGCATTGAAAAACACTCCGAATATGGCGCAAATGGATGAGCGACGGATTCTCATAGGTCAAGGTCACGACTGCGGGCTGAAACACCTGACGGCTGTGCTTGATTGCGTGGCGGCAGAGCACGCTCAAGAATGAAGGGTTGGCTTCCAGCACCGCCGGCTCGAACCGGCCCAGCTCCTCGATCATTCGATCGCAAAGTGTCGCGCTCCATTCGGCGGGATCGGCCTTTTCAGTCAGGAAGAGATAGTGCCAGAGCGTGCGCTGCTCCATGCTGAGGGATTCGACCTCGCTTGCGAACCCCACGCACCGTGGGCTCGAAAGAATCGCCTCACGGTGATCGCCCAATCGTGCTGCTGCCGTGGCCGCGTGCAACTTCCACGACGACGCCTCGGACGCGTCCCACCACTCCTGGCACCAGACATTGGCGACGGCATCGGAGGTTGACCCGCTGGTCGTCACCAGTTCGACTTCATCCCGGGCGAGAGCCGCGGCGAGATCACGCCCTTGCGTGACGAAGCCGGCAGGCTCGTGTTCGCGCAGATCATCCTTGCTGAGCACGGGCATGGCTTGATACCGCTCGAAGATGTCAACCGACGGGCCTTGATCGTAGCGGCGCCAGGTACGGTAGGCCGGCGCACTCGACAGCGCGGTTTCGAGTGCGGTCTTCGCAAAGGTGCGATACTCCGGTGTGTAGGTCGGCGCAGGGATCGACGGCGAAACCACTTCCCTTTTTGCGCCCTGGATCATCGGGGGATATCGGCCTACGGGAGCTTCGGTGGCGCCACTATGGGCTCGGGACCGGTCAGCGCCTTGAGAAAGGCCACCAGGTTGCGCTTTTCCTTGGCGGTCAGGTTGAGCGGCTTGACCAGAGGGTCGAGGTTCGGGTTGGCAATGCCGCCACGGTCGAGGGTGTCGACCACATCCGCCAGGGTCTTCGTCTTGCCGTCGTGCATGTACGGGTACGTCCGCGCGACGTTGCGCAGTCCCGGGGTCTTGAACCTGCCGCGGTCCGCCGGGTTCTTGGTGACCGCCTCGCGCCCCACGTCGGGATGCGCAGCCTTTGCGCCAACCCCAAGGTTGTGGAAGCCCTGATCGGAGAAGATCGGGCCGCTGTGACAGGCCGCGCACCCGCCCTTGCCCTTGAAAAGCTCCGCCCCACGAACGGCCGCCGGACTCATCGCTTTCTTGTCGCCAGCGAGATAGCGGTCGAACGGCCCCGGCCCGGAGACGATGGTGCGTTCAAAAGCGGCGAGAGCCTTGGCCATGCCATCAGCGGTGACCCCGGTGCCGAAAACGGCCTGGAACTGCGTCCGGTAGCCGGGGACAGCGTCGAGTTTGCGCAACACGTTGGGCAGGGTTTCTCCCATCTCCACCGGGTTCTGGATCGGCCCGAGCGCCTGCTCCTCGAGCGAGCGCGCACGCCCGTCCCAGAACTGGAACGTCATGTAGCCGGAGTTCACCACGGTCCCCGAGTTGCGATCACCGACACGGCCGTTGATCCCGGTATCGGTGGCGTCGTGCCCGGCCCAGCCCTGCTTTGGATCGTGGCAAGTCACACAGTTGATCTTCCCGTCCGCCGACAACCGGCCGTCGAAAAAGAGAGACCGTCCAAGCTCAATCTTCTCCGCGTTCTGCGGGTTGTCCTTCGACACCGGCATGGGTGGCAGCGGCCCTCCCACGGAAAGACTGGGCTGCGCGTGGGCCGCAAGCGCAGCCATGGCACCGAGACTGATCGAACTCAGGAGAACCATTCGCTTCATGAGCCAGTTTTCTCTGCTTCGGCGCCTGACCGCCGGAAGAAACGTAGCTCCTCAAGAAATCGTGACAAGTCGTGCCGAGTCATCGCTCGACGGACCCCGTCGAGACGCGGCAGGCGGCAGGGCTTGCCCATCATCGCCACCGTCGGAAAGACGGACATTGTGGATAGCGTCCTGGCCAATGGCGGCTGGCCGGGCGCCGGTACGATGCCAGTCGGACCACCCGTGAACGCGGCCCCGGATCGAATCCCGGCCCTGAAACGGGCCAGCGGCCAAACATTGTCCGTTGACGGCGTTGGAGGATCGTATCAGATTCAGAGTTTGGCTCGGTCGCAGGTTGGGGCGTCCGCGGAAACTCCGCAGGGGAGGCACTATGAACAAGACCATGGTCGGCAAAGTCCTAATTGGCGCTACTGCTGGCCTGTTGGTCGGCGCGTCCCTGATGGGCTGTTCACCGAATCAGCCAGTCAGCGGAATAGGGGGAAACGTTGGCAACGGCGGAGCGCCGGGAAACGCTGGCAGCGGCGGGGCACCGACAAGCGGTGGCAGCGGCGGAGGCGGAGGCCAGCCAGTCATCGATACCGGCTTTCTTACGGGAGGACAATCGGGAACCGGTGGCGCCGCCGGCATGGACTGTGGCGCCGCCGCGATCTGCACGCCAACCAGTTGCGGTAGCATTGTTGACGATTGCGGCGCACTCATTCCCTGCGGCTACACCAATTGCGCTGTGAGCCTCTGTAACGCCGCGACGAACCAATGCACCCCTTGCACACCTCTCACGGCCGCGGACTGCCCGACCATAGGGAAGAACTGTGGGCTCGTATCGGATAATTGCGGTGGGACCATCGATTGCGGGACCTGCACCCCCCCTGAATGCTGCGGCTGTGGCGGCGAAGCTAGCGTATGCGGTGGCTTCAGCAACGGCCTCGGAAATAGTGGTCTCGCCGCGACTTGTATCGCCGGCTCAAAAGGTTGTCTCTGCGATGACAGGGGGGCTTGTGCCAATGGCCTCACGTGTACACCCCAGACTGCTCCGAAACCGAGTCTCTGCTGCAATGGTACGGATTGTGCTGGGTCGTCGACCAGCATAGGCGGAACCTGCTCCGGGACTGGGACCGCCACCTGCACTCCGGGCGTGACCGTGCCCGCCGCAACCTCGACGCTTGATACTTGTGGCTATGTCGCCACCACTTTCAACGAGAGCCAGATCTTGTGTGGGATCTATGCAACGGGCGGGGGCAAGGACCCGGCCCAGATTCAGGCCTTCTTCAATGACGAGAAATCGTTGACGCTGGGCTGCACCACGACGGCCAATCCGGTGTCGGCGATGCCTTCGGACCCAGGTGCCGTGTACTACCCGCAGGACGGCAATCCAGATTGCAAGGACACGTCGGGGCGGCCGATGCGGCCGACGCTGTACATCACCGATATCACCTACGACCCGAATTGCAAAGCCGGCGACCAGCAAGCAGGCGGCGTGGCCTATGACCCGATTGCTGTTTTTGGCACTTGGAAGGGAACAACTCTCAACACCAGCACGCCCGGCCCCGACCCGACGTCGAAGAACTATTGGACTCTCGGTCCGGGGTCGGACTCGGTACCCACTGCTGTCACCAACCTGTGCCCTTGTACCGCCGCTTCGTGCCCCGGAACAGGTCACACCTCGAAGGGTTTCGGCACGGAGGTGAAGTATGAGGCAGGCCTTATTTCAGGTCACTCGTACCGCCTTCAGATCATGGGCCACGACGGCGACCAGAATGCGACGGGCGGCGACGCGGGTGAGGCCTGTGTCATCTTCTGCGCGGGAACCGGCACTTGTACGCCGTTGACCTGTGCGGACTATCCGACCGGTTCTTGCGGCCCACAACCCGACGGTTGCGGCGGCCTGACTCCCGATTGTGGGCCATGCTGCAAACTATTGACCTGCGCGGACTATCCAACGACTTCTGTCGGCCCGCAGGACGACGGCTGCGGCGGAAAGACTGACTACTGTAACTTCCGGCCTTGAGTGAATTCGCGCTGAAGCCCGCCGGGGGCCGCAACTCTGCTAGAAATCGTCCTCGGAGAGAGTACCGGCTCGTGGCACGGGGGACTTCGCCGATGCACCAACCCTTCGCGCCGATGGCGGCGCTTGTGCCGGTTCATACCTCCCCGAAGCTTGGCGCCCGGCCTGCTGGCGCGGCAGATCGTTCGAGGCTTCTCGCACCGCCACACGTGAACGACTGGAAGTCGCCAGAACGGGCACACCGGGCTCGTGGCGCACGTGATGGCCGCGCTCGGGCGTTGCGGACGCGCTGGGTGCAGGTGGTGGTGGTGAAATGGTCAAAGGGGCCGATTCCGCCGGGTCCACGGTTGCGCTTGACGCAGGAACAGCAGGCTGCACGACGGGTTCCCTGGCTGGCGGCGTGCCATCCGCGATCGAAGCTGGCGCACCTGTTTGCAGCCTGCGGACGCCTCGCATGGCCCCCGACACCGCGAAGAAGCCAATTACGACTGCGACCCCTGCGCCCAGCAAGCCACCCCACCCTCGAAAGGCAGAGCGAGCCGCAAAACCACGAGAGCGCCCCTTCCGCAACGGAGCCCCCAGATCTACCACGGCCGTGTCGTGCTCCGAGGGCAGCGGAGGCGCCGCCGCTTGCGAGCCACTCTCCGATCCACCGCTGCCACCGTTGGGTCCTGCCGGGGCAGCGCTCTCCCTGTCTTCGGATTGCAGGGGAAACGCGTAGAGAATCCGCGTGCCCTGATGCTCTCCGGAGGGCTCCTTATTGAGAATGGCCTGCACCACGGGCTCATGAAGCGCGGATAGGGGATCGTGCGCGGCGAACGACGGCACCCCAGCCTGCGGCGTGAGCAAGCGCGGTGCCGGGGTGGCCGGCGTCAGTTCGTCTTCGAGAGCCATCGCCAGCAAAGTCACGTCCGCATAGCGCTGGTCACGATCCTTGGCCATCGCCTTTTCGATGATGCCCACCAAACCAGCGGGCAAATCGGGACGCACCGCCGTCACCGGCACAGCGGGTTTGTGGAGAATGTTGTCAAAAAGCGTCGGGCTGGGCTCTCCCGGGAACGGCATCTGTCCGGTCAGCGATTCGTACAGCAACACACCAAAGCCGTACACGTCGGCGCGTCCATCGATATCGGGCACGCCCAGGATATGCTCGGGAGACATGTACGCTGGCGTTCCCATGGGCAAAACCAGCCCTGCCGAGGAATCCAGGCCTCGTTCCACCATGACCGAGATGCCGAAATCCAACACCTTGGTGGTCACGATCCGTCCGTCGGGCTCCATGCAAATGAAGATGTTCTGTGGCTTGAGATCTCGATGGATCACGCCCCGTGCGTTCGCCGCGGCCACCCCTCGCATGGCTGGCAAGAGCAGCATCACCGCTTCGTTGACACTGAGGAATCCCTTGCGCGCTATGGTGCTGCTGAGGGGCTCACCTTCGAGCAGCTCCATCACGATGCACGCCAGGCCCTCATGTTCGATGACGTCGAAGACCGTTACCACATTGGGATGGTTCACCAGGCTCGCGGCCAGCACTTCGCTGTGAAAGAGCCCCTGCGCCACGCGCATCGTGGCCAGAGACCGTAGAACGACCTTCAGGGCGACATGCTTGCCCGTCCGTTCATTGGTGCCGACCCACACCGCAGCCATTCCGCCTTCCCCAAGCAGGCGCTCGACTCGATATTTCCCGTCTACCAACTGGCCGGCCTGCAGAATCGCGTCCGCGCCGGGCTGAGGCTGGGATTTCGCTCTCGTCCCACCTCGCCTTCCCAGAACAGAGGAACCGGATTGCTGCTTGTGCATTCTGGCTAGGCTCACATGTGTTTCAGCTATCATTGAGATGCCTTGCCGCGGGTGCGAGGTACCAAATGCGTGAGTGATTGGCAGTGAGTTGGCAGGATCTGCGCGTTCAGCAAGCGCCGCACACCAGCAGAACCCAACCACGCGCCGTCAGGACAGCAGGACTCGATCCAGACGCAGAAGCTTGAATATCACCAACGGTTGGTCAGACAAGCCTTGAACCGTCACCACGCCGCCGTAGTCCTTGGCCTTCTTGTAAAGCGACACCACCGCGTGCACGCCCAGGCTATCGATGAGCCGCAAACCCGACACGTCAACCACGACGCGAGGATTCCGTTCAGCGAGCAAGGCGTCGAGCGATGGACGGAGCTCGGGAGCGGTTACCGCGTCCAAATCGCCCGCGATGCGAAGAGTGGCCACCCCATCCGCTTTGCTGGTTGAGAACTGCATCTGTCTTTCTCCTCTGGCTTCAAATCCCGGGATAGCTATCTTCGTCCCGGCACGCCGTCAAATCCTAGATGATCTCTAAAGCAATTACCGTGCCGGTGGGGAGGTTGCCGCTGTCTCTCGCCGCGTTGTCTACCCCTTTTCCGCGTTTTCCGCCGGCATGAGCGGTCGCGAGCCGTTGCCGGCAGCGTGACGATGTCCGCATTCCGTTCCCTGCACCAGACCAGACATTACCACCCCGTAACATGAAGAGTGTCTGTGCGACGGATCGCGCGCACGTCCCGTTCGGTTACGCAGGCGGAGCGGGATGGACGCATGGTGAGTGGAGCGCGGCGTTCTTTGCAGCCAGGCGTGCAAGAGACGATTCGCACGCTCGCGAAAAAAGTGCGAGAAAGAAGACCATGAACGTCTGTATTCCCCTTCCGAAGCAGAAGGAGTTTGTCTCGTGACCGATGCGGATCTGCTCAACCCCTGGAAGTCGATCCAGGACATCCGGCGAATGGCGCCGGTCGTCCACAGCATAACCAACTACGTGGTGATGAACAACACGGCCAACGCTCTGCTGGCCCTGGGCGCCTCGCCGGTTATGGCCCATGCCGAGGAGGAGATGGCGGAGATGGTCGCGATCTCGGCCGCCCTGGTGATCAACATCGGAACCCTCAGCTCGGTCTGGATCCGCTCCATGTTCACGGCCGCAGAGCATGCCCGCAAGCGCGGCATTCCCATCGTACTCGATCCCGTGGGAGCCGGAGCCACGACATACCGCACGTCCACCGCCCGGGACTTTATCAACACGGCCCGGCCTTGCATCATCCGGGGCAATGCCTCGGAGATCATGGCCCTGGTCAGCGATAGCGTGCGCAGCAAGGGCGTGGATAGTCAGGATGCAGCCTCGGCGGCGCTTTCGGCCGCGCAGAGCCTTCAGCAGGCCTTCGGCTCCACCGTCTGCATCAGCGGAGAGACCGATCATATCGTGGGTGAGGCTGGCCTCATCCAAGTGCGCAACGGCCATTCCATGATGACCCGCGTGACAGGACTGGGGTGCACGGCGACCGCTCTCTGCGGGGCCTTTGCCGCCGTCGAACCCGACCCGATGCGGGCGGCGGCCCAGGCCATGATCGTGATGGGCATTGCAGGCGAGATGGCCGCAGAAGGCGCCCGCGGTCCCGGCACACTCCAGGTGCGCTTCCTGGATGCCCTCTACTGCCTCACGCAGAGGGATGTGGAAGAACGCATGCGCCTGGGGTCATGAGATGCGCGAGCGAAGCCTCGAAGGCCTGATGCTGGTGACGGATCGTGCTCTCTGCCAGCCTCGCAGCCTGGAGGACGTGGTGATGCAGGCGGTCCGGGGTGGTGCCGCCTGGGTTCAGCTCCGGGAAAAGCACCTTTCTACCCACGCGTTCATCGAGCAGGCCTTGCGGCTCAGGGAGCGCCTGGCCCTCGCTGGCGTGCCCCTGCTGATCAATGACCGCGTGGACGTGGCCCTGGCCGTGGGGGCCGACGGCGTCCACCTGGGCCAAGATGACATGCCCATCCCCCTCGCACGGCGACTGCTGGGGCAAGAGGCAATCATCGGTCTTTCAGTGGAACGATGGGAGGACGTGGAAAAGGCCCAGCACCTGGAGGTGGACTATCTGGGCGCAAGTCCCGTGTTCGCGACCCCCACCAAGGTGGACACCAAGGGAGCCTGGGGCCTGCAAGGCCTGGCCCGCATCAAGGCGTATTCCCGCCATTCCCTGGTGGCCATCGGCGGGCTCAATGCAACCAACATCGCAGATGCCGTCCGCGCAGGAGCGGATGGAATTGCGGTCGTGTCCGCCATCTGCAGTGTGCCCGAGCCGCAACAGGCGGCACTGGATCTCAGCCAGCGAATGCGCGCAGCGAGATCGCGGCCAAGCGCCGGTCCGTCTTCATCGGCCTAGCAGCCCGGTTTGGGGCGACGCCGGTAGCTGAGCCCCATGCCAAACGACGACAATCCACACTGCCGCGCGAACGTGCCATCTAGCGCGAGCTGTGCGTGTTCCAGAACACCGCAGTCTTCCCCGCGAGCTTGCCGTTCCTTGCGTCGGCGACCAGTGCGGCCAGCGCCTTGCCTGTGTAGGTCGTCTCGAGGTGAATGTGGTTGGCCGCCGCAAGCGCGACCGCTTCCAGGCTCTCCGCCGTGGCCGCCGCGTATCCGTCGCCAAGGAATCCTTCACGCACCTCAAGCGCCACGTCTTCTGGTTTCACCCGCGGGAAGCCGGCATCCAGTTCGCGCAACAGGGTGACCGCTTCCTCCATGACACGCCTGGTACGCTCAGGGTTGGTGGACTCTGCCGGCACGACGCGCACCCCGATCACGGAAGTCCGCAGTCCGAGCGCCGCCAGTCCGGTGGCCAGCCCGCTGGCTGTCCCGGTCGAGCCATAGGCGACATAGACGAAGTCGGGCACCGGCAGCGCGCCGGCTTCAATCTGTTCGGCCAGTTCGATCGCGGCGTTCACAAAGCCGATGACTCCTCGTGGATTCGTTCCGCCGAACGGAATGACGAACGGCTCAACCCCATCGCGCAGGGCGATCTCGTCGCGTAGCTCAGCGCCGCGACGAAGCGCCTGGGAAAAGGATTCGGCAAAGTGCAAGGTGGCGCCGGCGGCCTGATCCGCGAAAAGATTGGCCGCCAGATAGGGCGTGGACGGCTGCGGTGCGAGCACGGCGTGAACCTGCAACCCGAGTTGTCCGCCGTAGACTGCCGTCGCGCGCACATGATTGGAGCCGAGCGCTCCGAAAGTGATCACAGCACGCCGGTTCTCGGCCAGCGCTTGACCCAGAAGAAATTCCAGCTTGCGGACCTTGTTGCCGCCGTAGGCCCGGCCCGAGATATCGTCCCGCTTTAGGAAGAGGGACTGGATGCCGAGCCGCTCGGCCAACTCCGGCATAGGCTCGACCGGCGTGGGCAGGCACCCAAGCGTCACATGGGCAAGATTCTTGGTCCCAGGAAATCGGTCACACAGCGGCAGCGACACGCGGCCTCCACTTCGGGAAATGCAAAGAGCCGCAGGCTACCATCAGGCGCCCCCCAACGGCGAGAAGGTCGCCTTCACTGGCGCCGAAGGGCGGGAAGAAGGCAGACGGAATTGTCCCGTGCAGGCGCACGAGAATATCGGTGGTCAAAATCGGCCCGGTCGTGTTGACTTGATCTTGTGATTCCTGTGGCTGTCCTGCTGATCTTCGCCGCTCCAGCAGGTCCGGGTCTGGCCGACAAGGCAACACCCGTCGCGCTCACCGGCGACAGCGAGATGGTATCGGCTTTGGCGCGATCTCTGGCCGATCGCAAGATCCGGGTGGTGTCCCCAGCTGGGATGGAGACGGTGCAGGTCCAGGTGCAGCCCGATGCCTCGGGAATCCGGCTATCCATCCAGGACCGGAATGGCCACGCGGTCGAACGCATTGTCGCGAATGCCGAGATCGCCGCCGCGGTGGTGGAATCGTGGGTGCGTGAAGACCTTGCCAGACCCTTGCTTGAGCCGCACGAGATCGCGACTCTCGAACGCGCGATGGTGACCAGGGCGCGTGCTCCAGCCCGTCTGCGCACATCGTCGGGTGCCAGCGTGACCATCGCGGGCGTGACCTCCTTGGCCACCGATGGCTCTCTGTGGATTGGCGCAGGGCTGGGAGCTTGCGTGCGGGTCGGGGGTTTTTGTGTCGGACTCGAGGCGCAAGTCGCGGGCGATTCGGCCACCATGGGCAACATCGGTGCCCGCTATGCGGCGCTGTCCTGTGACGGTTCGAACACGAATGCCCAACCCCAGCAGCGCCAGTTGACCCGCCTTGGCGCCGAAGCGCTCGTGACCGCGGACTTGCCCCTGCGCATCGGAGCCGGAACCTTTGGCCCAGGGATTGGTCTTGGAGCAGGCTGGTTGTCGACAAGCGCGTTACTGGGCGATCACAGCGCCAACGCAACAACGGTGGGGCTGCGCGCGGAAACTCGGATCCTGCTTTCCTGGCCCCTAGCCTGGGGTCTGGCGGTCGACCTAGGTCTTTGGGCCGACGTCCTGCCCTTCGCCCACAGGAACAACTTCAACACGGCTGGCTTCGATCTGCCGGGCGAGCCGCTGGGTTTCTTGCGCGCACAGCTCGGGCTTCGCTACGGGCCCCTTGACCGTTCGCATTGACGCCCATTCCCCCCCGGCCGTGTCCCGTCGCAACGCGATCCGCCAGCGCGCCCCTCGACGGGCGGCGCGGTCCGGACCGAAGAAACTTGGGGCCACGGGCACCAATGATCAGTAATGTAGAAAGGTCCGCGCATGCAAGGGGGGCAACGCCGCTTTGCGTTTGACTCGAAACCGCAGCCGCCGAGCGAGAAGATGATCCGCAAGCACGAAGGCAAGGTACTCCCGTTCCAGCGCAAGTCCGTGTGGTTGGCGGATACCACCGACGAAGTGCTAGTGGCAGCGTGTGCATTGCGCGACCCGGGAGCGATGGCCGAGCTGTTCGATCGCCATTGCGATGCTGTCCACCGATTTCTGGCGCGCCTCTTGGGCGCAGGTGCCTCGGACCTGGACGACATGGTCCACACCACGTTTCTCGAAGCTCTCCGCTCGGCTGCTCGCTTTCGCGGCGGCTCCTCGGTGAGAACCTGGCTGTTCGGCATCGCCGCGAATGTCGGGCGGCATCACATCCGCGATCAGGTGCGGAGACGGTCCTTTCTCAGGGCGTGGGGCGATATCAAGCCGTCGCCAAGCCAGAGCCCCGACCTGGCTGCAGAGCACCACCAGATGGCTGAGCGCGTGGCAGCGGCGGTCGCGCAACTGCCATTCAACCTGCGGGCGGCCTTCGTTCTTTGCGATCTTGAGGAGATGTCGGGCGCGGACGCAGCCGCGGCGCTGGACGTCCGGCGAGGAACTCTCGGTCGCCGACTCTTCGAGGCACGTCGGGCGCTGCGCGCAGCCGTCGAGGAGGCACAGCCATGAACCAACGCGCCTCCTGCCCTCGTTTCGTCGAGATCGGCCGCTCGGCGTCGCCGGAAGATGTCCCGGCTTTGCGCCTGCATCTGGACGAGTGCGTGTACTGTCAATCCCAATGGGCTGCCACCAAGAGGCTCATCGAAACCGCCCGTCAACTTCCGACCAAGGCGCCGGACGCTGGCCAGCGACTGCGGACGCGCAACGCGCTCATGATCGCCGCAACCGAGAGCCGCCGTCGGCGTGCCTCGCCCTGGTGGGTGCAGGCAACCGTGTACGCGGCGGTGATCCTGTGCGCGGCTGGCGTGCTGGCGGCTGTGGGTACGGTCGCGATCCCCTGGTTGCAAAAGCAGAGAGGGGCTGCCCCGGCCGCTACCGATCGAGATCGCGGCAAGCTACACGCAAAGGCTTCATTCGAGCCACCGGCAAATACCGAAACCGTCCCTGCGCCTGAGAGCGGCGCTTCCCCCGCACCTGCGGCCCCACCGACCCAGCCGGTCGCCGTCCTGAACGAACCGCAGGCGCCTCAGACACCAATCGTCGGAAAAGCTTCCGGCGGTCATGTAACCACCCGGAGGCTGCGAGGGGCACTGGCCTCGGTGTCGCACGCGGTGCCCACGCCCAGGCCCACGCACCTGCCAAGCCCGGCGGAACTGGCCTTCTCCGAGGGCTGCCAGGCGCTGCGTTCCGCCGACTATCCTCGCGCAGCCACGGCCATGAGGCGCGCCTTGGAAGCGGGACCGACCTCGGCCATTGCCGAGGATGCGCGATACTGGGAGGCGGTTGCACTGGCGCGCCAGGGCTCAGTCGCCAGGGCCCGCCGGGCCATGGAGGAGTTCGTGCATCTTCTCCCCGGTTCGCCCAGGGCGGGCGAGATGTCTGCGATGCTTGGCTGGCTGTTGCTCGAATCGCGCGAATGGTCGGCCGCCGAGCAGCGCTTCCGCACTGCCGAAGGCGACCGAGCGCCGGCAGTCCGCGAGAGTGCCAGGAAGGGCCTAGAGATCACGGCGCGGATGCGGACACGGCCCAAGACCGCGCCGTAGCTACCGCTTGTCGGGCAATTCGGGGCCGCCGGCGCGCGGCTAGCGGATCGCGGTTCGCGTGAGCGAGAGCGCTGGTCGCTGGCCGCCCACGCGCTGGCCCCGACGGGCTCCAACCATGAACTCGCGAAGCGCGGGCTACTGGATCTTGACAGGTGCTGGCGGGGGCGGCGGCGGGGGCGGCGGTGGGGGCGGCGGCGGGGCGCCGCCTGCTGTGGGCGGCGTGGGAGGGGCCGAGCTTCCCCCGACCGGCGGCGGCGCGGGGACTCCACTGTCGGGAAGCAGGCACGACGTCAGGTCGAAGATCATGAACTCCAGCGCCTTCTCCGGCGCAGACAGGTCGCGGGTGGTCTTGCAGCCGGTGGGGAATGTAGCGTTCTTGGTGTCGGCGTCGGCCCCGGTGACCACGGCGCTGGCCACGTGCAGGCCGGTGAACACGAACCGTCCGCACTGAGCCTCAGCCACCGCAGTGGTGGGCGCGTTGAAGGTGAAATAGTGAACGTAGCCTGGCTGCGTGATCCACTTCTGCGACGGCGGCTGAATGGTATTGATGGCCGTCTGCTTTACGTCGCTGCCCAACATGATGGTGCCCTTGGTCGCACTGCCGCCGACGGCTTGCAGCCAGCTCGCAAAGGCCTGGCCCTTGGGAAAGCTTTGATCGATGGTCGCGCTGATGTTGCTGCCCAGATCGCTGCTGCTGTCGTCCACCCAGGTTGCCACGTCGCCGAAGGGCGCGTGGCCGTCGGGCGCGATCGAGCAGGGGTTGTCCGTGCCTCCGGCCACGCACGGGTACTTCACGACGTCCTTGAGTGGCGGGTAGGCCTTGAGCCAGCCGACATGGTAGTGCTCGGCAAAAGTGCGGCCGCCCCGTGCCAGGTATTGCACCATGTTCAGCTTCATAGCGTCGGTCAGGACATTGCCGCTGGCTGAGAGGTCGGTGCCGTCGGCCGGTTTCTTGTTGCCGTTATAGCGGGACTGGCTCGCCCCACAGGCCATCATGATCACGTCGTACTTCATCATCGCCACAAGTTCCGACCAGAACGGGAAGGCGGACGGCCAGGCGGTGCCGTTGTCGTAGGTCGCGATGCCGTTCTGGTCGTAGTTGTCGTTGTAGATGTTGATCGCGCCCTTGCCGTCGGGGTTGGTGAACTCCGCGGTATCGATGCCGATCCGGGTGAACAGGCATTGCAGCCGGTCGGCATCACCCGCGGTGATGGCAATCTTCGGGATGCTGCCTTCGCTCTGGTTGCGCGGCAGGCGCAAACGCCGGGCTTGGCCAGTCGACGCGTCGACGATGGCTTTGCTCGTGCACTGGGTGACTTCAGATGCCTTGATGGTGACCTGGCGGCGCCACTTGCCCACCTGCATGACCAGGGGGAAGTCGACCCCCACCGGAACATTGTCCAGGGTGAAGTTGCCGCTCGCATCCGTGAGCGCTGTGGTGATGGGCTTGCCCGATACCGACGCCGAGCAGGTGTCGCAGGAGGCGCCGGTCGCAATGGTGGCCAGCGGCGCATCCGGGACGTACACGATGACGTTGTAGAGCGGAACCTTGCCCGCCGGATCGTAGACAGTTCCGGTGATGCTGGTGGTGCCGCTGCCGCACTTGACCTGCGCGGCACACATTGAGCCGCAGCTCAAGACAGGACAGACGTTGCTGGCGCAGGCTCCGCTGCCCGGGCAGTCGCCACAGTGAAGCGTGCCCCCACACCCGTCGCCGATGTCGCCGCAGTACTGGCCGCCCCCGGCCACGGTGCACGCCGTCCGAACGCAACTGGGTCCGCCGGTGCACAAGCCCTGGCTGGTATCGCACACCCAGCCAGCCTTGAAGGTCGAACAGGTGTCCCCGCAGTCGACTGTTCCGCCGCAGCCATCACCTACCTTGCCACAGTACCTCGCGTTCGGGTTCCCGTCGCACACCAGCTTCTTGCAGTCGGCTCCGCCCACGCAGGAACTGGTGGCGGTGTTGCAAACCCATCCCGGCTTGAGGCTGGCGCAGGTGTCGGAACAGTCGATTCCGCGCCCGCAACCGTCACCCACCTTCCCGCAGTATCGCGTCCCAGCCGCCGGATCGCAGGTGACAGGCGTGCACACGCTGGCGCTGCCCACGCAGGCATTGTTCTCGCACACCCAGCCCGCCTTGAGGCTGGCGCAGGTGTCGCCACATGCGAGTGTATGATTGCAGCCGTCACTGATGTTGCCGCAGTAGGAACCGCTGGTGGACCCAGCCGCATAGGTACACTGGAACGTGGGCTTGCAGTCCGACCCGCCTACGCACACGTGAGCGGTCGTATCGCAGATCCATCCGGCGGGGCAGTTGTTGCCGCAATCGATCTGACCATTGCAATTGTCGCCGATCAGGCCGCAGTACGATCCCCCTGCGCCCGTACACATGGCGGGCGTGACAGTCGGGACGCACGCATCGACCGGCCCAGCGTCGAGGATGACGACCAGAGCGCCCCCTGCGCCGGCGTTGGTTCCGCCGGCGTTGGCTCCGCCGCCCTTGCCTCCGGCGTTCCCGCCGCCATCACTGCCACCGTTGCCGGTCGCAACATTCGCCTGAGTGCAGGCTCCATCCGCCAGAGCCGCGAAAACCAGCAGGCAGCCAATCAGGAGCCTTGCCCTGTAGGTTGACGGTAGAAATCTCATGGTCCCCTCCGAGCCGCGAAGCGCTTGCTCTGCGGTCCGACTGTGAGTGCCCGAAGTGGTCGCTGTTCTTCGGCCAACTCCGCTGCCCATGGCGCGAGATCTAACGCACCGGCGCAGTCGGGCGATCGCCTTCAGGCGCATCTGCGGGCTAGCGAGCGCGTCCTCGGCGAAGCGGGCCACGGTTTGGCCGAAAAAGTCAGGGGCGGCGGGCACTAAACATCGGCAAGGCACAATGCTATGCGCATGCGAGTGCTCGAGGCCGCTTCCCAGAGCCACTGACCGTTCCATCACCCTCGGAGATCTCGACACATGAAGGATCGATCGAAGCTAGACGCAAAGAAGTTCCGAGCCATCATGATCGCTGGGTTTGCTCTTGCAGGCGGCGCCAGGCTTGCGCGTGCCGAACAGCCCAGGGACAGTAACCCGGTCGGCGAGTCGCCCGCTACAGAGGCCGCTGCGCCCGCGTCGGCCCCGGTCGAGGTTGCGCCCTCCGCTGCGCAGGCCGGGGCGTCACTGCCGGCCGCCGCCCCGCCAGCCCCGGCGGTTTCCCCCCCACCCCCGGAGCCCCCTGCCATCGCGCCGTCACAAGCGGGAGCGATGAGCACCTCTTGGTTTGACCGACCGCCACTGACGCTGTCTGCGAGCGAAGGGACGCGAAAGTGGGCGGTGACTCTCTACGGCTTCGTAGAGGCTGACTTCATCTTCGACACCACGCGAAGCTACAATGATTCGATCGGCAGCGCGCTGGTGGCCCGCAGCGAGACCTACGAGGGACGCGTTGGTCGCACCCAGTTCTCCATGCGCAACACCCGGCTTGGCTTCGCGTTCGAGTCCCCGCTCGTCGGGCAAGTGAAGCCGTCGGCGGTACTGGAAGCTGACTTCTTCGGTCACCAGGACAGCCCGCCCACCACATCCGAAAACACGTATTTCAACAGCCCGGTGTTTCGCATCAGGCATGCATTCGTGAAGCTGGAGAATCCCTACCTGGACGTTTTGGTGGGTCAGACCTACGACGTCTTCGGCTGGCAGAACTACTTCTCGCCCTGTTCGGCCGAGTATCTGGGCCTGCCCAATCAGCTCTTCTCGCGTAGTGCACAGCTGCGTGTGTCTCACGCTTTCAACGCCGATGGGGCGTTCAGCGTCGATGTGGCCGCCTCGGGCGTGCGCCCTGCGCAGCGTGATGCGGAGATTCCGGACGCCAACGCCGGACTGCGCTTCAGGCTCAACAACTGGAAGGGGATCACCACGCCCGGCAACGTGGGGACAGTCGCACTGCCTCTCTCCCTCGGCGTGTCAGGTACTGTGCGGCAGTTCAGGGCGAACGCATTCACCCCACCTCCGGTGCAGAACTCGAACAGCGCGACGGGCTGGGGCTTGTCGGTGGATCTGCTCCTCCCGGTGATTCCGGCTGCCAGCGCGGACGACCGCGGCAACCGTCTGACCCTGGTTGGTTCTTTCGTCTCGGGCACCGGAATCGCCGACCTGATCACCGCGGGCGGCGGGGCGAAGTTCCCCACCCTGCCCAATCCAGCCCAGGCCAACCCACCACCCCTTTACGACGCCGACATCGACAACGGGTTGGTGACATTTGATTCGAGCGGCATTCTGCACACCATCGATTGGTGGGCCTTCCGGGCCGGTCTTCAGTACTACTTGCCGCCGTCGGGACGGCTGCTCTTCTCGGCGAACTACACCGAGGCTCGCTCGGGGAATCTGGGCAAGCTGTTCCCCAGGGGCGGCGCGGAGATCGAACTGCTGGTCAACATCGCTAACAGGTCACGCTACGCCGACGCAAACCTGTTCTGGGACGCGACGCCCGCAGTGCGAATCGGGCTGTCCGGGCAGTACACCCAGGTCGAGTATCTTGACGGGGCCAAGCCGCACAACATCCGCGGCATGGCCCAGACCGTCTACCAGTTCTGAGGGTGCAACGCAGGGGCCGCCCAATTGATAAATCCAGAACCGGCGACCCATCCTAGTAAATGATCTGCGGCACGGAGCCGGCGGTTGGCGGCACCACGATGGTGAGACAAGTCGTCTGGGCCACCCACCTGAAGACGTTGTACCAGAACTGAGGCACGGTGTAGGAAGTATGCGGAGTGTACCCCACACACTGAGCGTAGGTGGCGGCATTGTCATACTGGAGATCTGGCGTCAAGCCCCATTGACTGGTGTAGGTCACCCACTCGTCGCCCCAAGCGAATACCCTGCCCTTCCCAACGACTTTCGCCACACCGACGATGTTGGACTGAGCCGTGGTATCGACGTTGTTCGTCCCCACAATCCGGCAATCCGAACCCGAACACGTGATCGACCGTCCCATGAAAATGCCAACCTTCCCCAAATTCTTCGTGATGTCGGGAACCAGACTGCTCCAGTTCTCGAACGGAATCGAGCCATAGGCGCAATAGCAGAGCGGCCCCGAGTTGAGGGTGTTGGGACAGTCGTTACTGGTGTAGGTATTGTCCCCATCGTAGGTGATGCCGAAGGGAGCAAGCAACTGATTGAGCGGCTGGATCTCGACCGCCGTATCACTGAAATAGCCGGACATCGCGATGATCGCGCCGCCCTTGTTGTTCACCCAATCGTGCAACGCCGCGGCGTCGGCAGTGCTGTACGTCCACAGTCCATTGGGATCGTATGGGTTGGTGTATAGAGCCTGCAAGATGATGACGTCGTAGTTGCTGAGATCCAAGTCCGTAATGTGTGCGAACGTCTCCAGCATCTGCATGGTTGCAGTTCCCTTTGTGTTGCTGTTCATGAACGCCTGAAAGGCATCCGTGTTGTCGGTGCTGCCGCTGTTCGCGCCGTACTTTGCTGGCTGCCCAAGCGACAGAATGCGCACGGGTTGGCAGAGCGTGCAGGTGCCGGCTTCGTCACATTGATACCCTTTGAGATCGGGAAGCGCCTCCGGACTCCCTGCGTCGGGACCACTGCCCATCACCGAGGCATCAAGGTCGAGGTTGATGATGCCGCCTCCAACGCCGCCGTCACCACCGCCCCCGCCCGCGCTTCCACCTCCACCGCTGTGAGAACCACCGCTGCCGGACGTTGCCTCCACCGTGGCCCCAGCGCAGGCCAGCCAGAGCGAGAGTGCAGGGATGCCAACCAGGAACATTCGATGAGATTTCACGACAGATACGCAACCTTGTTTGGATGGAAGAGACAATCTCCAGCAAGATACCACAGCTGGGCTGTCTCCGCCGGCAGCTGCGATAAGAGCAAGGCCGTGAACGCGCGATTCCTCCCAACTCTCGATTGGATTTTGGTTTCCATACTG
>Ga0182021_10002805_pt1 | contig 20431 bp, 17 predicted proteins | sample 612E3MmetaG_FD_120493 | JGI IMG/M metagenome (GOLD analysis project Ga0182021, IMG submission 120493) | Permafrost microbial communities from Stordalen Mire, Sweden - 612E3M metaG (Illumina Assembly) | ecosystem: Environmental > Terrestrial > Soil > Wetlands > Permafrost | place: Sweden... | reverse complement strand
TTCCCACTTCTGAGAAGCTTATAACGGAAAGCTATACCATCATTGTAAGCTCTCACATAGAATTGCAGTTGACGCATAGGACCTGTTTTCTCTTTCAGTGATAATTGAAGTTCATTAAAGTTGTTTACTATCTGTGCATGTTTTGATTTCACAACCGGAACCCATGTTTCATTGAAATTGTTGACCGATTGATTAAGTACATTAAAGTTGCCGGTCATCGGTTGTTCGTCTTTCAATTCAAATCCAAGCTGGGAAGGACTAATTATACTTTTGTCCTTATATGTTATTGTGTAGGTTAGCTTATCATAATTGCTGACAATCACCACAATATTATTGTCGGGAGACTTGACAGAAATATTCTGCCCATATGCAATTGCTCTGATTAAGCTGAAAAGAAGAATAAGAGATACCCTAATTGTTTTCATTCAAATATTGTTAATTTATCTGTTAATCCTGATTTTTTGTCCTGGTTGGGTACTAATGACAATTATATTATCGAGAAGTTTATATGGAGAAGTGCAATTGAAATTTTTACTTTTAAATGGATCAGAAAGTTTCAATTCACCCCCTTTTTCAGAAACAATATTTAACTCTTTGATTTCTCCTTTTTCCATTACTGAAGATATCAGGAATGCTCCTTCAGTGCGAAGGTTAATAAAACTAACCTCTTTCCATTCTTCCGGAATCGCAGGGAATATTCTTACAATTCCGGTATGACTTTGAATAAGCATTTCCTGAATACCTGCTGCAAACGCGAAGTTTCCTTCGAGAGTAAAAGGGCGGTAGACAAATTTTGATTTGCCTGTTCCGGATTGATCGCCGTTTACATGAAAGCTGTTCGGCAGGCAAAAATCTTTAGCAAAAATCCGCAAGGCTTCCGCTGCTCCTTTCCCATCAAAGGCCCTTGCTTTCATGTTCCCAAGCCAGCTGTATGAATATCCACACCACCAGTCGGGACCAACTTTATCGAGCGTGGCTATTGTTGATTTGATAATTTGCTGATCTTTTTCCCCTTTTGACCAATCTACCAGTCCCAAAGGATGGAATGCAATCTGATGAGAGAAATGACGGTGAGATTTGTCATATGGAAAGCCCTTTGCATAGGTAAACCCTGATTCGGGATCAATATCAAGCTGGGGCCATTGCGAAAGAATTCCATTCCACTTCTGAACTTCATCTGATTTACCTAGTTCTCCTGCAAGTTCAGCTGCTTTCTCAAATGTCCATCTTACCAGACCAAGATCGAAGTTGGTCATTTCCGGAAACCATGCCTGACGTGAATTATCAAATATTTCAGGACTTGAGCTAATTGGGAATTTTTTAAATCCATCTTTATCAGTAACAGATATCTGGTCAAGAAAAAGTGCAACTTCTTTGATCCATGGATAAGCTTCTTTCTCAAGGAAATACCTGTCCATTGTATAACGCCAATGCAGATAAAAATGGTGGCCGAGCCATGCTGATACAGTTGGCCCAAAAGAGTATTGAATCCAGCCCCCCATGGGTTGCCCGGTAAGAGTTGTTACTCCGGGAACATTTAAGCCAGGGACCTGATAGTATTTTTGAGTATATTTTTCAAATTCTGGCTTGTTCTTTTGTAACCAGTCGATGAATCCTTTTTCCTGAATAAGATGATTTGATGAATAAGCAGGCCAGTAACTAAGTTGTGTATTCAGATCATGATGGAAATCGCCTTTCCATGGAGGTAGTTTCCCATTGTCGGCAGTCCAGATTGCCTGAAGGGAGATTGGAGGAGCTCCATTACCGGTTGCTGCCCCTAATTTGTACATTTCCAGGTGCCATTGTTTATTCAATAGAGTATCGGGAATTGAGATATCGGACTGTGACCAGAAATTATCCCACCATATTTCATGTTTTTCAAACTGTCGGGAAAAACCCTCATTCATTGCTGAAGCTGTTTGGTCCTCAGCTTTGATCTGTTTTTCCCATCCCGGAAATTCTGAGTTGATGCTCCAGCATCCTTCAATAACATTTTTCTCTTCCTTCCAGCGAATGTTTATCTGATATTGGAATCCACCCCATCCTTTTTGATTATAAGTTATGGAATTAGCTGTCTTAATGATCTCCCCTTTGGGATAATCCAATCGTCTCAGATCCTGGCCGGAGTGGGAATTGTCTGTTTCTGATTCTCCTTCGACATTGTATGGTGGAGCAATAAATTCAGGAATAAATCCGGGAGTTACACCTTCGAAGCGAAACCATCCAACAGGGCTTTTTGCATTAATAAATGACCGCAGGACGACCCCGTTTTTCCATTTAATTTCACATAGGGCGGTTTTTAGTTTCAATTCAGCAGATTCTACCTCCCCCCATGAAGAGGTATTAAATTCCAAAGCTCCTCCTGGGATTTTGGATGGTGCAGCATTCCCATCATAAGGAAGATCAAACATCTTTTGAACCTGTGAATAGGTGTCTTTTTCCCATTGATCTTTTACCCATGAATACTTCCATTCGGGCTTATCGAGGTTTTCCATTGGTCGAAGATCCCACAGGTCTGCTCTGTCGAGTGAAAATCTAAGACTTCTGTTTTTTTCCCAAATTAATGCCCCCAAAATTCCGTCTCCAAGGGGGATTGCTTCATCCCAACTCTTGGCGATAATATTGAATTTCAGATCAGAATCTGCAAATGGAGCATGTTTGATTTTCTTTACTCCAGACTGACAGGATGCCAGGATCAGGAAGGTTAAAAGGATAATGTTTACTTTCATTATTTTTTCAGATTATAATTGGATTATAAAATATTAAGAGTTAATTAAAGTTTTTCTACACTTATTTTTTATCATTAATATATTCCATAACTATTGTTTTCAGAATGTTTGCGAATTTAACATTTGGAATATCTTCTCTGGAAAAAAACTGCGTACGTTCCCCCTCTAGTAATGTAATTTCTTCAATAGGTAAATTTATTTTACCGGTGTAGATATATTTAATATTCTCATAAGCATCACCTGTAAGACATTCATATTTTTTATAAAAAGTGTACTCTTTCAGGTCAATGTCCAGTTCTTCTTTAGTTTCCCGAACCAGCGCTTCTTCGGGGGTTTCTCCTTCTTCAACATGCCCGCCGATGAGGTCCCAGTGATTTGGAAAAGGAATACCAGGTTTATTGTCTCGCAAATAGAGCAAAAATTCTCCATTATCGTTTTCCAGAATAATAGCTGCAATTTTAATCATCAGCATAAAAATATAAAAAAAACTCAATCGGGTTGAGGTGGATATCTGCAGAATTATAATTTACTCTGCTAATAACGGTAATTTCCTTTTAAAAGTAATTTAAAAGGAGATGTTCTTTAATCCTCTCACTGGAACTTATTTATTTAAAGACTTATATTGCTTATACCAATACAAAGAAACATCAGCGTATGAATAATTTTCAGTCTTAAAAAGCTTGGTGTTAAAGAATTTCTTATCAGTCATTGAATCAATCTGGGAAGCGCTTTTATTAATCCCGAAGTTATATGCAGTGGCAAGAAATTTAATTCGGGTCAATTCCTCTTTACGGTTTAAATGAAAGTTGTTTTCACAGATCTTTAAAAATGCAATCAGATAAATAAATTGGGTTTTTGGATCTTCAAGATCTGTAACAATAGATTTTCTGAAAGCTTTAATATCATCAAATCCAGAACGTTTTGAAAATTTAATGCCTGATCTGCGCCCTATCGAACCAGGAACTTGCTCCCGGATAATTTCTGCAAATGAGGGTTTCATCTGGAACTGGCCTATTGAAAAGTTTGCATATTCATCGCCCAAATTGATATATAGAGCATTAAGCAAGGTTATTTCCATTTTATCTCGTAATGCGGAGTAACGAACCAGCTCAGGGAATATGACAGCAATTGCCAATGGATAAGAGATATGATTTTTAGCCAGAAGCGGTTCCATCCAGGATCTGTTTTCCTGTTCAAATGTTATGGCCTTTTTCCAGTCATCACCAAAAACAACCTGATAATCTATAGATTGTGATAATAATGAAATCTGAGAAAAGATAATATTCAGGGAAATAAGGATGGCCCTTATTGTATGTTTATTAATCATAGAATTCATTTTACCGGGATCCTGTCTTTTTCCCTTTATGTGAACCAGATCAGTTCAGGCTAGAATGGTATCTTGCATTGCATAATTGCATTCTTTTTAGGCGAATAGTACATATAAGCCAGATAAATTTTACCGTCAACCTTAATCAGGCGCTGATTAAAAAGATCCGAAAGAACGGTTTTGTCGCTGAAAGTTAGTGTTCCATAGCCAACGACGGCATATTTTGTATTTGATGTGTTTACAAAAACTGTACCAGTTCCTGCAAGTTCGGGCTTAATAGCCATAATTGTTTTGCCTTGAAGATCAATTAATTTATCATAAGCAAAAACAAGAATATCATCATATTTTATATTCCCATTAAGGTTGGCACCAAGAGTTGTTTGTGGATTGAAGGTTGCGTCCGGAATATTGGTAACAAGTTTAGGCAACATAGTGGCAGGACCACCTCCCTGTAACATTTTTTCCTGCATTTGCTGGGCATATTGCATTGCAAGATCCATCTTTTCCTGATCGGTCTTGGCATTTTTCGCTGCCTCTTCCATCTTCTTCCCCTCGGCTTCATTGGTAACTGCATTCTCAATCACAACCGCAGCAAATTTTTCTTTCGATTTTGTAACTGCAAAATTATTGATTAAAGAATAAGGTCCGTACTTTTTCCCTCCGAATGAAATCGTATATTTATCGTCGGATTTACTTATGTATTCTTTGAATTTTGTGAGCCATTGATCCGCATCTGCGGATGAAGTATTCTCAACAACATTTTCAAATCCTGCGATTTTGGGATCTCCCTCAGAAAAAGGGCCCTGTGTAACTCCATTCTTAACGATGTAGTATTTTCCGCTTACTCTATCCTTTGCAAGAATTGAACCATCTTCTTTTATGCTTATTGTTAATTCCTTATAGTCAAGTTTCAGTTTACCTCCAAGATCAAAAATCAAGTCAGCAGGGTTGCAGGTGCATGCAGGTTCAGGTTGTTGATTTGGTTTATCTGATTTACCTAAAAGTTCATTGGTCATTGAATTCGCGACCTTCTTTAACAGACTACCCTTTTGAGCATTAACAGGATTTGCACAGATTAAAAAAATTGCCAGAAAAGAAATAGTTGTCTTTTTCATATGATCGGCTTTTATTAATTCTCAAATATAATTATATCTTTTTTGATCTTTAAAAGTTCAAAGAAATCTTCATTTTTTTTTTAAAAGTTCAATATTTTTCATAAACCCCGGTGAATTGTACCAGGGATCAAAACCGGGGTTATTAAATATTTCCCCTGTCCTGTGATTAATAAAACCTTTTACAAACTGAGGTGGCAATTGATAGACAAGGTCCGAATTATCATTTCGTGATGGGGGCGTTTCAGTTAGAACATTTTCAAAATAATGGTTTTTAATATGGGCTTTTTCTAATTCCATCGAATAGAAGTTAACAATATCGGTCGATATACAAATAACTATAAGATATTCGCCAAAGAACTTCCTGCTATTATGTTTGATAACCAGATCAAGCTCGTCTTTAGAAACAGGCAACGCAGTCTTGTAAAACGACTCAGCGAACTTAAATCCATTCTGAACGATGTTCTTTGCATCACTCTCTTCCTTAGTGTAATGGATGTATATTTTCAGATCTTTTTCATTTTCAAGGATAAAATCTATTGTGCTATTGGAGAGAAATTTATCAGAAAAAAATTGACTGTATTGGTTTAATTTTTGAATTTCCAGAAAGAAAGCCATCATCTCATCCATACTCCGGCTTTTTTCAATCCCTGATAATCTTCTTACCGTGGATTCGATGAATACATTCTTTTTTGTAAGTTGAATATGAAGAAAAATGATATATCCAAGAAGCCCGACTAATAATATGCCCATCCATATTTGCATTGACATTTCTTCCAATTTTATGATCTTCTAAATATCAGTTAAAGATACTACAGAATGAAATCATTAACAATGATTTAAGGAATTATAAAATTTAGAAATAAAAATCTGATAATCCAGAGGCTCCTTTTAATATTTTTGATCAGTTTCCGAATCTTGGAATTACCATTTATAAATTGATAGAGTTATCTCAACAAGTAACAGGAATGAAGTTATACAAAAGCATTTGCATTTATAAAAGAGATCCGGTACCGAAGAATGGATACCGGATATCATGGAAGAAATCAGGAATGAAAAACGTGGGATCTATTTTTTAATCGGAGGATGAATATCTATTGGTTTAAGGCCATCTTCAGTTAATACCCATGTTCTGTTCTCAGGATCATTACTGATAGAATCACTGTCATCATCAGATTCATAGTTGTTGTATGAATGATTCAGTTTCACCGAGGAATGGTCAAACTTGATAATTGTACCTTCATGAACACTAAGATTAATATCAATATTATCTGTTGCCCACCTTCGTCCTTCAGGAATTGTAAAGTATTCATCAAGATGCAGTGTATCGCCACTTATAATAAGATTGTATTTTAACTCTTCAGTTCTTTTTATAGCTTCGGATTTTGTCCTGTCAGATGATTGCTTCTTTAATTCTACTTTAGAAAGATTATCCTGAGAAGTACCTATATGAAGATGTGGTCTGATATATAGTTCTTTTTTTTCATCATTAATGAAAACTGAATATTCGTTATCGGGAAGAGAAAATTCCTTGTCATATTTCAGATCAGAAACTTTATGATTGGTCATGACATAAATTGTATCAGGGGTTCCTTGTAAGATATACTGGGAAGTTGTCCTTGCGGATCTGGCAAAACTGACTCCTTCACTTGAAATTATTATTGCAAGTGTTGTAATGGTTAAAACCCACAGAACCAAACAAACCAGGCTTACTATACCATCTCTTGCTTTAAACCAGAATATCATTTTAACACCCCAGTAAATAATAGCAGACAATGGTAAGAGGATTGCTACTATTGTAAGTCCGATTATCCAGGGAACTATTGCAGGATTCACTATATAGTTTAGAAAACTTGGGAAGTTGATAAACAAATTATCATGGAAATTCGCCGAGAACGCACCAGGGTATTTGAATACAAAAATCATCACAAAGCTCAGAATTAACAGGAAGCCTGTCAACACAAGTACAACTCCGGTGACAATGAGGAATATACGTAATATCAGATATAGAACTCTCCCCACGGCTCTGAATACTTCGTCAAATGCATTTCCGATTCTTGAGGTATTATAGTACCCAGGTGAGTATGATGATTCTCTAGAAAAGGAGCCATCAGATCGTCTGTTTTTCGAACTTGGTGAATATGCCGCATTTCCATACATTTCTCTTTTTTTAGAATCGGTATTTGCAGGTGTTAGTGAAATCCATAATGCTACATATACAAAAAATCCAATTCCACCAAACAGGGTAAAAACAGCAAAAAGAATCCTGAACAATAACGGATCAGTATTCAGATAGGCTCCTATTCCTCCACATACGCCACTTATTATAGAATCGTCGGGATTCCGGTACATTCTTTTTCTTTGGTAAGAATAAGTATGTATCTCTACCTCTGGTTCAGTATGATCAAAATCTTCAGGTTTGCCTATTATTAAAATCATTCCTTCGACATTTTCTTTGGAAATGACTCCTGCCAATCCCTTCTGGCTCTGAAATATTTCTGCTATACGTGATTCTATATCATCAATTGTTTCATGTCCTCCCTGAACATTTTTGAAACGGTTATTAATTGTCTGAAGGTAATCCCGCAATATCCGGTAAGCTTCTTCGTCTATCTTAAACAGTGTCCCGGCGATATTAATATTTATTGTCTTGTCCATTATTTTCAGTTTTAATAAGTTATAATTCTGGTTACCTGGTTCTGATCAGATTAACTGAATCGACCAGCTCTTTCCACGATTTGTCAAGGTCGGTCAGGTATGTCCGGCCTGCTTCAGTAAGTTCATAATATTTTCTTGGGGGGCCCTGTTGTGATTCTTCCCAGCGGTAGCTGAGTAATCCGGCATTTTTTTGCCTGGTTAACAGCGGGTAAAGAGTACCTTCAACCACTATTACCTCTGCTTCTTTAAGTTCCTTTATTATGTCGCTGGCATAGCATGAATTCCTGGAGAGGACTGAAAGTATGCAATACTCCAGGATTCCTTTACGCATCTGTGCTTTTGTATTTTCTAAATCCATGATAAGTTATTTTTATTGTTTACACTTCAAAAAACTGATATCAGCATAGATCAGAATTTCATTTTCTTTCTGACATTATTGAATTCTTTTTTAACAGAATCTTTGATATTGTGGATATTTACTGGGTTGCCTTTCATCTCAATTTTCTGAGATGTGGTTTTTGCTTCGGGAATAACAATATATAAAATCAGATAAACCAGAACTCCCAATCCTCCTGCGAAGGCAAGGGCAACAAAAAGAATTCTGACAATAACCGGATCTATGTCCCAATATGCCCCAATGCCTGAGCAAACTCCTCCTATTACCCTGTTGTCGGAGTCGCGATACATCCTATGATATCCGGGAGAAGAAAATTTATCGCGTGCTGATGGACCGTCGCTATCAAAAATATCTTCCGGTGTTCCCATAACCAAAATAGTCTGCCGTACATCTTCAATGTTTATTACCTGTTTGTAATTGGTGATTTTGGTACGGAAAATTTCTGCCATTCGGGTCTCTATATCCGATAGGATCTCTGCAGAACTTTCTTCTTCAGCAAAGTGGAGTTCAAGATTCTTAAGATAATGTTTAAGTTCGGCATATGCATCTTCGTCGATGTTAAAAGAATAGCCGCCGAGATTAATGCTTACTGTGATTTTCATGGTTCTGTTTTTTATTTACTACTGTTTAATACCTGTAACATGACAATGCAAAGATATATAAATATATTAATACTATGCAATACATAGTACTAAAATAATTCAATTATTTTTCTAATAACTATTTAATTGTGAAGAACAATATCTATTCTGGTAAATTAAACTTTATCAAAAGTTTTGAATATATTACTCTAACAAATTAATATACAATAGATTAATAAAGTGTTGTTTTTCCCTGAAAGGAAATTGAAGCATGGAATTCTTCATTCCGGCAACAAATTTCTATATTTATAAAAATATTTTTTTGAATGAAAAGGAGATATAAATGGGGAATTCTTGCACCTGGGAAGATGTCGGCTAAGTTTACAAGAGGATTGAAATTGCTTGATAATGTTGATTTATTTGCTGTTGGTTCACGAGATTTGCAAAGGGCAAAACAGTTTGCAGAGGAGTATGGGTTTAAGAAATTCTATGGAAGCTATGAAGAACTGGTTGCTGATCGGGAAGTTGAGATAATATATATAGCATCGCCTCATTCTTATCATTATGAGCACACTATGCTCTGTTTGAAAAATAAAAAGGCTGTTCTTTGTGAAAAGGCATTCGCCTTAAATAGTGGTGAAGTAGAGGGAATGATCAGTGAGGCTATAAGACAAAAAGTATTCCTTATGGAAGCCTTATGGCCACCTTTCCAACCAATTTATAAAAAGACCAAAGAAATACTTCTGAGTGGTGTTGCCGGTAAAATACTACATATTGATGCCCGGTTTGGATTTCAGGCTCCTTTTAGCCCTAAGAACAGAAAATTTAATCTATCCCTGGGCGGGGGGTCACTTCTTGACATAGGTATATACTCTGTAATTGATGCTATCTATTTTATAGGAGTTCCTGATGCGGTTTTTGCAAAAGCTTCATTTACAGAGACGGGTTCCGAGGATTCAATAAGTATAATTTTTAGTTATAAGGATGGAACTATGGCTACGCTTTATAGTTCTTTCCGAACCGTTGCAGGAATAGGTTGTGACCTCCTCTGTGAAAATGGGAATCTTTTCTTTTCCCGTGGCAGGGATATGTCTCAACGGCTTAAGGTTGCAATAAATGAGAAAGAGGAGAAGAAATATTCCCTGCTTCCTGATGGAATGGGATACCAATATGAAGCAACTGAAGTTATGAAATGTCTTGATGAGGGGAAGACTGAAAGCGAAATTGTTCCTCTCTCCTTCAGTCGTGATCTTATTAATACACTAGACAGGATCAGGAAATCAGCAGGGATTTCATTTCCTGGCAGAGATTAGTAAAAAAACTTAAAGTTTCAAGTTCGATAAACCTTGAACCTTAAAGCCAGAACAAGAAAAGAGCAATGAACAATGAGTATTCAGTACCAGATTTTCCATGCAAGAATCTTTTTCTGATCTTAAAGCCGAAGCTGCCTACTACAGGAAGAAATTTCTTCTGAGTATAATCATTCCCGGAATGTTTGTTTTTATAATGTGGATGGTAAAAATCATCGAGGTGCTTTTTGAAATTGATCTATCCAATTTTGGAATTTATCCTTTATCAATCAAAGGATTACCTGGAATAATTTTCTCTCCTTTTATTCATGCTGATTTTAAGCATCTTTTTAATAACTCATTACCATTCTTTTTTCTTTCGGTAGCCCTTTTTTATTTTTATTCGGAGGTTGCTCTGAAAATATTTGTATGGACCTTTTTTCTTACCGGGACACTTGTGTGGATTGCCGGAAGAGATGCATGGCATATTGGAGCCAGTGGTTTGGTTTATGGACTTGCTTCTTTCCTCTTTTTTAGTGGAATTATCAGGAGATATTTCAGACTCGTTGCCTTATCGCTTCTCATTGTGTTTTTATATGGATCGATGGTATGGGGACTTTTCCCTGATGTTTATAAAAGTGTCTCATGGGAGTCTCATATGCTGGGATTCTTATCAGGAATAGTCCTGTCGGTTTTATACAGGAAAGAAGGTCCCCAGGAACCGGTTTATAATTGGGATGATGAGCAGGATGAGATCGAAGAATAGCGTGATTAAATTTGGAGATATGCTACTTAAGTCGTTATTTTAGATCGCAATAGGTCCGATAAAATATGTAACTTTGAACTCTACTAAATTACCTTTATGCAAAAGATTTCAGCAGTAATAATCACATTTAATGAAGAAAAGTATATCGGACAATGCATAAAATCAGTTGCGCAGGTTGCAGACGAGGTTCTTGTTGTCGATTCTTTCTCCAGTGACGGAACTAAGGAAATCTGTCTTTCCCTTGGTGTTCGGTTTATTGAACATTCTTTCCAGGGTTACAGAGACCAGAAAAATTTTGCCATGTCATTAGCATCATTCGACTATATACTCTCGCTTGATGCTGATGAGGCTCTTTCACCTGAATTGGAAAAATCAATTCTTGCGGTCAAGCTGGATCTTAAACATGACGGATATAGATTTAACAGACTAAATAACTATTGCGGCAGATGGATATATCATACCAACTTGTCTCCTGAATGTAAAATTCGTCTGTTCAATAGAAAAAAGGGTCAATGGGGAGGATTTAACATACATGAAAAGGTAATTCTTAACAATCCCAAAAGTGTTCATCGTTTAAAAGGAAATTTACTTCACTGGCTCTATGACAGCTATGAGGAGAGTATTGAAAAGATGAACAGGTACACAACTATACTTGCATACGAATATTATAAACAAGGGTTAAAGAACAAATCAATAAGAATTCTGATCAATCCTCTCTGGCGGTTTTTTCATTCTTATATATTAAAAGGAGGGCTTCTTGATGGTGCTGATGGATATGTTGTGAGCAAACTTCTTGCTACCACATGTTTTCTTAAGTATGTAAAACTAAGACGGCTTCATATACTGGCAAAACAATCAAGTTATGAACTAAAGGTAAGTATAAATTTCCCCATCACGAATCGGTCTGGAAATATTGAGAAAAGCCCCAGTCCTATTTCAATCGGGTTTGATGCAAAAAGAGCTTTTTATAACTTCAGCGGATTAGGTAATTACAGCCGTAATTTGTTGTTTGCCCTTTCAAGAAACTATCCCGATAATTCCTATTATCTTTTTACACCAAAAACCAAAAACAGAGTTCTTTTTGAGAATGAAGAATATTTTAATTTAATCGGGCCAAGACTCTCGTTTTTCAAATTACTGAATTCAATATGGCGGATCAAATACATTACAAATGACATTAAACGGCAGGAGGTAGGAATATTTCATGGACTTAGCCAGGAGTTGCCATTCGGTATAGAAAAGACCGGAGTTAAGTCAATAGTTACAGTACATGATCTTATCTTCCTGAGATTCCCGGAGTTTTACAGAACGATTGATGCAAAAATTTATTATTGGAAATTAGTCCATGCCTGCAGGGTTTCAGATCATATTGTAGCAATCAGCAACCAAACTAAAAGCGATCTGATCAGATTCCTGAATATTACGCCCGGAAAAATATCTGTGATCCACCAGGGTTGCAACCCGTTTTTTTGGAATAGTTACAGTAAAGAATTCTTTCAGGAAGTAAGAATAAAATATAATTTGCCAGGGAAATATCTTTTATATGTAGGAACAATTGAGGAACGTAAAAATTTACTCGGAATTGTTAAGGCAATGCATGTCAAAGATATCAATATTCCACTGGTTGTTGTTGGTCGGAAAGTTGAGCCTTATTACGAAACTGTTTTGGACTACATTAATACTCATAACCTTAAAAATGTAATCTTCCCCGACCATATCCTGGACATTGAATTGCCCGTTATATATCAAAATGCGGAGTGTTTTATATATCCCTCATTTTTCGAAGGATTTGGGATCCCATTGCTTGAAGCTTTGGTTTCCAAGACTCCGGTTATAACCAGTAAAAGCGGATGTTTTGCTGAAGCAGCAGGTCCAGGAAGTAAATACATCGATCCATATGATATTGAAAAAATCGGAGAAGCAATTATTGAGGTTGTTAGTAGTAAGGAACTCAAGGATAAAATGATTGAAATTGGTACAGCATATGCAAGTCATTTTAAAGATGAAGTTGTTGCTGATGCCTACATGAAACTCTATTATTCCCTGCTGAATTAATTCGATATTTTAAAAGAAACAAACATGAAAATCTGCGGATTTACAATTGTCAGGAATGCGATTAAATACGGTTATCCTGTCGTTGAATCAATTAAATCGATCCTGCCTCTTTGCGACAAAATGGTGGTTGCAGTTGGGAATTCCGAAGATGATACTCATGCTTTAATCCAAAGTATCGACAAAGAAAAAATAATAATTATCGATACTATATGGGATGATACTCTCAGGGAAGGAGGTCGGGTACTTGCAGTAGAAACAAACAAAGCGATGGATGCTATTTCTGCCGATTTCGATTGGTGTTTCTATATTCAGGCTGATGAAGTCATAAATGAGAATGACTATCTGTCTATCAGGGATGCTATGTTAAAATATCTCAATGTTCCAGAGGTCGAAGGATTTCTATTCAAATATCATCATTTTTGGGGAACCTTCGATTATATTGGAATAAACAGACAGTGGTATAAACATGAAATCAGAGTGATACGAAATGATAAGCAGATAAGGTCTTATCGAGATGCACAGGGTTTCAGGAAGAATAACCGTAAACTCAGGGTTAAACCTTTAAATGCATATATATATCACTATGGATATGTGAGATCCCCTTCTGTAATGAAGGAAAAAATGAAGGATTTCTCATTGCTTTATCATTCCAAAGAGGTTTTGCAAAAAGAGATAGAAAGGATCAATAGTTTTAACTATGAAGATGTTGACGCAGTAAAACAATTCACAGGTTCTCACCCTGATATTATGAAAAATCGCATCGATGAAATGGAATGGAGTGTGAAAATTGACGAAAAAAGATTTAAGATGAACTTCAAAGACAGAATTCTTTTTATCATTGAAGGAATTTTTGGGTATAGATTTTTTGAATATAAAAATTTCAAGATCATTAAATAATAAAGGATATTCAAAAAAGTAATTTTATCCCTGAATCCACAGAAGAGAACTTTAATAAAAATGGTGGATTTATAAAATTGAGCTTTTTATATGATTTCATTGATAATATCATTTTACAAACATCTTGACTTTTTAGAACTGATCTTTCAGTCGCTCGAGAAACAATCATTTAAAAATTTCGAAGTTGTTGTTGCTGAAGACAATAATGATCCTCAGACTGTAGAATTTATTGAAAGAGCCCGAATGGGCTATTCATTTAGCATACAACATGTATCTCATGAAGATACCGGCTTCAGAAAAACAGTAATATTAAATAAGGCTGTAAAGAAAACCAAAGGGGAAAAGATTGTTTTCATAGATGGAGATTGTGTTCTTCACAAACATTTTCTGTATGAGTATAACAAAGCAATAACTGATACTTATTTCTGTTATGGAAGAAGAGTTTTCTGCAGTAAAATACATACTGATAAATTATTAAAATCGAAGAACATAAAAAGTATCAATATCTTTCAGACCTTTCTGTTTGGTGGAAAAAGTATAGGAGCAGGATTATATCTTCCGTTTAAAAAAAACATACACAAACAGCACAGAAGAATTTTAGGATGTAACTGGGGAATAATGAAAAAAAATATTTTAGCCGTAAATGGCTTCGATGAGGATTACGATCATGCAGGGGTAGGGGAAGATTTCGACATTGACTGGAGGCTTAAAAAACTAGGATTCAAAGTCCGGTCAATGAAGGGGAAAGCAATAGTTTATCATTTGTACCACAAAGCAAATTATAATACTTCTGATACTGAATATGTTGAGAAACTTATGGAGGAAAAAAAGATGATTGGAAATTCTTTTTGTATAAATGGAATCAATCACTAATATATTTTATTAAAATGTTTTGTTTTTGTTTCAATCATCTTATTTCATCTTAAATAAAAAAGAATAATCTTTGTAAAAAGTGAAATGATCAATTGGCATTCTAACAATATTAGCGATAATACCTACAGGTTTTCAGTTATAATTCCTAGTTGGAATAATCTGTCATTTCTGAAGATCTGTATTCAGAGCATTGAAAAAAACTCTGCATTCAGGCATCAGATAATAATTCATGTTAATGAAGGAACCGATGGCACATTGGACTGGGTTCGCAAGAATGGTTTTGATTATACCCATAGTATCGAAAATGTTGGAATTTGCTGGGCAATGAATGCGTGCAGGGCACTTGTAAAAACCGATTACATTGTTTTTCTAAACGACGATATGTACATGCTCCCTGGCTGGGATTCAGAACTATTAAGAGAGATTGAATGCCTGCCAAATAAATTCTTCTATCTTTCTTCAACAACAATTGAACCAGGTAAATCACCTCACCCCGGAATACTTGCACCATTTAACTATGGGTTCACTCCTGAAACATTCAGGGAAGATGCCCTTTTAAAGGAGTTTAAAACAATTAAAGGGGAGGACTGGAGTGGTGCGACATGGCCTCCCAGTATAGTTCATAAAGATATTTGGGATCTGATTGGAGGTTACAGCATTGAGTATTTCCCAGGCTTATATTCCGATCCTGATTTTTCAATGAAACTTTATGAAGCGGGAGTTCGTTACTTTAAAGGAGTTGATGCAAGCCGTGCGTATCATTTCGGGTCAAAATCGACACGAAGAATAGTCATGAACAAAGGCAGTAAACAATTTCTTAATAAATGGGGAATTACATCTGCTTCATTTACACGACACTTTTTGAAGAGAGGTCAGCTTTTTCAGGGAGAAATTGCTGCTTCACCATATAATTTTGCTATACAGAAAGCATTCTTGAAAAGCAGAATAAAAAGAATTATCTGGTCATTAAATGGAACAGGAAAAACCAAAGGGAAATATTCCTGTGACAATAATCCCCAATAGGAAACAGCTAACTTGTTGTGATAGTCATATTTGATCAGTGAGGTCTAAGATAAATCTCAATCCCTAATCTGCTGGTTTCGCAAGGAGTGAAAGATATCTTAAAGATATTTAAGGCGGTTGTTGGCAAAGTCGGGCAAATTATTAACTTTAAAGCCGTAATTTCTATTAACCTGATTAAATCCTTTTTGTATGAATAACAAACCTGTAGCTATTATTACAGGAGCCAGCAGAGGAATAGGCAGAGCTGTTGCAATTGCGTTAGCTGCCGAGGGTTATGATATTGCAGCTATTGCCCGTTCGGTTGATAGTGAAGGGATGGAGAATTTGACAAAAGAGGTTGAAAAAAGAGACTCCCAGTTCTTTCCGGTTGGTCTTGATATATCCTGTACCGGATGCCAGGAGGAGGTTGTAGCAAATATTCTCGAAAGATACGGGCGCATAGATGTTCTGGTAAATAATGCCGGAGTTGCGCCACTTCAGCGAAACGATATTCTCGATATGACCGAGGAGAGTTATGAACGATTATTGAATATTAACCTGAAAGGCCCGGTATTCTTCGCTCAGAAAATTGCCAAGGAGATGATTTGGCAAAAGCAGCAAATGACAGATTATAAGCCTGTTATTATATTCATTACATCTGTTTCAGCAGTGTTATCCTCAACTAACAGAGCAGAATATTGTATTTCTAAAGCGGGGCTTAGCATGGCATCTACCGTTTTTGCTGACAGGCTTTCCCAGGAAGGGATTCTTGTTTGTGAAGTACGTCCGGGTGTTGTACAGACTGACATGACAACAAAAATGAAGGATAAATACGACAGACTTATTGGCGAAGGGCTTGTTCCTCAAAAAAGATGGGGTTTCCCCGAAGATATTGGTAAAGCTGTTGCTTCAATTGCCAGGGGCGATTGGAGTTTCTCTACCGGAATGATATTTGAGATAAGCGGCGGACTTAATATACACAAGCTATAAACTACTTATTCCAAGGTTCCCTGTTACCCACATTTTAATAATTTTAATGAAGATTGAACAAAAGGTCTGATCCTGATGTTTACTGGTGAATTCAAAAATTATTAAAATGAAAAAAGAAGTTTTATTATTAGCATTATCAGGGTTGTTTTTTATTAATGCAGTAGCACAAAATAAATTAACTGCCGACACAGACAAAACTAAATTAATATGGCTGGGTGAAAAAGTTACCGGGCAGCATACAGGTACCATTAACCTGAAGTCAGGATGGCTTACCTGGCAGGATAATAAAATAGCCTCAGGCGAGTTCAACATTGATATGGCTTCTTTGAAAGATTCCGAAGCTAATGAACGGCTTATGGGACATCTGAAATCTGCAGATTTTTTCGGAGTGGAAAAATTTCCGACAGCAAAACTAGTGATTACAGGAAGCACTGCATTCGATAAAGGAAACGGGGTTGTGAGTGGTACACTTACGATCAAAGATGTAACAAATCCAATTGAATTTAAAGCTGCAATGCAGAAAAAAGATGATGGAGTATGGTTCTTTGCCAACATTGTTATAGACAGGACAAAATATAATATACGTTATGGTTCAGGTTCATTCTTTGATAACCTGGGTGATAAAACCATTTATGACGAATTCAAATTAAAGGTGAACCTTCTTGTTAAATAATTAGAACAAAGTTTTGGTAAAGTCGGAAATCATAACAATTTTGTATTCCTAAAACAAAATTTGTATGATGAACGACTTATCTACAAATGGGGGCCGTAAAAAACTTGTCCCAACCGAATATTTATTTGCATTTATTCTTGTAACAAGCCTCTTTTTTTTATGGGGTTTCGCACATAGTCTGCTTGATGTTCTTAACAAACATTTTCAGGAAATTCTCGGTATTACAAAAGCAAAATCAGGTTGGGTACAGGCAGCCCTGTATGGAGGTTATGCAGTAATGGCAATCCCGGCAGGGATGATAATGAATCGTTTTGGATATAAAAAAGGGATTATTTTTGGGTTGCTTATGTATGCAACAGGAGCGTTCCTGTTTATACCTGCTGCACATATTCAGACATTCGAATTCACACTTGTCTGTTTATTTATAATTGCTTGCGGTCTTACCTGTCTGGAAACTGCGGCTAATCCATATTCAACTGTTCTTGGTCCGAAAGAGACTTCGGAACAAAGACTTAATCTTTCGCAATCTTTTAATGGATTGGGGTGGATTATGGGGCCGTTAATTGGTGGAATGGTGATTCTCAGAGTTAACCATACCGAAACAAATAAATTTGCCTCTATGACAATGCCCTATGTTGTTATTGGGACAATGGTTTTACTGGTAGCTCTCTTCTTCATGTTTACCAAAATGCCAGAAATTCATGAAGGTGAATACGACCAGCAGGGAGACAAAGGAAGATACAGGGATTTATTGAAAATCAGCCATTTTAAATATGCTGTAGCGGCACAGTTCCTGTATGTGGCTGCACAAACTGGCGTTAACAGCTTTTTTATTAATTATGTTACTGAAACAATGCCTCAGTTCAGCAATGAGAAGGCAGCATACCTTTTATCTCTTGGTTTTGTATTTTTCATGGTTGGCCGTTTCTCGGGTAGTATTTTGATGACTTGGTTTAAGCCAAACCAGATGCTGGCATTGTATGCTTCTCTCAATGTTCTGGCGATGATATTTGTAGTTTTAGGCTTGGGCTGGTTATCTATAATAGCTATCTATCTAACTTATTTCTGCATGTCAATTATGTTTCCCACAATATTTGCCCTTGGAATAAAAGATCTGGGAGGATTGACAAAGAAAGGGTCGTCATTCCTGGTAATGATGGTGGCAGGAGGTGCAGTATGTCCTATGTTTATGGGGTGGATAGCGGATGTCTCGAGGATGGCCCTTGGGTTTATTGTACCAATGATCTGTTTCGCCTTTATTGTCTTTTTCGCCTTAAAAGGTTATAAGGTTAAAAGTAAAATTCCTATATAGCTGAACCGATTATCTGCTTTTTACTATCAACGGGATACTGGCAACTCCCGATTTTCCATCGGGAGTGATACCTTCAACAGTTATTATATAATCCGCTGATTCATCTGAAGAATAGAATTCAACTGTTGCCTTACCTTTTTCATCAGTATTAGTATCGGAGTTCCAGTAAAGGGTATTACGGAAATCTGGTATCCGGTTGTTCTTTAGAGAATCTGTCGAATAATCAGGGGAATAGAACTTATAATTATCACGAAGTAATTCATATTCTTGTCGGAAAACGGACTTGTCAAGATCAATTGCACCAAGATTTCCTTTTTTGGTTATAAAATGGAGAATACCATCCAGCTCATTATCGGAGATGTAGTATTTTGCAATAAGCACATCAACCTTCTCCACCTCCTTTGAATTTATACTTAATACCTTGTCAAGATCATAAACAGGAACGCCATCAACTAAAACCAACGGGTTCTTTTCGAACGGCAGGCTCTGATACTTAATCAGTCTAAAATTCGTTTTACCTTTACTTTTGTAAGTAGTGACTCCGGGCATCAATTCTTTTACGACCTCCTTAAGTGAAGTAAGTTCTATATATTTGGACATTTCAATTGTATTATCAGGTTTCCCATAGAAATTGGTTTTACCTGATAATCCCGATTTTCTTACGGATTGTTGACGGTATGGTTCATAAATGTTATTTACCTGCATACCGATGATGACATTATTTATACTGCCAACCCTGCTGCTGTCGAGGTAGAACGATGTATGGTTATAATTATTGAAGGTTGTATTAAAGGGATTATAAAAATCTACATAACAATCTTTTAATTCCGGAGATAATGGCTGAATCACAATTTCATGTAACCCATGTTCGGAGGTTAGAAAATAAAAATCTCCATGTTCATTGGTTTTTGTGAATTGGCACAATGCAACTTTCCCAACCAATGAAAGTGTAATATTCTCATTTTTCAATGGCTCACCTGATTTTCTGTCTTTGATATTACCACTTACCAGATGTCCTTCTAATTCAGGAAGATAAGCTGGAGTGTTTTTGTTAAAGATTTCATCCTGAAATATATTGGGTTCATTTGACATATAAAAAAGAAGATAATCATTGATATCCGGTAAGTAATTATCAGAAGTATTTGTAGCGAGACATGGTAATTGCCTGAATTTATTATTGTTAAAACTACTATTATTAATAGTAACAGCCTTCACAACCGATATAGAAAGATCGCTTTTAACAGGGGCTCCTTCCTTATCAACAGCAGTTATATCGATTTTTATCTTTTCTCTTTTGGAAAATATTTTTTTCTGAGGATTAATATGATAGGTAATCCCGGGTTTAATTTCGTTATAAATCCATCTGTCTGTCATCTGATTGTCAAGGTTATCGACGATTCGAATATGGGAAAAACCCTCCGGGAGATCTTCTGGCAATATATTTATCTCATTTTCACTTACAGGATTAATCTCCTTTTTTATATTGGTCAGACTGGCAGAGTTTAAGATCACATAAAACCTGTTCCCGGCGGGATTATTACTTAGATTTGATATGATTTTTACGAGAGGAGATGAATCTATGACCTTCTTTGTCACAGAAATAGTAATCCCTTCATTTTGAGTATCGGGTAATGTAAACTTCTTCGAAGAGCCCTCTTTATTTGTTGTTACCAGGAAGATCCTGGTGTGAGCAACAGGTCTAAGTGTGATCCATCCAGATCCGTTTATTTCGGTTTTTGCATAGCATATAGTATCATTATTTTCATAGAT
>Ga0182021_10002804_pt1 | contig 20441 bp, 16 predicted proteins | sample 612E3MmetaG_FD_120493 | JGI IMG/M metagenome (GOLD analysis project Ga0182021, IMG submission 120493) | Permafrost microbial communities from Stordalen Mire, Sweden - 612E3M metaG (Illumina Assembly) | ecosystem: Environmental > Terrestrial > Soil > Wetlands > Permafrost | place: Sweden... | reverse complement strand
TATAAAACTGGGATTTTACTATTCCCAGGCTCAGGACTGGAACAACCCGGGCGGGGCAGCTTCACGAAGGCCTACCAAAGAAGGTTGGGCTAACCCCGATTCAGTGATAATTGATGCCTATACAAAAGAACATAATGGTCATTGGGATCCTGCTCAGGAAAAAAGGACATTTGCTCAATATATTGACGATGTTGCTGTTCCCCAGGTAAGAGAATTGCTGACAAATTATGGAGAAGTGGCTGTTCTCTGGTGGGACACTCCTACCGATATGACGAAGGATGCAGCAACAAAACTTCAGTCGCTGCTTGCACTTCAACCTGCGATTATTACCAACGACCGTCTTAAACGTCCTGATTTTCCGGGGGATCATAAAACACCCGAACAAAGAATTCCAAACCTTGCAGATCTTGATGGAATTGATTGGGAGACATGTATGACAATGAACGGAACCTGGGGCTATAAAAGCTATGATCATAATTATAAATCAGCTGAAACACTTATACATAATCTGCTTGATATTGCTTCCAAAGGAGGGAATTTCCTATTGAATATCGGTCCGACTGAACTTGGCGAATTTCCAAAGGAAAGCATTGAAATTCTGGCAAAAATCGGTCAGTGGATGAAAGTAAACGGAGAAGCTGTTTATGGTACAAAATCAAGCCCGTGGGGACTATTCGACTGGGGACGTTGTACCCGTAAAGAAACCCGAAGCGGTACAATATATTATTTTTCTGTCTTCACCTGGCCCACTTCCGGAAAACTTGTTATACCAGGAATTGTTACCAGGGTTAAAAGCGCCCGTTTACTTGCAAATAATACAGCTATTAAAACTAATGCCGGAAGCGGTGGTCTGACATTGTTCCTTCCGGATAAAGCGCCGGATGAGGTTGCAACTGTAATAAAGGTTGAAGTAAAAAAATAGTTTTACCCGTCTAAGAAATTACCTGAGGGATTTCGAAATGTTGTCACAAAAAAAACAGCAGATCGGGATTTCCGGATAAAATTTGTAACAGATATATAAAAAAAGACCTTTTTTTTTGATATATTAAAAAATTAAATACCTTTGTGCATCAAATTTTAATAAAAACATGAAGAATTCTTTAATCCATATTATTGTCCTCCTTCTCGTCATCGCAGATTGCTCATGATCCGGAAATAATATGTATTGGGATAAATATACAGAAGCTTTCCGGGAAACCGGGAAGCTTTTTTAATTTGATTTCATTATGAAGAATAAACTCAGGAGCTCAAAGACAACAACAGGCAGAAATATGGCAGGAGCCAGAAGCCTGTGGCGCGCCAATGGCATGACTGAACAACAGATTGGCAAACCGATTATCGCAATAGTAAACTCATTTACACAATTTGTACCCGGCCATGTTCACCTTCATGAGATTGGTCAGGTGATAAAAAAAGAAATTGAAAAAAGGGGAATGTTTGCTGCTGAATTCAATACTATAGCTATCGATGACGGAATAGCAATGGGTCATGATGGAATGCTCTATTCCCTTCCCTCAAGAGAACTGATTGCTGACAGTGTTGAATATATGTGCAATGCCCATCAGGCTGACGCAATGATCTGCATAAGCAACTGCGACAAGATCACGCCCGGGATGCTTATGGCCGCAATGAGGCTTAATATTCCCGCGGTGTTTGTATCCGGAGGACCAATGGAAGCAGGTCGTCATAATGACAGGTACTTTGACCTCATAGATGCAATGGTTGCGGCTGCCGATATCAATATAAGCGATAAGGAACTTAATGAAATTGAAATATCTGCATGTCCGACATGCGGCTCCTGTTCAGGTATGTTTACAGCCAATTCCATGAATTGTCTGAATGAAGCGCTGGGTATGGCGCTTCCCGGAAACGGTACGGTTGTGGCTACTCATGTTAACAGGATTAACATGATTATTAAAGCCGCCGGATTAATTACTGATCTTGCAAAAAGGTATTATGATGAGGGTGATGAATCGGTTCTGCCACGCTCAATTGCTACAAGGGAAGCTTTCATGAATGCAATGTCGCTCGACATTGCTATGGGTGGTTCAACCAATACTGTTCTTCATCTGCTTGCAATTGCCCATGAAGCCGGAGTTAGTTTTACAATGAAAGATATTGATATGCTCTCACGTAAAATACCAAATATCTGCAAGGTATCCCCAAGTTCCAGGTATCATGTACAGGACGTTAACCGCGCAGGAGGGATCTTATCAATAATGGGGGAACTTGAACGCAATAATCTGATAGATACCTCTGTAAAGCGAATCGACTACCCGACTCTCCGTGATGCGATTTCCGACTGGGATATCATGAGCGGGAAAACACAGCCGTATGCAAAAGAAGTTTTCATGAGCGCTCCTGCAATGGAAAAAACTCTTGTTATGGGATCACAAAACACTTTTTACAAAGATCTTGATACAGACAGGGAAAATGGTTGTATCCGTTCGGTGGATCATCCATACAGTAAAGACGGAGGCCTTGCTGTGCTTTATGGTAATATTGCCCGGAAAGGGTGTATCGTCAAAACTGCAGGGATTGATGCTTCACTTTATACTTTTATAGGATCAGCCATAATTTTCGAATCTCAGGACGAGGCAGCGGAAGGAATACTAAATGAGAAAGTAAAGGCAGGAGATGTTGTTGTTATAAAATATGAAGGACCCAAAGGAGGGCCCGGTATGCAGGAAATGCTTTACCCCACATCTTATTTAAAATCCAGGGGGCTCGATAAAAAGTGTGCACTGATCACTGATGGACGGTTTTCGGGAGGCACTTCAGGTTTATCTATAGGCCATGTTTCGCCTGAAGCTGCAGCCGGCGGAGAGCTGGCACTTTTAAGAACGGGTGACCGCATCGAAATAGATATTCCGGGAAGGAAAATAAACGTCCTTTTATCTGAAACAGACCTAAAGGAGAGAGATCGCATGGAAAGATTAAAAGGCGAAAAAGCTTTTATGCCGGAATCGCGTAACAGGGCTGTTCCTTCCTCTCTTAAAGCCTATGCAGCACTCGTAAGTTCAGCAGACATGGGAGCCGTAAGATTGATTTAAATAAACTTTTAATGATATCAGGAAATACCGCGCACAGGGTTAAGAATTTTGTTAAAGACAACTGATAATTTATGAAGACTGAAAAAGAAACAGAACATGCAGCCGTTCAGGTAAATGGACAAGAGCAAATTACCGGATCAGACGCTCTCCTGAGATGCCTTATTGAAGAGGGTGTTGATACTATTTTTGGTTATCCGGGTGGTTCCATTATGCCGATTTATGATAAACTCCTGGATTATGAGGACAAGATCCGCCACTATCTCACAAGGCATGAACAGGGTGCTGCCCATTCAGCCCAGGCTTATGCAATGGTTACAGGTAAACCGGGTGTCTGCTTTGCAACTTCCGGGCCTGGAGCAACCAATCTTGTTACAGGAATCGCAAATGCCTTTTTAGATTCAGTACCAGTGGTATTTATTACAGCCCAGGTTTTTTCAACGCTTATAGGATCGGATGCATTTCAGGAAACTGATATTATCGGAGTATCGATGCCTGTAACTAAATGGAACTGCCAGGTGAAAAAATCGCAGGATATTCCCGAAATAATTGCAAAAGCATTTTATATTGCCAAAACGGGCCGGCCGGGTCCTGTTCTGGTTGATATAACCAAAGATGCACAAATCGGAATACTGGACTTCAGTTATAAAAAATGTGACTATTTAAGAAGTTATAATCCCAACATACCTCTGCATGTCAAAGCTATAGAATCAGCAGCGATCATGATAAATCATGCTGAAAGACCACTTATACTCGCTGGTCACGGTATTCTTCTTTCGGGAGCTGAAAAGGAATTGAAAGCATTTGCTGAAAAAACCGGAATACCTGTAGCACTTACTCTGCTCGGATTATCAGCGTTTCCCGCAGATCACCGGTTATATGCCGGAATGCTTGGTATGCATGGCAATTACGGACCAAACTTTCTTACCAATCAGGCTGACGTTATAATAGCTGTAGGAATGCGGTTTGATGACCGTGTGACTGGAAATCTTAAAAAATATGCACAAAATTCTACCATAATTCATATTGAAATTGACGAATCGGAAATAAATAAAAATGTCCCGGTTGATGTGGAAATAAACAATGATGCAAAAGAGGTTCTCAGACACCTTATCACTTTGGTTAAAGAAAACTCATTCGAGAAATGGATCAGAGAATTTCGTATCTGCGATAAAACTGAATATGAAAAGGTTATCATACCCGAAACAAAACCAGGAGTGGGACAGATCAGAATGGGTGAAGTCGTACGGATCGTATCGGAAATTACTAAAGGAGAGGCGATTATAGTTACTGATGTCGGACAGAATCAGATGGTTGCCGCCCGTTATTACAAATTCATTAAGCCCAACACCTTCGTTACTTCAGGGGGAATGGGAACTATGGGATTCGGTCTGCCCGGCGGGATAGGTGCCACAGTAGGATGCCCCGAGAAATCTGTTATCACTTTCGTCGGTGACGGAGGATTCCAGATGACAATGCAGGAGCTTGGAACAATAATGCAATATAATATACCGGTAAAAATTATAATCCTGAATAATAATTTCCTTGGAATGGTTCGCCAATGGCAGGACATGTTTTTTGCAAAGAGATATGCTTCTACTGCATTGCCAAATCCTGATTTCGTTGCAATAGCAAAAGCTTACAATATTATGGCAAAAAAGGTTGAAAAACGGGAAGAACTTAAAGAAACCCTTGAGGAGATGATTAGTACAAATGGCCCATATCTTCTGGAAATAACTGTTGAGAATGAAGCAAATGTATTCCCGATGGTTGAACCGGGGGCATCAGTTTCAGAGATAAGACTTACCTATTAATTTGAAAACATGAGCATCTCTTTAAGTTTATAAAATACATTCTACAGGTTAATATTGTACAGGCTGCAGGCTGAATAAAAAAAGTAAACAAAACACAATGAAACAAGAATATACAATTTCACTTTTCACCGAAGACCACATCGGGATCCTCGGACAGATAACAATCATCTTAACACGCAGGCAGATAAACATTGACAGCTTCACAGCTTCTGAATCTGCAGTGAAAGGAGTATATCTTCTCACGATTGTAGTTAAAACGACCCGTGAGATGATTGATAAAGTAGCCAGGCAAATGGAGAAGCTGGTTGATGTTCTGAAAGTTTTTGTTCACAACTCGGATCAGATAGTATACCAGGAAATAGCCCTTTTCAAGGTCTCCACAAAAGGAATAATGTCCGGCAACATTATTGACAATATTGTTCGTATTCATTATGCGCGTATTCTGGAAGTATCGCCTGAATACATTGTAATTGAGAAGACAGGCCATAAAAGTGAAATAGCAGAATTGCTTACCAAGCTTGAACCATATGGTGTTCTCCAGTTCGCAAGATCCGGCAGAGTGGCAATTACCAAACAGGTTAAGGAACTTAATGCATATCTCAAAGATATGGATGAAGCAAACCGTTATAAAACAGAAAAGGCAACAATCGTAAGATGAATTTAATTCCTGATTTCAGTCCCCCTGTAGGTGGTTTTCAAAGACACATTATTTTTTCAGGCCACCTTCATAATGACAGTTTTTCAGGAGAAATTCTTAATAAAGTATTCAGATTAAATTAATGAAGAAAGAATTAAACCAGTATTTTTTACATAATTAACTTTTAAGATCATGGCAAAAATTGATTTTGGTGGCGTTATCGAAAATGTAGTAACAAGAGAAGAGTTTTCACTTTCAAAAGCACGTGAAGTTCTGAAAAATGAAGTAGTTGCAGTTATCGGGTATGGTGTTCAGGGACCTGCTCAGGCATTGAACATGAAGGATAACGGAATTAACGTAATTATAGGACAGGCTCCTGAGTTTAAAGCTGACTGGGATAAAGCTCTAGCCGATGGATTTGTTCCTGGTAAAACACTCTTTTCAGTTGAAGAAGCTGCAAAAAAAGGAACTATAATCCAATATCTCGTTTCGGATGCTGCACAGCGTATTCTCTGGCCAAAAATTGAACCATGCCTTAATAAAGGTGATGCGCTTTATTTCTCTCATGGATTCTCTATCACCTATAAAGAACACACCGGAGTTATTCCTCCTTCCTATGTTGATGTTATCCTTTGTGCACCAAAGGGTTCAGGAACGAGCGTAAGGAGAAATTTTCTGGCAGGCGCAGGTATTAATTCAAGTTTTTCCGTCTTTCAGGATTTTACGGGAAGAGCTGAAGATCGTACCATTGCCCTTGGTATTGCCATAGGTTCGGGCTACCTGTTCCCGACAACATTCGAACAGGAAGTTTACAGCGATCTGACAGGTGAACGTGGTGTTCTGATGGGTGCCCTTGCCGGGATAATGGATGCCCAGTACACTGTATTACGAGAAAACGGCCATAGTCCGTCAGAGGCATTTAACGAGACTGTTGAAGAACTGACCCAGAGTCTGATCCGCCTGGTCGATGAAAAAGGTATGGACTGGATGTATGCCAACTGCAGCGCTACGGCACAGCGTGGTGCCCTCGACTGGCTACCAAAATTCAAGGCAGCCACACTCCCGGTTTTCCATGAACTTTACAGCAGGGTCAAATCGGGTGAAGAGTGCGTAAGAGTTCTCAATTCCACAGGGGCAGCCAACTATAAAGAAGTACTCAACGCTGAACTTAAAGAACTGGGTGAATCTGAGATGTGGAGGACCGGAGCTGCTGTGAGAAAACTCAGACCGGTGAAATAATTACTATTAAAAATAACTTATAAATATGGACAACAAGGTTATTATTTTCGACACTACCCTGAGAGACGGGGAACAGGTTCCGGGTTGCCAGCTTAATACAATTGAGAAAATTGAAATAGCCCAGGCACTTGAAGCCCTTGGCGTCGATGTCATTGAAGCCGGGTTTCCTATTTCAAGTCCCGGTGATTTCAATTCGGTTGTCGAAATATCCAAAGCCATTTCAATTCCTGTAATTTGTGCACTCACCAGGGCAGTAAAAAAGGATATCGATGTGGCAGCAGAGTCCCTTCAACATGCCAGAAGAAAAAGGATCCATACCGGTATCGGCACTTCTCCTTTTCACATTCAGTACAAAATTAAAACGACTCCGGAGGAGATACTGAAGAGAGCAGCCGACACGGTAAAGTACGCAAGAAAATTTGTGGACGATGTTGAATTCTATGCCGAAGATGCCGGCAGAACTGATAACGAATACCTTGCAAAGGTTATTGAAGCCGTAATTAAAGCCGGAGCTACCGTTGTAAATATTCCTGATACAACCGGTTACTGCCTGCCTGAGGAATACGGTCAGAAAATAAAATTTCTCATGGATAATGTTCCGAATATCGATAAAGCCACAATATCGACCCATTGCCATAACGATCTGGGAATGGCCACAGCAAACTCAATGATGGGTATCATCAACGGAGCCCGGCAGGTAGAGGTTACTATAAATGGTATCGGAGAGAGAGCCGGAAACACATCTCTGGAAGAAATTGCCATGATAATCAAAAGCCACCATAACCTCAGCCTGAGAACGGATATCAATACCAAACTGCTTTTCAGTACCAGCAGGCTTGTTTCAAATCTTATGAGCATGCCGGTCCAGCCCAATAAAGCCATAGTCGGAAGAAATGCTTTTGCCCATTCTTCAGGTATTCATCAGGATGGCGTTCTCAAAAACAGGGAGAACTATGAGATTATCGATCCTATCGAAGTTGGAATAAGAGAGTCTTCAATAATACTTACTGCCCGCAGTGGCAGGGCTGCACTAAATCATCGTCTTGAATTGCTCGGATTCAAATTCGGTAAAGAGGAAATTGACGACATATACCATCGTTTTCTGGTCCTTGCAGATAAAAAGAAAGAGATTAATGATGAGGATATACGGATCCTTGCAGGCGTAGTTTTCCAGGGAGAAAAATCACTGAAACTCGATCTCCTTCAGGTTTCGTGCGGAAAGTCATTAGTGCCTGTAGCAACTGTCGGTCTGAAAATAAACGGTGAAGTACATATCTCAACATCTTCCGGAAACGGACCAATCGATGCTGCATTCACTGCAGTAAGACAACTTATCAGCAAGACTGTCCATCTTGAAGAATTTCTGATTCAGGCTATTACCAAAGGCAGCGACGACCTTGGAAAAGTACACATACAGGTGGAACACCAGGGAAAAATGTATTATGGTTTCTCTGCTAATACTGATATTATAACCGCTTCGGTTGAAGCCTTTATAGATGCACTGGCAAAAATAAATTAAATGAAAGCAAAAACACTTTTTGATAAGATCTGGGATGAACACATTGTTCGATCCATTGAAGATGGTCCGGATGTTCTTTACATCGACCGGCATTATATTCACGAGGTAACCAGTCCGCAGGCATTTAATGGCCTTAAGGAACGTGGTATACCCGTTTTCCGGCCGGACAAAACTATTGCAACCGCAGATCATAATATACCGACAAAAGACCAGCATTTGGCAATCCGCAATGAATTGGCGAGGAACCAGGTTGAAACTCTTAGCGAGAATTGCAGGATATACGGAATTGAATTATTCGGTATGAATCATCCTAAAAACGGAATTGTTCATGTAATCGGCCCTGAGCTTGGTTATACCCTCCCGGGAATGACAATTGTTTGCGGTGACAGTCATACTGCAACCCACGGAGCTTTCGGAACCATCGCTTTCGGTATCGGTACCAGTGAAGTTGAAATGGTTCTGGCAACCCAGTGCATTCTTCAGCCCAAACCTAAAAAGATGAGAATTTCCGTTAATGGGGTTCTGGGAAAAGGGGTGACATCAAAGGATATTATCATGTATATTATTTCAGAGATCTCAACCGGAGGTGGAACAGGGTATTTTGTTGAATTCAGTGGTTCAGCAATTACCGGTCTGACAATGGAAGCGAGAATGACTATATGTAATATGGCTATTGAAATGGGCGCCCGTGGAGGATTGATAGCTCCGGATGAAACCACTTTCGATTATCTCAAACGGCTTCCTGATATTCCGGGAAAAGTTGATCTGGACTCTGCAGTCGCTCAATGGAGGAAACTTAAGAGCGATAACGAAGCAAAATTCGACCGTGAACTTGAATTTGATGCTTCTCTGATAAAACCAATGATCACCTATGGTACAAATCCGGGGATGGGAATCACAGTAGACGGATCGATCCCGATTAAGGAAAAAAACAGTAAAGAAGCCACTGCTTCATTTTTAAAATCACTTGATTATATGGGTTTTAAACCCGGAATGAAACTCCTGGGACATCCTATAGATTATATCTTTCTCGGTAGCTGTACAAACGGTAGAATAGAGGATTTCAGGGCTTTTGCACAAATTATTAACGGCAGAAAAAAAGCTCCGGGTGTCACTGCTTTAATTGTACCCGGTTCAAAAAAAGTCGAAGAACTGATGGCTTCAGAGGGATTGACAGAAATTTACAATAAAGCAGGTTTCGAAGTGAGGCAGCCTGGCTGTTCCTCCTGCCTTGCAATGAATGAGGATAAGATCCCTGCAGGAAAATATGCAGTTTCAACTTCCAACAGGAACTTCGAGGGCCGTCAGGGACCAGGTGCAAGGACTTTACTTGCCAGTCCGCTGACAGCGGCAGCAGCTGCTATAACGGGAAAGATCACCGATCCCAGGGAATTTATAAATTAATAACAACAGATATATTAAACTGATATGCCGAAAGAAAAATTTGATATTCTGGAATCAACATGTATTCCGTTGCCACTCGAGAATGTAGATACCGATCAGATAATTCCTGCAAGGTTTCTGAGTGCAACATCAAGAGAGGGTTTCGGAAATAATCTTTTCCGCGACTGGAGATATAAAAAGACCGGGGAGAAAAATATTGAGTTCGTTCTGAATAATCCCGTTTACAGTGGCACCGTTCTTGTTGCCGGAAAAAACTTTGGCACCGGCTCAAGCCGTGAGCATGCAGTATGGGCCATATTTGATTACGGATTCAGAGCTGTTGTTTCAAGTTTCTTTGCCGATATCTTTATGAACAACTCACTTAATAACGGTCTACTTCCTGTTATAATTCCCGAAGACCTGTTGAAAAAGCTCATGGATCTTATTCAGAAAGATCCTTCAACAAGAGTTAAAATTGATCTTGAAAAACAGACATTTACAATAATTCCTACGGGAGATACTGTAAGTTTCAATATCAATCCTTATAAAAAAGAATGTATGCTTAAAGGATTGGACGATATCGATTTCCTTCTTAGCATGAAAAATAAAATAACCAGTTTTGAGAAAAGTAAAAGTCTTTCAGAATGAGAGTTGAAATATTGGATACCACTCTCAGGGATGGAGAACAAACCCAGGGAGTGTCTTACTCACCTATCGAGAAACTACATATTGCAAGGCTTCTGCTGAAAGATTTAAAAGTTGACCGGATTGAAGTTGCCTCAGCACGTGTATCGAAGGGAGAATTTGAAGCCCTTGCCAAGATAACCGACTGGGCCCGGCTCAATAACTACCACGAAAAGATCGAGGTTCTTGGTTTTGTCGATGGTGATATATCGCTGAACTGGATTAATGATGCAGGTGGAAAGGTGATCAACCTTCTATGCAAAGGTTCCCTGAGGCATCTCGAAAAGCAGCTTCGCAAAACTCCGGATCAGCACGTCAATGATATCAGAGGGATAATCAGGAAGGCAGGATCGCTCGGTATGCTGGTAAATATCTACCTGGAAGACTGGTCAAACGGGATGATTCATTCTTTGGAATATGTACTTTACATGCTTGATTCATTAAAGAATGATAATATCAGGAGATTCATGCTCCCCGATACTCTTGGTATCCTTAACCCGGAACAGACTTACGATTTTTGTAAGAGAATTCTTGACCGTTATCCTGATTTACAATTTGATTTTCATGCTCATAACGATTACGATCTGGCAGTAGCCAACGTATTTTCAGCAGTTAAAGCAGGTATTACGGGAATACATACAACTGTAAACGGTCTGGGGGAAAGAGCAGGAAATGCTCCTCTCTCAAGTGTTATCGGTGTATTACGCGACCAGCTGGCAGCCGATATCGGTGTTGAAGAATATGAAATAACCAATGTAAGTAAGATAGTTGAAACATTCAGCGGGATACGTATACCTGTAAATAAACCGGTCATTGGAGAAAATGTCTTTACCCAGACTTCAGGGGTACATGCAGATGGTGACAGTAAAGACAACCTTTATTTTAACAACCTTCTTCCGGAACGCTTCGGGAGAAAAAGAAAATACGCACTTGGCAAGCAGTCGGGCAAAGCAACAATAAAAAAAAACCTGGAAGAGTTCGGACTTTTTCTTAATCAGGAATCGCTGGCTAAAGTTACCCAGCGGGTGATTGAACTTGGAGATAAAAAAGAAAATGTTACCACCGAAGATCTCCCGTTTATTATTGCTGATGTGCTTGGCAGCGAACAAATCAATTATAAGATCTTTATTAAAAACTATTCACTTTCTCTTTCATATGGGCTGAAACCATCGGCAAATGTCCAGGTTGAGATCGATGGTAAGCTGTACCAGGAGACATCCACCGGTGATGGACAATATGATGCCTTCATGAAAGCGTTACGGCTAATATATGATAAGCTTGAGAAACAATACCCGGTACTCACTGATTACCAGTTATCCATACCTCCCGGAGGCAAAACTGATGCTCTGGTAGAAACAATTATTACCTGGGATTTCTTTGGAAAGGAATTCAAAACCAAGGGGCTCGATGCAGACCAGACCGAATCAGCCATTAAAGCAACAGAAAGAATGCTGAACATTATTGAAGGATTGAATGAAAAGGAAAACAGTTCACAGGTCATTTAAATTTCAAATAGATATTCAAATATTAAGTATCAGATAAATAACAATTAACAGAAATTAGCTTATGAGCAAATCATACAAGATTGCAGTTATTCCTGGTGATGGTACCGGTCCTGAAGTTGTTAGGGAAGGGAAGAAAGTGCTCAGTGCTGTTGCATCAAAATTCGGATTTAAAATTAATTACGAAAATTTCGATTTCGGAGGAGAACGTTATCTGAAAACCGGTGAGGTACTCCCTGAATCAGCATCTGAGCAGCTGAAAAAATTTGATTCAATTTTCCTTGGCGCTATCGGTCATCCTGATGTTAAACCGGGTATTCTTGAAAAAGGAATTCTGCTGAAATTGCGCTTTGATCTGGATCAATATATAAATCTTCGTCCAATTAAACTTTACCCTGGAGTTGCAACCCCTCTTAAAGATAAAGGTCCGGAACATATTGATTATGTTGTGGTCAGGGAAAATACAGGTGATGTATATACAGGGATCGGTGGTGTTTCCATGAAAGGAACCCCTCATGAAGTTGCAATTCAGAATATGGTTTATTCCCGGATGCAGGTTGACCGTTGTCTGCGTTATGCTTTTGAATACACCAGAAAAAGAAACAGAAAAAAGACTCTCGCCCTTTGCGGAAAAACCAATGTTCTGACTTACGTTTTTGATCTTTGGGAAAGAGCATTTCATGAAATCGGAAAAGCTGAGTATCCTGATATTACCCGAGAATATTATCATGTGGATGCAACCTGTATGTGGATGGTAAAGAATCCGGAATGGTTTGATGTAATTGTTACAACCAACATGTTCGGGGATATAATCACAGACCTCGGAGCCATCACACAGGGAGGAATGGGAATTGCTGCCGGTGGGAACATCAATCCGGAGGGTGTTTCAATGTTCGAACCTATCGGTGGTTCAGCCCCGAAATATACAGGAAAAAATGTTATTAATCCGCTTGCCTCCATTGCATGCGGTGGTATGATGCTGGAACACCTTGGTGAAATAGAAGCTGCCCGGGCAATCGAAAACGCAATAATGTATGTTACTGCTAATAAATTAAAAGATATGGGAGCCGGCCGGATGGGTTATTCAACCACTGAGGTCGGAGATCTGGTTGCTGAAAGAATTTAATCATGTAGGGGTCATGCCATGGCATGACCCTACATGTTACACAGGGTTGTTGTAGGGCCACGCCATGGCGTGGCCGTAAACGTATTACCATAAATTTCAAACTGGATAAACCTTACGATAGTAAACTTTTTTACTCCTTCATATGCTGTTTATTAAAATTTTATTACCTTTGCATTTATAATTTAAAGAAATGAACTTCAAATCATCACATTATCATTTTCATACTTGCTCTCAGGCGAGGTGATATTGATATGTGTTTACAAAAATATCATAAACCCGTCTGAGCAGATCAGGCGGGTTTTTCTTTTCCCGCATATTTGCTCCGACAAATCTTGTAATAATAATGAATGAACTGAAAATTGCAATTCAAAAAAACGGACGGCTAAGTGAAAATTCAAAACACCTGCTTGAAGAATGCGGTATAAAATTCTCAAACGGGATAAGCGTCCTGAAAACCAGCGCCAGGAATTTTCCTGTGGAACTTCTTTTCCTGCGCGATGACGATATCCCTCAGTATGTTGAACAACAGGTTGCTGACATCGGCATCCTTGGAGAAAACATGGTCTTTGAGAAAAATAAGGATGTCAGGATTATTGAACAACTTGGTTTTGCAAACTGCCGGCTCAGTCTGGCAATACCAAAGGAAGACACCTATCCCGGCCTTGAATATTTCATGAATAAAAAGGTAGCCACCAGCTACCCAAAGATTCTAAATGACTTTTTTAAGAAAAACGGGATCGCTGCTGAAATTGAAGAGATCAGTGGCAGTGTCGAAATTGCACCAGGTATTGGCCTGGCTGATGCTGTTTGCGATATCGTCAGCTCAGGCAGCACTCTTCTTACCAATGGTCTGCATGAGGTTGAAACAATCCTTAAGAGTCAGGCTGTAATTATTGGGAATAAAAATCTTACAAGTGAAAAACAGGAGATTTTAACAAGACTCCTTTTCAGGATCAGAGCTGTTAAAAATGCAAATGAGAATAAATATATTTTACTGAATGCTCCTGAATCTGCAGTTCAGAAGATCTGTTCGATCCTTCCGGGTATGAAAAGTCCTACAATTGTGCCTCTTATTGAAAAAGGATGGTGCAGTCTGCACTCTGTGGTCAAAGAGGATGAATTCTGGGAAAGGATTGACCAGCTCAGAGCAGCCGGGGCAGAAGGCATCCTGGTGATTCCTATTGAAAAAATGATACTGTGATGAAGATAATACTCAATCCGCTAAAAGATAAATGGGAAGATCTTTCCAGGCGGCCCGGAATAGATAAGTCTGAACTTGAAGATATCGTAAGGGATATAATTTACAGGGTGAAATCGGAAAAGGATGACGCACTCTTCAGCCTGTCTGCTAAATATGATAATGTTGTTCCCGGCAATCTTAAAGTATCTGAATATGAGATTAATGAAGCCTCAGGAATGGTTCCTGACGAGCTGAAAAAGGCAATAAATATCGCTAAACACAATATTGAGAATTTCCATTCTGCCCAGCAACAGCCGGAACCTGCTGTAATTACTTCAAGAGGGATTAAATGCTGGAGAAAAAGTGTTGCAATAGAAAAGGTGGGACTCTATATTCCGGGTGGCAGCGCCCCTCTATTCTCCACGGTACTGATGCTGGGGATACCTGCAAAACTGGCCGGATGCAGAGAAATTATTCTTTGCACACCTGCCGGAAAAGATGGTAAAGTAAATCCTTTGATTCTTTATTCTGCCCGGATGACAGGGATAACTGATATTTACAAAGTCGGTGGAGCTCAGGCCATAGCCGCAATGGCCTATGGTACAGAAAGTATTCAGAAGGTTTACAAAATATTCGGACCAGGAAACCAGTATGTAACAAAAGCCAAGGAATTGGTGCAGCAGGATGGTATTTCAATTGATATGCCCGCAGGTCCGAGTGAAGTTCTGATAATTGCCGACAAAACTGCCAATCCTGAATTTATAGCTGCAGATCTCCTTTCGCAGGCAGAGCATGGCACAGACAGTCAGGTTATTATGGTCACCGATAATAAGGATCTCATACAAAAAGTAAAAACAGAAGTCGAAAAACAGCTTCTGACTCTTCCACGAAGGGAGATTGCAATAAAATCACTTGAAAACAGCAGATTAATTCTGTTGTCGTCGCCGGATGAGTGCATTGATTTCAGTAACATATATGCCCCTGAACACCTGATAATCAATTCGGAAAATACAAATACACTGGCCGGTAAAGTGATAAATGCCGGTTCAGTATTCCTCGGGAGCTTCAGTTGCGAAAGCGCCGGAGATTATGCATCAGGAACAAATCATACGCTTCCGACAAACGGATTTGCGAAGAGCTATAGTGGCGTCTCAACTGATAGTTTCCTGAAAAAGATCTCTTTTCAGGAACTGACCGCAGAAGGAATTAAAAACATCGGACCTGCAATTGAACTGATGGCTGAAGCTGAATCACTTAGCGGCCATAAATTTGCAGTTAGTGTCCGGCTTAAAAGTTTACAAAATGGTTGATGTAAATAGTCTTGTAAGGGAAAATATAAGAAAGCTTACGCCCTATTCCTCTGCCAGGGATGAGTTCAAAGGGAAAGAGGGCATTTTTATGGATGCCAACGAAAATCCTTATGGTGATTTGAACAGGTATCCTGATCCGTATCAGAGGGAAATGAAAGCTGTCATTTCTAAAATAAGAAATATTGATGAGGAAAAAATATTCTTTGGGAACGGCAGCGATGAGATTATCGATCTGTGCTTCAGAATATTCTGTAATCCGGGGGCTGACAAGGCGCTTACCTTCTTTCCCACCTATGGAATGTATGAAGTTTCCGCTTTCATAAACGATGTAGGTGTTGTAAAAATTCCTTTAAATAATAGTTTCCAGATTGATCTGAAAAAGGTCACACCCTGGTTTTCAGAAAAGTCCCTGAAACTAATATTTATCTGTTCCCCGAACAATCCGACCGGCAACTGTATGAACTCTTCAGACGTCGAATCAATCCTTTCGGGATTCAATGGCATTGTTGTTATTGACGAAGCCTACATTGACTTCAGTGATAAACCTTCATTTATAAAACTGGTTGACAAACATCCAAACCTGATCGTAATGCAGACTTTCAGCAAAGCTTCAGGTATGGCGGCAGTCAGGGTTGGAATGGCTTTTTCAAATCCGGTTATTATTCATTATTTAAACAAGGTAAAGCCACCTTATAATATTAGCAGTGTAAATCAGAAAGCAGTACTACGGATGCTTATTAAAAACGGCGAAAATAAAGAACAGATCCTCAAAATCAAGAATGAAAGAGACAGATTGATTTCCAGACTGAAAAAAATGAAAATTACGGAGAAAGTGTTTCCAACTGATGCAAATTTTATTCTTATAAAGGTAAGGGATGCAAATTCAATCTATAATATGCTGGTTAACAAAAATATAATAGTAAGAAATCGCAGCAGTGTTGTTGAAAATTGCCTCAGGATCACTGTTGGTAAACGAACCGAAAACAATAAACTTGTCAATGCTCTCAAATTAATCATGGAATGAAGAAGGTACTTTTTATCGACAGAGACGGCACAATAATAGCAGAGCCTGAGGACGAGCAGGTTGATAGCTTTGAGAAACTGGAATTTATACCCGGTGTAATCTCGGCATTATCAAAAATCGCAATTGAAACAGATTATGAGCTTGTGATGATAACAAACCAGGATGGTCTTGGTACAGAGTTATTTCCGGAGGATACTTTCTGGCCGGTTCAGAATAAAATGCTGCAGATACTCAGAGGAGAAGGAATTGTATTTTCTGAAATTTTCATTGACAGAACTCTTCCTGAACAAAATTCACCAACCCGTAAACCTGGGACTGCGCTTCTGACAAACTATCTGGCACAGGGAATTAACCTCAAATCTTCCTACGTAATTGGAGACAGGCTTACCGATATTGAACTTGCCAAAAATCTCGGATGCAAGGCTGTTCTTTTTAAAGCTAAAAACGCTCATGAGGCTGAATTATGTGCATCTGACTGGGATGAAATATACAGGTTTCTGAAGGCACGACGCCGCTCAGCAAAGATAGAACGGGAAACGTCCGAAACCAGGATAATCGTTGATCTCAATCTTGACGGATCAGGGAAAAGTACAATTGATACCGGAATCGGTTTCTTCGACCATATGCTTGAACAGATCGCCCGTCATGGTAATATAGATCTTACAGTGCAGGTTAAAGGTGACCTGGAAATAGATGAACATCATACCGTTGAAGATGTGGCGATAACATTAGGGGAAGCAATGCTCACAGCTCTTGGAGGCAAAAAGGGAATTGAAAGATACGGATTCATGTTACCGATGGATGATTGTCTCGCGCAGGTAGCCATTGATTTCGGAGGTAGACCATGGCTAGTGTGGGAAGTTGAATTCCTGAGGGAAAAGATCGGAGAACTGCCGACTGAATTAATACACCACTTCTTTAAATCATTCAGCGACAATTCAAAATGCAACCTTAATATCAAAGCAGAGGGAGAGAATGAGCATCATAAAACGGAAGCTATATTCAAAGCATTTGCCAGAGCAATAAAAATGGCTGTACAACAAACTGATAATTTTAACTTACCTTCGACAAAAGGAAGCTTATGATTGCAATAATAAAATATAATGCCGGTAATATCAAATCAGTGCAAAATGCTTTGAACCGCCTGGGTTATAAGAGTATAATTACAGATGATTCCCGGGATTTAATTTCAGCTGATAAAGTAATTTTCCCGGGAGTTGGTGAAGCGGGATCTGCGATGCAATATCTTGTCGAAAGAGGTCTGGATAAAATCTTAATATCCTTAAAACAGCCGGTTCTTGGTATCTGTCTTGGTTTGCAGCTTATGTGCCGGCATTCGGAAGAGGCTGATACAAAATGTTTGGGAATATTTGATACAGATGTAAAGTTATTCCCCCCTGCCGATAAGATCCCTCACATGGGATGGAATAACTTCCTGACGGTAAATGGAGCCCTTTTCAAAGGAATATCGCTTTCTGACGATGTCTATTATGTACATAGTTACTATGCTAAATTATCTTCATTCACCTCAGCAACATGTGATTATATACTTCCCTTCAGTGCTGCCCTGCAAAAAGATAATTTCTTTGCAACGCAGTTTCATCCCGAGAAATCTGCCATTATGGGAGAAAAGATCCTTCAAAATTTCCTGGAGTTATGAGAATAATAGTAGCGCTTGATATTATTGGCGGGAAATGTGTCCGCCTCAAACAGGGTGATTTCAATACAAAGAAAGTGTATAACAATGATCCCCTGGAAGTTGCCAGGCAAATAGAAGAAAATGGTATCGGTTACCTTCATCTGGTTGACCTTGACGGGGCAAAGAATAAAAAGATTGAAAACCTGAAGGTTCTTGAAAAAATAGCCTGGAAGACAAATTTAAGAATTGACTTTGGCGGCGGATTAAGAACATATGAAGACGTTATTACAGTGTTGAATGCCGGGGCAAGACAGGTTACAGCAGGAAGTATCGCTCTTACCGATCCTCAATTATTCCTTGAATGGCTGACAAAACTCGGGCAGGAAAAACTTATCCTTGGCGCGGATTGTATCGATAGAAAAGTATCGGCCTCAGGGTGGCTGGAAACCTCAGACATAGACATAATAAGCTTCATCTCAGATTATAAATCTAAAGGTGTGAAATATACAATCTGCACCGATATTAAAAAAGACGGTATGCTTCAGGGACCGTCCACAGCACTTTATAAAGATATTCTCGGCGCAGTAAAAATCAATCTGATCGCAAGCGGAGGAATTGTTTCCTTCGAAAATATTGAGGCTCTGAAGGAAGCGGGTTGCGAGGGTGCGATTATTGGGAAAGCTGTGTATGAAGGTAAATTAACCCTGGAAAAATTAGGAAAGTTATGCTGAAACGACGAATAATTCCCTGTCTCGATATTAAAGACGGAAGAACCGTTAAAGGTGTAAATTTTCTCAATCTGATAGATGCAGGTGATCCGGTCGAACTTGCAAAAGAATATGTAAAACAGGGTGCTGATGAACTTGTATTTCTGGATATCACAGCTACAATTGAGAACAGGAAAGCCCTGGCGGCTCTTGTTGATAGAATTGCAGCTGAGATCAATTTACCATTTACGGTCGGTGGCGGTATTGATACGGTAGAAGATGTCGCCGTACTTATTAAGGCTGGTGCCGATAAGATAACTATTAATTCCTCTGCAGTAAGGAAGCCTGAATTGATCTCTGAAATTGCTGCCCGGTTCGGGAGACAATGCATAGTCGTTGCAATTGATACAAAATTCATTGACAATAAATGGATAGTTGTTATCGATGGGGGGCGAACACGCACTGAATTAAAGACGGTCAGCTGGGCATCAACGGTTGAAGAACTCGGTGCAGGTGAAATACTGCTGACCTCCATGAACAGTGACGGAACCAGATCGGGATTTTCTATTGATATAACATCTGCTGTAAGCAATGCAGTGAACATTCCTGTTATAGCCTCAGGCGGAGCCGGCTCGATGGAAAACTTCAGGGAGGTATTTACCAACACCAGTTGCAGCGCGGCACTGGCTGCCAGTATCTTTCATTTCGGAGAGATCGATATAAGAGATCTGAAAAAGTATCTGAAAAGTGAAAATATAAATGTAAGGTATTGAAAATTAGTTTATTTCAACCGTATATTCCCTATTTTTTACCTCTCCCTAAATCCCTCTCCCAATGGCGAGGGACTTAAATCAGCTTCAACATCCTGAATGATCTTCCCCCTCTCACATCGGGAGAGGGGGAACGAGGGGGAGAGGCCGGTAAATCAAAATAAACCAAATCCTTAGGTTGACGGCTATGGGGCCAGGGGGAAGAGGTAATAATTCTGGGAAGAATTGAAAGACAGGCAGTATGGGTTAAAAATATGAAAGAAAAACAGAAGCGCTAAAACATAATATAATATGAATATTGATTTCAGCAAAGGCAACGGTCTGGTACCGGTAATTATTCAGGATTATTGTACCATGCAGGTACTAATGGTCGGTTATATGAATAAGGAAGCTTTTGAAAAGACGGAGAAGGAGAAAGTAGTCACTTTTTTCAGCCGGAGCAAAAACCGCCTTTGGACCAAAGGCGAGACCTCAGGAAACTATTTATCTGTCATGGAAATGTTATCTGATTGTGATAATGACACACTTCTTATAAAGGTAAAACCTGCAGGACCTGTATGCCATACCGGCAGTATCTCCTGCTTTGAAGAAAACACTTCCAAAGGTTTCATTTATAGCCTGGAACAGATTATTAACCAGCGCATTACAGAAGATGTAGATGACTCGTACACCAACCGGCTGTTCAAGAAAGGTATTAACAAGGTGGCCCAGAAAGTTGGTGAAGAAGCTGTCGAATTGATCATTGAATCAAAGGATGATAATGTTGATTTATTTAAGAATGAAGCGGCGGATTTGCTCTATCACTTGCTTATCTTATTGAAGGCCAAAGGAATAAATTTACAGAACATTGAGGAAAT
>Ga0182021_10002803_pt1 | contig 20442 bp, 17 predicted proteins | sample 612E3MmetaG_FD_120493 | JGI IMG/M metagenome (GOLD analysis project Ga0182021, IMG submission 120493) | Permafrost microbial communities from Stordalen Mire, Sweden - 612E3M metaG (Illumina Assembly) | ecosystem: Environmental > Terrestrial > Soil > Wetlands > Permafrost | place: Sweden... | reverse complement strand
CGTCGTCACGCCAGGAACGATGTGCGCTTCTTGCTCCCAGGCCTCGTATCCGGCCAGCTCGACACGCAGGCGGTGAACTCCCGCTGCCAGCTCTTTGACTACGGGGGACCCCTCTCCCAGTGCCTTGCCGTCGAGGATGACTCGGGCGCCCGGCATATCTGTTTCGACTTCGAGCGAGCCAGTCGCGGCACTCTGAGAACGACCGGGCGCGGGCAACCGCATCAGAGGCGGCGCGTTCGACGGTACCGAGGCACTCGGCCGCAGCCAGCTATGGCCCACCAGCCCTGCGATCACCAGCAGGGCCGCTGCACCGACAGCCAGGACCACTCGGCGCAGGCCGTGGGTCTCGGGGGGATGTGCATCGTCCGAAAGAAGCGGCATCGTGCCTCTGCTGTCGCCCGACCTCCACGAAGACCCGGGAATGCAGCGCGGACCGGTGCGAACTCTAGCGGCTGGCCAGCGAGCGCGCAAGTCCGGTCGTGTCGCCAGGCTCCGCCTATGCCGGCTCGTGGGGCCGATACTGTGGCTGCCACATGGCCCCGCTGACAGCGGAGGCAATTCGGGAGTCGTCGATCGGGCGGCCGACGCCCGTGTCGCGCGCCGTGCGCACGACCGCCTCGGCCACGAGTTGGGTGACCTGCCGCAGGTCCGAGACACGTGGATGGAGGCTGCCGCCGGCAAGATCGTCGTCTGTCACGAAGTGTGCGAGACACTCCGCTGCCGCTGCGAACATCGCCTCATTCACCTCGCGCGCCTGGGCCACGAGACAGCCGAGTCCGACGCCCGGGAAGATGAAGGCATTGTTGCCCTGGCCGATGCGAATGGTGCGCCCTTCGTAGACCACCGGCGCGAACGGACTTCCGGTGGCGACGAGTGCCCGGCCAGCGGTCCACTTCAGCAGGTCCGCAGGAATGGCTTCGGACTTCGAAGTCGGGTTCGATAGCGGCATGATCACCGGGCGCTCGCTGAAGGACGCCATCGCGCGCACCAGCTCCTCGGTGAAGGCGCCGGGCTGTCCCGAGGTGCCGATGAGGATCGTCGGCCGCACCGCGCGCACAACTGCGTCCAGACCGCGCGGCTGCCCGACTCCGAGGCCGTAGCGTTTGGCGAGCGCCGCCGGCCACGCGAACGGCCGCTTGTAGGCGTCGCGTATCTCCCGGTCGTCGGCGAGCAGGCCGTCGCTGTCCAGCAGGACGACCGAAGCGCTCAGGGCGTCGCCGACAAGACCTCGGCGGGCGAGCGTGTCGCGCAGCAGCGTGGCGATCCCGATGCCCGCCGCGCCAGACCCGAGTATGGCGATGCGTTGCCGCTCGAGCGGCACGCTGGTGATGCGGCACGCGGACAGGATTCCGGCCAGTGTGACAGCGGCAGTGCCTTGAATGTCGTCGTTAAACGACGGCAGCACCTTGCGGTAGCGCTCGAGCAGGCGGAAGGCAATGCCCTTCTTGAAATCCTCCCATTGCAGGAGCGTATTCGGGAAGCGCTTCATCACAGCCTGCACGAACTCCTCGACCAACTCGTCGTACTCGGGTCCGCGCAGCCGCGGACGACGACAGCCCAGGTACAGCTCGTCCTGGCGCAGCTCCGCGTTGTCCGTGCCGACGTCGAGGCTGATGGGCAGCGTCTGCGCCGGGTGGATGCCCGCGGCCGCGGTGTAGATGCTGAGCTTGCCGACCGGAATGCCCATGCCGCCAGCGCCCTGGTCCCCAAGACCCAGGATGCGCTCGTTGTCCGTGACCACGATCAGGCGCACGTCATCAAACGGAGCGTTGCCGAGGACCTCGTGGACGCGTCCACGGTGCTCGGGCGTGATCCAAAGGCCACGCGCCCGGCGGAAGATGTGGCTGAACTCCTGGCACGCGCGGCCAACCGTGGGCGTGTACACGATTGGCAGGAACTCCTCGATGTGTTCCAGCAACACGCGGTAGAAAAGAGTCTCGTTGCGGTCCTGAAGCGCGGCCAAGCCGATGTACTTCTCCAGCGGGTCGCCCTTCCGCAGGATGTTGTCGTAGAAGCGCCGGGCCTGTTGCTCGATCGTCATGACCGCGTCCGGCAGCAGGCCCGCCAACCCAAGGCTCGCGCGCTCCTCGCGGGAGAAGGCCGTGCCCTTGTTGTACATGGGGTGGCGCAAGAGGGCGCAGCGCCGGTAGGGAACCTGAACACGCTCGACGCCGTCTGGACCGCGGGTGAGTCGATAGGAATCCATGAGGCCCCCTTTTCGAGCGGCTGACTCTGCCGTCGGAGCGATCTGAGCGACCCTGCACAAAGTGTATGCCGGAATCCATGGGACTGGGCGATAATCTGCCGGGAATCGATCATGGCCGCCCAGCTCAACGCCGTCCCTCCGAACTACCTGTTCCTGACCGAGTTGATCGGCATGAAGGTCTTCGATCTCAAGGGCCAGCGCATCGGACGCGTCCGCGATGCCGCCCTTGTGCCTACCGCGCATCCGCGGCGCGTGGACCGCTTCCTGGTCGGCGGCGGCTGGGCCTGGATGACCGTGCGCCACGACCAGGTGCGCTCGATCGGCCTGGACGGAATCTACCTGCGCGCGGAGCAGCTCACTCCCTACCACAACGACGAGTACATGCTGCGCATCGTGCAGGATCTGCTCGACCAGCAGATCATCGACGCGCAGGGCCGCAAGGTCGTGCGCGTGACCGACGTCAGCTTCATCATCACGCGCGAGGACGAGCACGACGTGCTGCTCGTACACGACGTCGACATCGGGATCCGCAGCGTGTTGCGCCGAGTCTTGCAGGGCCTGGTGCCAGTGCGCTGCGTGCGCTGGTTGCAGACGCCCATCCCTCCCAAGTCGATCCCGTGGAACTTCTGCAACATCATCGAACCCGATCCCCAGCGCCGGCTACGGCTGAACATAACGCCACACGGCCTCGAGAACATCCACCCCGCGGATCTTGCCGACATCGTCGAGGAGCTGGCGCCCGACGACCGCGAGACGATCCTTGAGTCGATCGACAGCGAGGTCGCCGCCGAGACGCTCTCCGAGGTGGAGCCGCGCATCCAGGCCCAGATCGTCGAGGCCCTGGACCCGGAGAAGGCCGCGGAGATCCTCGAGGAGATGGCCCCGGACCAGGCCGCCGACCTGCTGGCCGAGGTCAAGGAGGAGACCTCCGAGGAGATTCTCGAAGAGATGAGCCCCGAGCCCAAGACCGAGGTCGAGGAGCTGCTGGAGTTCGGCGAGCACACGGCCGGCGGTCTGATGAACCCCGAATACGTGGCCATCTCGATGGAAGCGCGCGTGGCAGACGCGCTCGACGCCGTGCGCGAGGGTGAGCAACTGATCGAGGGACAGAACACCCTCTTCCTGCTCGACCACGAGCAGCGCCTGGCCGGCGTAGTTCCGCTGGCCCGGCTGCTGCTGGCGCTGCCAGAGACGCCGGTCAGCGACCTCAGATCCGCGGACCTGATCCATGTCGGGGCCAAGGAAAAGAAGGCGCGTGTCGTCGAGCTGTTCGACAAGTACAATCTGCTGGTGTTGCCCGTCGTGGACGCCAGCGCCAAGCTCCTGGGCGTCGTGACCGCCGACGACGTGATCTCGATCCTGAGGCAGTCGTGAGCGAAGAGACCCATGCTGAACCTCCTCAAGCGCCTGCGCTACCACGTGCTGGTCTTCTTCGCGGTCGTGGGGCCGGGCTTCATCACCGCCAACGTCGATAACGACTCCGGCGGGATCTACACCTACTCGCAGGCCGGCGCGCGCTGGGGCTATCTCCCACTCTGGACGCTGATCCCGATCGCCGTTCTACTGGTCGTCACCCAGGAGATGTGCTCCCGCATGGGAGCCGTCACAGGCAAGGGTCTCTCCGATCTGATCCGCGAGGAGTTTGGCCTGCGCACGACCTTCGTGGTCATGGCCGCGCTGGTAGTGGCCAACTTCACCAACGTCTTCGCCGAGTTCGCCGGCATCGCCAGCGCGCTCGAACTGTTCGGCATCAGCCGCTATGTTTCCGTCCCCGTGGGAGCGGCGGCCGTCTGGCTGCTCGTCGTCAAGGGAAACTACCGCAGCGTCGAGAAGGTCTTTCTGCTGGCGTGCCTGGTCTACGTCAGCTACATCTTCTCCGGCGTGCTCGTCGAGCCCGACTGGAAGGCGGCGGCCATCGCCAGTGTGAAGCCCGCGCTCATGATCGATCCCGCCTACATCACGCTGTTGATCGGCATGGTGGGCACGTCGATCGCGCCTTGGATGCAGTTCTACCTGCAGGCGGCCGTTGTGGAGAAGGGCATTAGCGCGGAGGAGTACTCGAAGTCGCGCATCGAGGTCGTCGTCGGCTGCATCGTGATGGTCGTGATCGCCTTCTTCATCATCGTCGCCTGCGCCGGGGCTATCCACTCCGTCGCCCCGCGCGACATCAAGGACGCAGCCGACGCGGCGCAGGGGCTCAAACCATTCGGCCGCTGGGCCTACCTCTTCTTCACGATCGGGCTGCTCAACGCCTCCCTCTTCGGCGCCTGCATCCTGCCACTCTCCACGGCCTACACGGTGTGCGAGGGGCTGGGGTTCGAGTCGGGCGTGAATCTGCGCTTTCGCCAGGCCCCGTTCTTCTACTGGCTGTACACCCTGTTGATCGCTGGCGGAGCTGGGGCCGTACTCCTCCCGGGACTGTCGCTCGTGCAGATGATCCTGTTGTCACAGGTCGTCAACGGCGTCGTGCTGCCGTTCGTCCTGATCTACATGCTTCGTCTGATCAACCGGCGCCGCCTGATGAAGGAGTGGGTGAACCCCACGAGCTACAACATCATCGCTTGGGTGTCGGTGGTCGTGCTCATCGTGCTGACCTGCGCGCTCGTCGTCATCTCGCTGCGCGACATGCTGCACTAGCTCGTGTGCGCGCCGACAACACGGCGCTGTCCGGCCACGAGGCGGCGACTGGCTGGGCCGGCACTCTATGCTTTGGCGACGAGGTCCGCGACGAGATCGCCGACCTCGGTCGTCGAGTAGCCCATCTTGCCCGCGGCCATGCTCTTGAGTTTGTTGCCCGTGACGAACTTGACAGCCGTCTCGATGGCCGCGGCCGCCTTGGTCTCGCCGACGTGCTCGAGCAGCATCTGACCGGAGCAGATCGCGGCCAGCGGGTTGATGACGTTCTTGCCGGTGTACTTCGGCGCCGAACCGCCGATGGGCTCGAACATCGAGACGCCCTTGGGGTTGATGTTGCCGCCCGCGGCCAGGCCCATGCCACCCTGCGTCATCGCGCCCAGGTCGGTGATGATGTCGCCGAACATGTTGCCGGTCACGAGCACGTCGAACCACTCCGGACTCTTCACCATCCACATGCAGCAGGCATCGACGTGGTAGTAGTCGCGCGCGATGTCGGGGTAGTCACGCTGGCCGATCTCATGGAAGGCGCGCTCCCAGAGGTCGTAGACGTAGGTCAGCACGTTGGTCTTGCCGACCAAGGCCAGCGTGTTCTTGTCGCCCACGCCGCGCGCCTTCTTGCCGTACTTGCGCGTGTAGTCGAAAGCCCAGCGCAGGCAGCGCTCGACCTGCATGCGGGAGTAGACGGCGACCTGCATGGCCACTTCGTCCGGCGTCCCCTTCATTGAGAATCCGCCCACGCCGGTGTAGAGATCGCCCGAGTTCTCGCGCACGACGACGTAGTCGATCTCCTTCGGGCCCTTGTCCTTGATCGGAGTCTCGACACCCGGGTAGAGCCGCACTGGCCGCAGATTGATGTACTGATCGAGCTCGAAGCGCACGCGCAGCAGGATGCCCTTCTCGAGGATGCCGGGCTTCACGTCGGGGTGGCCGATCGCGCCGAGCAGGATGGCGTCCTGCTTGCGCAGCTCATCGAGCACGCTCTCGGGCAGGACTTCGCCCGTGCGCTTGTAGCGCTCGCCGCCGATGTCGTAGGGCGTCTTCTCGAGCTTGAAGCCGAACTTGGCTGCGGCCGCATCAAGGACCTTGACGGCCTCGGCGGTGACTTCCGGGCCGGTCCCGTCGCCCGGTATGACTGCGATGCGATAGGTCTTCATGAGTGCGATCTCCTTCCTGTGGCGTCGGCCGTGAGAGACAGACGCCCTGCCAGTGGGCAGCGGGAGAGGATACCCCAAAGCGTGCCCGTTGTGATCCGAGTAGTGACTAGAGTTCACGCAGCGCTGTGGCGATCGGCAGCCGCGCGGCTCGGATGGCGGGCAACAGGCCGCCGAAGAAACCCATGACGAGCGCGAAGACCAGGCCTGCTGCGAGAAGCTGCCACGTGATGCGGAAGGCAAACGCCAGGTGTGAGAAGGTCTGCCAGTTCATGGTCGAGACGCCGATACCGTTGACGGGCAGCGCCAGCAGGCAGCCGAGAATGCCACCAGCAAGCGCGATGAGCAGGGACTCGAAGACGAACGAAGCCACCACGCTCAGCGGTCCGAAGCCGAGCGCCCGGAGTGTCGCGATCTCCCGTGCGCGGGCGGAGACTGCCGAGTACATCGTGTTGAGCGCGCCGAAAACAGATCCGATGCCCATCACGATCGCGACCAGGAAGCCCAAGGAGCGGATTAGGGTCGACATGATCGTGGAACGACTCGCGTAGTACTCGGGCTCGCGCTGCACCTGGACGTTGAGCCGCGGGTCAGCGGTGAGCGCGTCCTTGAAGCCATCGAAGGCCGCGATCGACGTCAGGCGCGCAGTGACCGATTGAGAGATCTCCACCGGCCGGTCGAAGCTCTCGTTGAGCAGACGGGCGTCGCACCAGATCTCCGAGTCGAACGCGCTGCCATTCGAATCGAAGACACCCACCACTGTCCACTGGCGTCCGCCGAAGCGCGGCCGAGAACCCAGCGTCAGACCGTCGATCGTCCCGACGACACCGCGCCCCACGACCAACTCGGCCAGGCCGGGCTGAAAGAAACGCCCTTCGGCGATCTTCACGACGTCGTGCACTTGCGGCGCCAGGGGCGACACGCCACGCACGGAGACGTTGGCATCGGTGCCGTAGCCGGTCTTCGGCAGGGCAGTGACGACAACGACCTCGCCCGAGAGGAGCGGCGCGTTGTCGGCAGCCCGCGCCACACCCGGCGCGTCCCCGATGATGCGGGCCTCCTCGAGGCTCACTGCACTCTCCATCTCGGAGGTTGTGCCTGCGCGGCGCACCTTGGCGTTGAGGGGCGAGCCCGACGTGGCCAGCGCGGCCTCGAAGCCGTGGGCCAGCGCCAACATAGCGACGAACACCCCGACCGCACCCGCGATGCCGATCACGGCCACAGCGGCGGAGACCCAGCGCACCCGTACGCTGCGCACGTTGTAGACGATCGGAATGGCCACGTTCATACCCTCCGCAGGGCGTCGACGATGCGCAAGCGCATCGCCAGAACGCCCGGGATGATCCCTGCCGCGACGCCGACCAAAAGCGTCAACCCCAGACCGGCGAGGAGTCTCGCGTTGGAGAGGAAGAAGACCGGCAACAGGCCGGGCATGGGATTGCCGAAGACCGTGAAGGCCTTGGCCAGCAGTAGGCCAATAACGCCGCCCGCGCCCACGATAGTCAGCGACTCGGCCAGTACCAGGCCCAAGACCGTGCCGTCCCCGAAGCCCACGGTCTTCAGGACCGCCCACTCTCCCGTCCGCTCCCGGACCGCGATGGCCATCGTGTTGCCGGTCACGAGCAGCAGCGTGAAGAAGACGACGATGCCCACGCTGATCACGAGCAGGCGGATGTTGCCCACTTGGTTGATCCAGCTCGCGATAAAGACCTCCTCGGGCTGGGTCTTGGTCTCGGCGTTCGAGTTGGAGAAACGCGCGTCGATCTGCTTAGCGATGGCCAGGCCTTGACCCGGGTCCTTGATCTGCACGACGTACCAGCCCACCAGCCCGTGCCAGTAGGCGGGCGCCCGTTCCTGGAGATACTTGGCCCTGAACATGAAGCCGGTCTCGTCGTCCTGCGGCCGCCTCCCCGAGTAGATGGCCCGCACGTTGAACTCCCACGTGCCGGGGAAGATGGTGCCTTTCAGGGGGATGCGGTCGCCGAGCTTCCAGCCGAAGCGCTTGGCGGTCTTGCGGCCCACGATGGCGCCCTCGCGGTCGGCCAGGTACGCCTTCATCTGCTCCTCGGGGATCACAAACTCGGAGTAGATCCGGAGATACGACTCGTCGTCGATGGCGAACTGCGCAAAGAAGTTGCGCTCGTCCTGATAGACGCCGCCAAACCAAGACGCATACGCGACGTCCGTCACGCCCGGCATGCTGGCGATCTGCTCGCGGTAGCGCAACGGCAGCGGCTGAATCACGCCGTTGCGGCCGATCACGACCACGCGATCCGCCCCGGCAACGTCGAGCCCGGCAGTAAAGGCCGTGTCGATCACGGCCAGCAGGCCGAAGAGGAACATGGCCACGGCGATGGAGAGGATCGTGAGCGTCGTCCGGATCTTCTTCCGGAAGAGGTTCTTGACAATCAGCGGAAGGAACTTCATGGCCGTTCCTCAGTCGCGCTTGCCTTCAACGAGCGCGCCCTTGTCCAGGTGCAAGATCGCCTGAGCGCGCTCCGCCGCACGCGGGTCGTGGGTGACCATCAGCACCGTCTTGCCGTGCTCCTTCACAAGCCGCTCGATCAGCTCCATGATCTCGTCCGCGCTCTTGCGGTCGAGGTCGCCCGTGGGTTCGTCGCAGAGCAGGAACGTTGGGTCCGCGACGATGGCCCGCGCGATGGCCACGCGCTGCTCCTGCCCGCCCGAGAGCTGCCGCGGATAGTGCTGCATGCGGTCAGATAGGCTGACGATTGAGAGCGCGGCCTCGACGTGTTTGCGGCGCTCGGTCTTGCTCAGCCGCGTCAGCAGCAGCGGCAACTCGACGTTCTGGAAGGCCGTGAGCACCGGCAGCAGGTTGTAGAGCTGGAAGATGAATCCGACGTGACGGGCGCGCCACGCGGCCAGCGTGCGGCCGGACATGCGATTGATCTCCTCACCCGCAACCGTAATGGCGCCTGAGGTCGGCACGTCCAGGCCGCCGAGTAGATTCAGTAGTGTCGTCTTGCCCGAGCCCGATGGGCCCATGAACGCGACGAAGTCACCCTTGTCCACGTCGAGGTTCAGCCCTTGCAGCACGTGGATCTCTTCCGATCCGCGCTGGTACTTCTTGTCCAGGTCGCGCACTTGTATCAGCGCCCCGTTGCCGTTCGTCGCATCCACTCGCACCATTGCTGCTCTCCTATGAGACAGATAGACTCGAGTCTCCCCTTGGGTGAGAGTCAAGCCCGCGCGGCTACTGCTGCACTCGCACCCGCTGACCGTCGGCGAGATCGGCGGGACCTTTGAGCACGACCGTCTCGCCCGCCGACAAGCCAGCGAGAATCGCTACGTCGGATCCTGTGCCTGCGCCGGCCGTGACTGCCCGGCGCTCGACGCGGCCGTCCTTCACGACCAGCGCGATGGTCTTTATGCCGTCGACGCGCAACGCCTCCTTCGCCACGAGTACGCGCGGACCCGCGGCGGCGTTGCGATCGGCTGCCGTATCCAGGAAAGCCACCTTGACGCCCATATCGGGAAGGATGCGCGGGTCGAGCTTCTCGAACGCGATGCGCACGCGCACCGTGGCCTTTTGCCGGTCTGCGCTCGGGATAGTGGTGATGACGTGCGCCGGGATGCGCCAGTCGGGATAGGCGTCCAGCGTGGCCTCGACTGGCTGGCTGGGCTGCACACGCGCGATGTAGGCCTCGTTGACGTCGACCTCGATCTCAAGCGAGGTCATGTCGACGATGGTGGAGATGCCTGTCCGCGTGAAGCCGCCGCCGGCCGACATGGGCGAGACGATCTCGCCGATCTGCGCGTCCTTCGAGACGGCGACTCCGCTGAACGGCGCGCGCACGGTGCAGTTGTCGAGGTTGCGCTGGGCCTGCACGATGCGCCGGGCTGCGGCCTCCGCCTGCTCACGAGCCACTGCCAAGCGCGCGCGCCAGACTTCGCCATTGGTCTCGGCTCGGTCCAGGTCCTGCGCCGTCACGAGGCCCTGCTCTTTCAGTTCGCGCGCGCGTCCCAGGTTCTTCTCGGCCTCTTGCAGGCTGAACTCGGCCTCGCTGATCGAGCGGATCGCGACATTGTGCTCGGCCTGGGAGACCTCGATCTGGGCCGTCCATTCGGAATCGTCCAGCAGCGCGAGGATCTGGCCTTCCTTGACGGGCATGCCTTCCTCGACGCGTATGTCGGAGACGCGGCCGGTGATCTTCGCCGCAACGGTCGCTTTGCGCCGCGCGGTGACGTATCCGCTGGCGTTCAGGACCGCTCCAGATGCGCTGTCCGCGGCCCGCACCGTCGTGACCTCGACAGCGACCGCGCGCGTTCCGCAGAAGATGCTCAGCGCGGCCAAGCACAGGACGACGAGCACGGCCCCGGCCACGAGAACGGCGCGCCTGCGGGACGGTCGCGGCTGCGCCTCACGGTCGATTCGCAGCGACGCCAGGTCTGTCTCCTTCTCGCTCATGGAGTCTCCATCAAGGAACGTCGTGAGCCGGGAATTGTAGCCTGGATGCCATTGGCGCGCGCGGGAGTGTGCGGCAATCGAAGATGGCTAGGTGTGCTCCGCACTCTCGTACTGATACGAAAGGCCCAGTGCGTCCGTTCCACGCGTTCGCTGAGAGAGTTGCGCTAGGGCGCCGGCGTGCCCGCCTTCTCAGGCGCTGCAAGGCCCATCTGCGCGCCAGAAGCGGAAACCAGCCGACACGACGAAAGGCCCGCCGTCGCGAATCTCGATCTTGGACTCGACAAAGGGCTTGAGCGATTCCCCTCTGAAGTTGATGCCGCCGACCAAGTTGAGGCCCAGCTTGCTGTCGGAGCTGCCGCCGGCGCTTGAGTGGGCGAGATTCAGACCGGCGCCGAGGTAGGGCTTTAGCTTGGAGCGTCGGACCGGAAACTCGTACACCAGGTTCCCGTTCAGCTCCCAGTAGGTTAGGCCACCGCCCGGAAAGAAGTAATCGAACGTACCGATGAGCTGGACCCTGTCCGCCACCTCGTGGAAATCCGTGATGAACCGTGCTCCGATGCCGAAATCGAGACTGTTGTCGGCCAAGCTGGCCTGGACGCCGAACTCCACCGGTTTGTCGCTCGCGCCGGCCACGCCTGCCATGAGCAGCGCACCCGCGACGATGACGAGCACACGCAGTCCTCTCTGCATAGCGTTCTCTTTCCTCTCTCTACCCCACCAGCTCGGCAAGAACATACAGTCGAGTTTGTTTCGTAGGTTGAGTCTAGCACGGGCACAAATCAGGCGGCCCGATGCCGCCGCGGTCCGCGAGGTACTGTGCCGAGTGCTGGCGTCGGCCGCGAGGTGACGGGAGGCTCGCCACGTCGGCAGCTATCTGCGCCGGGAACGGGCCAAGTCCCCAGCAACGAGAAGCGCGACGGCAACGAGCGACGCATCGTCGTTCAGGTGCCGTCGCGCGAGGGGATCGAGGTGAGTCGTGAGATCGGCTACGTCGGTTCGCTCCGCTAGCGCGAGTGGCGGAAATGCAGATGACGCTGCGGCCGCCACCAGCGCCTCGAGTTGTCGTACCTGACCACCACACGAGGCGCGGGCGTGTAGTAGCTGTCAGCGCACGGATACGGGCTACCGTAGTACGTGCTGTAGCCTGAGTCGCCGTCCCAGTAGCCGTAGCCATCGTCGTAGTAACCGTAGACGGGCGCGGGACGGTAGTGGCGGACGACGTTGACGTCGAGTCCGAGATGGAGCCCCGTATGCCCGTGTCGCCCGCGCCAGTCGTGGCGTTCCCTGGCGCCGGCGCTCGTGGGAACACTCGCCAGTGCGAGACTCAGTCCGAAGACCCCCAGCAGCATCTGCGTCCTCATCGCAGCACCTCCGCCTCGCTCTATTGCAAAGGGAATACCATCACTCGAGCCGAGACAGGACAACAACTTGGGAGCATCTCGGACCGCGTTCTGTAGTGACGCGAGGACGAACGTGTCCTCTCCGACCAAAGCGGTGCTTGACACCGACGGGAGCGCGACCTGCACACGACGCCTGTTTTGCGCCCAGGCTCCGCAGTCGCCTATGATGGCGGGAGGAGAATGACAGTGAGCGATCCTGATTTCCTGGCCCTCGACTTCGCGATCAAAGACACCTGGCGCGTGTTCCGCATCATGGCGGAGTTCGTCGAGGGTTTCGAGGCCATGGCGCAGATGCCGCGCGGCGTGGCAGTGTTCGGCTCTGCGCGCAGCCGGCCAGGCGATCACGACTACCAACTCGCTTACGACATGGGGCACGCCATCGCCGAGGCAGGCTTCCCAGTCATCACGGGTGGGGGACCGGGCGACATGGAAGGCGCCAACAAAGGCGCACGCGATGCGGGCGGTGAGTCGATCGGCATCTCCATCGAGCTGCCGAACGAGAAGCCCAACCCGTACGTCACGCGCTCTCTGTCCTTCCGCTACTTCTTCGTGCGCAAGGTCATGTTCGTCAAGTACAGCTTGGCTTTCGTGATCTTGCCCGGCGGCTTCGGCACGCTCGACGAGCTCTTCGAGGCCGTCACGCTCGTGCAGACGGCGAAGGTAGACCCGTTCCCCGTCATCCTCGCCGGCGACGACGGTTACTGGGACGGCCTTGTGGATTGGGTACGTAAGGCCGTCGTCCCGCGAGGGATGGTCTCCATGAACGAGGCCAATATCCTCAAACGCGCTGACACGCCGGCCGAGGTTCTGGCGCTTCTCGCGGCGCACAGGCGCGCGCACGCAGCCACGACGCGTTGAGGCCGCCGATGGGTCACACGGTCACCCTCATCCCTGGCGACGGTATCGGCCCGGAGGTTGCGGCAGCTGCCGTGCGCGTGCTGGCAGCGACCGGGATCGACTTCTGCTGGGAAACTGAGCAGGCTGGCACCGCGACCCTCGCCAGCGAAGGCACCGCCCTGCCGGAGCGCGTGCTCGCGTCAATCCGCCGGAACCGCGTCGCGCTCAAGGGCCCCACGGAGACACCCATCGGCGTGGGTCACCGCTCGGTCAACGTGGCCCTGCGCAAGGAGCTCGATCTGTATGCCAACCTGCGCCCCGTGCTGTCGTACCCCGGTGTCAAGAGTCGCTACGAGGGCGTTGACCTGGTCGTGATCCGCGAGAACACCGAGGACCTGTACTCGGGAATCGAACACATCGTGGTGCCCGGGGTCGTCGAGTCGCTCAAGATCATCACCGAGAAGGCGTCGACGCGCATTGCGCGCTTTGCCTTCGAGTATGCCCGCCGCAACAGTCGTCGCAAGGTCACCGCTGTCCACAAGGCCAACATCATGAAGCTCTCGGACGGCCTGTTCCTCGACTGCTGCCGCCGCGTGGCCACGCAGTACGCGGACATCGCCTATGACGAGATCATCGTTGACAATGCCTGCATGCAGCTCGTCCTCGATCCCTCGCGCTTCGACACGCTGCTGCTCGAGAACCTCTACGGCGACATCGTCTCTGATCTATGCGCTGGGCTGGTGGGGGGCCTCGGCCTGGCCCCTTCGGGCAACATCGGCGAGGCCGGCGCTTTGTTCGAGGCCGTCCATGGGACCGCGCCGGACATCGCCGGCAAGAACCGCGCGAATCCCATAGCGTTGCTGCTGTCGTCCGCGATGATGCTCGATCACCTCGGCGAGACGCAGGCGGCGCAGTGGGTGCGCTCCGCCATACGCGACACCATCCACGAGGGACGCGCTCTGACCCCGGATCTGGGTGGCAACGCAGGCACAACGGACGTGGTCGAGGCGATCGCCTCGCGGGTGGACGCGGGGCGGACGCGCTAGCGTTCGCTGGCAGGTGTCGGCTCGACGCGATACTCCGGCGGGAGCTCGAAGAGGCTCTCAGGGGCGGCCGCAACGCGCAAGCGAGTGACCGTGGCGCGCGTCTCGACCAACCTGCCGGAGACTCCGAGGCGTGAGCGCATCTCGAGCGGAAAGCCGGGGAGCCGTCGCAGCGCATCGAGGAACGGCCCCAACGCGTCCTCCGCGCCCAGCCACTTGAGGAAGTCCGCGAAAGCGCCCATGTCCGCCGGGACTGCCCGACTCACCCAAACGTCGATGGCGCCAGCATCCGTGGTCAGGCGATAGCCCTGGCAGACGTACCCGGCGATCTGCCGCGTGCGCCGGATGCGCGCGACGCGGGCACTGGCGGCGAGCCGGTCGCCGACGACAGCGAGCTCAAGTTGCGAACGCGCGCGTTCGGCTGCCAGGTCGATTTCTTGGGCGACGCGCCGCGCGGGATCCAGTCGGAAGGCGCGCTCCTGGTCAAGGCGCACGATCAGAACGGTGGTTCCCCCACGTTCCCCCGCAGAACGCCGCTCCAGACGCATGCGCGGGCCCTGCCACCACACCCGGGCGCTGATCAGCGGCCCAGCGGGTTGCGCGGCAACCGCTGTCGTCACCTGCTGCTCAAAGTACAGGCCGGCACGGGCGGGTTCGGCGGCCAGGGCAAGGCCACCGACGGCTGAGATGGCTAGACCGATGGCCGCAGTCAAGCGGAAGTCCGGCATTCTGGTATCATATCTGAGTTCGTTGCGGGGCCAGCGCGTTTTGGGGGTGGGCGTGCCGAAGGCGTTCGACCCGGTCGCGTTCCGGCAGTCGCTGCTGCGGTTGCTCGAGGGCCTTCCTCCACAAGAGGAGAGGCTACTTGCGGAACTCAAGAGCCACAGAGGACGGCATACCCCCGTCTATTCGTCCCTGCTGTACATCCTCAGTCATCTGAGCTTCGCCGAGGGCGAAGCGCGCAAACACTGGAAGAAGATCCTGGTGCACCGCTCTAACCTCGATGCAGCGCTCAAGCGGGACGTCGGTCTACGTGTGGCGCTGCTCGACTACTTTGTCAACATCAGCGGCGAGCTCAAGAACCCGAAGGTGATCGAGATCTCCATCTACGAGAGCACGGAGCGCTCTGCGGTGACGGATGGCCTGACCGGCCTCGCCAACCATGTCCACTTCTTGCAGACCGCCCGGCGCGAGTTGCAGCGCTCGAAGCGCTATCGCCTGCCGATGTCGCTGGTCCTCGTGGACCTCGACGACTTCAAGCGCGTCAACGACACCTGCGGCCACCTTGAGGGAGACCGCTTCCTCGTCAAGGCGGCCGCGGTCATTAGAGAGAGTTTGCGCGAGTTCGACACTGGGGCGCGTTACGGCGGCGAGGAATTCGCGCTGCTCCTCCCGGACACCCAGCGTACGGGCGCCTATGTCGTCGCCGATCGCGTGCGGGCGAAGCTCGAGACCCTGCACCGGCGACGAAAGGGCGTGGGCGTGGCGACGCTTTCGGGAGGTATCGCGGCCTTCCCCGAAGATGGCGCGGACGTCGAGACGTTGCTTCGCCGTGCAGACGAAGCCCTATATCGCGCCAAGGCCGACGGAAAGAACCGTGTGGCTCTCATCAGTGGCGAGCGGCGATGCCACTCACGAGTCCCGCTCGCATGCCACGTCGCGGTGACCCCCATCGGCGGGCGCACGATCGCCGCCCAGGCGCGGAACGTGTCCGATGGCGGCCTGCTGCTCGGCACACGCAAGGCGCTGCCCACAGGGCGTGCGATCGACGTCGAGTTGCCGCTGCCGCATGCCCGTCCGATCCACCTGAAGGGAGTGGTCGTGCGCGTGCAGAAGGAGAGCCAAGCCCCCGCCGCTCTGTTCGACGTCGGTGTGCACCTGGCAGCGGAGAGTCGCGCGGGCTGGTGGCATCCCCTCATGCCGCCGCTGGCCCCGACTGGCTAGTCGCCACCGCGTGCACGGGCGCTCAGCCCCGCGACTCGTGCTAGGGTTGTGGCGTGCTCGCTCCGTTCACCTGGTCGGCTTCGCGGCACAACACATTCGCCGCCTGCAAGCGCCGCTACTACTTTTCCTACTACGCCGCCAGCGAGGACCCGGAAATCAAGCGGCTGAAGAGCCTGTCAGCGCTCCCGCTCTGGGCCGGCAGCGTCGTCCACGAGACCATCGAGGGCGTTCTCAAGACCCACGACTTGCTTCCGGCACCCGAAGCTCAGGACGCGATCATCCGCCAGGCCGTCCACGGACAGATGGCGTCCGAATGGCGCGAAAGCGAGGCGGGATCGAGACGCTTCCGCCTCTTCGAGCACGAGTACGACGTGCCCGTCGAGCAGGAGGACAAGCAGATCGCTGTCGGCACGGTCAGGCGCTCGCTGCGTCACTTCTTTGCGAGCGCTACGCTGGCCGATGCGCTCGCGGCTGGCCGCGATCACCGGTTGAGCGTCGAGGATCTCGTCTCGTTTCACATCGACGACGTCGAGGTGCTGCTGCGCATGGACCTGGCCTTCCGCCGTCCGAGCGGGCGAGCAGTGATCGTCGACTGGAAAACCGGTCGGTCCGAGAGTCGTTTCGGCGCCGTACAGGTGGCCGGCTACGCCCTCTTCGCTGCCGAGCGCGGCTGGGTGGAGCGACCCGAGGAGATCGAGACCCAGCTCGTCTACTTGGCCACGCCACGAACCGTGACCGAGACCGTCAGCGGGGCGACACTGGATCGGGCGCGAGCCTTCATCCGCCAGAGCGCGCTGGAAATGCGCGGCCTGCTTCGTGATCCAGCGGCCAACGTCGCGCAGGAGGAGGATTTCCTCCGCGTGGACCGGCCGCAAGCGTGTCGGAGGTGCTGCTTCAGACGGTTGTGCTTTCCCCGCGGGGACGCATCCCTCCGGTAGCGCTTGAGGGCGGGCGGTCGCGTGGGGTGGGCTGAGACGGACCGTTGGGCGGCCTGAACGGCCGTGCTATAGTGTCTGCGTCGCAAGAGGCGGAAGCCGGTCGCCAACGTAGGTTATCGCGAATATGGTCCAGTTCAACTTCAGCGAACGGACCATCAAGGCGAAGGTGGTCTACTACGGTCCCGCGCAGTCGGGCAAGACCACCAACCTTGAGCAGATCCACCGTGCCACCGATCCGACGGGAATGAACCGTCTGATCTCGCTCAACACCGCGCAGGATCGGACGCTCTTCTTCGACTTGCTGCCGGTCAGCCTGGGATCGGTGTCGGGATACGACTTCAAGCTCCAGCTCTACACCGTGCCCGGACAGGTCCAGTACAACGCGACGCGGCGGGTGGTGTTGGCAGGCGCGGATGCCGTGGTATTCGTCGCCGATGCGCGGCGCTCGTCAATCAAGGAGAATATCTCGGCCTTCGAGAACATGAAGGTCAATCTCCTGGCCAATCGTCTCGTGCCTGAGAAGATCCCCCTCGTGCTCCAGTACAACAAGCAGGACCTGCCCGATCTGATGAGCGTCTCCGAGCTGAACAAGGCACTCAATCCCTGGCAGCGTCCGTGCTTCACCGCGATTGCCATGAAGCCGGAAGGCGTGATGGAGACGTTCATCGCCATCGTCGGGGAGACCCTAACGGCCATCGCCACGAAGTACGGGCTCAAGGAAAAGGGGCTGGACCCCGCTCAGGTGCCACGGCTCGTGGCCGCCGCGTTCGAACACCGGCTGAAGCAGGAGTCCGGTTCGGTGGCACCCGGCGACGCGACCATCCGGGCCGCGGCCCCACCCCGCCTAGTGATGTCGCAGGCATCCGAGCCGGCGGCGATTTCTGGTCAACCAGCCGCGGCGGGCGACGGTGGGTTGGTCGCGGAGGATCTGCTCCACCGGGCCATTCGCTCGAACGTTGAGCTGGCTGAGTCGCTCGGCGACTTGATTCGCGAGATCAATGAAGGGTTGGTGCGAATTCTCTCTCAATCGGAGTTCCTGCTGGCCTACCGTGACGCTTTGCCCGAGAAGCGCGCCGGCGCGGCAAAGGCTGTCCAGGACGAGGCCTTGCGTCTGCGCGCCATCGTCCAGGGTCTCGGCCAGCGCGTCGCAGAGGCAAAGCCACGCGACGCCCCGCCGACGGCGCCGGTCGCAGCACCTGTGCCCACGGCACCTCCAGTCGCAGCGAGAGGATTGGAGCAGTTGCTACGCTCGGCAATGGCGGCAGCGCAACCACTGCTCCAGCCACGGGGCCTGACGATCGATCTGCGCGTCACGCCCGGCACGCCCGTTCCTCGCGGTCCGGCGGCCGAGGTCGAGCGCATCGTGGTCTCGTTGCTCACAGGCCTCGCGCATGTGGCCGCTCCGGGCGGCGCGCTCGTGCGCTGCGAGAAGAAGCCCGTTCTCCTCAAGAGCAGCACCGGGGATGTGCGGCGAGATTTCATCATGGTCGCGATCGCGAACAACGGCGGGCCGAGCGCGGCCGACCAGCAGCGCGTGCTGCAGGGCGCGGACTCGGGTCCCCTCGGCGAGGCATACCGAATGATCCGCGGCCTGGGCGGCTTCTTACGGTTCGCGCCCATGGCGGGCGGTGGCATTGAGACCAGAGTGTTTCTGCCAGAAGCGTCAGCCTAGCCTGCCAGCGCACGCGCTCGGCCACGACACCGGCCGTCTCCCCTGCACACGTTCGACCCAGAGAATCTCATCGTTGACACGACGTTCTGGCAACGAGTACCATTCCTTGGCGTGTCTGGCGTGATGGCCACAATTACTGGAGGTCCATAATGGAGGACCGCATCCGACGCTGCATCGTCCCATTGCTGGTCACGCTGGCGGTCCTATGCGGCGTGTCTTCGATCGAGGCTGGAGGCTTCGCGGTCCCGGACTCGGACGTTGTCAGCTCTGGGGTGGGAGGCGCGTCAGTGGCGCACCCAACAGGCGCCGCCTCCCAGTTCAAGAACGTCGCGGGGCTGGCATTCATCGACCGACCGGAGTTGTCCGTGGGGGGTATCGGCCGTGTCTCACTGACGGACTTCGTTGGAGCAAGTCCCTATCCTGGCGACGGTACGCTGGAGTCAGAGACGCGCACGCCACGCGTGCTTCCGGTCTTTGGCTACGCACAGCCGCTGTCCGCGCATCTGGTGGTTGGCCTGGGCGTGGACGTGCCCTTTGACCTTGAGACAGCGTGGGCGACCCCCGATGCATTCAGTGGCCGTTTCCTGGCGCAGGACACGTCATTCCGATGCTATTCGGTCAGCCCTTCATTGGCATGGAAGCTGGCGGATCGTCTGGCGATCGGTGGCGGAATCGACGTCAACGTGGCCACGCTGGAGATGCAGCGCCACCTGGCAGCGATCAACCCTTTCACCATGCTCCGGATCGATGGCGCAACGCTCAATATCAAGAGCGACTCGGTCGTGGCGCTCGGGTATCGCGTGGGCCTGCTCGCGCGGCCGAGTGAGGCGTTCGCCATAGGACTTGCGTACCGACACGCAGCGCCGCTGGATCTGACCGGCACTGCATCAGTCGCGCGCATTCCGACCGGCTCGACCCAGCTCGACAACAAGCTGGCGGCGACCTACCCTCCCGGCGACGTTGCGTTCACGCACACGCTGACTCTCCCGGATAGGCTCACGGGTGGTGTCGCGTACTCATGGAACAACTGGACGCTGTCTGCCGAGGTTTCGTTGGAGCGATGGTCCACGTTCGACTCGCTGCAGCTCGAGTTCGACAATGCGCCAGAGCTCGAGACCACTCTCGCGACAGGCTACCAAGACACTCTTCCGTTCCGAGTAGGCATTGAGCGCCAGGTCAACCACGCCGTGACAGTGCGGGTGGGGTACTCGTACGAGCCCACGCCCATGCCCGTCAAGTCGCTCTCGCCGGTCGCGTTCGACGCGAATCGGCATGGACTCGCAGTCGGCGCCACATTCACTCGGGGTACGTGGCGGGTCGATCTCTCCTCAGGCGTGAGACTGTCGAAGCAGCGCACGACCGAGGCGACCAATCCGGAGGGTTTCGATGGGACCTACAAGAGCACAGCACCGTTCCTGGGCGCGGCAATTACCCGTGGCTTCTAGCCGGCCACGCCGTGCCTCCTGGTCGCGACTCGGTCTCCTCGTCGCGACCGCGCTAGCGGGAGGCGCCTGCGGCGGGACGAGCGCGGTGAGTCCGACACCCACGCCCACGCCTGTGAGCGGCAGCTCCGCGGGTCAAGTGTACGTTGCACTTGGAGACGATTTCACAGCGGGGATGGTCGCAAACGCCCTCGTCGAGACGCACCAGGCATACTCGTTCCCGGCTCAGATTGCGCGACAGGCCGCCATTGCGGATTTCCAGCAGCCGCTGGTGTCGCCTCCCGGAATCGACGTGGAGTTGGAGTTGCGGCGCTTCTACCAGGGGCCGATCGTTATCGCTCCGCGAGCCACGACTCCCGGCACTCCGGTGAACGGAGGCCTCGCAAACTCCTACAACAATCTCGGCGTGCCTGGCGCCAAACTCGCGGATCTGCTCACCGCGACAGGAGCCGCCAGCCGCTTTCACAATCTCGTTCTGCGCAACCTTGGCACGGCGTTCAATCAGGGTGTCCGCTTGCGGCCGAGTCTCGTGACACTCTGGATCGGCAACAACGACATCTTGGCGGCCGTGGTCGGCGGGCGAGCATTGGACGGCACGACGCTAACGCCCGCGGACCAGTTCGAGACCGGATTCGCGCAGGTGATCAAGGCGCTGGGGAGCGGCACGACTGCTACGATCGTCGTCGCGAACATCCCGGATTTCACAAGAGAGCCGTTCGCGACGACGCTCAAGCCCTATGTCG
>Ga0182021_10002802_pt1 | contig 20442 bp, 16 predicted proteins | sample 612E3MmetaG_FD_120493 | JGI IMG/M metagenome (GOLD analysis project Ga0182021, IMG submission 120493) | Permafrost microbial communities from Stordalen Mire, Sweden - 612E3M metaG (Illumina Assembly) | ecosystem: Environmental > Terrestrial > Soil > Wetlands > Permafrost | place: Sweden... | reverse complement strand
CTTCTGCACTCGACCCAATACCTGACTCAACCCGGGAATCAGAACACAGATAAACCGGCCATCTTTGCCGACTACTATTTCCTGGAAGCAGTCAAGAGATATTTGGCGCTCGAAAAAACGGGTCGGGTGTTTTGAAGCGGGGGGCATGGAGCTACCCCAGGGTCGCGGCCTTCTTGACAGGATGTTGCAATTATGCTACATTCTGACATGTCAAAAAGATGATGGGCCTGCAGTTCCATGCCTGAAATTCGAAAGGAGGAGGGTGAGCGCCGGATGAAACTCACGAGCAAGGTCGTAGGAGCACGCCTCCAAGCGGAACGCAAGAGAGCGGGGCTGACTCAGGAAACACTTGCTGAGAAGGCAAATACTTCCAGGTGGACCATTCATCGCATAGAGAAGGGCTTGTATCTCCCCAAAGTCGCGCTCCTTGAGAACCTGGCTCATGTGCTTGACCGCCACATGGACGATCTTCTGGGATACCCGAAAGGGCTAGAAGTAAGGGCGACAGAACCTCCGACAACCCGCCACCCAGGCAATCCGCCGACGTTTCCCCCGTGGAAGGCAAAAGCGATCTCTCCCGACGCCCGGCACACATCACGAAAGCCGAAGCTGCCAAAGCATGTACGGGAACTCTTTTGGGAGTATCCTCGAGGGACCATTTCATGGCCCACGGATGCCGATCTTATAGCACGGAAGATCCTGGAATTGGGAGGTTGGGATTCCGTGAGCTGGTTGCAGACCATTTTTGGTAAAGAGAACTTACGAGCTTGGTTTCTAAGACATTCTGGGGCCGGTCTCGAGCCAAGAAAACTTCGCTTCTGGCAGTTAACGATCGGCCTGCCAAACCTCCTTGTAGAACGTTGGATTGCGAACAACCGATCAAATCCATGGGCAGACCGACTCCATCGATAACAGTTCACACAGCTGGGCTCTCGACCCGGCAGCGCTCGCTGCTCATGCGTCTCGGTCCATTTCTTGCTCGAGAAGGTTTTTACCTGGGGGGTGGAACTGCGTTAGCAGTCTATCTCGGACACCGCAAATCCGTGGATCTTGATTGGTTCTATCCACTGCGCCTCGGCGATCCGTTAGCATGGGTCGAGAGAATTCGAGAGGCGGGAATAGGCCTGACGGCCATTCGTATTGACAAAGGCACAATTCATGCACAAGCCCACGGAACCCACATTTCGTTCTTTGAATACCGCTATTCTCTGCTCCATCCGCTGGTACGGTTCGCTCTCGGCAGCTGCAATATGGCTTCAATGGACGACTTGGCCTGCATGAAGCTGTCGGCTGTAACGCAACGTGGTTCTAAGAAGGATTTCATTGATATCTATGCATTAATGAAAAAGCATGCATCGCTTGGATCCATGCTTCAAATGTATCAGAACAAATTTGGCGTCAGAGACATCGGTCCAGTCGTGTACGCGCTGGGTTACTTTGACGATGCTGAGAAAGAGCGCACCCCGACCGTGCTCTGGCGTGTGACCTGGCGGGAGATGCGCAAGGAAATCGAAAACGCATTGAAAGACCTGACAATCTGAATAGTGCAATAATAGAGCAAGGAGAGTTTCTTCTCCGGTCACTCCCCTGCTGCGAAATCCGCGGCCTATATCCATACCTCCCCGTATCCGATCATCGATCGAATTTGGTCTAGTCGCCGCCCAGGGTCCTATTTCTCCTTGAACAGATCGGCGTAGCTCATCAGTCTTACCCCTCTGTCAAGCAAAGCTCGCTTCACCTTTTCGCTTGTGAAGATGTCTGTGACATTCTGTCTGTCAGCAGCCAGGGTGTTGTTTTCACCAAAGATTGCCGACCGCATTTCGGGATTATCCATTCCGGGGTGTTCGACAAACAAATACGTTCCCGGAGTCAATGTGCTTATCGCGCTAATGAACTGCTCAACTCTACTCTTTATAGTCTTGCTGTCATCCCAACCCTTCATGTACTTGATGCCGGCAATGTTCTCGGTGCGTAGATTGTACTCACGGGCTAATCTGTCAACGAGTGCCCTCACTCTGGGATCCATTTCGCTGAAACCCATATGGGCACTCAAGTGGGATATCTGGGGGATGTACTTCATTGCCAGGTCTATTTGTGCGCGCAATTCCTTTTCAACGTCGTCAATTGCCCAATTGGCCTTGAGCAAGTAGTTCGAGCCGGAAGGATTATTCCCACCCCAAATCTGTGCATGGAAATATCCGTCCTTATCAACAATGCTTGGAACGTCGGCAAGCGGCCGCCACTTTATTCCTTCCCATTCACTTGTCAATACCAGGTGGATTCCGACATCAATGGAGGGATTCTCATGTAACAATCGCACCGCTTCGGGAAACCATGCACATGGAACCATGATCTCAATACTCCGGGCAATTCCCTCTTTGCACGTTTTGATACAGGCCACATTGGCATCATGGAAGGATGCCATATCATCGGCTCTCACAATCAACCGGATATCATTTCTTTGTTGAGCCTGGCTTTGAAGCGGGCTGAAGACCAGGAATGCAGCCACCAGAACCAATTTCATAACACGTTCCTTCCAGAGAGAGTATCAAAGGCCGTTCTTATTGTTGGTAGATGGACTCAAAGACATAGTTCCCGGATTGGGCGTCAAACACAGCATAATGATCCTTGTATTCTCTGAATTTCAATCCCGATGTCTGCGAAGCAGGCTTTCCGTTCTCCAGAACTTGTTTGTCCGGAAGACACGGGATATACACGGCTGCCGTGCTATTTCCAGGGACAGTGACGTGCAAAGAGAAACGTGTGCCTGTGATTCTCCAATCGGAACATATTCTACCCACGACAGCGTCATAATACCCTCTGGCCCAGGTCAGGTCGCCGGCAGGTTGAGGTTTGATCTCAAACCGCGTGAATCCGGGAGCCGTAGCATTGATTCCAAGAATGGACTTATAGAACCACTCTGAGACGGACCCAAACATAGGATGATTCTGTGAGTTCACTGTATCAGGATATTTCCAGCTTTCGTAGAGAGTAGTGGCGCCGTGTGCCAGCATATTTGCATACCCGGGGAAATCGCGCTGATTGGCAACAGTGTACGATACATCGTTGCGGTTTTCCCGGCGGAACACATCAAACAGGAATTTGGTGCCATAAATGCCCGTTGAAAGATGCCCCTTGTGCTGGCCGTAGATCTCCAGCATCAGATGATTCAATGCAGCTGTCCTTTCGCCATCGGGAACTAGCCCATAATAGAGAGGGATGAGCTGTGCGGCCTGTGTGCCGGAATCGAAAACGCCGGTACCGTGTTTGAGAAATGCATGCAGAAACGCATCCTTGATTTCAGCAGACAGCGAATCATATTTCCGGGCATCTTCAGTTCTTTGCAGAAGGTGTGCAAATTCAGACAGGATCCTCACATGATGGTAATAGAATGCCGTTGCTGAAAGGGAAGTGGGCTTCGGGTCAATACTCTCGTGATCGCCAATCTCCCGTTCAACAATATTGAGAGGAGATACGGAGTGCATGAACTCAATCTGCTTCTTCAGGACATCGTAATATTTCTCTACAATCTGCTTATCGCCGTAATAGTCGTATAGGATTTTGAGTCCAAACGGAAATGCTAGCTGCCAGCCCGGAGATCCTGTTCCGTCGCCCATACCTTCGATCGCAATGCCGATTGACGGCGCAATCTCCGGCATTCCTCCATTGGGTCGACGATCATTAACAAAATCCTGAATCACCTTCCTGTAAAACGAACTCATGTCGTAATTGTAGCAAAACGCCTCTGCGGTTGTGACAAGATCGGCACCATAGCCAAACTTTTCGCGTCCGGGGCAATCGCTCTGAATACTGAACACGTTGCTCAAGAAGGTCCATTTCACCATCTCCTGAACTCTGTTGAACATGTCGTTTGAGCATTCAAAGCTTCCACTCTCTTTCAGATCGGCATTCATCCGCAATCCTTCAACCGAGTACAAATCGGGTCCTCCGGGAAATCCAGTGAGTTCAACATATCTGAAAGAGTGAAAAGTAAATCGCGGCGAATACACTTCCTCGCCTTTTCCACTCAAGACATAAGTGATCGTACTGACAGGAGGCCTCGGGGCACCTTTTCCGGGGTCAGCATTCCAGATATCCTTGAGTTGCGCCACCAGATTGGTGAAGTAATTCAATGAGCCGTCGGCATGTATATCCTCGCCACAACGGATCGTAACAACTGTTCCGGCCGGACCTTTCACTCTTAGTCTGACCGTACCTGCAAAGTTTTGGCCGAAGTCGACGACAAAAGTCCCCGGTTTCTGCTCGTAAATGCGTTTTGCCTTCAATGAACGCGTAACCCTGATTTGGGGCTGGGTTTGGGCAGAGAGTTGCCCCGTTGGCCCGGAGATCATCAAACAGGGTTTCCATCGATCGCCAGAGCTTCCGGGCTTGTCCCAGTTCGCAATTTCCCTCCTGGCGTCATACATCTCTCCCAAATAGACATTGTTTTTGAGGATGGGGCCATCGCAGGCTTTCCAGGTAGAATCCGTAACTAGAGTCTCTATACTACCATCGCTGTATGCTATTCGTAATTGGGCCTTGACACAAGGCTTACCGATTGTCAGCGTATTCCGGAGGTTGAAGCCGAAAATGTTCAGCGGCAACGGATTGTACCAGCCGTTGCCAAGGATGAAACCGATCGCATTCCTCCCTTTCTGGAGTAGACGAGATATATCGTACGTGGAGTACAGTACCTGTCTGCCGTATTGAGTCCAACCCGGATCGAGCATCGCATCACCAATTTTCTCGCCATTGAGACGAGCTTCATAGTAGCCCAGCCCTGATACATACAGGCGGGCCGAAGCCACCTCTTTGTGTAGCTCAATGTCCTTCCGAATAAGTGGGGCGGAGTGTTCCTTGTAGAAATCTTCATCGCGGACGGGAAGAGGATTGGGATCGGTAATCCATCGCGCTGTCCAATCAGATTCATGCATCATGGAGGTTTCAAACCAGGTTGCCGTACTCCAGTCACTAACCTGATCGTTTTGATTCCAGATTCTCACTTTCCAAGAGTACCGTTGAAACGACGTCAAGGACTCGCCGGCGTAGATCAATCCAAATGTTGATCTCGATGTGACCTTTCCTGTGTGCCAGACGATCGCATCGGTGGCCTCCCAATCTCTCTGATTCCTGCTAACCAGGATCTCATAGGCAGTCTGATACGTTCCATTCTCGGTCGACTGCACTTCCCAGCTGAATCTGGGGGTGGGCACATCAATACCTAAGGGGTTTGATCTCAATTCAGTTCTCGGGTTGACGACCGTCATCCTGGCAGCTGCCGACGAGTCGCCCGGCAGGCTGGCACTATACGCAAGGGAAATCGGGAAGAGCATGAGAACCGACACGAGGAGTGTATTCATGACTTGAATGATCCAGGGCTCATGGCTTCGCACGTCGAAGGCACAATACTATCCGGGTTGACTCGTTGAATCTGTAGCTCGGACCACCACTACTTCACATCAACATCTTCAACAAACGTTCCGATGTGCATCACGGTGGTCTTGAGATCGCGGAGAGGTTTGCCTGCTACGGTACAGTTCTCGAATGATACCCTCTGAATCTTGTGGCCCGCATCAAAGCCCTTGAGCATAATGGGACCTTCATGAGCCCATGCGATATTTCTCAGTGTGACGTTCTTGATGTGGCCGGGTGGATCGATGCCGTATTTGGTGCCGTCGGTGACAATGAGTTCAAATAGCTTGATTTCGGATCTCTCAACACGAATGTTGTCGTACAGAATATTGCTAATGGCAGCCGGACCGTCGCACACAATACTGAAGCCGCTGTGGCCCTCAACACGGCTGCCCCCGCGCGCAAGTATCACATCACAATTGCGCACGGTCACATTGGTAATGGAAGGAGCATTGGTTTCAAAGCCAATGGTGACACCGTCACTGAAGGCGAAACCTATCATGGTATTGTCCACAACCGATATGTCGTTGACGACCTGATCGTTCGCAGGCGCCTTTATGGCAATACAATCGTCGGTGCAGCGCAGGAAGCAGTGTGAAATAACAACGTGTCGTGAATTGAGAGGGTCGATTCCATCTCCCGCGGGACAAAAGCTGAGCACCTTGACGTTGTCATACGTTACCCCATCACAATTGACAAGCGTATTGGTCCACCCGTCCCCGTTTCGAATCATGATTCCTTCAAAGAGCACTTCTTGAGAATTCTCAACCAGTACCATCTGCTCGAACTGAGAACCTCCGTCGAGAATGCCGCGGCCAAGGACACGGAGATTCTTCACCCCTTTTGCCCGAATACCTCCGTACACAACCGCTCCGGCTGCGATGTAAATGGTGTCGTTGTCTTTTGGCGTGATGTATCCCGGCCGATGAACCCCGGGGGCGAAGTAGCGAACGTGCGGACTATTCGAAGTGATATTTTCACGGTCGATGGGATCAGCAAAAACACAGAGGGGGGGAAGGTCGTCAACTTCAAGATAGAGCTTGTCGGGGCCGGGAATCGAAAAGGTCACCACATTCCCGTCAATTTGACTCGTTAGCCCACGGCTTGCCGGGTGTATTGAAACGTGTCGAATGGCGTTGGGAACCCGGATGGAAATCGATACTTCGCCATCACAGGAAAAGCTGGCTTGATGTATCTCCTGTTGCACCTTTGTATAGGGTTCTATAAACCAATCCGGCAATTTGCTGATATCCATGTTCGTCCGGAATTTCTCAGTCCAGATATCATGACCGTTCACCGTTACCGAATAGAGGTCGCTTGCTGTCAGAGACGGAATGACGGGATACGCTGTCACCTTTGGATTGTTGTCGGAGGCCGCCGCTGCATTCGGAAGGATCATTGCCACGATCACGATCGCGAACAAGACGAGATGTGATTTCATTGTTCCCTCGGTGACATAGTGACGACGTATCGAACAGGAATTGAGATTGTTCACAACACCAAAGACACAAGGACCCGACTCAAAGAGCAATTGCGTTCATGCTTGTATCACCAGGACGATTGCTATTTGATTCTCTCGGCATAGAAAGCCGAGTTGCCATCAGTGACACCATAGAGAATCCCCGTCGCATGATCTACATCAATACCTTTCCATCGAAGTGAACCAAGAGTGCTGTCGTAAATGTCTTGCCAGGTTACCCCGTTGTCAAAACTCGCATAAACCGCGGATTCGGATCTTGACCAGTAGAGGGGTTCACTTGCGACGTACACTTCATTGCCCGTTGGGCCTCCAATGGCGATGGCTGTCGCGTTAAACACATGATCATCTAGCGGAAACAGTTTCTGCCAGGATTGTCCGTAATCCTCGCTGCGCCACAGACCTTCATGGATAAATCCGGCATAGAGCCAGCCAGGTCTTTTCGGGTCCGCTTTGACTGCGTTGAGAACTGATACGGTGTTCTTTCCAAAAGGTAAACCGGTGCGAATGACACGCCAGGTCCTTCCGCCGTTGAATGTGGCAAAGATACCTCTGTCGGCTTCTCCAAAGTAGATCGCATTGCGCCGGGTCGGGTCGATACATAATAGTTGATTTGTACCGCAGATATTCTTTGCTTGATAAGCCGTTACAGCCAGCAATTCACTTTCGATAAAGTCTTTTCGAAGTGGTAATGTCTTGATGCTGTCCAGCATTGGAACCGTCACCTGTTTCCAGGTGGTCCCCCAATCAACGGATTTGTACAAGCCCGCGCCATTACTCGTCGCTCCGTCGACATAAGCAAAGAACACCCCCTCATTGAAAGGATCCTCCTTTATGGCCTGGACGAAGAGTCCTTTCGCCAGAGGGAGGACGACCCTGCAGTTGTTTCCGTCATCCTCTGTCCGGCAAATCGCACTAAGCCGCTCTGAACTATTAGTCACTCCATACACCAGAAGGCCGGTTTTGTGTTTTGAAGGGCATATGACAGTGCTGCAGTAGTAGTTCTCTTGAGCATCCAGAGTGGGGAGAGACGCAAATGTTTTTCCCCCGTCCCTGCTGATGCAGGGTTGACCGTCTGCGCCCGCAAACATGACTTTACCGGGCACGACGGGATCGGCAGTGATCATCTCAAGACAGATGTTCCCTATTCCCTTGAAGTAATTGGCGTTCCATGTTTGACATGAATCCTCACTCACGCATATGCCGAACCAATCCATCAAATAGAACTTGTTGGGATGCGTATTGTCGACGATGAATTTTGAAATCGCCCAGCCGATCTGTTCGGGTCGTTGATATTGAGGCGCGAAATCTTTGAAGTCACTCCATGAGTAGTTGCGCCTGATGATCTGCCACGTCTCGCCTTTATCTTTCGACTCGTAGAGTGGTACAGCTGAATCATTCTTCGGCGAGGGGTATTGGCAGATTGCTGCATAGTAGGTCGAATCATTATTGGGATCGGAACAAATACTGGAGAAATCCACCATCCCTAATGCTGATGTCTTCTTCGTGAATGACGTCCCGCGGTCGGTGGATTTGTAGATGCCATCATTGCGGAACGTTGCAAGAATCACAGCCGGATTGTCTTTGTCGAAAGCGAGGTTGGTAAAGCTTACCCCCATTTTCTCGAATACAGTTTTCCATGTAGTTCCCTTATCCATAGAGATATAGAGTCTGCCTATCTTCTCTCTTTTGTAGGAACCGTTCGGGTACAAGTAGTCCGCGAAAGGCAAGGAATCGAGCGTTGCGGCGTACAACGTGTTCATTTCGTAAGGATTGAATGCCAAACAGCAGAAAGGTTCTCCGTGAAGTCCCGAATACTTCCACGTTTCACCGGCATCGTGACTTAGCCAGATTCCTTTCGAGTTGCCTGCCGCTGCAACAAAACTGTCGTCGAACGGATCAACACCGATCTTCTCCCCATAAAATCTCGTGGCCCCGTTGCCAAAGAAATCCGGTTTAGTCGTAACGAGTTTCCATGAGGTGCCTCCATCCGTTGTCTTATGTATGGCAGACACCATTTCATGACCGCGAGCTTCACCCGAAGCGCGGAACATGACATTTGGATTCTTGCTGCTCATTGCAAAGGACTCAACATTGTGGTGATGTCCTTCAGTCATTCCATTATTGACTGCCCTCCAGGATTTTCCGCCATCAACACTCTTGAACACTCCTGCAACATCGGTTCTGATGTAAAGGATAGCTGAATTCGTGGGATGCTGCAGAATCCCGGTAACATACCCGCCACCGCCAAATTCCGAACTCGTCCACCGGTACTTAACCCCGGAGTTGCTCGGATTACCCGCACGAAGTGAAGGCAAAGTGAGGAATATGGTAATCATGCATAGGATGGTTGCAACCAGAGGAGTGACCCTGTACCTCATTCTATCTCCTTCTTTCCGAATGGGATTGGCTTGGTTCGTCGATGTGTCAATCGTGTCCCGTCTGACGTTTCGAAGTATGCTTGACAATAATTACGTCGCGCATGGGTGCAAAGTACGCAATACAGAATGCATTTGCCGCTCTGCAGCCGACTTACCCTATAACCGATTAGTAGATAAAACAAAAGTCTATCTCGTTGACATTGATTGTGCACGGGAGTATGTTGGTCGGCAGACCTTGAAACCATGCCTCAGGCAATCCCGGAAGTGTCCGTGTTGGGCGCTTCGACCTTTAAGAGGAGAGTCCACCTATGAAGCCTAGTTCTGAAAAGACATCAATCCGCACGCATCCCTGTCTGCGTTTCGCTTATCTCTGCGCAGCCATTGTTGCAGCCCTCCTGGTGGTTCGAGGCTGGTGCTCTGCTCAATCCACCCAACTGGCGAGTGCATCCAGGATGGGCGCTCCCTCCTCCAATCAGACACAGGAGAAGAAGTTGCTCTTTTCCAGAGACAATCTCTATGCCTGGTGCATCGTGCCGTATGATAGTGTGCATAGGTCGCCCGAACAACGCGCTGCAATGCTCAAAGAGATCGGAATCACATCTTTTGTCTGGGATTGGCGGGCGCAGCATATCCCCATCCTAAAGGCAGAGATCGCGGCTCTGTCACACGAGGGGATCAGCCTGAAAGGCGTCTGGTTCTGGGTTGACGGCAAAAGCGGAAAGACCATTGACGATGCCAACGTGTCGATTCTCAAGACCTTGGAAGACACCAAAACGCACACCGAACTGTGGGTGAGTTTCCCAGCCGAGTATTTTGCGGGTCTTCCCGACACTCAGAAGGTGCAGAAGGCCGTGAACACAATCCGTTACATCCATGAACGAGCCAAAGCCATTGGATGCAGCGTCGCGCTCTACAACCATGGCGATTGGTTCGGCGAGCCTGCCAATCAGGTCAAGATCATCGAAGCGTTGGGGGGAAAGGATATTGGGATCATCTACAACTTTCACCATGGGCACCAGCAGATTGACCAATTCGGGGATAACCTCCGGATCATGAAACCCTATCTTTGGTCGGTCAACCTGAACGGGATGAAGAAGGAAGGGCCAATGATACTTCCCATCGGGGAAGGCAATTGTGAGCTGGAGATGCTGAAGAAACTGCGCGCGTCAGGATTTGCCGGATCACTCGGCATCCTGGGGCATGTGGATGATCAGGATGTCAAGGTCGTGCTGCAGAAAAACCTTGAGGGATTAAAGAAACTCCTGAAGGTAATGGGAGAGGAGGAGGCGCTCCGCTCATACCGCTGAGTTTTCCCGGATATTATGTGAAGCCGCTTGACCCAGTTGATCGAGACCTCCTGTTGGGCAAGCAGCCATTCTTGCTTGCGCAATTCTACGGGTCATGGCTTCTGGCTCGATATCGGAAATATGCCGGACTCTGTCACTCTGGTCTTTGAAGAGTTCGTCTCGCACGACTTTAAGACGACCCCCATTTCGGCGTTTGTCAATCTTCGCAAAAGGATTTGGTCCCCAGAACCCGATCGGCGACAACAGGACCAATGATGGCCGTGCGAAGAACCGGCGGAGTGGGTTCTAACGGATGAGGTAACATGTCCTCAGCCGGGGAGGGCATTCATGACAAGAGAAGGGACCCCGGGTGACTGTCCCTGCTTGTCAGGGACGCATGCACACACCACAAGGGGGCCTCAGGCGAAGCCCCCTTGTTCTAGCTCTGCATTCAGATGAGAGTTCGTCTATTGGAACCCAATCCGCTTGATCACCCCCTCACCAGGGAGATTATCAAGAGAATAGCGCCCTCTCATCTTCACGTTCCTTCGTTTCTTCGGTCATGCCTTTCGCTTGCGCCGGAATGCCAACAGTATGAGACCCGCGACTAACAGTATGACAACGATAAGAATAATGATGGAAGGAGTCCCCCATGTCCCGGAAGGCTCACCCGGCTTGGCACCTTCGTCAATCAGCAGCGCGCCCACCCGCGCCGGTGTTGCAAGAGGGTGAAGAGCAAGTGCAGTCGCGTTGCCCGTCTCCAATGGCGGCCTCGTTCTTACGACTGTGGCTGTGATCTTGTCACCTTCGCGCAACTGATCCAGCGTTTTCTCTTGCCCTCCGAGGCTGATCTTGCTCCCCTTCGGCACACGGTACATCTTGTTCTCCCCCTCCGGCGTCTTGATGATCAGACTGCTGCCGAAGGATTTCCACACTGTTCCGACGTCGATTACTTCCACCGTATCGACCCACCTGGGAGGAAGCGCGGTGGTGATCATTGCCGTCAACTTCATCCCCGGCTTCAGCTCCTGCACGGTCACATCCTTGCCGTCGACGGTAAACTTGGAGTTGTCGGAGATCTCAAATTGCCTGACCTCGCCATTCGTTGATTTCACAACGACATCGTTCCCCTCGACGTACACAACTTCTGCGTTCTCGACCTTCGTCTGAACGTGCTGGGCCCAGACACCCGGGGCGAACAGAAAGCAGACCAGCGTCGCAAGAAGAATTCGGACGGCTCGTAGATGGTCCATGTGTGCTCCTCTATGATAGAATTACTTCATAAGAACCAATTTCTTCATCGAGGTGAAGGATCCGGCTTCCAAACGGTAGAAGTATACACCGCTTGGAAGATTGAGCGCATTGAACGGCACGGTGTAGCTCCCGGGTTCCTGACGAAGGTTCACGAGTGTGGCAACCTCCTGACCAAGCAAATTGTACACCTCGAGGGAAACATGAGCAGCCTTTTCAATACTATAGTGAATCCTCGTGGATGGATTGAATGGATTTGGATAGTTCTGCAAGAGCGCGGATGCTTGAGATACTGGACTAATCTCGACGTCGGTCACAGCTGCCGGCCTGGTGACGGTATTGGCGTCCAATGTGACTGCGGTCTGTGCCAGCGCTCTGCCGTCCAGCGTGCCACCCGTACTCATCACAATCGCTGTTTGACACACGATGATTCCCTTCATGACAGCCGTCGTTCCAATGGTACTTTTGCCGGCGACCTGCCAGAAGATGTTGGATACTCTTGCGCCCCCGATCAAAGAAACATTGGCGCCAGTAGCCAAGGTGAGATTCCCCGCTATCTGGAAAATCCAGACATCGTTTGCGGTGCCTGAAATAGTAACACCACCAGCGGATATCAAGACCCCCGTGGTCCACTTGTAAAGACCTGGGGTAAGAGTTTGCCCGGTAATATCTCCGGCGTACAATTCAGTGTATTGGGGATTTGATCGTCCGGCTGCGTCAGTGTAAGCAGTTAGCATGTCGCTTATAGCCGAAGTCATTTTCGATGGAGTTGGGTCAGTATAGTCGAAAGCGTATACTTTTCCAGTGACTAAAGATGATATCGAAAATGTGCCCTGGCCATCCATGATCAGTCCAAATCCAGTTATGGCTGTCGCAGCAATAGGACTAACTCCAATATCGCCAGTAATTGCGGTAGTTCCCGTGGATGAGATTCCCGTCTTCGTGAGAATAGCGAAATTGCCGGCCGTACCAAGATTCACCGGTGGGGTTGATTGAGAAACAGCGATGTAAGGTATTACTAAAGCAACCATCAGCACCGCTCCAAGGGAGCGTGTCCACCGGTCTGGACTACCTTTTGTGTGTGGCGTATACGTTTTCATAAACCCTCCATGTACTTAGAGACAATGGAGAACGATCTGTCTTTCTTTCGCAAGAACTGAGGTTCCCGTGATTGTGGCAGGATCCGCTGTTCAGCTGCATCTCGAAATCAATCCTTCAGCTCGTGGTTCTTCGGTTCCCCGGGGGATAGCCGTTCGTAGTGAGCCTCATGCAACATACTGGAGGAAACGTCGGAATGAATCGGCTGAAAGGATGAAAGAGTAGTTAATCCCGGGAAGGAGGGATGTGGTGCCCATCGCAGGGGATTGAGAGAAGAGAGGGAGGAATGTTGTCAAATAGAAATATCCTTCAATCAATATTCGAGAATTGACCATAGCAGATAGGCCGGGACCGCCTGAGCCGGTCTGGAATGTATCAAGTGTAGAGGAAGGGAATTTGAAGCGTATGCAGCTGCGGTGCAGGCGGGCTTTAGAGACACACTGTGCGCCGATGACGGCTATGATGCTTCGAGGACTTCGCCATGGGTTGGCGAGGCATCGTCAGGTGATCGTTGAGGATCTCTTCCGCGATCTGTCTTGCATTCCGAACTCCTCAAACGTGGCCGAGACGACGGCGATTCTCAAGATAAGGCCTATCGGGTCTTCGGATTTCGCAGATACTTGTTGGTTTTCAATATCATTGGCTCACAAGCGTTCTTTCATTCTTCCAGCTCTTCCCATCCCAGAACTGAATTCCATCCATGATATGAGCAAGGTAAGCTCTGTCAAGAACGCTGGAAATCCTTCCTTCTTTCCTTAAACGCTCATGCATCAGGATGTATCGTTCTGTTGCCTTGACTTCGACCGGTGTGAGATCGCTACTGAAAACAAACTCCAGGCCGACCGATTTCGACGAAACAAGGACGTTAATGCGCTCCTTGGATAATGAGTTAATCACTTCTGCGGCCATCCGCTCATTCAGGGCTTGAACCACGTCCCCCAAGGGAAATCTGACATACGCAATTTCTGCGGCGGAACCAGGAAAACCAAATCCTCTCGATGCAAATGATTCTGTGGTTCCGTGAATCCTTTGCGGATCTAGTGCGAGCAGCACAGGGAATCTGATTCCTGCAGAATCCGCCGCATCGTTCATACCGATAAGCAAAACCCCGCTCTTGCCCTTTCCCGCCAAATCAGGCGCTTCCGTAGGAGAAGTAAGATGGCCATAATGCCAGTATTCTCCTATGACTCTTTGGGACGAATCAATCACACTGAAAACGCAAGGTGATCGGAAATTGGTCGCTGCTGCAACCAGTAAGCGTTCCCCGGCGACCGCGGCGGGCACGGAGGCGATTCCTCGATTTGTGTAGTCGTCGCTGTATTGTTTCCCGCCGAACGAGATTTGACTGCCCAGATGAATCTTCGTAAGTACCTGACCGCGACCGTCAAGAAGTCTTATCGTCCCATTGGACCACTGATCAGTGTCTCCGCCAAGCTTCAGCGCAAGTGCTACTTCGTTGCGATTGTCCCCTGTCATGTTAAGAATCTCAGCAAACCTTTGATGAGTGTTTTGCAGCGCGAGGGCTTCGTTTACATCGAGAGAGGGTTTGGACCAGAGGAGTTGGTCTTCTCGATTGTAGACTTCAATGAGGATTCCTTGAGGATTGAGTCTAACATATGAAGGGTTTGTATCGCGAGCGCTTGTACGAATTGAAGATGCGATCAACAGACCGAGGAGCGCCAGGAATCCGATAGTCCCAGCCGAGCTAATGATCGGATGTCGGATTATTAAGCGAGATGCCAGCTTATAAGGTGAAACCCTCTCTACGACCTGCAGCCGAGGCTCGATTGACTCGGACCTGGGAGACGAAACGGATCTTACTGGAACCGTACTTGAGAGATCCTCTGAAGAACCAGACTGTTTCTGAAAAGTGTCCGCCACATCCGAGTAGTAATCCTGAATCTCGGTGAAGAGTTGGCGGCAATGCTCACATTCGGCAAGGTGCCGACGGACAGAAGACTCCAGGTCGCCCAGACTTTTCGATCCTGCAGCAATCAACTCAAGGGTATGTTCGTCAGGGTGTGTCATTGCCTTCATGTATTCATTGCGGCAGGGGCCACTGCTGAAAAGCAAGTATTCTTAATTCTCAATGTCCCTCTTTGCTCGTTTCTGCACAAGTCGCGCTAGATATTCGAGCCTTTTTCTGTGGCTGGAGCGGTATTCCGCGTATGGAACACTTAAGCCAACTTCCGAGAGACTTTCATGGAGGGTCGGGGCCGTGTCTTGCTTGTCAACTTTCGCGAGGAAATAGTTCCTGATTGCGAGAAAATACGTGTCCACCTGGTCCTGGGTCAGAGAGTTCTTTGCTACGTACTTAGCTCCGACCAGGGTCTTGATGTCTGCGCAGGCCTCTTCAATGAGCTGACGAATTCTCTCAGCGTCGGGAGGTTCCTCGATTAGTGCAGGAGGGAGGATGTGTGGGCCTCGGAGTGCAAGGACATCACGAAAAACCAGTGCTGCCCTGACGATAGGAATTGCACGCGATTGATGTTCCTGCGACCTTAGTATCGTTGCGAGTTGTGCCAAGAGTTCCGGAATCTTTTCACCCCCAATAGTGGCCTCCACGAGATTGCCCACCAGATCCACCTTTTCCATGAACGGCAAGTGTGTGAGAGGATCGGCGTATGTGGGGACGATGCAGGACTGAAAATGGACTTCAAGTTCAGAAAAGGTTTTTAACCGGTCTGTGGCTGCTTTGATGTTTCTGATGATCTTCCCGAGTCCGGGATCGACCTCGTTGAATGCCCGCGAGACACCCTGGTTGACTGCCGACGAAACCAGTCTGCGCAAGTACACTGCAATTGCGGCATCATCTGCGTTTGCTATATCCAGGCTGCCAAAATAGGCCCTGAGGGCGAGAAAACTTCCTCTTTCATCCCTGCGAAACAGCTCTGCAACGCAATCCACCGCGAAGTCATGCTCGTTTAAGCCGGCCAGCTGGAGCAAATAATCTCTTTGGTGTTTCTGCCTGATGAGCACGATCGCCATCGACCGGCTCAACGCAAAGAGGTCGGAGAGTTGCTGAGGCTGAAGATCATCGGCGAGGGTTGCCAGAATGGCCGACCGAAGGCCGCTCGTATATTTGAGTTGCAGAAGCACCTGGAGCGGAGAAAGCTGACGTGGGTTGAACCGGCTGACTTGTGAAAAACAAACATAATATAAGGAATATAATCGTATCGGCAAGAAGGATAATCGACCCGACGCGAATCGCGTGAAACGATGTGTTTCTTAAGAATCGGAAGCCTCCTCCAAACTAAGATCACGGACCTGGCTGGGACAACCAACCAGGATTCAGCATGGAACCCGCTCAAACCTCGAATTTCATCTTGGGTACTCCTGCTGCATAGGTGGCTTCATTACGAAGGATGGCCGCTTCTATTTCAGGTGTTCTTGTGGCAGTGAAAGCTGTGGGATTGCCTTTGTTCCAAGCACCGGGATTGTCTCTCGCATTTGGTAGTGCGGTTGTCGGTTGATGGTAAGTTGAAACACATCGGGCCGCGAGTAGTGGCCGGCTACATCGAGCTTCCATCGAGAATCGGTTGAATAATGCAGGTTGATTTCAGCATAGATGATGTCCTCTTTGCAGTTGAGCGGCCCGGCGATGAACTTCCCGTCAGGGTCAACGATGGCGCTGTCACCGACATTGATCCACTCATCCTTCTTGGCTGGATAGAGTTTTTTATGCTCGAAGAGGTCGGGAATGTCATTAAGCGTGACCGGACTGCAGCACCCGATCACAAACACCCGGCCTTCCTTTGCGATATGGCGAAGCGTGGAAAGCCAGGGTTCACCCGAATCCCAGGTGGCCGCAATGTAAATCTGTGTTCCCTGAGCGTACATTGCGTATCGGGCCAGGGGCATATAGTTCTCCCAGCAAATCAAACCACCTAGTCTTCCGAATGGCGTATCATAGACCTCGAGAGTGCTCCCATCACCCTGTGCCCAGATCATCCGCTCTGCTGCTGTTGGAACGAGCTTCCGATGCTTGCCCAGGAGAGTTCCTTCATTACTGATGTAAAGGATCGAGTTGTAGAGGCTCGAGCCGCTGGCATCGGTATTCCGTTCGTTGACTCCTATGACAACATGGATGTTGGCCAGGCGGGCTGCGCGACAGAGTTTCTCCGTGTCGGGTCCCGGGATGGTCATGGATTGGTCGACGAGCCTGCCATAGAGGTCGGCCAGCAGTTTGTTCTGGTTTGGAGGTATGACCCAGACCCAGTCAGGATAGCAGGGGACGAATGCTTCCGGGAACACAATGAGCTTCGCCCCCTTTCCTGCAGCCGTTGCCATCAAGTCGCAGGCTTTGTTAATCGTCGCTGCACGGTCCAAAAACACCGGCGTAGCTTGCGCGGCCGACAAGACAATGTTTTCCATAGTTCTATTTTTGTAAGATGATTTGAGTAGATACCTTGTTCCTCTGGCCTCCGTGTTGGGCGAACATGAACTCAAACACCTCAGAGTTCATTCCATCAACCTCATTCGATTCGTTGGAGTGTGGCTCCTGATTTGTCGCCCTTGAGATCAGTCTCCATCCTGTGTAGACCTCCTGCTGTTCAAGCAAGCGGTCTTGCTCCAAAAAGGTTTCATGAGAGGTCGACAAGGAGCGAGGATCTAGCGCAGAGTTGACGCTCGATCCGGGTTTTACCGTAACAGCCGATCTTGGAGCAGACTCTGCATGTCTCGGCGACCATCCAGAACACAATGGATCGTGACGGTCATGTGATCGATGCTGAAGAATATCCTATACGGCTTGAACCGAATTTCCCTGAATTGGGAAACGCCTATCTCCTGTAACTCCGGGGGGATGTGGCCCCGCAGAGGCAGGGTGTGGCGGGAATAGCAGGCCCGCTTCAGAGCCCCAAACAATCGATCAGCCTGTTCGATGGAGTCGTTCAGGGCCACATACCTATAGATTTCAAAGAGATCCTCTTTCGCGCCAGTGTCGAGCTGCACCTTATGATGGTTCATTCTTGAGGCCTCGGATGCGCTGTTCGAGGGACGCAAACGCAGCGTCGAGTGACTTTACCTTGCCCCTTCGCACATTCTGCTGGCTTAGAGTGAGAATCTTCAACAACGCCAACCTCTCCTGCGTCTGTTCGAAGGTATGGATGTCCTGCAGAACCGCCTTGGCGTGCCCATTATGGGTGACCACGAGGGTGCCTTGGTGTTCGGAGAGGTCTCGGATAAGGCGGGAGGCGTGTGCCTTAAGATAGCTGATGGGTTTTACCGAAGTGCTGAGTTTCATGAGTTCCTCTGACATAGTCGAACCATAATATAGGCCAAATTGTAGTCGTATACAAATTGATATCATGAGGGCGGCTTTGGCTTAGCACTCTATAGTGCCCGCAACGATTTCGAGCGTGGTCACCTATACTGCCAGTGTCTCGCTCCGATCGTTATGCCTCAGACGGCCCTAAATACCTTCGGCTCCGTCAACACAGGACGCCTGTTGGCCGCGCAGGCCGTCTTTGCACCGAAACAAGTGCAATAGGGCTCAATTTCGCACTTCATGCCGGATATCCTCCTTCAACTCGGGTTCTCAGATTGGGCTTGTTTCTCAAGGCCAGCTTATTTAAATTTAGTCGATAACTTTAAATAGTACACTTACTTATTAAGCAACAGCACATAAGCCGACCCATAATGAAACGAGGCCTGACGGGCAGGTACACTTCAACGACTATGGGAGGGGAATCGGTTTCTGCGTTCATCCCCAATCCGCTACCACCGATCCCACCTCTTCAACTCGAAGGAACGCTTCATCCTCTGCTAGAACGTGCTCTACTTGCGCTTGGAAGGCTTGACAGTGTGTCTACACTTCTGCCCGGGACTGATCTCTTCCTCTACACCTACGTCCGCAAGGAAGCAGTGCTTTCTTCACAAATCGAAGGGACAGAGTCGTCGCTCTCGGATCTTCTGCTCTTTGAGATGGACCAGGCGCCTGGGGTCCCGTTGATCGACGCACAAGAAGTCTCTAATTACGTCGCTGCGATGGAGTATGGCGTAGCACGACTTCGTGGGGGCTTCCCTTTCAGTGCCAGACTCATCCGCGAAATTCATGAGAAGCTTCTGACAAATGGACGGGGAAGCGACAAAGACCCCGGGCAGTTCCGTCGGTCACAAAACTGGATAGGAGGAACCCGCCCGGGGAACGCGGCGTCCGTGCCGCCACCCCACACACATGTTAAAGAATGCGTTTCCGACCTTGAGAAGTTCATTCATGGCGTGGGAAACACTCTCCCGATCATCGTGCAGGCAGGGCTCGTTCATGTGCAATTCGAGTCTATCCACCCGTTCCTCGACGGAAACGGTCGAGTGGGACGGTTGCTTGTAACGTTGCTCCTCTGTTCAACAGGCATCCTCCGGGAACCGCTGCTGTACCTGAGCCTCTATTTCAAACAGCATCGGGCGGAGTATTACCGGCTTCTAGATGTGGTCCGCACGGATGGTGATTGGGAAGAGTGGCTTGATTTCTTTCTCCGTGGTACTGCCGAGACGGCGGAAGGTGCGGTCCTGACTACAAAGCGACTGCTGGATTTGTTTGATGCTGATCGGGGTTTCATCCAGAAGACCACGGGGCGCCAGGCGGGATCGATACTGCGGGTGCATGAAGCTCTGAAGCAGCGTCCTCTTTGTACCCTCGCCGAGTCAGCAAAGCGTTCGGGCCTCTCATTCCCTGCCGCAGCCTCTGCTATGCACGCGCTTCTAGAGTCAGGAGTCGTGCGGGAACTCACGGGGAAGAAACGGAACCGAGTATTCGTCTACGACAAGTATCTCGCGGCGCTGAGTGAAGGCACAGAGCCGCTTTGATCTTTCCGGCCCCCAACAAATGACTGGGATGTCGAGGCCAGCCTCGCGCTCAGCCTGTTCCGAAACCTGCTCCGGTGATGTCGAACGTCACGTTTTCGGCAGGCCCGGTGCCAACTGAATCTGCAAATAGTCAGCCAGCGGGATCCACTATGACGACGGACTTTCAGGAACTCACTTCAATGATCGTTGCCTTCAGGGATGAAAGGAACTGGAAGCAGTTCCACAACCCCAAGGATCTGGCCCTTGCACTTTCCATCGAAGCGGCAGAACTGAATGAGGCTTTCCTTTGGAGAAAGGCCGAAGAGGGCGACCTGAAAAAGATCGCCGAAGAACTGGCCGATGTTCTTGTCTACGCCCTTCTTCTGGCACATGAGAGCGGATTGGATCCTAAGCAAATCATTCTCGATAAGATGGATGTCAATGCTGCAAAGTACCCGGCAGAGAAGTCCCGCGATTCGGCAAGAAAGTATACGGAGCTCTGAACCGGAATGGAATGCGTCTACACAGTCCAGGAGGCCTGCCATGTTCGTCCTGTCTGCCTCTCTTCCGCTTCTGCTGGCCACCTTTGCTCCCCAGGGGGGGACCGATTCCTCAGGTGCGCCCCTTGAGGTCGTCCCCGATGTCGACCTGGCCCGCTACGCGGGGACCTGGTATGAAATTGCCCGGTTCCCGAACCGGTTTCAGAAGCAGTGTATGGGGTATGTAACGGCGACTTACACGCTCCTGGAGG